>Ga0247810_10000059_pt1 | contig 190381 bp, 156 predicted proteins | sample UWRJL119311C1_FD_179918 | JGI IMG/M metagenome (GOLD analysis project Ga0247810, IMG submission 179918) | Plant litter microbial communities from Arlington Agricultural Research Station in Wisconsin, United States - UWRJ-L119-311C-1 | ecosystem: Environmental > Terrestrial > Plant litter >...
AAAAAAAAAAAAAAAAAAAAAAAAAAAAAATTTAAAAAAAAAAAAAAAAAAAAAAAAAAAGGCCGCGCTAGGTAGCAACCCCTTGAAACATCTCTCGTCATGTTGCTTGCTGGAGGGAGGGGTAACATGATATATTGGATACACAGACGCATGTGGCTGACATCGTTCGTTCGGGTATGCGATGCGAGCAAAAGTAATCACGAACTCAAATGCCGGTCTAGCAACGTTGTGAAAGCGGGCGGTTTATGGAACTGGCAGAAGTCGAGTCTAGTGGCCCGAGGCGTTATATGTTTTGGCGGAGCTTGTGTTGGGAGTAGGGGAATTGGAGCCATGGAAGATGATCCTACGATGTGTAAAGTTTAAGATGTCGTCGAGAACACTTCATAGAATCTCCATTCATCAAACATGTGATTGTATTGCGCTTTCGTCATAGATCGAAAAGGGGTATAATAACAAAACTCCCCTGCCGAGCCCAACCCTAAAGCCGTACCCAGTGAATGAAATTTAAGATACCAATTTTCCTATCCCTTACCACAAGGCATCAAACAAGATGCCTCGGCCATAAGCGGAGAGTCATGACAACGTACCAGTGAAATAACACTGCTACCACCAATAACACCAGACCGAAGATTCGTGATTGAGGTCCGCTGTAACATATTTTAGTGTCTGACCCGTGCTCGCTCATTGTACTCCAGCTGTGGACGATATTCAAAGCCATCATCGTCCCTGTACCTCGGTCTTTCCAGTCTCTCTTGTCTTTCATCATACCTTGGGTTATAGCCACCCTCCACCCTCCCCCTATTACCGACCTCATAGTGATCCCGATCAGAAATATAATCTCTTGAGTACATCTCATCCTCAGGTTGCTTCCTCAAATGCTTCTCATGGTGCTTTCTCAATCGATGTCTCTTCCGATACGCCTTCTCCCAATGTTCCTTCTCGCCATATGTAATTCCCTTGGGCCAGAAATGATGTGCTGCGACCACAAGACCAACGATTGAAGCAATATGAATAATCAGATGTTTGTCCGGTTTCACCATTATCTTCGCTTGCCTATGCAGAAGGCTAATAAGTGGCTATTGGTATACCCGGGATCATGTGAGACAATCTAATATATGAGGCGTCGGCGTTGGTGGTGGGCACTAAAGGTTGTGCAAATCAAACGAAGCTAGTACCGCGAATATGTCAAAAAGTCGAAAGCAAGAAGAAAGAAAACTTGGCAATGCGAGAATCGCCATCGTTATAAGTTGGAGGACCTACACAGCCGCAATGACTGACGGATGCGCGGATCCAAAGCTGCGCCAAGACTGCGCCATCATTAGGTCAGACGTAGATAGGGAAGATTTTCGGAATAACAACATATGTGTAAAAGAGATCGAGATACGCGACGGAGGAGCACTAGAAACTGCAGGAAGGCCACTTTATTGGTTGTGGTGAGGGGGGATGTTCGGGCGTTGTGTGGTGAGGGGTTTTGGTGATGGCTCGACGAGGCTGAAGGTGGGACATTCGCGGTGGAGGTGGTGTATGACAAACATTATTATGGTAGATGTCCCGAAGATTGGTAGTAGAGCTAGCCATTGTTGGTGTGAATTCTGTGAAAAGTAGAGATTTGTCAACCGGTGGTTGTCTCCCATTCAGAGCGGAACAACAACCTTCTACCACTCTGGAGAGTTTACCGGGCTGTCCGATCTCTTTGCCCAAGTCACAAGTTTGACCTTTGGAATGCTCCAATCTGGATTTGCAGCTTTCATCTTCTGGAAATGCTCCATAATCTCATCAACACGCACATCTACATTCAGGCTCGGGAATGCAATATCATGTGGAGAATTTGGTTCTTTCAGGAATGTAGTCATGTCTCCAGGCCCCATGTAGTGACCATGTCTGTAATTGTTTATCTTCTCCCTTTCTTGCTCCGTTAAGACTCGGTAGACAATGTGTAATTCCTCGAGATTTTTGAAACGTAGCAGGCCGCTTTTGGCGAGAAGCTGAGGGGAGGCAACGGCCCACTTGAAGTACCAGGCATTACAAGAGATATTGAGCTTGCGGGCTTTGAAGATATTTGTCGGTTTACTATTTCCAGTCCGTACCCATGGCCAAATAGCTTCGAGGAAGATCCCATCGATCAAGGGATCGAAATAGTGAAGTCGAAACAGTTTATCGTCGTTTGCCTTTGGGGCGAACAAGGGCTGATATCGCGAGAGTACTTCGAATCGAGATTCTCGACAAGTATGTAGCATGGCTGTCACTTCTCTTGGACACTTGACAGTCGACCTGCAATGACTCACTACATCGCACCTCTTCCGATTTGACTTTTGGGGACGAGAACGAGAGATATCGGGGGGTGAGTGCACAGGACTACTGATTTTAAAGTCATCGGGAGAAGGTGGAACAGACAGGCTCGATGGACTCAAAGAATGTAGATGGCTCAAATGGTTTACCAAGTGAATAGTTCGAGGACCTGGGAGTGCATCTTGCCATATTTTTAACCGCAACTCTGCTGGCAGTTTTCGAAATTTGGGAAATCCCAAGGGTTGTTCTGGAAAAGGAAACCAGTAGTCGGCAAGTGGCATCGTATCACAACGCGCAGCTCGCACAACAAATGAATGATGATTCAGGAGCTCAGACTAACGACTTGAGAGTATTAATGCACCAACGCAAAGAAGAGTAAAACAAACCGGAACAGCTGGATAGGGGGCGTCATATGTATATCAATGAATCTGGGGCGTTTAAGAAAAAGAACTTAATATGCCGGCTAACGGTATGATGGCACTATGTGTTCAGGTTCGGTTACTTTCCGTTTCCGAAAGGCTACATGTCATATGTCTAGTTTCCGCAGAAGTACTACCAACGGGACCAAAGAGGGAAAAAGTTTGTCGGTAGTCTTGAGCAGGCTGTAGTACATACTGTAGCTGAGTTAGGCGCGGGCGTCAGGATAGGGCTATCCTTAGCATGGAGAATCCTGATGGGTGCACAACATCTGCACTAGGGACTGCGAGGGTATTGTATGGGTATGCTCATGTACCCCCTAGTACGCGCCTGCACATTTCCAGACTGTGGATTTGGAGGATCTGTGGGCGTTGGAAATAGTGTTTGTTAATGTTGGTGTTGGTGTGCCATCCTTGCGACAGCCTTTGCCTTGTATGGAGTAAAAGTTGGTTTTGGTCGCTGGTAGGGGAATCAGTGATTGGGCAGCTCGCTTGTAATACTTGCCACAGAGCATGGCATTTCTCTGCATAGGATAAGGGTGCATCCATAGGTGCCTCCATAGGTGCTCGTTCCGTATAAGGTCACCCTTTCGTAACAGTCATGCCATTGTATATGACATCCATCCTGTCCGGGGTATACAGTAGTATATGACGGAGCTTAGCAGCTACGAGGCTAAGGAAGTACTTCTAGGACAGTATCCGTAAGTTACTGGTAAGCGGGATCCTACCAGATCTAGGCGTGGTCTGGTTTCCTCATATCTAGCCAGATCCGTATACTCTCCGTAGCTTCTCCGTATAATACCATATTGAAGGCAAACGTAAAATTAACAGATAATTACGCGATAGCTCGTATTCCGTATACGGCCGTGTATTAATTGTATGGTGGTACTTTAACCTTATGTCAGCAATATAGATGATGTTCGATGCTCGTTACGACCGCTTTTCTATCAGCGTATCTGTAAGAATACGCCAACTGGCCAGAGAGAGATGCAGTTGGTATTTAGATCGATAGTAATCACAGCCATTGCAATGGGTTCGAAGCCGCGAGGCACATAAGGTAGCATGGATGCGCATCCTCCAGTTATTGGTTAAGCCGTATTTTCCAGCGTGCCGGGACGGTGTACAATACTGTAATGATTAGCATATTGGCGATCTTTGCTCATAGCTTCTGATTTTCGTTCTTTACAGATGTGAGCTGACCACGTGAGTTGCTCGTATCGAAAGCAGAAAACGACGACTGGAGGGAGAGAGGATGACCCTGTCCTGGTTTTGCATGGAGGTTTTGTATCTGCAGACACGACCGAACCACTTGTACCGAGCCGAGAAGATCGGCCGACCCCTGCCCTGCGACGCTGCTCGCTCAACAGATGCCGAACCTAGAGGAAAAGTTGAGATTCGCACTATACATTCCACTATACATTCAATCATCAGTCACCACATCACATCACCTCTGCAAGAAAAACAACCTGCACCACCAAGCGAGGAAGCTGGGCACCTTGAAACACATCCCAGTCCATATCATTGCTCCCGCAACCCACCACGCCGCCACCAACAACCACCCAAAACCGCCAACAGATACTCTTCCCCCCCATACGCCCTCACCATGGATAATCAAGTTCCCAACGACCTTCCTCCCATATCTCCCTCCGATGAGCGGCGAACACCCGCTCGGAAGCCGCTTCGCAGCAGCAATCCCAAAACGCAATACCTGATCCTCTACAATTTTGTTTGTGCAGTGCTCTGGACGGTGGTGTTGGGTCGAGTGCTGCTGCTCGTACCATTGGTAGGCTTCGGCCGTGTTTATGCTGGCGTGGGACACTTCACCAAATGGACTCAGACCTTGGCTTTATTGGAGGTGGTGCATTCGGCTGTTGGTACGTTCCTCCCAACCTCTCTGCGTTCCTAATCTCCGCGTATTACCCTGAAGATACCCTACGTTGCACAAAGAAAAGGGAGTATGCAGAAAAGACAAATGCCCAGGGTAGCCCCTCCGCATTTCCGCTCTCTGCTTACCCGATCGTGGGGTATGCACCTCAAATACCACATACTAATCAGATATATTACAATAGGTATAGTACGAGCACCAATCAGCACTACCGGCATGCAGGTATCCTCACGGCTTCTTTTGGTATGGGGAGTTGTTCACCTCTTTCCCTCTCTCGCTAAGAGCGCCGGCTATTCCAGTATGCTGCTTGCATGGAGCGTCACCGAAGTCATTCGCTACTCCTTCTTCGTCCTCAGTCTCAATGGGTTTCAGCCGAAATTTGTGACCTGGTTAAGATATAACACTTTCTATGTGCTATATCCATTGGGCATTAGTAGTGAATGTTGGATGATATGGAAGGCGGTTGGCCCTGCAAAGGCATGGAGGGTGGAATACGCATATTTGTTGCAGTTGATTCTATTTATTTATATCCCGGGTAAGTTCTGCATACCCGCGCTTCATGGTGGTGTTGGTATACAATTGAGGCTAATGAAAATGCAGGATCGTATATCTTGTTCACGCACATGATGTCACAACGACGAAAGGTTATGAGAGGAAAGGGAAAGCAAATATAAGGCTTGACTGAGATGCTGCCGTGATCAAGAGGAGCAGTATTGATATAAATCCCTACAGCTTATATAAGTGCGGAAATACAATGCCGGGGAGAAGAAATATATATGTTGCAAGCGCAACGAGCCCCCGAATTATCAAATATTACTTCGGGGAATGAGGAAAGATGAACAGTATAGGTAATCAGTATAATTAATCACTCACGAATAAAAAAACCGGGAAGCCATAGGAGGACGCCGATATTAAAAGCTACACTTAGCAACCCAAATTTTAATTCTCATAGCTGCTAAGATTGAAATTGAGTATGACAAATGTTCAAGTATTGATGAGATATCAAAGTGCATCAACTACTGTATCTCGAAGCTTAGATACATGTCTCCAAAAAATACAAATTTGACGCCCATTCTTCATACTCCGGGCACGGCTTGATCTTTTAATAAATTAGCACGTGGCTTCATCTCTCTTTTCGTACCCCATACTTTTGCCTACTATCACAGACTGGCACTAAAGTTGATAAAATGCTCTACCACCAACCAACAACAGCTACCAAAATCGCCTCCATCAAGCTTCTTGAGGAAAACAAGTCACGAGGACATGTCAAGTCCTCAACAACTTCTGGCAGGTAGTACATACTACATTCGTATTGCGATTACAACATTTGGATCGAATCTCTGAAGTTGTGATGGTCGAAGCAGAAAGATGAGGTGTTAGTGAGTACTGGCTTTAGCAAACGTTTTGTGTAGCGTCCAAGAGATTGTGACGAGTTTCTGGTGTTAATGGTGAGCACGATATATTTGCACGTGCATGTCTGGCTGTAGATCTAGATGTCTTAATGAACGAGACTTCTTGGTCTAAGAGCTAGCATGCTGCATCCGCGGTTTGAAATATTTAACTGCTGTCAACTCTCTCGCCGTTGTCGAAACATATCATCTGTCAGAAAAAAAGTCTTGCCAACACTAATATATCACCTGTATCATATTTGGACCATTTCACTTTTTCTCTAGATAGTCTCTAGTAGCTTTGCAATGAATGAGTTGAAACTAGCTCTCTCCAGCGACTCGATAACCAAACCTTCCCGCACAGGTAGATTGTTGAAGCATGGCTTGTTCGTTTTTTTTACTTCCAAGACGATAGGATCGCCGGTAGCTTTTATACGACAAGAAGCAGCCGTAGGTAGGGATCTACCCGGGGCTGGGGTGATTGAGTCACAGAGGGTTTGCGTTGAGTGAGTAAATCGCAACACGAGCGCGGCGTGAATCACACTGGTATGCTAGAGTTGTCATACTGTGTCAGAAGTCGGGAAGAATGAGTGGTATTTCTAATTAATTGAATAACAATATACTAACTTCAAACCGTATATGAATATCTTGCGCCGATTCATGTATATGCTTGGAGCAAATGAAGTAAGTTTTGCAAAAAGGGGGAACTCGCTTATGAGCATAGCATAGCACACGTGATGGTCAATCTCCATCATACATACCCAGAGCATTTGGCTTTGGATCTTTGTCCGAGGCTATGGCAATGCAAGATTGGGATATAGGTGTGATAAGTTCTTATAGGGAGGATTGTATACTCTTCCCATGGAACACTCTATTGCATTTGTTGCTTGCAAAGCCTTCCTCTTTTTTTTTTTTTGGAGGTATGATGAGATGCAACTTCGCGCACGCGTTCTCTGCGATTCATATACCAGATGGTGGTGATAGTAGTAAGATTATATTGGAGGAGAAAGGGATATAGCAACGCAGTAGCATGGATCTATCGAGAAAGCTTTATAGACGTTGGTAAAGGAAGTAGGGCAGCTGACGATACGCAAAATTATGAAAAGATGACGTAGTTAATAGTGAACCATTTTTGCAAAGTCAATGAGGAATGACGTCCCAGTCAAAAATCATCGCAAGTGGATAGAAATAACACCTCAGTTTGGAGTTCAGAGTTGAGTTAATTGCATACCACACATTCCATTCACAAGCCGAAGCAACCCAAAAATATACGTAACATATATCCCAACCGTCTATTTCTTGACGAGCCTAGGAAGAAAAAAGGGTGCACCCTCACTATTGTACATGTAAGCGCCTCTCTTCTAACGGCTAGAGTCTAAAACGTCTATGTCAGAAACGATCCGCACCCGCAAAACCAAAATTTATGTAATGCCTAGAATCTAGAGCGTGTGAGACCTTGAAAAAAGAACCCATAAGCCAGAGCTTCCAACCACTATGCAAACACAATCATTCATTATAACCGTCTATTTAGCGATTTCGACACCTCCGGTGGCTCCCTTGGTGATAAGTTAGTACTTGGACTTAGACAATTAAAATGAGGGGGTCATGGAAGCTGTGAAGCTATGCTAGTAGCCTGAGCTGAATTTTGAGTTGTTAAGAGAATTGAGCTTACCAATGCCTTCTTAAGATCACCGTAAATGGCGAATTGTCCAGCGGTCCTGTAGATAATTGTCAGATCTGTTTCACGAAAATACTGTAGGTCTTGATAGGACCAAATAGGACTTACAAAGTTCCGACCATGAACAAACGTGCGCCAATACCGGTGTATGAACCTCTCAAACCAAGCTCCTTAGCGATCTTGATCAATCGGCTGGTGGTTCCTTCTCCTGGAAGACCCTTGGACTTGTTGATCTTGCTCAGCATGGTGTCAGCTGGTTGAGAGACGAGGGCTGCGGCGAAACCGGCAATAAGACCCGATCCCAAGTTGATACCGGTCTGCATTGAGTTGGAGGCGGTTGTCTTGTCAACTGATTGGTAGATCAACTCAGAAACCTTCTCGTATACAACGAACTTAGACATGGTGTATGGAACCCTTTCTCTCGTTAGCTTGAAGTAACTACAACTAAATCTTTCGTGGCACTTACTGCTTGAACAGGATAGGACCGAAACCGGCATAGAAAGCTCCAATACCCTCGTTCTTCATCATCTTGCTGAAACCTCCAATGAGACCATTGGCATATGTTGGCTCAGAAACGAGACGGATACGGGTGGCCTCAAGCGGGCAGAGCGCGATATCAGCGAAGAACTCTGCGAGCGCGGAGGAGGCAAGGTAGACGGCTGTGCGGTTGTTGGAAGCAGTCTCGTAACCGACCAAGTTAATGGCCTGTTGCTTGAACAGTTCGTAACCTCCGAACTTGAGAGAACCTTGGAGGAAATAACCGGCAAAGGTGGGACCGAAACCAGTGAGGAGAGCACCAGCACCTTCCTTTGCAATGACTTGTCTGAAACCACCGATGAGGCCTCTGTTATATGTGGCTGGGTCGAGTTGTATTCTTGTCTTGACACTGTGAAGATAGGTAATTAGCTCCTCTGTAAGTTCGTATCTCTGCGCATGGCTCAAACGGTCCAATGGATCTGCCAAACTTACACATCGACAGGTGTGAGGCCACCGTGGGTGACGGAACAGCAGACAGCACCAGCTAAGGCAAATCTGGAGTAGAGAGCAAAACCGCTCAACTTCTCAGGGGTGTTGGCAGCAACATTTTGGACAAGGGCGTCGACTTTGGTCGAGCCCGTGGTGGTGGGTGCAGGAGCCATTGCGATGTGTAGGGAATGGTCGAGGGAGTATTAGGAGGTGAGTGGAGATGAAGGATATTGAATCCAATTGATGCAATGGGAGGAGTGAGATCAAGGTGAATGAGGATGGAGAAATTCGTAAAACCGTAAAACCAGAACCGAAGCTTGAAAATTTGACGCTAGCCCACTCTGGGGCCGGAAATAGTCGGGCGCCAGCGGATGAGCGCCAAAACCCGGAGCAGGGGATGCGGATCAATCCATTTTGCACGTGTTGGGTATAATAACGCTACATCACCCGGACTTCAGTTCTTCAGTGCTTCATTTATTCTGTACGAGAATATTTTGCACCAATTAAATAATGTTTTCATCGTGCTTTATACTGCATAGAGTAATGCACACGTGGTAATGTGCTATAGATCTTGCAGAGGGAAAGGTCACTCACTACTCTTGGGATATCAAGCGACCTCTGGTATAGAGCTATCTTTACCTGGTGCTCTAGGTTCTGTCCCAACACCATTGTTTCTTATCTCTAGTCGTCTCTCAATGTAAACGAACATGGTTTTATAAGTAAAGCAAATTGATGGCTAATAAAACCATCTATTATAGATGGTCAGCGATTGGGTACATACGTAGCAAGCTTTAGAGTATTCAAATGGGAGCTTTGAAATATCATACAACATGCTTAACTCTAAAAACAAAGCAATTAGAAACACTTGAGCGAAGATCCCATTCTTTGTACTCCCTCCAGCAAAAAACATCGTAAACACTAATTCACAAGTTCTACAGACTAGAGCTAGTATTATACTATCAGACACACTTTTTACATTAAACAACTTTTGATTTTGGCTCACTGAGTTATGATTCTGTCTTATTATCATATCTAATGTCCTTGACAGGTTGAGATTGAGCAAAGCCAGGTATTTTTGTGTATGATGTTCGCCGATTATAATTGCTGTTAACCACTCCTTTCCTCTTAGCTTTGCTCATCCCTCCGTTCCGTATGCGCCAATCGCTCCTCCATCTCCCTTAACCTAACGCTCAGATCGTGTAGTAGCAATGAAAGCTGCTGCTGAACAGTGACCTGAACTCCCATCACTCGAATGGCTTCTCGTACCCCTGACAAATCAGGAGGAGTGTCGTTTGGCATACCGACTTCCATCCAGTCCTGTATACTTGTAAGGATTGCCACCTTCCATACTGATGCTAAGAATAGCAACCATAATCCAAGCAAGAGACTGATTTGTGGTAGAACCAATACTAAGGTCCAGAAGGCATTTTCTTCCATAACTTGGCCCACCACGAACAAACAAGACTCAACGATAGCATAACCCGGCGATCTCACCCACCAAATAGAGACCATCAAAAGGGCTAGGTTCCCCGTGAATTGTTCCAACAAGCGTCCACCGAGCTCTTCAGATGATGTCGAAACCCATCGGCAAGGCCACGACATGCGGCTGACTTGTCCAGTCGTGATCATCGATCTCTTGGAAACAAATTCGGCACTATATAGAAAAAAATTGGAGTATTGAAGAATTGTAGCAGCCTGCTTGATCTCTCTAACATGGAGAGTCAGCATTGGCATACCTCTGATAAAGTAAAGAGTTGAACTGAGGACGCAGAAGAAAAGTTGGAGTTTCGGGAGACGCTCTGCTTGGTTGATTATAGCGAAGGCCATGATCAATTGTTGAAGATTGTTGTTGGTGGATATGGAGGGGAAAAGTTGATGTTGAGTTGAACTTAGAAGCTGTTTCCTGATTAGAAGGTACGCTAGCGAGAAAGGAAGCAGCGACATATCGAAACGTGATCGGTAAGCCAGCTATTACAAAACCGCAGTTCGGTCATCTAATTTTAAAAACCTGTGATTACAAGAGTCTTCAAATCAAATCGTATTCCATATTGTGCACCATTCTAGGGAAGAGGAAGACGATAACGTAACTAAGTATGCTTACATTAAGTGATATTACACACTCACAGTCCGCCTCCTAATGCTTTGTCAATCTGTCCCAGTCATGGGACTTCAGTAATTCCACTCCCTAATGGTCGAATCCGCCAGGGGCAATCAGAATGGCAAGAATTTTGATGAATTTGTAGATCGCAAATACTACCTATGGCAGAAGTCACGCAGCATACCATGTTCTGATGAACACTACCTCAATCCTACTACTATAATCTAAACTATCCGAATTGTGTGGTACAATCCTTTACACAGTGGGAGCTTTAATCCTCAAAGTTACTGGAGCAACGCTAGATTCTTTAGAAACTGAGCGTGGTGATTTAGATTATTTCTTATAGATCTATATCATACTTTTGTAAAACTGTTTTGGGACTCATTTGTATCGGAACCGTTCTATAGGTACTTCGAGTAATCGTTATAATACATCAATGGTGTGCTTTTATATATATAAACTCCCAACGGTCACGTGAGTAATATCCTTTTCACGCTCGCTTAAGCCCCCTTTTGTATAAAAACCCTCTACTTCTAAGAAGGGTCTTCATCTAATTACGAATGCTTGTAGTTCATTGCGCCTATCTAAAAGATACTAGTCTTTATACACTTCGACCCGCTACCCTTAAGACTGTGTTGTCAAGAACCTACCCCCTCATTCCTTTTCAAATACATCCTTCCTAGTTCTCGATCTTTTAGAAAGATCAACGAGTTTGCTGATCGTACGAGCTGTGTTGGAAGTGGATATAACCAGCAGCCTGAGAGAGGCTATGAGTTTCAGCTACATCTTGCTGACCTGGAATGCAGGGCTAAGATAATTAAAACAAGAACGGCATGGCCATAGATTGTATCTTCTTTCCTTTCTCAGCATGATTGTCCGGTTTTAACTTACTGTCGTTTTTTTTCAATCTTCAAGACGCTGCATTTATGATTAGATCTTAATATAGAAGTTACTCAAGTTAATGTCTAACGATAGCGTGATGAAGCCTTTCCGGCATACGACCTCATGGTCATATTTGTTACCTTCCATCCAACCCAGCCCTAAATTCGTCTGCAGAAATCAAGAAGCTTTTAAATTTGCAGCCGTTCTACTTTAGCAGGTTCAAATAGGCTCAAAATGCTAATTGTTTATGGCTCTGTATCTGGCCTAGCGATAACTTGTAGACCCTCCACTTCATTGCAATGAGAACTTTTGCCTGCAAGAGAAATATGGCGGAGATTCACAGGAGTACGAACTAGAAGATTCATACGAACAGAACGAATTGCTAAAATTACACCGCAGACTGCATGATCTTTACGTAGATGTATTTACGGGTGATAATAGTGCCTCCAGTAGACTGGACTGTGGTTAAAGCATTCGACTGGCGCTGTGTTGAGCAAGATCATGTATCACTAGAGGATTTTCGTAGCCTCAGATTCAGATAATAAGAAGAGATTGATGTTTATTTGTCACCGCCAAATTAGTTGATGGAAGTATTTTCGTTTCTAATTCTACGCAGCCAATTTGTTTTCAGCCCACGCTATATGTTATTTGAATAGAGCTAAAGGTATCTAGATCCGTACAAGAAGTAAAGACAGTCAAAACAAATTTCATGTGAATGGGACTTCACTCTGAAATATCCCTAACGAAACGAAGTGGCTTTGACCGCCGACCTTGTACGTGCCGAGCATCAACACAATCTCAACACCGAGGCAAGCATGTGCAGGTACTATACGATGCGATATAAAAGTAATGTTCACGTCCAAGCACTCGTAAAGCACTCGAGCATTGGAGCTTTTGCTTTGATGAACTCAGCCAGCTCGGCAATTCCATGCAGCGGAGTTGGATCAAGCAAGCCATCAGCGCAGTCATTCAATGTTTCAACAACGCACGAGTGCTATTCTAACAAAGAATACTAAACATTATGTGTGACTGCCGACGTCTTGATCACTATTGAAACGGGCCGCGCACGGCATCTGCATGAGAATTACCACACGCCATTAGGTTTCAAGCCCACCTCCTCATATGTTTGATCTTCATCCTTGTGTGTATATATAAATTCGAAAGTTTCCCGTTATGTTTGATTTTGTATCCGATTCTCTTTTGATATGCTGTTCTCATCACTCGATCATGGCTAGATCGGGGTGAAGCTGACTGGTTCAAGATGCTTTCGAAGTGGAGAAGGTTTTTGCTGTGGGATAGTCTTCGTAGTAATGGAAGGATAAACTTATGTGAGTAACAAGACGGATGTTTTGAACATTCTTGCGGTTTCGGTGTGGGTTTCGTTGAGGTGAAGGGGGAGTTGAGGAGTAAACGTTGAGGTGTCAAGTCGCTATAGCAGGGAGTGGGAGACGGGTATCTGCACTATTATGGCCTCTAAGTCGACGAAAGAAACCGATAGGTCTATCCAAACTGCTCTCTCAGACGACGCGTTAGTTTCTAATAAGTTTACAGCCCCCCAAAAAGAAGTCTCACCAAATGGTGACCGAAAAATGGGGGAAATCGCAAGATCGCTACTCATGGACGGCTCCTAGCTCACAGGTTGAACTCGAACTTCTCCTCATCCCGGACTGTCGTAACTGTGACGTGTTCACCGCGTGCCTCCGGCTGCAGTTCAGGCTTCTCTACTGAATGCGACATTGGAACCACTCCGTCGTAATCTGCATGTTGAGCACTCCGGTCTCGATATGGTCTTCCCAACCCGAAGCTAGGTTCAAAGACTAAATGTCCAGATATATGGATTTAGCTAGGGTCGTTGTATTGGAAGTAATCTGAGAGTCAAAGGGTTTTGCTGATTGAATCCATTTATGTGTGAGGGGCGAAGTAGTGTTCCCGGCTCCCCATGACATGGCGCCAGTTAAGCTTCAAGTTTGGTAAAGGCTCTTGATTTCACGGTTGGCTTATCACGTATGCATTATTACTGGAGAAGAATGGGATAAGACTTAGGTTCCGCGGATACCCCGCGGGGACGAAACTGGATCTTTTTGATTATGGAGACGTGGGAAAGGTTTGGGTGGTCATAGGAGGGAAAGTCAACAAATGAAGCATACGAAAGAGTGGATTTGGGAATGGAGACAGCGGATGTTGCCTTTCACCAGTCAACATCGCTAGCTGCATAGTCCTCCGAAGATTAGGAAGCTGGGCATGGTTACAAAATTGTTCTTCCCAATTCACTTTCTCAAAAGGTGCAGATTTGTTTGCATTTATCGTTCCCGCATGAGTTTCTAATTCTACCCAAAACACATATAGCTAGCACGAACTTCGGCTACGATAATACTGAACAACTTGTTCATTCTAACCTGAGAAGAACTGTTTTTAGACCAAGAGAAATATAGGTAGGGAATTATATTTAGAAGGGTTGGTCGTGAAAAACTCGTAGAGATTACCAGGATGACAGTCACGATCATTTGCAATAATAAGGGAGCTAATTTTGGCAACTCTACTATTGTTTGCTAGCTAAGTAAAGTCATTAGTCCGATCATTGCTATTTCGATAATTCGGACTCATATATTAACACTTTAAAGTTCCCTTCTGCTAATTTTTATAAATTAGATATTGATTGTTAGTCGTGTTTGGAAGGTCAGCCGCGATCTGACTGACAGTATGGCCCACAGCTCAAATCGCCTCATGTGATTAGGACACTTATTCGATGGTATTTTCCCTCATTAGAAAACCAGACAAGCTCCCCAAAACCAAAAGAGGGGTTGGGGTCGACAACTGAGGTTGGCCTGTCTACGCATAGTACGGTACCGCTGCCAGTCATATTGGACTTCGTCGAATCCTCCAACATCGACCATATGTTGGCTTCAGACAACAGTCCTCCCCACGAACAGAATTGAAGCGTGCCGCGTCCATCTTATTAGTGCTTTTCGGCGTTATATATTACCCCACATACATGGGAATTGTGGCATTGGGCCAGTCACGCTGCTGCTTTCCCACCAGTCTATACTTAAGCCGTTGATTCAATATAAATCCCTGCTGGCAGTTTGTCACCTTTCAAGAAACCTATCAAAGTGGGTTGACGCGCTGATGGTGGCCAAGTAAGACCAGACCCTCGTGATGCTGTGAATCCTTGATGTCGCTGACACTGGGAAGGCATGTTGAAGTAATTTTATAAATGTCCTTGCTCATACAAACGTTGTATGATGTTCTGATATTCGAGGCTCTTAAGTATGATATGTTGCCGAGATATGTACCGATGCTCGGATGCGCGCGTCTCCTCTACTGGCCTGGCATGTAATAGTAGTAATCTTATAGGGATATAGAGGGCTGATATTCCTGATTGGGGGTATAAGATCCGCCTGGAACGTTCCGAGAATCCAAGGATGGCGCCTTTATCTTGCAACAGTGCTACGTTATACTTCACGTACCGAACTGCTGTCAGGACTACAGTTCGTAGTCACCATCATCCCCCAGGGGTGTCTAGGGTCGTGACACAATGCCTGCTTCGAACTGTATTGTGCCCCTGTCCTGCCGCCTCCGTTCGGACATTATCTTCTGCAACTCAGATAACCCTGGCATGGGACACGAGAAAAGGCGGCGCTTACCTCGAAGGCAGAGGTACCAAGTATATGAGTGTTCAAATATACCATGTGACTTTGTTGTGACAGATTAATGGGACATTGGGACAGGGATTTGCCTCTTTGGCCGCGACAAGGGAAAGCCATCGTCAGCGTTTGTTAACAGCGTTAGCCTGTCAAGTCGGCTCTGTAGGCTGAACCCTTGAGGTTGTATATCTATGTGATGTTGAACTGTGACATGGAGAATTCGTGAAGAGCAGATGATCTCCGCACTGCACGCTGGGGAACTTATCCGATCCTTTAACCTTAGCTCACGCTTGGACCATTCGGACATCGTCTCGGTAGTTTATTGATGACTTCCGATGGACGAAGACCGCGACAGAAGTTGTCCGAATATCTCGCGCAACCGGCTATGATTGAAACTTCGCTATTCGCTTCAACTTAACAGAGGAAGTATGTCTACATACCCTTGAGGATTTGGGATCATGGTGAATAAATACTCGGTAACTGAGAGGAGCTAGGTTGGTCAACCGTGCGGTTTGAGCCGTGTCATTCCATGGAATGAAAGTTCTGGCAATTCGTGATTGTCCGTCGGGAGGCGTGGAGCTAGGTCCAATGGACCGACGTCTATAAGATATTGAAGCTTAGCCATGAAGTGGCAGGTTGGGTATGCTCGCAGACATGCACGTCAACCTGTGTTGGGGCATAGTAGCCCTTCTAAGATCTTTACTTTCTTGTTCGCTCATTTCTGTTCTCCATTCTTGGAATTACCAGTCTGTTTTAGGACCGGAAAGAGTTACCGGCGGAACCTATAACCACATGATATAGGGGTGGTGTCCCAAAATGGTGTTGTTTCTGCGAACTTGATTTATCTTGGCAACTTCTAGATGATGCTCATCCATGCGTTTCTCTCTATTGAACAATCGAGGACTCAAATCTCTTCCAGGAGTTGAAAGACTTGATTATATTAAAGAAAAAATGGCCAGATATCAGAGGGATTGCTGGTTCATGGATTATCATGGATTATGCTGGACAAACTGGTCGGACAACAGCTTGGCTGCAGTAGCTGCCGTCCAATATTCCGGGGAAGCTCAGGTTCATAAGTTTAGCATCGCAAATAAGAAATAGATGGGAGCAAGGAGATGCCAACGTTGACTATTCGATTGAGTCGTAATGCCGAATGTACCTTGATTGAAGAAAGAGCATAGCCTCGAGAGGATTGTCTGTGTGGTCAGGAAATTTCATGGTTGGTTTCTACAACTGGTGTATTTTCAACTTACGAGGTAACGTGATCAGAGAATGTACACCGCAGAACCAGTCACCAATAATTGAAGAGTATTTCATATCTGTTTGAAAACCGTGCTTTCACTATTTTGCTCAGTATTCCCATGACCAATATGGGGTATTCATTGAAATCAGCTCCGTATAACAAACATACAGTCCTCTTGACACGTGCCACTGCGGTTATGGTTTGAGAGTTGAAATCAATTGCGTTTGACGAAGCGCGTGCGGTCGATCATGATGCATTCATCAGAGTCGGGTTTGCTGAGACGTCTACCGCTCTTTGCATAGACCTCCACCCTTAGCTGAGCTATTGTATGATATGTCATACAACAATATGATATTGCATAGGTTCGTGTTGCCGAAAAATACCTTCACGTTCATGCCGAACTCGCGAAAAGAAACTCGACCCGGCTGTCCTGATCAATCTATAATGAAACCTGCCTCGTACACTGTTATTCGCGAATTTGCGAGGCTGCATGCATGAATGAAGACGTCTTAAACCCAGGGACTAAACCAATGTTCCCAGGTGGCTTCGGGATGCCGATTTGTGTAACAGCACTGAGTCGCGCAATCTTCGGTGGTTTCCGAGTCTGTTGGCTTTCTTGTCGACGATTTGGCCCGTGGCTGGAACAGCTTTTTTTTGCTTTTGCTAATGGCTGCGTCTTGCCATGTGGTCTTCGCGTGGGCGCGGCGAGAAGGAAGTCCATGCGGATGCAAGCTGCACCATCCCGTATGATCAATGGTCTAGCCTGACGAATCTCTCTGCCAGAACTAGAACCGTCCATTGCCTTGGACTTTCGAAGGAGGAGAGACGCAAATAGCAATACGCCATTGGTTGCCACAGCATATACGGTACCTACAACTAGACAGCGGCTGTTCGAACAGAGGCTGTTGGCAATCACTTAGGTGGCCGACCATTACTATACTAATCTAGGGCTCCAGGTCCGTACTTCATAAATGTCCCGAATTCCCGTCAAGGTCAGTCCCGGCCGTAAGCGATCTCTCAATCCTTTCGAATGAGAAGTCGTTCAGGCAGTTAGACGCATGGCGATCATTTGATGTGCAGGGCTGGGGCCAACGAGCAGGTGGACCGCGCGCAATGGCCCACCTGCAATCTTCGAATCTTCCGTAGACATCAAACCTGCTTGGAGATTAAGGGCCGTGCGAGACGAGTGTAACGGTATCGAGCCACCGCACACAGGGCAAATTTGACAGAAAACCACCAGCAGAGTACTCCTCCAATTATTATGAAGATAGACGCGGAGTTGACCAAAAGAGATATTGGATCGATAGGGCAGCAGAGGAGACATCCTCCTACTGAATAGCCGATTCGACCATAAGTAGCTCGGTCATTTCGCAACACAAACAAGCGAGACAAACCTGACATTCTAGAATCTTGAAATTCCGACCACAACTTCGGTCTTGATTCAGTATAGGACATTCAGCTCCTATGGGACTAGGTTTTATGATTCTTCAGATCTTAAATGTCCGTGAAATTAGACAACGAGGGCTTAGCTTCGGTGGGGCTTGCTGCAGGTCCTTGTATGTCGAGACTTGGGGCGCTCAAACCCTGATTATAATGGAGCAAGCATGTTTAATAACAGGAATCGAAGTTTTCTCAGGTGCTTATTCCTCCGTGTAGAAATTAGATTCCGGCCTGCTTCACATAGTTCTTCCCCCTGTATGACGTCTCTGGTCCATACCAAGCGTATCAAGTGAGTAATCATAGGTCGAAGAGTGGAAAAACCCCAAAGTGATATTCTTTGAATATTCAACGTACTCTAAAACCGTCGACTTAGGTAGCGGTCATGCTGCCTACCTTGGGCGGGGACGACGGCACAATTACATTGCATAGCAGGGCATTGCATTGCATCTCATGTGCGTATTTGTCAATTCAACAGAGCAATTGAACATGTGTGAGTTCGTAGTCTATCAGTTGGAAGGGATGCTGGTTAAGTTGCTGCGTCTAGCCTAGAACTCTTCCAGTTCAATTGCATCCCAGGACAAAACCCAGCGCCGGATCTGACTCGGTGGTGGTGGCACCGCCTGGAACCAAAGAAAACAAAGAAAACTCGGAGAACCCCCCCTGAGTAAACAAGCAACATTGCCGGGCAGTCTTTGTTTCTGGACTTCAACAAGCGATGTTCCTTCAACAGATGCATTCTCCAGCTTGTAGAGAAACAGAGTAGAATGTACGTACGCTCTTCGCGAGCACAGCTCAGTGTACTTATGTGAAGAAATATCTCGTAGAGCTGTAGCACAACCGCCAATTGAGTTAAACTCTATCCGAGCCGAAGCGAGTTCGAAGCGGGTACAGTACTGCCGAGTATCTGTGCTTATTCTCGCTCCCGAACGGTAAATAATTAATTCTCCTTTTGGGGCTCGTTTAAAGTGGCTTTATGTGGGCGTACAAGAGATACAGTACGATGTACATGCCATTCTCATGTCTAGTGCGGTCCAGCCCTGGAGCATGATTTCGAGCAGGCTTGCATTGTGCAGCGGAGCTGCCTTTTATTATATGTCTCATCATCAGTCATCATACTCTACGCGCTTGGCTCCTAGTCACGAAGTTGACACTCACTGCTCTCTCGCGCTTTAGCTACAATGACTTTGGCGTTCGTCTATAGTCCCTGCGTAGCATGCATATGGAATGGGCTTCGCATAGATCCTGCCGATTAATGGTTCATGTATGGATGCGTGCAGACGATCCCGTCCAAGCAACCTATACCGCACATCGCCATCAACATTGACCCTGAGACAGGCCACGTTGCCCGACCCTTGGGAAATCCATCGCTTGCTCCGGAGAGTGTAGCTCTAAGAGAAAGCTACCCAGGCGGAGCTCCTCGAGAGCACAAACGTCACCGCCGCCGAATCTCCCCAATGGAGCCAAGCTGTAGCTCGTTGTAGGGGAACGATGTAACATGCAGGCCTCCCCATCTACCTTGCCCTGCTCTACCCATCTTGTACGCCGAGAACAGATACGCCAACGACCTCGTCTCCAGATCTTGATCCCCCAAAGCTCCCCACAGCTCAAGCACAGTCCACCGCCTTCACCACCGCCTATACGCCAATCCAGCCATCTCATCCCAAATTCTGGTCTTGCCTACCAAACTGCCCTGTATAGCATTTAAGTAGCACTTTGCATTCCCTGCGCTCGCCGCTTCCCAGGCCAGGTCTTGAGCTCATCGGGCGTGATGCCTGTTCCTCCTCCTTCCCAATGCCATCCTCGCCATCCAACCACTCCCCCGTGGCGTCTCAACTCGGATTGTAGCTTTAAGCTCTCTCCTCCCCATCTCTACTGTTACTGTGCACCCCCATGAGACCCCTAGCAAAACTCATACTGCAACTGGTGTCAAGCCGTACTGTCCGAGCTTACTATCGGCAACCTTGCTCTTAACTGACCAGACTGATCTGCTCGCCTCCGGCACTTTGGGGACAGCCGTTGGCTCCTCTATGCCAAGGAGAAGTCTCGAAAGCGCCTATGCCGGATACGTTCTTGAGAGAACGAAGCCAATTTGACCGAGAGTACTGTACCTCGACCTCACGCGGGACCTTTACCTTATGCAACAATCAAAAGGGCCAATAGATAATTCTTATTCCTGCTCATTTCCCAATCTGTTTGCAGCAAACGCCGGGCAGTGATCACGGGTAGCCTGGTACCATACTATACCGTGGCCTTGGTACCTGATACTTCACTCATCTCATCCCATACCGCTCGTAAAGCACCTTCATCAGTTCATCGGTTTGAGTCCTGAAACCTAGATCGCCTTTGGGAATCACATCTAGCAAACCCACACATTTGGAAGGTCCAATCCACTTGGCACACCACGCAAGCCAAACGAATAACATACCTTTGGAGTTCTGGTTCAGCAACTTGAGGCCCTGTCTTTCTGATCAGACGCCCAATAGAGAGGCCTTACTAACTAAACCCGCCCACAATCTATTCGCTGCCACATCATATATTCTCCGCAAAAGTAGCTCTTTCGACTTCTGTGACGAGCTTCGTTGCCAATCATTTCACTCTGCCTTCTGCTATTCTTCTCCTACAGAGGTACCTCGGACCAAGCACCAGCGAGACTCGACAACACCCCACCCATATCCTTCCAGGCTTACCAAACACATTCCTATTGGACTCAACGGCTCTACCTTATTCCGAGAGACCCTCGAGAGAATAAGTACTACCGTGCTACATCTGTGCTCAACATACACAGATCAGTGATACCCTCCTGTTTATCAGCCTTCTCGCCTGTCACGTCACATCTTACCACGTTCACATATTAACTACCATACATCCCAGTCAGCTCCCTAGTTTGTCTCATCTGAAGTCTGGTGGTTTGGTATTTGGATTGTCAAGGCCTGCTGCAGATTTTCTCGGAGACTAGTACCGAGGAAAGAGCCTCCCACTAGTTCACCCCATCTACCAAAAGCGTGGTTCTCAAACCTCTCTAAATCATTCAGCGTCGGCACCTACCTAGGGTTGAAAGGAAAGCCAAACTAAGGCCTGGCAGCCGTTGCATGCTTAAGATCTAGGGCTTAAACCTACGACATATTTTCGGCAGATAGTACTCAAAGCGTCTTCCTAAACCAGGTTGGATTCGAGAAGTCAAAGAGTCCGGGGAGAACCTTAGCTCCCGCCAAAGACTTTGATGACACTTGTCGTGGACGAATCGTATTTCGAATCAAACTGAGTATCTCTACCTCATGCTAGTTATTTATCAAAACCCAGGCAAGCCCTTCTCTGGCTCCTATGATTTCAACATCCACCGCAATCCAGTTTCATCCGACGTCCTTCCTTTCTTCGAGGGCTAGTACTCGAACGACAAGTTTCAAGACAGATTCTCGTACGAACTTAGCACTCCCGAAATATCCACAACTTGGTCCGATGGAGCCTCCATTGCCTCCAGGCTCTGGGCACCAGTACGCAGATGCGACAGCATCCCAATCATTAACAATAAATCGGTAGGATCTCTCTATCACAGTACCATCTTCCTGGCTCACGACCGCAGCTAATATTGTTGTCCTCTTAGCAATGAAGTTAAACTTATAGTTGTACAATCTCCCAAAACTGCAAAGATGGCCATTGGCAAAGAAAAGGGTAAGTGTAGTTTGGGAGTTCACCCAGTTAAGCTAACCATGGCTATAGACCGCAAGCCGATGGATCCTCCTCCTGTAGTACAACTGAAGATACCTTCAGATCGTAACCAGGACTTTATGTATAGTAGGTCAATATGAAAATATTTGTGTGAATGTAATGTTAAGTTAATATGTCACAGGCCCTCACTATTTCATGACAGTAACTCTAGTAGAAGCTCCAGAGGGAGGCCCCGCGCCTACTAGTCTAGGAGCCGCGCTTTCTGGTACTCATGTTTCGTCTATTCACCGGCTGAAGGATACAAACAACGAAGAGGGAGCTTTCTTCATTTTCGGTGATTTGTCAATCAAAGTGGAAGGAATATGGGCACTGCAATTCAACCTTTACCAAATGAAGAATGGGGAATGTGTTTACATCACTTCGTGCAAATCTGGTTCGTTCGAGGTTCAATCGCATAAGGGCTGGGTTGGCATGCAAGAGTCTACTCCTCTTACCAGACAGTTTGCCGAGCAAGGCGTACGGCTAAGACTACGCAAGGAACCTCGAACTTTACTCCGAAAGCGAGGCCCTGCATCGGATAATTATGAGCCACGGACCTATACTAAAGGGCAATCACAGCAATCGAAGGCTTCTGATTCAGAGATTAGCAAAGATGAAGCTTCGCTGCACAGTTCTGCTCATGGCTCCCAACACAGTCAAGCTAGCTCAGTGGCATCTGTCCATTCCGCGATTTCTCCTCTCTCACAACGTCCCCTACAATTAGGACCACGAGGATTCACCCAACGGTCAGAATTCGAAGAGCCCAGTTTCAAGAGATCACGGACTGGGTCTGAGAGGATGTCACCTCAATCATATGGCCAAGCTCAATACCATAGCCCGCGGGGGAGTGAACAGATGACTCCCCAATCCTTTGGCCAGCAACAGTATCATATGCAAAGCCCTCAGAGAATGTATCAATCGGAACCTCCGTTCGGCATGTATAATCAGCCTGCAGCTCAGGCAAGCTACGGTGGCTATTATTCCCAATCACCTCAAACAACAAACAATCCCGGAGAACTACCACTTGAATTTGTCCGTTCAGCAGAAGCAGGGGGAACTTCATACGGAGGGCAACAACCACGGTCACATATGCCACTGACTATTCAACCACCATCTCAGTTCCAACAACCTATGGCGTACCAACAAGAACTAACACCAACTACGACAGTACGTGATAGCCTTACAAAGCTGGAGGTTCACTCGCCACTTATTCCAGGCATAGGTACCCAGTCAATCTATAGGCAGCAATCATCTCCTTTGTACGAAGCGAAGCTAGAACAGCAGCACCATATAACACCTTCACTTTATCCACCGAACAATATCGCACAGGAACATAACCCAACAGATTCTATTATGTTTAGAGGACTTCCACCCCAACAAACATTCCTCCCATATCCATCCTTTTGCTCGGCAGAGATGAAGCCCCTTACGGCCATTACAAGCAGTATGCCAACGACGATGCCAGGAACAACATCTGCTTTAGGGGGTGAATACTTTCATCACCCCTAAATAACGAACAGATGTATCTACCTAACAAATTAAAATTGTTAGCTAACAGTTAGCATTCTCCACACATCAAAAAGTTGGAATTTGGTGAAGTGGTAGCGTTGGGCTTAGTTGAACTTATACAACCCTGTTTTCTTTTCTTTGTAAATCGGTCCTGTTTTGAATCCTTACGGGTAGTCATATACTCATAGCGTTGGGGCTGGGAAAACCTTTCACTGGAAATGTGTTCGGTGGGCAGGATATAATAACATACCGCGGCATCACATTGGGCGTTGGAGGTAGCAGTACATATTTTCATACATTCATTGCGGCTTGCTAAGCATAGAAGGCGTCCCTATCTTGGAACTCTCTTCCTTTTTGTGTATTGCGATTTGTTCTGAGGATTTGTCTATACCCTTGGGGATACTTTATTACAAGTTTGGAGCAATTTGAGGAGCGAGGGATTGTTTTGTGTGAAACAATTTGGAGAAGACTAAGGGCACAGATCACACACATGCAACCCGCAAGTAAATATTTATTATTTGATACCCATTGTTACGGCTGTGCTGAGGGCATGAGGTATATTTGCATACAAGTAGTTAACAGCCGTGCTAGCATAATTAGATGTTTAATATTTAACATAAATTCTTCACAATTTTACGGCCTATTGCGAACTCTAGATTGCTGATTGACTTTCTGCAGATATTTCCTTAGGCATTACAGAGTTATCCGACCTACCAATAACTAGGATCCTGGATGCAAGAGGCTTCAAGATAGACTTCTTAGTAAAAGTACACACACGTACATGAGAATACCCTTAACTATGTAGACAATTGATTCTTCGAATATCCGCACTGTTATCCACGGAGTATAGCTACAGCTGAAGCCCGTTGTGGAGACCTCAACTATTTGTCCAGGCCTTGAGGGATAACATACCACTAGCCCAATAATTGGGCTGGGAGTATCGATGTGTTGCATGGAAGAGTACATCGACGCGGGTCAAACCCGGATAACACCCACCTACAGACTGCAGGTGGGTAGCGCTCGGTAGCTGCCGTGAAGCCGGCTTCCGAATGTGTAACGTGGGGAGCCGCCGTGGTGTGTGGGGGTGACGATCCTCATCACGAAGGCTGGGAAGAACCTGAGGGGGAAATGGATAGCTGAGATAACGATAAGTAGGATGGAATCTCTTTCACGTGATTGTGAAAATCATAGACAACAGCTTATTGCGGGCTTTCGAATCCTTGGTCTCAATCGGTATAAAGTCTTCCTCTTCCGACCTAGGCCAAGTTCGAGATAGTGGTGGTAGCGAGCGGTGGGTAATTCAGAAACGTCTATATATCATTCTATTCACTACTGCTAGTAGTACAAATGGTAATAGAACTATAATCGCATGTAAAGTTCGGAACTCATTTTTTGCTACTAGTCTTGGTTGCCAAAAGATGCCTGTTTTACAATGAATCTGCGCAGCCAAAACATATCAATATCTACATATAAACGTTCCTAGTCCAAATAAACTCAATTACAACTGAAGTCGGAGACTACTTAGCAATGAGCTTGGTAGGTAGACGTATAGAAGGACATTGATTGACTTCTATAACAGTACCCGATTAAATTGTAAATGCTTCACCTCTCTTTGCTGATAACCAGATCTATAGAACTGCGTGCCTCTAGGGTTACAAATTTGACACGCTGTCGTGTACAGAGAATTACATTTATCTTCGTCACAGACTAGTAATTATTTCAAATAAGTACCTCGGTCGTTCATCTATCTACGCTCTAGAAATTGATTACATGGACGTGTTTGTGGGAAGGTAGCCACAGGTTCAGTGTATATTGTAAATGGAGGTGGGAAGAGATACCAAGCATCATATTGGGGATAAAAGACCGAGAAGACGAAGAAGAGCAAATTACATGCCAAATAGCCGTGTGACTGCAGATCTGAGGGTACCACGTTCAGATTTGGGGTACTGTTGGTCGACGAAGAACACACGAGTTTTCAAATGAAAATTCTAACCTCTTGAATCTCATCGAATTTCGAACCGTTTACTAGCCTCAAATTATCTAGATGGAAAAGATAGTCGAAACAATTCGTTCTGTGATACATCAGTAGGTCAGTGTCACATATACTTGCCTAGATGTACAACGTATGTAGTTCGACCATTATCCTTGATCGATCCGAGAATCACTTTCACTCATTGTAGCTGATTGCTTGCTTGCTACCCATTAAACTTTCTTGCTCTGTAAGCAGTTTTAAGCTTCGACGGTTTCGACGAAAAAAATACGAGCAGATACAGATAAAATACGGGTTTAAGTATGTAACAATATTCGACATCGTCACATGATATTTACGCTCCCCGGCGTGGATACCAGCTTATTTGAAGTAGCCTAGCGCACTGCAACATTATTCCAACAATTCACTGCGAGTAAGAAGACGTATGTAAAAGTATTTGATTGAACAGTTACACTGGTGTGAGATACTACCTTACTGCATGAACAGGGGGATATCTAGGAAGGTAGTATCAAGAGTGAACATTCTACAACTCGTTCGTGCTGTTCCTTCCTGTAAAACTCATGAGCACCCCAATCGCAGTAGCTAGCCTTATAGGTGGATAGAGGTTGTTTCTAACGTTGTATCTGACAACGTCCCTGTTTTCTCTATGTGGGTAGGGTATGATTGCCGCTAACCCAGGGTCCCGGTTGGTGGAAAATTTTAACTACTGATCAATATTGGATTTTTAAATAAAACAAGCTGCTGGTTCGATGTCTTATGTGTCCATCAAGATTTGAACCTGGATACTGGGATCCGGGAGATTGTGAGACCTGGGTTCATCAAGGGAAAAAGGGGTAGCGAAAATAATGATCGCTTAACGGATCGTCGGTTAGTGGTAGTTACTATTGGTGGATATGGCAGTCTTTGTGCACTCCAAAACTTCTCATTAGCTGGGTCTTATATTTAGATCGCGCGAATAGAACATCTAATGTCACTCAGATTAGATCATTTGGCTACTGACTTTGGATATTTCGCCTAGTAGTTTTTGAGATAGGAGAATCCATGCTGTGTCAGTGATGGCTGGAACAATGGAGGACCTCTAAAAGTTGTACTCTTGATCGAATTCATTTCGTGGATGATTTCAGCGGGCAACTTTAAAAGGCTGTACTGCTTTCTACTCACTCGATAATTTCCAAAAAAAAAAACAAAAAAAAATGAGCCCGGAAAAGAATATAATAGGGGTAGTCGACGAGCTTGATCATGTTCAGTATCTACAACGACATTATAGTCCAGGAGAAGAAACGCTTAAATCCAATCTTTTGTTTCAAAAAATAAAAATTGTTGGAGGAACGTGGTTACCTTGAATTACGCCGGTCTTTCTGCCATATTTCCCAAGAGATTCGTCTCAAGAAATTCCAGAAACATCAACTCTTTTTCATTAATGTCTCTAGAGCATTGGATATTCGATAACAAGATATGAGGCGAAATCTAGGTGTCTAATTCTGAATAAGGTCTATGTAATAGAAATCGAAGTCGGGGTTTGCGTGAATTATGACTTAAGAATATACCTGTTAGTGAGGTGGCTTTTCGACATTACCGTTCTCGCTCGCCTAGAGCATCAGCATCACAATAAGATTTGCCGAGTGACTTTCGGGAATGATACCAGTAGATATTGAAAATTACCACTGGCAGTCTGAGACCAGCAACGTCATTAATGTAGCGCACCTGTCGTGGTGCTTCTCGAGTTCGACACGTCCTTCACGAACCTTTTTTGAAAGTAGGTCTTGTTAAGCCTAGTCAAGACCATCGCAACTGTGGTATGTCGTATTCACAGTATTGTTGATATGAACAATACAGCTGCTTTCAGTGATGGAAGCATGGACTCCTGAAAGCTTTTGAAAGCGGCAAATCTTGCATGAAAGATGTGAGATATGGTGCGACTCTGGTTGGCGTAGGTGAAGCCCATCGTTTCCTGGATCATGCCATATTCCATCTATTTAGAGCTCACTAGTATCTGTATCCAAGGCGGCCACAATCAGAGGCGTACATTTTTCCCCCATAAATCTCTTCCAAGCCTTAATACATACACTCTTTGTATAACCACCTATGACAAACGGGCACTAGCTGTGATTGAACCGAATGAGCTGCCTTGTGAATATTCGAAGTCATCGCTTGATTTGACCACAAAGCTTCCACCTTGGAGAGCCTGGATTGAGCCACATTGATTTATGATTATGGCGGAGTAAACTTGAAGTAAAACGTGAAGCAGTGTATAGCAAAATATCACGAATATTAGCAACTGCTACTAATATCACAGCCTTTGCACTCTAAATAGCAAATACGTCACTTCTTGTTATCACATCTGCTTAGTATATGGCTGGTTTCTTAAATTCTTTATTGTGGTCTTCCAATCTCCCAAATAATGTAAAAGGCTCTAGTATCCTCAATCCTCACGTAAAGCGCTTCTCGATCTGTTCTTATTATTAGCACATGTGTTTAGTAGGGTTGAGAATGGTCCATACCCTCCAGGGGTTGTTTAATTCGAATCCAAGAGGTGCTTCTGGCTTATCCGTTTGGCCTCTTAGAAATCCTGTCAATCTGAAGTCACGATCCATCACTAGTTCCACTGTTAATTCTGCTAATCCATATAATATACTTGTAGGTGCGTACTTTGCTGCATAATTGTTAGCATCCTCATCTTATAGAGTTTGGCTGTCCGGCAGATGTGCTCGCTCACCTTATCCCATTGATCAATCGAATGTCTCGCCCTTTTGCCTCCGTTCTGCATGTGTCTAATTTTTGACAGCCCAGCTCCGCTTATTCCGAACATCTAGTTCCCTTAGTAAATCGCGCAATTGCTGAATGCAATGGGTGTTAATTGTTCGGATGTACGTACGGCAAGCATAATCCCATAGGGGAGGAGAGCTTCGAACGGGACACCCATCGTGGCAGTTATGAATCGGACCTGCGCATCAATTAGCTCTTCAGGTCACGACAATATTAGGAGTGCGAATAGTACCCAATGGTTGCTGTTGCGCAATTGAAAAGCTCTTTTTGCCTGTTATCATTGAATGTCGTTGATGTTGGAAGGTAGTCAGGTCTCATTAGTCATCAAACGCCAAGACAATCGAACCTCAACTTTTGGGGACAGCTCGAAGGGGCGCGGTCAAAATCGCTTTATTAAATCCAAGAGTCGCTATCGTGTCGAAAGGACCTTTTCCTACGCGTCGGATGCTCATATGCTTCTAAATTAATCGCGCTATTAATTGTTTTATAGGAGTTGAGGCCTAAAATCTCGCGTCTTGCGCCCATTCATCCTTGGCCCTTTCGGTACACTTCCGCCCTCTGCGACCCACGATCTTTCCTCGCCTTTGTTGGAGAACGAATACATAACTCTATTGCTGGTCCCCAAGGCTGTTGCAAATCAGTCCGGGCAAAAATCTGGAGCTCAGAAGCTTTGTTTCGTTAGGGCATCAGTTCCGCGCAAGTATCCCACTTGCAACCCACGCGTCAAGAAGGCTGCGCTGAACCAACACCTATCAGCTATACACGAATGACAGAGACTATATAGATGATGGCGGCAGCTGCAGCGGCTTTTCTGGAGGATGAACTACAGCAAAGTCTAGCTACGTCTGAGGATGATGCAGAATTCGAGGAAGATGATGAGCTTGCCGCGAACATCATAGAAGAGAATGCAGACGCTTATGCAGCAAATCACCAGCTTCACAACGGTATGATGGACGATGATGAAAGCGATCAAGATGAACTGGAGGATGCCATGGAGGAAGACGAGGAGCCGCTCTCAGATGAAGATGCCGAAGGTGAAGATGATGATGAAATTGCCGACGCAGCGCCTGATTTTGACGGAGAGGATGAGGAAGGAGATCCAGACGCGGCTGAAGAAGAAGACGAGGATGCTGAAGGTGTTGGTGCAGTCAAAATACAACCTGGACAGATAGAAGAAGACGACGAGGACGTCTTGAGTGGAACAGAGGACGAGGATGAAGAAAGTGTAGCAAGTGCTGAAGATGACGACGATGAATCCAAGAGCTCATCAGATGTGGAGGAGACAGAAGCTCGGTGGGACCCTGCTGCAGATGAAGAAGAGGACGAAGAACCTGTAAACCCGAATCGTTGCATGTACGTTCAAGCCAGGCCTAACTCCCTAGAGATACTAACAGCTTCTAGATTCTGCCAACAAGATGAAGAAAGTGATCCTAGTGAAGTTTTTGAACTTTACTTGGCTTGTGATGTCTGTGGTGATAATGGTATGTTCTTCATTGGAGTGAATCATAGGAGGCTAACAAGGCTGTAGCACACCGGCAATGCGCTAGAAAAGCTGATGCTCTCAAGACAGACGAAGGTAATTTTTAGAATACTGCAAAGTTGTTATCAAATTCACGAAGTGACTACTAATAATGTATTTACTTTAGAAGCCGAACACTGGATTTGCCCAGAATGTGTTACGAATAATTTGATACCTGAGGCAATGGTTCCAGATATACCAGAAGAAAGTGTCGGATCAGAATCACCAAAAATATCGAGGGATAGAGTCCCTGGAGATCTGTTGCCGTCACATCGAGGCACTATCAAGCCAGACTCCCACTCGGTTTTCAACCAGCTCATCGCCCCAGATGATCCTATGGATGGGTCACGTCTACTCCGAAAACGAAAACCATCATCAGAAGCCGAAGTCGAAGCAACATCACCGGCACGGAGGAGAGGTCGTGACAAAGCTGTTTCGGTCGCATCAGATCCACTACTTCCAATCCCTAGCGAGGAAATGGAAATTGACTCGATTGAGCAGCCACTCACCAATGGCCATGAAAGCAAGCCAGACTTGCCAGCAAGCCCACGAGCGTCAAGATCGCTGAGACCTAAACCAGTACCCAAACAAGTTCTCGTCAGCACTTTAGCGAAATCAGCGACGACTTTTAAAATAAAATTTCTTATTGACCCGGTAGAACTACAGAGCATCCTCTCAAAACCTCCTAAGCCCTTAAAAAAGCGACGCCCAGTGCCATCGCGACTGGGTGCCTCGACAGTAGCAGCAACTACATTTGTTCCTTCAAGTTACTCCCAGCCGTTTTACTCTTTACACGACAAGGAAATTGATGAGCTGAAGTCTAAGCCCTACGGTGGCATCCTCACAGAGGCTGAAGCAGATACAACGCTCACCTTACCGAAACCCGAGCACCGGCGCCAATTTGACGAAGCACGCCAAAAGGCCGAGGAGGAGTGGAAAATAAGGGTGGCAGAAGCAGCCGAGATTGCAGCCGCTTCTGGTATAAAAAAGCCCAAAAAGGTTTCTGGCCCCGCCAGCCAAATCGAATATATTGAATTTGGGCAATATCAAATCGATATTTGGTACGCTGCTCCATACCCGGAAGAATATAGTCGAAACAAAGCCCTTTTCATATGCGAATTTTGTCTCAAATACATGGAATCGGACATTGTTGCTTGGCGGCACAAAACGAAATGTCATCACAAACACCCCCCCGGAGATGAGATATATAGAGATGGCAAAATAATGATATTTGAGGTTGATGGTCGCAAGAATCCTCTATACTGCCAAAACCTCTGTCTTCTTGCCAAGTTATTTCTTGGCTCAAAAACTCTCTACTATGATGTGGAACCATTCCTATTCTACGTCATGACCGAGTATGACGAATTTGGCTGTCACTTTGTTGGCTATTTCTCCAAAGAGAAACGGCCAAGTAGTCTGAATAATGTGTCTTGTATCTTGGTTCTTCCTATCCACCAGCGGAAGGGCTATGGTCATTTGCTTATAGACTTTTCTTACCTTTTAACAAGGGTGGAAAAAAAGACTGGCTCGCCAGAGAAGCCATTATCCGACATGGGGCTGGTCTCATACCGGAACTACTGGCGGCTTATCCTCTGCTATTATCTCAGAGACTATAAGTCTGGCGACGAACTTCCTAGTGTGAGGAAGATGTCTGATGAGATGGGTTTAACACCAGACGATGTTATTTCCGCACTGGATGCACTGGGAGCTCTAATACGAGATCCGATAACCGGCACATATGCTTTCAAGCTGAAGACTGACTATTACAAGGAAGTTATCAGGCAACACGAGATTAAGGGATACGCGAAGCTAAATTCCAAAGGGCTGATCTGGACACCCTACATAATGGGAAGAGGTAATGCATCAACTTTTGACCACGTGCCCCCTCTCAACGGCATGGGTCACAGAGAAGAGGAAGATGAAGACTCTCATACTCTAATCACTAATGGAAAGCGTGATTTTGACACATTCAACGAAACTAATGGCGAAACGGACGACTTAACGGAATCAATAGCAAAAATGTCGACAAACACAAACGGCGAACCTTCGATACCTAAGGCCAATGGTGCTCCTAAATTGCCGTCATATTTTGAGGCTGCTGCTTCGATTCCTGCGACTCGTTTCGAGGTTTACCCTCCTGCACCAGGCACTCGAAAATCCGCTATGCCCCGCCCCTCTGCTGCCCGTCCAAGCCCTGCGTCTCGATCGCGATCCTCGATATCAGCATTTACCCCAAGTCGGCCGAAATCTAGATCACGCCCATCCACCGGCTCCTCGAGGCGTTCTTCAGCAGCACGGCCAAGCAGTGGTGGGTCACGAAGAAAGACTGGAGGAACTGGGCGCGGCCCAGGAAGATGGCCTAAAGGTACAACCAAGAAAGACTTCGGTGACGCGGACAGCGGGCCGGGCTTACCTCCCGCATTAGTAAAACAGAGAAGTAGACTTGGGAATGAAGTCTTGCTGGGCGACGAAGAGGAAGAAGAGGTCGAGAGCAATGCAGAAGAACTGGAAGACGATAACGCCATTGTATATAACAATCCGCGGACGAGAAGGAATCGGCAATCGGGTCGTGGAGCGGGACTAGGAAAGCCACCGCTAGATGTTAAAGGGAAGCCGCTGAACAAAGGAAAAGAGGCACTGGATGAGATATTCGGAGATGCAGCTCTAAATAACGGCTTGTTCGCGGAAGACGAAATGGATGTCGACGCCGAAGGTGAAGACGAGTAAATTGATTGAATATTTAGTTTGGGTTCATCCGGCATTGAAAGCATGGGCCGGTGTTTGGTCCCTGTAAGCTTTAAAAGGACAGTAGCGATGCGGAATTTAGGCGCAAAGGAGCGACTCATGAGTCTGTTGGTGATTGTTGTAGAATATACCTTGCTTAATACCAAAGATCTGTTCACCTAGCTGGGCTTTCAAGTTACCTTGATATGTTATTGTGACATTGGTATCTCAAGGCTATACACATCCATTTATTTGTGCAAAACTTACAAATTTTTTTGCTCACCCTTCCGTGAGATTTGAACAAGCGTACTTTCATGCATTTATGCCTAAGCAGGGTACTTGACGTTGAAAGACTGGGTTAGAGGCAGCCAGCTCTAGCCATTTGCTGTATCCACCACAAGACCATCAACACCGTGAATTATCGCGAGAGAATGATCAAATCCCCCTATTGGTTCAAAGAAATTGAAGAACATTCGAGTTGGCAAAAGCACAAGTTCTAATTCCTCCAAAGAGGGTAGAGGACAGCGATCCTAGAACTTTCTCTAACTGTGTCGCAGCGTTAACACTCGCACCATTATGCATAGAACAGTACAACGAGCAACAACGGACCACAAAATTCAGACCACAACTTATAATAGACTGTCACACTAAGCTTTTAACGTCATTCTGGCACAACATTCCCAAACCCGGCAATTCTTCCACATCGGCACAAAGGGTGGTTTCTGCGACGGCTACACTTGCCCGAGGTCTTGGTTGTGAGGATTCCGGCTACCGTTTCGGGCGGCTTTCAATCATCTCCACCAGCATCAAACCTTAGCGAGGCTTAAAGGGGGCCAATGTTTATCTTGGCAGCCGTTTCAACTTTCAACAACACGATACAGCATCACCATCTGGTCTGATTTTACGCAGCAATAGATCCACAACACTCCGCCTAGCGGAGGGTCAAACGGGTGTCAAGCATCGTACAAACGCAACCATCATGCTGCTCTTGATCCTTGTGATGTATCAACACTATTTCGGACGGTGGCGAGTACTCGATATTTGATCCACAAATGCTATTTCGGGGGTGCTGATTCGTAGATCTGGTGGATTCGGCATTCATAAGTCTTCAAATCACTGCTCTCAAGTTTCTCTGCTGTTTGTGGTCGGTGGAAACGCACGCAGGCCCCTCTGTCCGGAGATCAAGGTGACCGGGATGCTTTGGGTCCACTACCAACTTCCGTTTCAATTCAAAGTCGTTCTTCGATGATTGATAAAGGAGGAGTATCTCACTTCTGCTACGGCTTTCTGTTTTCTTGTTCATCCCGTTCTTTCTTCCCGCAACAGCTTTTTCACTTCATCGGATCCAGGCGATTCTTCATTTAACTTTTAACTTTATACATTCTTTGTTTCGTGCCGGACACCTCACTTCTTCATCATGATCTCTTCAATCTTGCTCTCACTTCTGGCTGCGTCTGCGTGCGTAAATGCTCATGGTGTTATATTAAAGGTCCAGGGTGAAGCGGGATCTCCAGATGGAATTGGTTTCCAGGGTAGGTGACCTCGCACCGTCCTCCATAGGGACCTACTAACGTGAGTAGTCGACTCTGCCATTACCAGAAACTGCACCGGTATTAGCCCTTGCCAAATGGACACAACCATCATCCGAAATGCTGAGATCGACGCCAAAATCGTCGACGAATGCGGACGAACCGAACTGACTGGTAACATTGATGTCACAAAGAGCACCGCGGACCAACTAGCTGCTGGCCAAATAACACAGGTCAAAGCAGGAACCGTTATGAAAGTCACAATTCACCAGGTTAATGCTGATGGAGCCGGCCCTTACGCGTGCGACCTTGACACCGCTAGCGATTCCGGTGTTATCTCACAGAACTTGACCGTTACCAACAATGTACCTGGCGCAAACGGCATTTCTGACGCCTTCACTGAGGCCTTCGTTATCGATGTGGCTCTACCAGATGATCTTGCGTGCACTGGTGGTATGTATTCTTAATTGTTCCCTTGAATAACAGGTTACTAACAAGCATCCCACAGCTTCCACTGGTAACATCTGTACCGTTAGATGCCGTAATGCCGCTGTAGCCGGTCCATTCGGAGGCTGTTTTGCTGTCCAACAGACCGACGCTCCCGCTGCCTCAACTGGCAACACTGGCAACGCTGGTAACACTGGCAACAAGGGAAATGCTGGCAACACAGGCAACACTCGTAAGGGAAAGAACAACGCTAACAACAAGAGGTTCTTGAAATGGGCTAAGAGAAGCGAGGCTTTGGCCGACTCTGGAGACATGTAAACCAAAGTATAGGAGCATGGGCCTGAAAAAAAAGGTCCCGGATGTGCTGATTGATAGAAGGAGAGGTGTATATATAAGCATAGGTGTGCGGTTCGTTATAAATTCTATGTATTACTTCTGCTTACTTTTGCATTGATTTGATGGCCCGTTGCAAATCCAATTTCTTTTTTAAGTTGTTCTTCACCACAATTGTAATCAATTGCCCTTCCTCCTACGAGATCCAAACCGTAAATATAGACTCTTCTAGCATGATCTCAGGAACGGAGATGATGTGCACTGTAGAGTTCTGGTCCAGATCCGTTGTTCATCAACCAATTAATTGTGGAGAACACTTTACTCTCAAACCTCCTCCCAGTTTCAAAAATTGTTTCCATCCTCTGAAATGTATGACCCATAATTATGTTCACCTCCCAGGAATAACAATCAAAACACAAGTTTCGTAGGCGCATACGACTCTTTCCTTGCTGGGTGTGACCGTGGTGTGCAAGAGTTCAGCAGTTTGTTGGACTTTAGCGCCATGCCTGACTTTCATGTCACATCTCCAGTATTACCCGGACATGAATAGATTGGTGCTTTTTCTAATTAGCAGATGGTTTTTTATTACACAGATCTTGAATTCTCAGCTAGTTACATGCTACTGCAGCTACCCGCTTTGAATATATGCAACAAAGCCCACAGCTACTCTGCACGGCTGAGGCCGCTTGGATGCCCATATCTACAGTATATGCCCAGCTTTTACGCGCTCTCTCTCACTCCAAAATTCTTCTCGTTGAACTCAACTATACTTCGCGTCTCTACCTATATGTTGAAAAATCACAATCAGAAGCCGCAATTGGCAAAGTCTACTCCCGTACTGGATAATTGGATGAGCTCGAATGGTCTTCCCCAGTAGACATTATTTCCCTTATCATTACAACCTGCCGCAACCTACTCACTCACTATCTCCTTATCCCCTGCTCACGACATGCAACAAGACCTTTTGGATTTCTCTCATTCGATCAATATTCACTCACAAAGTGCTTAGCCATTTCCCCATCTGATACATCGTTGCACACGTGGAGACCCGAACGTGCGTGCTAGCTGCTCTAAGTGATGGGATGGGAAATGGAGGTCACTGCTAAAGATACTCAGGACGTGCACCTCTTTAGCAATTGGAACATAATGGTCCGATTTAAGAGGTTGGTTCAGTGACTGGATTTCCCTAGATGCTCACGTTTCCCCAGTTTGGCACACGAGCTAAGGCAGCAGCTGTTAACTAGCATCAACCATCTGGTCCCGTAGCGTTATACTACACCAGATGGTGCGAAGCAGGGGATGATGCGATGTGCAACAAAATATCTCTACAAGAGGTTTGGCTAACACGGTCGGACCAGTTCGTGCTCGATGATGTCCTTGGCCCCTGTATAGCTGATCTCGAGATGGTCATATTACCCAATTCTTCCGACCTCCAACCTTTTCGCTGGGGTCTGCTTCTCGAATAAAAAAAAAAGAAAATCAGACATGCAACAAAACCTTGTTCAAGCTGGAGATTCATCAACTTGATTTGACGTACTTGTTCCTGAAGCTAAAGCTACGCGTAGTTTTGAATTCGTGAGAGTCCGGCTTCGTACAACTTGCTCGTATCGACTGGGACGTTCTCCCTAGCCGGCAGCCGGCTAGAAGCGATACAACTGTAATAATGTCTCATATGATATGCGACGAGAGATATTTGGTCACATTTCTAAGGAATTGACTAGAGCAGGACTCAGGTGTTTAGGGCCTCGAGTTATATACTAGCTCTTTATCGTGCCGCATACGCCATCGATCATTATAAAAAGCAACCACAAAATAAACGCGCCGAGTTACGTCCGGAAGTTGAGGTCTGCAACAGAAGATGCGCTGCTTCATTGAAACCTCACCTTGATTGGGTCTTGTTCGAGGTGCTAGATCCTTTCTATTCGATAGTTCTGATACCAGCGCTTCTTCAATAGTCGAGTCGTAATTCCATTATCGTCCCAAAAAAATTGGGTGGTTAGATCACTTGTGATGTGGGCACAGGTGCCCTGTTCTCTTTTATTGTATGTAAGCTGTCAATCCTAAACGAGCAGTACGGCCTATAATAAGGTGGAACTACTATCGACCATAATGTTATGCCAATTTACTTTTACTGGCTACGTGTTTGTTGAAACTTTGGTGCACGATTACAAAGTAGTAAAGGTTTCTAGGATTTCACTCAATTTAAGGCATTGAAAGCAGAAAATTGTGTCACCGAGAATGTGAGATATAGACATGTTTGAAAGAGGATGAAATAAACAGATTGGGTATTCGGAGAAAGCAAATGCCTTCCAAGAGCTTTTATTCATTGTGTATACACCATGCAAGCCCAATGCCCCAAGTAAGCCAGAACCCCGAAGTATCAGAAGAAACATTTATTCGTCATCCTCCTCCTCATCATCCGCCTCGATGGTAGTCTGGGCAATTCGGTCCAAATCTCTCTGGCCGGATTGTGTGATTCTGCGACCTCCCTTGTCCTCATCTTGCTCGAGAACACCGATCTTCTCGAGAGCCTGGAAGACCTTACGGTCAACGGATCCGGAGGCATCGACGTGGTGAGATGGGCGCGAGCCACGGTTGCGGGTGGAGCCGTGGACTTTGCGAAGACGACCGACACCGACGGTTTTGCGGAGGTAGACGTGGCGGGCGATGGAGGCGGCGCGAACGTAGAACCAATCAATGGACTGAGGTGGGAGCTCCTTTGCTGGGCCGGTCTTGACGGTATCAACCCAACCTGTGGCAGGAAGTGTTAGTACACAGGTAAGGGTCTTGCTTCATAGGTAAGAGAAGGAGAGAAGTGTGAGGTTCGTACCTGGGATGGGAAGTTTTCCCTGTCTCTTTAAGAAAGCAGCGTATGCTGTGATGAACTTTTGCGCCTGCAACACCCCATCGAATCAGCATCATTCCGTCATCAGAGGTCTATCCGACCCCCTCGCGCCTGCTCAATTCTATGTCTCATTTTATGTGTACGTCGAAGAAGCTGAGGATTTATGTTCGTTTTGGCATTTCGAGGCCGCTTCGTCTGAATCGCTCAGCTTCCTGGTGTAATCATGGTCCTACTTACATCAACATCGCGAACGGAAACACCTCCAGTCATATTTGCGGTTGTCGAATTAGTTCGTGGGGGGGTTGTCGTGAGTGTTTGTTGGAGGTCAAACGGAGTTTTCTTGGGACATCAAAATTGTGCGAGCTTAGCGAGTTGCGTGGTGCATAGGTCAACGCTAGGCCTAGTTAGTCGCTGTTATCACGTGACCAGTCGCTTTTCTTGGACCAGTTTGCAGACTTATGACGGAGTTTCATATAACATATCAGCGATTGCTACGCATATTATTGATTTGTGGGTAACAACTAAGCTATAACTCTACAATTACTGCTTGCGAATGTATCAGTAATCAATTCGAGAACATTATCTAAAGACATAGAGGCAATACACTAGTTGGTGTGATTTTATGGGCCAGGTTTTTATGTAGAAAGTTTCAAATTAAAACCATGCCTATCGTTCTACTCAACTATATATACTATAAAAAAATAAAATCATCCAGGTATCCAACTCGTTATCCAGACCCAAACGCCAACCATGCAAGGTATCAAACATCAATGAAATCTGTCGCCTGAAGGAATGCTGACTCCTATATCTAACGTCATACAATCGTTATACAATCCTGAATGTACATAGCAAACCCCTTCATCCTCTCGATTTTCTTCTCATTTTCCAACCTCTGTTGACATCCTCGTTAATCCCCTCTCGGGATATCTTGCACGGAGCTCCCTCTCTTGAGCCTCATAATCTGTCGGCATTCTCCCTGCTGTTCCAAGCATAACCCTTGGTCTTTCCAATAACTCTTGAATTTCTCCCTCTCTCTTCCTCTCACAACTTCTCTGTCGCTGGATCTCGTCTACCCCCTTACTCAAACCTTTCTCCTCTTGCGCTACAGCATCCTCAAATCTTCTTCTGATCACCGGGTCTTTTTGTAGCTCTTGGAATATGTCTATGTCGGTTGGCCAGAATGTCTTGCGCAGGCTGGAGACAGCTAATTCGAATAGAGTGAGGGACACAAGGGTCAGCATGAGGACGGACCACCAAAGCAAGTCGCGGCCATGGTGGGAGACGAAGGCGGAGAGCATAGGATACAGGAGATAATCTTTGTTTGGCTTGAAGATTACGCTTAGCACTGCAGTCCAGAGCCACCATCCAGCGATGGTAATAAAGAAGCCTGCTATGGGCACAATCGTAAGGTTGTGAAACTCCAGAAGCAGTAATTTAATGTTGATGAACATGATGGATGCCGAGAAACACAGCTGTCCAATGCCGAGAACAGAATTATCTTTGTTGAAGAGTGCTTCGCCATACAATGTAAACATTACAAAGTAAATTATCATGGCTTCACAGGTAGCCATGAAGGTCCAGCCGAAGTACTTGCGGAAATTGAAAGCTTCCGAGCGTTGACCTTGGGTATAGAGCTCGGGAACTGCCAGAAGTGTGGAAGCAGCAAGGTCTTGCTCAAACATACCTAGCAAGATGACAGCTAGAGAGGTAAATAGCGTATTGAAGACGGTCAGAGATGTGGATTCGAATAGCGAGGTACCCGACCATCCACACCACATTTCATACATAGCAGTGACAATGTAGAACATGAATTCCTTCCAGAAGGTGCCGAGAATGTACTTGCCAATTCGGACATAATTCCAGCGTCCATGGACTAGGAGGAGCTTCTGGAGAAAGCGAAATTGGGCGATCGAGTAGTCTGAAATACGAGCTGCTTGAAGACCTTCTTTACCACTAATACCGATCCCGACATGTGCTTCTTGAATCATTGCAATATCGTTTGCTCCATCACCTATGGCTAAGGTCAAGGACTTGTTAATTTTAGTTCTGATTTTCTTGACAAGTGAAGCCTATATGTTGTATTAGTGTTGAGTTCCCATTGATTTGTGACAGACAGAAGAGGGTTGCAACAAACCTTCTGGCTAGGACTAGCTCTACAGCAAATGACGGAATCAGCCACAACTACCAGATCAAAGAACAGCGCCGATAATGCCTCATCGGCGTCAATTTCTCCCAAAGTCTGTCCATCAACTACAATGACAGAATGAGGAATCGAGCCCTTACTAATCTCGGAAAAGGTCGAAGCCATTCGCTGCTCCACATCACCATTTACATGATCCAAAATCACAACCTCGGAATAGTTTTTGCAAAGTCTTGCTGAATGGGCAATATTAATAGCTGTTTCCCGCTTATCGCCAGTCAGCATCCATATCTTGATATTTGCCCGGCGCAGCTTGTCAATAGTTTCTGGCACGCCGCTTTGGAGCTTGTCTTCAATTGCTGTCGCGCCTGCGAGATCGAAGTTTTGCTCAATGAGTTCACCAGCATTCTCGATCATATTTTGGCGGTCAATGAGACTGGTAGTTGCGTTGAGATAAGTCTTCTTCCAAACGCCGTATTCTTGCTCCTCAATAAACCGATACCCAAAAAGAAGAGTCCGGAGACCTTCGGATGCAAAATCATCGATATGTTGAAAGCACCTCTCGAAGACTGCGGAATCATCCAAAACAAGCGCTTCATCAATGAGATCGTTGTAGTACTCCTCCTGCAATGAGAATCGTGACGAGGCATGTGATAACCTACCAGCTGCCATAGATGGTCTAGGTGTGGCCATAGACTGACGTGGAGTGTGATACGGAGTCATATCCTCGGTTGCCATTTCTACATCATTTTCTCGGCGTGTGAGCCAGGAGTCTAGTTCATTCCGAATAGTATCCATCTTGGTGCTTGCCATGCTTGGTCTACCGTTACCAATACCTGGATCATAGTTAGTGATATCCTGCTAACGCCTCAAGAATTTGTGAGACATGATCTGTACACCAGAACTCACTTTTGCGACTCCTAGTCATGCTAGGCCGTGATATTGTAATACTGGGCCGGGAAAGCGCCATACTAGGTCTACTAACGCTAGCTCTAGGGCTCGCCTCACTCATCCTTCTTAATGCTTCTTCCACTTCCATACTCTTCCTTTTATCGGCCCTGCGATTGACCTCTCCTACCTTCTGCTGCGCCAAACCAGCAAGCTTGAGTCGCGGCAAAATAGCACTATCAGCTCCCTTACAGAAGATACAGATCTTTCCATTCGGGAATCTGACAATAATCGACATGCGTTTTCTCTTGCTAGAGAATTCGATCACATCGAGAACTTCGTATGTCTCGCGAGTTATTTCAGCGGACTCTTGGCTGTCACGTAATGATAGCGTGATTGAGCGAGCTGCTCGATCAATTACTAGATAACCGCACTCTTGGGCTGCTTTAACTAAGGCCAATTCATCAGGAGACGCTGCCTGGAATTCCACGTCGCCATTTTCCTGTACTTCTGGAAGACAGGTGTGGCATAGAGCCAAGGATAGTAAGAAGAATTTTGCTTTCTTGGTGAAGATGCTATGAGGTTTGTATTGCAAATATTTCAGCATATTTTCGGTGCGTAGCTCTAGTTGAGCTTTAGCTGGTCTCGCCGAGGATTTCCAGATCGAGGCTGTGCTTGTTCGACGTAAATTGCTAGCTGCGTCAAGAGCGCCAGCTGTCATTTCCGTGTCGTTCCGCGTCATTGTTGGCCTTATCTTCTTCATAGACTGTTTTCTGACATCATGACCTTTCCCTTTACCGTCAGCTTTGTCTGCCGCCTCGTTTTGTTTGATCTTGTCATCAGCTTCTTTTTGAAGGTCAAAGTCGTGAAGCCATGCATATCCAGCCACACTGAGTTTCCGGAATCGCATAATATTGTCGGTCAGCGTACCGGTCTTGTCTGAGAAAATATAATCGACCTGACCTAGATTCTCGAGGATAGTGGTAGTGTTACAAACCATAGGTGTGTCTGAGACAGGGTCGTACATATCCACATCCTTCAACATAAAAAACATCCCGACCTTGATAATCTCCAAACTCACATAAAGGGAGAGTGGAATCATTGTGTTATACAAAATTATAAAGGCAACGATTGTATAGCCGAACGAGATATGAGAGCCTTCGAGATACCAAGAGTTGTTTTCCGTCCGATTCGTCCAAAGCTGGTATGCGATGGTGCAGAAAACAGAAAGAAGAACAACGAAAACGACAAGCATAACGACGATTTTATTTGAGACCGACTGCATCGCTGGTTTCTTGATTCGAGGGCTTTTGTTTGAGTTCATACGGATCTTGCACTCTTCTCCAGAGTTGATGACCATACCCATTGCACTATCCGTATTTCTGAGCGTGCTTCCTCTAAACACGATTTCGTTTGTCGTCAGTGGCAGTGTCTCGCCATCTACAGTAACTCGCCCATCAAAGTTGTACAGATCGAGATTGGGGTCTTCGACCACGATCTCTGCACGACAGGCAATCATATCGTCTACAGTAGAACATCGTTTTGCTATTGGAACGGGCGCCTGCTTTGTCTTGAGGTTGGTCTCACCATCAAGTGCCATGGTCTCAATATAAGCAATTCCGTTCACGCCAGTAGCTTGCAATAACACAATATCAGCCGGTATATCATCGTTTCTTTGCAACTTGATGATATCACCAACTTTGACATCCTGCCATTTTATTGCGTCCCAAATCTTCTGATCCTGGTCGGGGATTGTAGCATTTTCTTCGTCGCTACTAGCCGTCGCAAACTTTTCTTTGGCAGAGATTAATCCCTTGAGCTTCCCGATTGGCTTCGGAGACCCTGATACAGGTGACCTATCGCTGGATGACCGCTGACATCTCAAAACCAAGGTCTCGTTGTTATTCTCCACCTGGTCAAGTTTATATCTCCTCATATCATCCCATCCCTCCTTTCCCATACTAAGCGCAATAAACAGCAACAGCGGCGCTATTGTCGTATATGAACCTACAGGCGAAAGTCCTGGAATCATCTGCAATATAGAAACCAGCAAAAAGTAGGCATTGGCTAACTTCGAAAATTGAAACCAAAGCTGCCGTGGCACAAAATCCCATACAGTGTATATATTTGAGCGGATCTTATTTCCAATATGTTCTTTCCCGGTCCTCTCATCAATAACCGGTGTTCGTCGTGAAGAATCAAGATCAACACGTCTTCCATCTTTCGAAGGTGGCAATACCTTCTTCCCAAATATTGGCTTGTAAATTTGATCTTTCCAGATTCTATGTACCTTTACAACCAGTGCATTTTCGCGCGTTCGTGCTTTGGCTTGAATCGTATATCTGTGTAATACAGAGGCTCCTGCCGTCTTATTTTCTTTGGCTTTCAGATATCCAAGGTCAGAATCTGAAGAGCTGGCTTTGAGGCGATTCGAAAATATCCCTAGGTTTGCACTGGTCGGCGAACCCACAACCATATCCCCTTGGTTGCCTTTTCCCTTTCCATTCCCAGCCCCTATCTCGTCATCCCCGGAGGTTTCTTCGAGTTCAATTGGCACCTCCTCGGTCCCAGCATCCCCAGAGATATTCCTAGAAAACAACGACCTTCTCAACGAATATCCTCTGTTTCTAGTTTTCGGGGCCGAGGGTGGAGGCGAACTAGCAGACCCAGAAGAAGAAGCCTGTAGTGAAGCAGTTGTTGGTGAAGTCTGACTCAGACTTTGTGAGCCCACACTATGCGAACTTGCACCAACTTTCCTTTGCAACAACCCGGTGGGATTGATGACCTCTGCCGAACTCTTCAAGCCCACTCCATTGTTCGATGCATCGCTTCTCCCGGTCCCATCTTCAACAGGCTTCCCAGTATCCAAGGTTAGAGCCGGCGTCATTGGTTGCGATAGTGCAGAAACATCTCCTCTCACCAGATCTTTCGAAAAGCGGACTTTCTGCTGTGGTTCCTTCTCCTTCTCCTTCCCGCCTTCAGTAGCAGGACTAATATCTGCATTTGGCGCATCTACTCCCTCTTCAACGGGAAAATACCCAGCTCGCCCTTTACTTCCCGTCGTATCCGCCATTTCGTTGCGATTTGGAGTTGGCGTGCCACCCATCGCAGAAGAGCCCTGCCTTTCCTAGCAAGATCCGAAACACGTTCACCTCCCCGCGAGAATTAGAAGGGCATTCTTCCCTCGAAAGCGAATGCATAAGTGAGTCCAAAGAAGAGTTTTTGAGCGAGTGACTGATTGAATGGTCTAGAGGAAATTTGGCCGGCAGAGAAATTGGGGGTGCTGATGTGGAGTTCTCTCGTACCCGGCTCGGGTCTTGGGTGGCTATTGACTTTCTCGGCCCCTATGCGCATCAGTATATGCCTGAGCTGACTTTTACGCGTATAGCTATCCAGATACTGGGCTATGGAAGCTTTACGGTCAATCAATTCGAGAGGATTCACCGTAGAAATGGTCTATATGTAATACACGTCAGGCACACTACGAGGAAGGCATAACCACCAATACCCATTGAAGATTCCCACGTGGCTATTTATTAGTGCCAAGATCATGGGCATGTCGATTCACATTATTGCTAGTAGTATTTCTCCAATTTTCTGTATTACATCTGGATATAGAAGAAATCTAACATGGGTAAAAATTCAGTACTTGCATCACGTCAAGCTTGACCATCAAAGGAAAGCAGATTCACAAATTGATTCTTTTAAACTGAACTATTAAGTCCCCTCCCAGGCTCGCATCCCAATCCAGTGCAAGCCCAACGGATCCATCCCGATATCCCTTTCCCCCTCCAAGGTCCCCATGGTATCACCCTGCACAAACATTTTCGCCCTGTCTCCTCTCTCTCCAAAAGAAACTAGAAGCATGGAAGATGAATAGAGATAGAGGCACCACAAGATAAATAGTAGAGACGCCTGCAAACCCGAGACAAAATTCCGATCGCGCTGTGCCAGACAACCATGATCGAAGAGTAATAGGATCGTCATGAAAGTTTCGTGGCGTAAAAAAAGACAAAGAGAACTGATAGGAAATGGTTTTGCCGTGCAGATTAGACACGGCTGATATTAATGCGTAGTCCATAGGGACAATATTGACAACCAAACAATCAATAAATCAACAAAATTTCGATCATGTGTGTATATACCAAAACAACCATACAAACACCAGGAAACGCCTCGCACTCGCTGAATTCAACAGTTTGGCTTGCTATGTGCATCCACAACCTCCGCATTGACACTCCGAAAATACTTCATTGTTTACGAATGGTTCTCGGGTGACATGCTCGATGGGTTATCATCGAATGATACAAGTTGATTCATGTCCATATCAACAGCAGATTGCTCTGCATAAGCTGGCGAGTGTGGGTGCATAGGTAGATTGAGCGTATGCTTCGAGTACATTTCGTTGAGTCCGTGTCCATCTTCAGAGATGTTGGAGTGATGATCATGTCCCATTGAATAAACATCCGCAGAGGCGCTTCGGTGCATCATGGACAACGGTGGTGATTGATCAACGATTGCTGGGTCTCCATGACTGCCATGGCTCATGAATGACAGAGGTGATACTGATGGTTGAATCATGCCAGGGTCGGCCATAGGGTTGGGAGAGAGGAATGGTACGGTGAAGGGGGTGTTGCTGTAAGAAGTAGCGGGCAATGCTGCAGAGTCAGGCCCTTGCGAGAAGAAAGGGCTGGCACCAAAATCCGAGGGAGATGCAGTTGTAGCTGCCGACATAGGATACTGTCTAAATTCCATACCATAACTCGCAGATGTGTCAACACGAAGGTTTGGTCCCATTGGGCCAAGATTGTTTGGTTGCTGCGGAACCGGAGCAAAGATGCTTGGGTTATGCTGCGACTGGGTTTCTCCTGGGTGCTGAATAAGGAACGATGGCATTTGGTGTTGGAACATGGAAAAGTCGACCGCCATTGGGACAGACCGACTTCTTTGTCTCTTATGACCTGGGCCTCGGGCCGAAGGATGTACACCAATACCCCACTGTGACTCCTGGAACATACCGACATGAGCTTGAGAGTTGTAGTTTGGCTGAGATGATGGGCGGCCAGTAGGAGAAACGGGTGCAGAGACAGAGAGCTGCTGCTGCTGGTGGTTGTCGAATGGACTGTGTCGGGTCATGAATGAATCCAAAGACACCAGCTTAGCTAATTGGCCGCTGAGAACCTTAGGGTGACCACCAAGATGATGGGTCATTATTGAAGATGCCTGTTGATCTTCGGTGAAATCACCACACTGGAAGAACCCACCAGATCCGGAAGAGTCCATAAAGAAGTTAGGCGGCCGGTTAAGTTCTACTACGAGCCCACCAGGTTTTCCCATTTCAATGTCTCCTGGCTCCAGGTATATGTTCTTGATATACGCAAATGGGTATTCGATCTTGTATCCTGCTTGGTCGTTGTTTATGTAGTAAGTCATGCAAGCTTTGTCGGGTGAGTAGAAAATGATAAGATCCATGGCATTTTGTCCAATTCTCCTCCATGATCCCACACTCAAAGAGCGACATGAAAGATGATGAATGACTAGAGAGATTAGTACACACAGCTTTGAAGTAATTTCCAAGATCTTTTACTCACCAACCTTGCCCTGGGGACCATCTGCGCCCATCATCATGCTTCCTCCATATGGCATAAGTCCTCCTCGGCCTAGGAAGTTGCCTCCCAACGACTTTCCGGACTCCATAGCCTGGAGAGCAAGATACTGGCGCATCGAATCGGGTATGGCGTCACAATCCTCGCCAGTCTCGATGCTCTTCTTTGCGATGAGCTTTATTTTAGCGCGTCTGGTGGCTCGTTAGTATTCAATATCGGCCAGCGTATCGTAGAAAACCCACCTGTTCTGGAACCAGATCTGTACAGAACGTTCCGTCATGTTAATATCCTCTGCGATGCGCTCTCTAACAGTCGCAGTAGGTGTAGGGTTTTTGTTGAACTCCATCTCTAGCGTCACCAACTGATCCTGCGTGGCACGTTGCCTCTTTTGGTTCTTTTGTTGCTGAGTAAGTGTGCTTTTCCGAGGAGGTCTTCGGGAAGCGGAAGTGCTGCTTGCAGAGTTGGAGGCGGTCGGAGATGGCGTGGACGACATCTTGATTGCCGCGTCTTCTTGCGAAATGTCAGACATTTCGCGGTGGGTAAATCGGGTCGTTATGTCCGAATAGTCCCAGATAATCCCTCCAAAGTTGCTGCCGTCTTCTGCAGTCGTGCGTATCTTCTATATGGGGTGGTGTCGAGAGACAGTGGGTCGCAATTGCGATGATCAAGTCAAGTTCCGGGCGATGTGAATAGTTGTCGGCCCAATGAATCAAATGTAAATATAAGTGTGAGTATAAGGTGCTTCGCTGAATCTGGCAGGAAAAGAGAAATGTAAAGGATCTGAATGGGGTTGATTCGAAGGATGGAAATGGGTGTGCTTTCGAAGGAGCGTGGGTCAAGCAAGTTGATTCTGAAGTTAAAGACTGTAAAAGCCGAAGGAGTGTAATGGACCGAAAGGAGTGACGGTACCGAAGTGGCTATAAAATAAAAAGAGAGGAAGAAGAAGGACGCGAGATGGGCGGCGGCAGTGAGGTCGACGATGAGGCAGAGATAGAAGGAGGAAAGAAAGGCAACAGGAGGAGGAGAATAAGAGCGTGGGTGAGGGAACAGTCAGGCGGTCCAAAGCGGCCTAGCGTGCCAAGCAGGTTAGGGCGCTGGTGTTTTAGCGGTTTGGAAGAGCATCAGACGCTTGGCTAAGAGTGGGTTTTTGGGCTTGGTGTGTGCACCACGAATGCATGGCCGTACCCAAAACTCCACGAGCATCGTCGCCCACCATCCATTCATTATCCACCACCATCCACCCCCTCCGCCAAAGATCCTACCCACCGCAAACTCTCATACCACACCAACCACAAATGCGGAGTGGACGTGCATCACTCACTCACTCACTCACTCATTCACGGCCTTGGGAGCTGCGGAGGGGGAAGTACGCGGAACAAGGAGAAGGGTCGACGGATAGAGCGTTTCCTGACGACTCGACCGACTGATCGAACTGCCAGGCCAGACTTTTGCCCTCCCAGCATGAACCAACCATAGGATGACGATCGAGAGGTGGTCGCCGGACCGGCGAAGAAAAAGGGGGAGCTGTCGTTTGTTGAGTGTGTATTGACGCAGGTACTGCCCAAGCCTGGTTTATGCCCTGCTCACGCGTTGTTCGTGCATGGTAGTGCTTAACCTCAAGCGGTCTCTGCACCAATGATAACTGCCCTGTCCTGGGACGCCTCCTCAGACATCGCCGCTGCCCCTGAGGCGTACGAGCCCGGCCCTACCGAATCACTGTCATGCCCTTAAAGGCTGCAGGGGCTCCAAGATCTCCATATAGCTACAGCTTTTCAGTACGGATGGATGACAACGATTCATTACACCGAGACTCTTCGTCCACCGTCGCCGAGTCTTTTCTTACGACTCTGAGAATGGGGATGCTGCTAGAATTGCACTTCCTTCCTTGGTGTGCTCCTCGCCGTAACCTTTTGGTTTTCACTAGTATGGATCAGAGTAATCCGCGCACTTGCAACTGTTGATCTGGCCGTGACCCATTACGAGCTGGTACCATCAGCACAATCGTAGGACCTGCTGCACGTTACTATGGTATAGTTTCTCCTACATTGTAGCACCTGCACTGCAATCATCCGAACCAACATATGCATCAATATTTCTGCTGTAACGTCTCCGAAGACTCTATGGTCGGTTTCAACGGGAGCACAGCCACGTACAGGTACAAGATACTCGAGCGAGTACTTACAGGAATGAACAAAGATCTTCGGCGTCTGGGAAGATGCTTTCGTAGCCGAAGATCTATCGGCCACACCTTCCACATGTAAAATGTCAAGCAATTATCAAAGTTTCAACAATGTCCCCCCAAAACAAGTAAGATAGATGGCATGAAGACAGCACGAATTTTACCGCCGTCTGCGGTTCTATTTGCGGAAGGTAATCGCGTCAAAAGCCGGCAAAATAGCAGCCACACCAATGCTGGTTCTTCCGCGAAAACCGAGTTCAGACGGTAGTACCGATATTCTCAAGCGTGTTAGCGCCGGTGAGCTGCATCATGCTAAAAAGAAGCAAGGCTACCTTTAGTCAGGTACCAACATCCCCTAAAGTCGAAATAGATAGGGGCATCGTTAAGTTTCCTTGCCGCTTCCACGCCATTGTAGCGTTGAACTTTGGGGTCCATGGGGAAATTGAACCAGCTAGCAGAAGAGCATAATGATCAACTTCACTTTCATGCGCAACATGCACGATACGTACCACACGGTCGCATCGCGTTCAATGTACTCTTGTGTGGGCGGAACTCGTCGGCCGAGAAGGCCTTGAACGTGACGCCAGATGATAGAATAGCATACAGGGTATTGAGCGGCACGGGCATCGACTTCCCGTTTGGATCCAGATCTTTATGCCTAAACAATTATCGCGGCATGTTAACTACTATTTTGCACGCGTAACGAGACCCTCAAAACTTGAACAGTAAAACCAGCCGCTGAAGCACCGCTCAGAGCCACCGTTCAACGAGCGACCTTCCACCTCCAAACTATTAGAAACTCAATGTTCCTCACAAATTTCTATGTTCCTACCTACATGCTCATCGATAAAAGGGGTAAAATATGAAGTTCGCCCCATTAATAAATAACAAGCATCATCAACCGAAGTCTCTCTCTCACACACACACACCGCTGAATTTTCGTCTGGTCTTTTGGCGGAGATCCACACAAAGTATGTTAAGTAAAAGGTTTGATCGGCATGAACCTTGTACTCCCAGACCTTCTAGAGCTCTATATTAGTGGGCTCGTTAATGCAACAAAAACAGCCTATGCCCCTCTTGTTTTTGGGTAAAGGAACAGACCGTGTCAACGAAATATTTGAGGCTCTGTCGCAACATTCTCTCCGAAGCCTCCCAATTGTGCGCCAGAAATCAAGCACTAATATGGCTAACTTGCGCTACAACGCTAATATCGGACACTAACTAGATGGCTAACTTATAGGAAGGCCTGAAGCTTAACGCTGTTGCGCTTTGGGAACTCGTGAAACATCAATGTTAAGTGGGGTCTAGTCTCATCATTCTCTGCCCTTTTAGGATCCACGTGTCTTTTGCAGGAGTAAAAGGCAAATCGATTCTCCATCAGTCGCGAGCTTGGGTTTGACGATTGAACACTTCGGACGTAACGGGTGTGGTTGTTGGGACCGTGTCCGTTCGAGAGGGGAAAAGTACCGGTACGTGGGCCTGGTGAAACTTCTTGTCGGCTTCTAGAAGTCCAGAACACTTTACTACCTTTCTATTCTTGGATATCTTTCAAGAAGTGGTTTCTCTCTCTCGTCATAGGTAGCCATGACGATGAGGTTGGCTATATTGAGGTCCCGAGTCGTTTTCTAGTCATTCACTTGGCCAAGTTTGGGCACGAGCCTGAGCAATCGAGCCTGGTTTAGGAAACGAATAAGAATTGATGTGCTGAATTTTGTCAAACTAGCATATGTATAGCTTCAAATTAGAAGTGTAATCATGTCATATATCACCTTTGATACCGCATGCCCTGCGGCCTTGCATTATCTCCTCTACTACGAAATAGTACAGTGATATATATTTGACTCCTGTCCTCTGCTTGCTTTTTCCACATCTAACTGACAATGAGAATTCATATAAAGTATCCTTACCACGTATATGAGCTTTTTTTAAGATTATACATTAGGATTGTTTACTGAGTTGCCAAGAACTCTTTATCCATCCCCATTTTCTTATTTCTTGCTTGCCACACACTTCGTTTTCGATGTGTCGTATCAAACACCAAACTAGAGCTATTCACGTAGATAGCTGGCTCCACCAGATCTACCAAGGCTCACATCGGCGACATCGGGAGCTACATAATGGTACTGTGCCCCTAAGCTTGAGCCCGTCGAGAAATCCAGATCTTCCGTCCGTGAACAAATAAGTGCGGCTTGCATCAAGGATACGGCATGTCAATTGAAGCACTATCCTACTCATGTTTGCACACTAGTTATCAACATCGTGAATAGGAATCTAATAGCTTCGGCGGCCATGGTCTTTGAGGCACGCACGTACCTTTCTTCATGCCACGCGAGTCACTTCGCGTCGCGCAGCTTTCTATCACTCCTCGTGTTGAGGTCAACTAGCCTCTTCACATTCCTCCACTTCTTTAATCACTAACACGCCAGTATTCTCGTAAGACTTGCCCAACCTCCGCAGTAACCTTGAATTCGATATGAGAATCATGACTTCATTGTCGGGTAATGATTATTACCCATTTACTAGAAGCCGCTCGAAATTCTTCGTCGCTGGTATTCATAAAGTCTATCTTGCTAATTCCGCCTGATGCATTTGAAACAGATACATTGAACATTAGTATAAAGTCAAATGCTGGATATAAATGATGTACTAGTCTTTCTTCTTTTATATATTTCAATACCAGGTCGCTTGCAATATATTTTAATCCTTTAAATAAATAGACTAGATCTTTCAACCCAAAGTCTCCCTATTATTTTCTCTGGCTACGGCAAATACTCACAGACTCTCCAATGGTATTTGCTGTTGCATAATCTAAAGCGCTCGACTCTGTCTACCTTTCTTTTATAGAAGGCATCTGCCAAAGTTGGAAACGGAGAAGCATTAGATGCCACTCCCTGCGAAACAAGCATCAATTAAGATATTCATTCCCACTGTGCCTTGCTACATCATCTTACTTGCTGGAGAAGTGTTTGGTCACCCAAAATTAGCCACAATATATGCATCACTTATGGAAAGAAAGAATCCTTCACAACCTCGAATTCGCTCTTCGGCATCAAGCGTGTAATCGCTCCAGACTGCTATTCAATCCGTAGATGGGCGCTTGATTCTTCGGTCTTTGGACGTCAGCAGTCTCAATAGTAATTCTGACTGATTTCAAAAAGACTTTTGCTGCACAACTGTTACTTTTGTACCCTCGCCCCATTAGATTGAACGGTGTTGCCAGTCTTGATTTTTGGCCAGCGAAACACTTCCTGACAACTTTCGCGCCTCACATGTCTACATTCTAACAATAATGCTCTCAGAACAACTGACGTTTTGACAAGTTTCCCACAAAGTCGTCTGCTTTGCTATCGCGCAATTTGTGTCCAGCCTCTTGCTCGGCTCTAGAGTTGCTTGGTTTTATTTAGCCACCTAATGTCCTTTGGTAGGTATAGAGAAAAGTCTTTTCCTCGAAGGCTGCGCTGATCTAATCTCCTCTAGAACCTACATTCGACAGTCTATCGAGCAACTGTTTGAGGTTGGAGTGGAAAGATACATCCAATTTCTGTGAATGTCTGGGCATTGTAGAGTTGTAGGATATTCATTGGTGGTCTGAGCTTGGGATATCTTCCATATCGGTGCAAACGAGAAAATGATGGAGTATGCTTTCTTTCGGTTGGGTAAGGTCATCAATATCGTTTAACTTCAAAGAGATTTCGTTGTCATCTCGCTTTTGACTGTCACCATACTTTCTGTTGTCATATACAAAGTTGAAGAAATATGGCGCCTGCAAATAGTCTACCGTGGATATCTTCGGGCAAAAAAGTAGCAGCTAGAAGCATTTTAGACTAGGCAGTTACTTGACAAAACATCTCTTTTAAGCGATAATAGTGGTCCAACGCAGCTGTCGCTAGCGTGAGCGGCTCTTTTTTTAATATCCCACCAGATATGCTGTCTTTTCCATGTTCCATATGGAGAGGTTCTTCTTTTATACTCAAGTACCATGTACGTGTATATTCAATGTTGTGACTCACCCGCTTTCGGTTCGGGGGTCACAGTCATTGTGCCTCACTCTCAGCTTACCTTGAGTATAGGGCAAAAAGGCTGTTTGGGCAGGATAAATAAGTTTCTCAGAAGCTCGTAGACGAAAAGCAAAGCAAGGTGACACTATCCAACTCTTCAGTAGCGAAACTAGTTCTACTTCAATTTCTACCATGGTAGTGCTTTCGGCTCTACTCTACCAACTGAGTCGAATGAAAAGTGAAGCCTCTGAGTTGTGGCTTCTTGGTCTGTACAAGAGAGTACGTACTTAGTAAACATTCATATATAATCTTGCAATGGAGGTTGCTTGGAGTCTATTTGTAGCCTGTGATATAGCTACTGTTGCGTATGCTTCAGTTTAATTTATATCAGCCATAACACCAGACAGCGTCTGGTCTTTTCTGAGAGTCATCTAGGATTTGTTCAGTTTTGGAAATGTAACATACGCAAAGCCATTGGAAATGAGAAAATGGTACGATGCTTGATTGTATGGAAGGTCACAGGATGTAAGCTTACATAGCATGTGCTGCGATGAGTTTACAGGTCTCGAATGAGTTATGAAATGGATCAATGATCTGAACGAGCCAGATTCTCCGACTTTCTTCCGAGATCTAATTCGGTTTTGGCTACTCCCTCAGACTTGACAGAAACTACACATCTAAATTTTTGTATCTGTAAGATAATTACCTGCTTATTGAGAGGACGACGTGTGAGCTAGATGCAGATGCATTCTGGGTTAGCTTTGCGGACTGGCGGTCGTCAGCTTGACGAGTATGAAAAGCTTTATAGGTAGCTCTCCATGATCGAATTCTACATAAAGGGCACAGATCAGTATCTATTGTTGTACAATTGCATGAACTGGTCAATCATTTCAAACCTGGCTAGTAGCTAATAACACATTAATTATTATATCCCGCAACCCAACACAGACACACGTACTGTAGTCTGCTTAGTCAAGGCTGCACGCAAGCTCCCGAGCAATCATCAGCCACCAGGAGCCCCACTGAACCACCACCAATAATACACCTTCTTTCCCATCACGTCCAATTAGCACATTCCAATTCACTGATATTGCGGGCCGAGTGGATCCAAAAGCCAAGTGGCCAAGCAGAAGCAAGCTTTTGTGCCAAGCGGTGAAGCAGCTGGATCCTGGTCCAACAGACAAACGAGTATGTCACCGTTCGTGGCGGGGAAAGACTGACGAGGGGAACTATTTATTGACCAACTTCTGCTCTTCCTCTCCCACTTCCTCCGTTTTCTCAATCTTCATTCTCTATTCGGTCTTGCTTCACCTTGATCTAACCTTGTCGCCGGCTTTCTCTTTACCATAACCTGATTGAGCTTCTCTAGCCCGACACATTCGACAAAAATCATACCACCCGCTCCGATTTTACCGCAGTTATGGTTCACCTCACCGCAATCCCATCAGATAAGCACATCGAGACTCCTCTGGTAGAGGGTCTCGATAGGCTGAGCATGGAAACTTCTACCAATGCCGACACTTTCACTACCACCGTCTATGGAAGCAAATTCGCAGCCCAAGATCTGCCAAAGTATGAGATGCCGGAAAACGAGATGCCAAAGGAGGTTGCCTACCGTATGATCAAGGACGATCTGAGTTTGGATGGAAACCCAATGCTGAAGTATGTTGCGTATTGGAACAATTCGTTGCATTTGTGAAAAGACTACGAAGCACCTCATTGAACTTTGCTAATGATGCGCTGTACAGTTTAGCTAGTTTTGTGACAACGTTCATGGTAAAGTTGCTCTGATCTAGTTTAGAAACTGCATTGTTTGTAGCTTTATACTGACTGAAATTAGGAAAAAGAAGTTGAAGACCTAATGACTGAATCCTTCTCCAAGAATTTCATCGACTATGAAGAATACCCACAGTCCGCAGATATCCAAAACCGATGCGTTTCTATGATCGGCAGGCTTTTCAATGCTCCTACCGACCACAACAACCCTGCGGCAGTTGGCACGTCTACCGTTGGATCTTCGGAAGCAATCATGTTGGGTGTACTGGCTATGAAGAAACGCTGGCAGAACAAGCGTAAAGCAGAGGGCAAGGATTGGAGTAAACCAAACATTGTTATGAGCTCTGCGGTCCAAGTTTGTTGGGAGAAAGCAGCTCGGTATTTTGAAGTCGAAGAAAAATACTGTTACTGCACACCTGATCGGTTTGTCCTTGATCCAGAAGAGACTGTATCGCTGGTAGACGAAAATACCATTGGTATTTGCGTCATTTTGGGAACGACATATACTGGAGAATACGAAGATGCAAAGAAGATTAACGATTTGCTGATCGAGAGAAACATTGACACAGTCATTCATATCGATGCCGCTTCTGGTGGATTTGTGGCCCCCTTCGTCGTTCCAGAATTGGAGTGGGACTTTAGACTCGAGAAAGTTGTTTCTATTAACGCTTCCGGACACAAGTATGCTAAGTCCCACACTTCCAAAATATCTATTAATGCTGTACAGGTACGGACTCGTGTATCCTGGTGTTGGATGGGTTGTCTGGCGTGCACCAGAGTTTCTCCCTAAGGAATTGGTCTTCAATATCAATTATCTCGGTGCCGACCAAGCTTCCTTCACCTTGAATTTCTCAAAAGGTGCTTCGCAAGTCATTGGCCAATACTATCAACTGATTCGTCTCGGCAAACATGGTTACCGTTCTATTATGACGAACCTCACCCGTACTGCAGACTATCTTTCTGAATCTCTTGAGCAACTTGGCTTCATCATCATGAGCCAAAAGAACGGCAAGGGTCTCCCACTCGTAGCCTTCCGATTAGATGAGAAGCTGAATAAGCAATACGATGAATTCGCCCTCGCTCATCAGCTGCGTGGCCGCTCTTGGGTCGTTCCAGCCTACACTATGGCCCCCAAAACCAAAAATCTGAAGATGTTGCGTGTCGTTGTTCGTGAAGACTTTTCCAAGTCCAGATGTGACCAGTTGCTTAGCGATATCAAGTTATGCCTAGAGATGCTGGATGACATGGACAAGGATAGCATTAAGAAGAACGAGGAGTATATCAAGAAGCACATCTCACATGCTGGTAGATCAACGCATGGACATGAACATTATAAGAACGAGAAGCATAGCTTGCAGGGTAAGACTGGCAAAACTCATGCTATTTGTTAGATGGGTTTAGACCATGGGAGGTGTTTGAAAAGTGCTCAGGGTATATGATTTGGGATTATTGAATGAATGGAGCGGTAGATTTTACGGCTGATATAACTAATGCAATACTTCACCAACCTGTTTTTCCTCTTGAGCGTGTTTGAGGTAGCCGGCAATACCGGAGTCGGAATAGAAGTGACAAGCTATCACGTGCCATCTTGTGGTCTCTCAGTCTTCATCTGCTCTGAATAGTATCTCAGAACGAGCAAAAGATTAGTATACACATGCGCAATATCAACCGCGTTGCGAGTACTGCACATTTGACAACCCTCTTTCCATCTTCAAGACTTTCTGATACATTGCCAACGTAGATATTCCTGGGTGAATTGTTTTGCAAAATACCGCAAATTCAAATTTTCCTCGAATTATGCCCTCAATTGCATCTTGTACCCCTTTTGTCCATTAGACACAAGCAGGCAGTGAAATGTGTGTCTCAGGGGCGTCTCGCTTAACGACCCGAACAAAGAAAGTGAAGTCATATGCGATGAAGAGGTAGTTTGAAACACTGTATTAAAGCCATTCTTTTGACTATGTATGTGCAGCTGGACGATTGCGCCTTCATGGTTTCTGTTGATGCAGCAAGTTTCCGCTATTTAGCTTGATTCTTCTGCAATGTATTGTCTTTTACATACTTCAGTTTTCGGATAATGCACCCACTTTGACGGTTTCCATTGCTGGTACCACCACAATCATGTTTGCTGGATCTCATTCATTCTGTTTGCTCCATGGCTGGGTATACTCTAGATTATTCCACCTCCCAAATTTCCGGGTTAGCAGGTAGGAGATGGGTATATATAGAGACCATGATTTCCAAGTCATGAACTTACAGCACACAGCAAATCATCGGATATTCAGTCAGCATAAGTTAGAAAGTAACAAATAAGCCGCCAGAAAATCATAACCCTCGAACGAAATTACAACATGCAATTCTTCTTCATAGTCGCTACGGTGACTACTTCCATCTGCCTTGCCATCGCTCTCCCAACTCAGGATCCAATCTCTGGAGAGAGAGGCTTGCGTCTGAAGCCACGCATGGAATGCTTTGGCGCCGCCAGCTTCTACACTTGTAACAACAACAAGTTCAAGGGCTGCTGCTCTGTTGATCCTTGCGCCCTTGCTAATTGCCCTGACTATGCTTTCCCCGACTTTTCCGACCCTATTAAGCACGACAGCCTCATTACGGACGGAACTCCGCATCAGGAAATCTTCGACGGTCCTTCAACACAACCAGAATGCAAGCTGGGAGAAAACAAGATGTACCAGCCAACGTTGTACACGCTTCTCCCAGGTAACCCGCAAGTCAGCTTTCATCCCACCCCAAGCATCTCCCTCTCCCGAGACTTCGTCAACGTCAAGTCGTCTGAGACGCAACAACTCTTGATCTTTCCACCCATCCCGAAAGCCGCTTTTGATTGCAAACTCGGTTGGTCGCAGTCGCCATCTAGCAACGCCACGCTCACCGGCTCGGGACTTCTGGAGGTTGTCGAGGTCTCCTCGCTACCAGCTTCTCTGAGCTATGGAGATGTGATGAGCATGACGCAGGGGAGCATGGGGACTATTGATCTTGCAGCCACGCCGGCGATGGGAGACCATGAGATTTCTTGGGATGGAGAGCAAAGAGGATGTGGTAGGATGAAGCTGTTCAAGGTGGCGTTTCTAAGTGGTCAGATGGGAAGGGTGGATATGGTGCAAAGTGAGGGAAGTGGTTTCTATATCAAGTATCATTGTTAGCGGAACAGGTCAGAGTGGTGTATCACGAAGGGGAGATGTCAGTTTGGCGTGCTGCACCGTGGTTTGGGCTTGTGATTATTGGATTGTGAACCTTCAGATGCTTAGGAGGAGGAACTGGAATGTAAAAGACTTCTGCTATAATTGTTATGCTGGATATGATATGCTGGATATTACGAGGGAGTCACAGACTGAGCGGGTTTGATAGTGAGCTAAAGTTGTTAGCGTAGGAGAATATCTTTATTACGGTGGCAGAATAAGTGAAAGCTGTTCCATGGTCGTTGAGGTCTTGACGATTGTCAAACAGTGCGATGAGCAAGCTAAAGGATGCACGAGAGATGGACACACTAGAATCCCACTATCTAAACTGCTCTCTTTGGAATTGCTTCAATGTAATGTTGAAGAAGCATAGCCAAGTCTGTCTGAGTTTTCCAGAGCTACACGCTTTCTTATCATTTCCCTACAATAACTTGTGTAAATTACAATACAACATGCGAAAATTAGGCAGGAAGGATGCCTTTGTGCTACATACTCGTCAGCACAAATCCCATCCCCCACAGAAGTGCCGTTTTCTTCGTGAACCGGATGTAGTCTTGCCAATACGGCACCGGCAAACTCAGTCTGCGGTGTTCCCATAACCGGCAGGAATTCAGTCGACGGCCAGGTCCTGCTGAGCCCCGGCTGGCAACAACCAGCGTCACTCGAGACTTGCGCCGATCTTTGCAGCAGCTATCCCGGTTGCACTGGATTTGAAATGGCCGATGGATATTGCTTCCCATTCACTACTAAGTCCGCTGAAGTAGCTCACTTTCTCGGTCCTTATACAACCAAAGCTTATGAAATGGGCTGCCTCATTGTCGATGGATTTTGCTACGCATTATGCAGCGATCTTCCTGAAATCGTCCGGCCCGAAGCTCTTCCCCCAACCACAGCTTACGAAATGAGCTGCTTCACCGGATGTTTCAATATGTCATCTCTATCATCGTTGATTCCGCCAGCCACAGCCTCAGTGCTCGTGCCAATTCCAACAAATGCTCTCCGATACCCATAACCTTTGTAGTCGGTTCCTTGAGCACTAGTCTACCAACGTCCTTATCAGAGAAGTCCAATCCTGGAGAGGATACAAACGTCAGAATGGCCAGCATAGTTCTCTCAGCTTCCGCCGGTATCCTCCTCTTTTAGAATATTGATCCATGGAGGGATGATTGATCTCACGATGTTATATGTTGACCGCTGGTTACGGTCAAGGGGATTGGGCTTGGACATGTGCAAACGTCATGAATACCCTGAATGGCATACCTAATATAATGAATGATAACAAACTTAATATGCATTGCGGCAGCCGTCTACTCGAGCTGCCAAACAATCAAAACTACTCATGGAGGTCCATCTCCGTCTACTTCACATATAAAGGAAATGAAGTTGGGCTCCTACTTATCAATCTCTTAAATTTAACCCTACAGATAGATATAAAGATTGAATAGTCACGCTATAATATTAGTGTTCCGCACCTTAAATCACATAATAAGTATATATTGGTCAAGTTTTTTTGTTTCAGATATTCATTCAAATTACTAGATGGCTACATTTTTTGTAACCGATATTTAAATACAAGAGTCCTGCCCAACCCATTCCCAGTTTTCATTCAGATTTCATTAATAGACATGGAAAAAAACTTATTGCGAAGTACCGGTACCAGACTTGTGACCGACAGCAGGGACGTGATGAATAGCTGGGTCCGTGTGGACACCGCTAGTGGTACCACGACGGTCCTCGGTAGGGAATGCAGATTCTGTCGTAAGACCAGAGTTGTTTCCTGAAAGTCCAGATTGTCCGTGGGCGCCTGTCCCTGACGATCCGTGGAGACCTGTCGATTCATGAGTATCAGTCAGACCGGATTGTTGGTGAGATCCGGTCAAGCCTGTTTGTTGGTTGGAACCGTGGAGACCTGATGATTCATGACCTCGGTCGGTGAGGTTCGTCTTCTCATGAGCACCGGTGTGATGGCCGGTATGTCCATGACCTACATGGGAAGAGGTCTCGCCACCAATGTGGTGACTGGATGGTGTGTTGGTGTTTGACCCATATGCGGCGTTTGGGTTATGTCCATCGGTAGTGTTGGTGCCATGTCCGCCAGTGGTGTGACCATGTCCAACATGAGTGGAATGTTCTCCGGAGGCATGGTGACCAAGGTCGCCAGTGTGTGCGCCAGCGCCACGGTTACGTTCAGTGCCGTGAAGCTTGTCGCCTAGGTCAGTACCAGGAGCCTTTGCGATTAATGGAGTTGCACCCTGAGCTCTGTCATGTTCACTGCTGTGAACACCAAGTTGGCTGGATGCAAGAGGATCCTTAGATTCATCTCTGTGTCCTGTTCCTGTGTTGTGCATGGCTGTAGTTGGAGCCGTTGCTGTTGGACCGCCTAGCGCAGCTGGTCCTTTGGCATGAGATGGGTGATCAACGGAGTGTTCACCAGTGGTGTGATCTTTATGCTTAGTTCCGGTAGCGTCCACTCGAGGGTCGAGCTTGTTCAACCAATCCTTTTTGTGAGGACCAGCAGTGTGTGGAGCTGGGCCAGGGAGAGCGCTAGTGTTGTCATGCTTGTTATGTTCACTGAAATTCGCGTTAGTTAAGCTTTTTGTCTGAGGATCGTTAAACTTACTGCTCAGCAATACCAGCAGCACCTACACCGGCACCTGCACCACCAACACTTGAGATAGGGTTGGTGTGTACACCATGTTTAGCGTGATCTCCTGTAGCGTGAGCGTGTTTGTCATGTGTGATACTGCCACGACCTGCATTGCTTCGGTCGCTATCGACGGTGGGGCTATTTTGAATCAGTAAGTTTTTCCAAATAATTCTAGAAACGGGATATTTACTCAGCCTTGTTCGCCAAGTTACTCGAATGTGGGCCAGCAGTGGTAGAGCTGTGTCCAGTTGTTGTAGAGTGGGTGTTTGAGCTTCCAAGACCGGTAGAACCGTGTCCTGTTGTTGTAGAGTGGGTGTTTGAGCTTCCGATGCCGTGGGCTGCAGTTGCACCAGCAACTCCGCCAGCTACTCCAGTGCCTGTGTGAGTTCCGTGACTGCCATCACGGTCACTGTCGACACGAGGACTGGTTTGAGTTAGTATAAGGTCATTCTCGTCAAGGGCTGATAGAAAACTTACTCGGCCTTGTTCGCTACGTTGCTTGAGTGAGGACCTGCAGTGCTAGTTCCAGAGCTTCCGACGCCGTGGGTGCTTCCACCTAGACCTGTTGATGTGCCTGAGTGGCCAATACCAGAACCGGTACCTTGGTGGGTAGTGTTGCTTCCGTACCCTGTGGTGTTACTCGAACCTAGGTGGCTTCCATCACGATCACTGTCAATTCTGGGACTGCCATTGTGCGTTAGCAAAGCTCGATTGTAGGAGTCGGGAGACACATACTCAGCCTTGTTGGCAAGGTTACTCGAGTGAGGTCCTGCCGTGCTGGTGCCAGAGCTTCCGATACCGTGGCTGGTGTTTCCACCTAGACCTGTTGATCCTGTGCTGCTTCCAGTTGGTACATTTGGATCAAGACGGTTTGCAGTTTCTGAGCTGTGAGGGCCGGAAGAGTGACCTCCAATTCCACTTCCAGTTGTGGGGTTTCCGGTAAGACCAGATGAGTGTCCAGTGGAGTGACCTCCAATTCCGCTTCCAGTTGTTGAGCTTCCGGTAAGACCAGAAGAGTGACCGGTTGACTGACCGAGATGGCTTCCCTCGCCTCCGGTCAGACCTGAGCTGTGTCCTCCGACACCAGTTCCTGTTGTGTTTTGTCCGGTAAGACCAGAGCCGGTTGAGTGGGTGGATTGCCCGAGATGGCTTCCCTCACCAGTCAATCCAGAGGAGTGACCTGTGGTGCCGGTGGTGTTTGCGGTTTGGTCGGTGTTGTTACCTCCCGAGCTATAAAGTGTTAGCAATGCACAGCTCCTATGATGGTAGTTCTGGCTAGCTTACATGATTTGCTTGATTTTCTCCATGATTGCGGATGTGGGTATTGTAGTTGAGTGGTTTGTAATTTGGGGGATGGGATGATGATATGCTTGTGTAATTCAAATGGGTATCTTAAGATAGTGAAATGGTATGAAGAGAAAAGGAAAAAGTAAACTTCGCCTGGCGGAAGGTAGTATATATGAGCAAATGGAAAATGCCAAAGCTACGATCCTTGGAACAAAGGTAGAAAAACGATGATGTAGTTGGCGGGTACGCGATTGGGTCACAAAGCTCACCATCGATCACAAGCTCGACCAACTCCCTACTGCCTGACGGGCTAAAGCTTAGTTGGGGATGTGTTGGTTTTCTTGTGTTGCCATGACCCATTTCGCAACCTGGGGGACCAAGTATGCTGTAATGGCACAGCATGCCGTGGCATCTATTGGTGAGCAGACGCGGAGCAGACGCACTTGCAGCCAGCTTCGATGACCGATGTATGTATGGTCTACTTGTATGGCCGGACAAGCACGGTTGACTTGTGGCTGCTAGCTCTCTCTCAGAGAACGACGGGGTGGGGGGAACCTCTGTGAGACGCGATCCGTCATAGGCCATCTGGGAAAATATGGAGAAATGGGATATTGGAACAATGGATATATGGGACTCGATGGGCCAAAGCCATGGGAAATGTTGGTGGGATGTGGTGGGATGTGACCCCGCACATACGAGAAAAGCATATGATGTTTTGGGTTGGAAGAAAGAGGGGTTCGAGATGACGCTGTCTCTCCAAGACGGCCTTGATTTTGCCAGGGCCGCTAGTCCGCTTTGAGGCCGAGTGCAGGACCAGCCACTCTTCATTGCACACCGCCACAACACAACACAACGCAGACAACACAATTGTCCATGCTTTTGTCCTGGATCATGGTCCAAATTGCCATGACGTGCACCATCGCATTTGCACCCCATCCATGGTTGGTGGACCACCGATCAACCGATCATCCGGATTATCACATACTTGGACAATACAAGTGGTGCAATACTAAAATACATACAGTACAGTACAGTACAGTACAGTACCAAGCTGATAATCATTAACCAAGCTGACTATCATCCATAGTACCAAGCAAGCAAGAAAAGAAGAAAAATAGAAAGAACAGCAAGATAAAGACCGGATCTATCGGCTTGTATCGGCTTGCCGTCTCTCTGAACAGTATAGTAAACCCCCCGTGCATTGGAAACTGGAAACTGGAAATTGGATGACATCTTGGTCAACCTCACGCTAGACCCCTTGAGATATCTTCATATCTCCATATACCGCCTCATATACCCACTGTTTCAACTTTCAGACACCTTTCGCATGTAATTCTCCGAACGACGTGGCCGCTCCGATGACTGACGAAAGAACCTTAAAAACAAGCTCAGCAAAAGTAAAGCGTACATGAAACTCTAAAGTCGCACGTACGTACAAGGTGAAGCTTCCCACCGAGCCAACTTGTCACATGATGCACCAGCCCATTGACAAAGGTGATACAGTGGAGACGCTCAGTGAAACCCTTCTCGCTTAAAAAGGGGCATGTTATGTACTGGTTTGGGGACGGCAGTTGTACCGCCGTAAACTGCTTGCTGTTAGAACCGTGTAGACTACGAGACTGTCGCAAAGTGATACTTACTGTCGTGTACCAGACTGCATATCTTGGGTATGCCATCATCGGTCTTGTACTGTATATGGAAGCTGGGAAGACAACTCCAGACCCATCCCGCTCTCCACCATAGCAGTCATGTATGAGAGGAGGTAAGGATACACTTCCTTCTGTATTACCTACAAAACGTGATCACCTTTGCACACAAACATTCTACTATCCTTCTTATGACAACCTGACAGATATCAAGTATAAATACTAAACTGCTCTACCAATATGTCTCTTGGTTTTGTTGACGATTGATGGCTTACACTGGCTGTGTTCTCTCTTAGCTGATCATATCTTGATAACCTTTACCGCCATGTAGTAGCTCTCCTCTATTCATCGTGTTTAAATGCAGAACATTTTGTCCAAACCATAATGCAAGCCTTTCCTTGTGTCTGGTGCTTCGTTACTTCGTGATCGAGGCTATCAACCGGACCATGTATCTGAGAGAAATGTGATCCCGTCTCTCTTGGATACCAGAAACCGCACCTTCCGAATGTACCTTAAGCGGTTCCCAAATATGTGTATTCACCTAGAACTCATAGATCTTTTCTGTTTGATTTTCTTTACACGTAGTTTTATTTGACACAATTACTAGCATGTTTGGAGGCGGAAGAATCTCCATCACTGGATCGCAGACTTCAACTTGAACTTGCAGCCAGTCGCTTTCCGAGTTTGATCCAAGTGAATAGCCGTTCGCTATAGGGCTTATGTTCGCGATTATTCTCATAGATACCAAGCTTTAAGACTGTCTCTCCAGTTAAACAGCTTTCAATTTACATCTCGGCCAACGTCCCTCACTACCTTTCCAACAACCAAGCCAGGGCCACACGAATCATTCTTACCCACCGCCAATCAACGTCATAATCTCGAAGCCCCATCCCCATATCAAATGGCCAGCACCGACACCCGCAACCTCGACACGGCATTCATAGCCGGCGAACGGTGCCTCTTCGAACTCTGCGCCGTCTTAAACACCCGGTCCTACAACCGATTACACCCCGAAAATCCCCTGCCCACCAACGCCTACTGGCAGCCGCTCCAAGACCTGAAAGCCGCGGATCCAGCCAAGTTCGAAAAGGTGGCCCGCGTGGCAAGGCTGTATATCATCGATCTGGCTGATGAGATCCGCGACTCGCAGGTTGAGAATAGAGACTTGCGCGAGCGGGTGCGAAGGCTGGAGGGGAGGTTGAAGAGATATGGGGAGGGGGTGGAGCATGATGATGGGGATTTGATTGGGAGGCGCGTTGATGATCAGGACATAGAGCCTGAAGAAAGAAAAATATTGATTATCGATGAATCAGAAGATGAGGGAGGTAATTCTGATGATGATGACATTGATGACCTGGAAGTGGAGTCTGATGAAGGGGACGGGAATTTGCTAACTTCGGAGGAGATAAGTCCAACGCCACTCGCTACATCAAAATCATACAGCGAGGATGATGGTACAAGTTTTAGCTCAGTCTCGAAGGATTTAAGGGTAGAGCTGTCCACCACTCGAAAGTCTAGTAGTGAGACTGGCACAGTGGCGACGACAACACCGCTTCTTGATCATACGCTGCCTAGAAATTTCAAATTCAACATTAGCCCAGCAATCCCAAAACGGGTAGACAAAACAAAAGCCAGTACACGGCGTAAGCTTTTGCACTCGGAAAGCGATTCGGAGCGGGCACAGACGGAAGCATCTGCAACGCCTTCCCTAATAAAAGTGAACCGCTTTAAGAGACAAAAACATCACACAATCTGAATATGAGTGATCAGAATCTAGGATACGATCAGTTGGACATGAGGAGCCCAGGAGGTTCAAATTCCAGCTCGGTCGAAACGAGCTAAATGATTAAAGAAGTTGACGAAACTACTACCAAAGATTGAAATAGGAACGAGACACGTGCCTCATGGAAGAAACAACCGCAAATAGAAATGCAAGGAAGATTTCTCTGGCTGGGGTGAAATGTGAGTTTCAAGTGGTTTAGGGAAATTGGGATGTAATTCGTGAGAGGTGGAACTGGATTAGCTTTGCTTCTACATTTCAGCTACTCTTCATTGACTTTACCAGTTGATGAGACAAGGACGAAAACCTATCTTGAAATAGAATATAGCCACCCCGAACGTGCGAAACATATAATCAGGGTGTTGTAGACAATAAAATCAATGAAAGGAAATCAGCCACTCCAGAGACAAGCTGTGGATTTCTGAAAGCAAAGCAAGCCCCCGCAATACAATCATTCGTCCTCTGCTATATGAATTTCTCAAAGTCACAAATCAAAAGTAGTGGTCAATACTGCCAGAGAAAAACGCTTAAGAAGTGAGTTTTGATGTCACATTTATATATATTAGGCCGTCTTACCCTTTTCTGTATCGCTTTTGTGCCACAACAGCAAGGCTCGTAGTTGTAGTATCACCACCTGATCAAATTTACAGCTATTATTATTATTATTCTTCTTATTTCACATACACTCACAATCGGTAACCCACCATAAAAACGAGCAAGATGAAGCTCCCATTTGGCGAATTTAGTCCAAAGGAGCTCAACATCTTCGCTGCAATTGACGCCTATATGCATGGAACCACATCCCTCGAAAGCGTCTCCTCGACGCTTGCCGAGCCCATCGAACAAGACTACAGCAATGGAGGACACAGCTCCGCAGGCTATGTAGCGGGCTACGCATCGGATGATCCAGACGACCCGCCGAGCATCTGCAACTTATACTCGTGTGTTATCCGCTACGCGCGAACTCTATCCTGGGACGACTCGGTCGCGCATCTGAAACTCATTGCGCTGTTGGATGCTTTCTGGGCTAGGAATGAACCGCCGAATCCACCGGGGGAAGAGGGGGCGATGTGGCATAGTGGTTGGTGGGTAAGTGTCCCGTGTTTCTGTATCGTTGTCTGCTCTTGGGAAGTGGTAGCTTGCCACGAGTTCTGATATGGGTACTATTTTCCTTCTGTCCCAATCACGGAGCATGGTTTTTCACATTCGTTCGTTTTGAAACTCATCCGTTGTTAGCATGCTAATGGTCTGAGTAGGCTGGACAGCTGACGGATGAGTGGGAGAACAGCCCTAACTCAGAATGGACAGGTCGTGAGGTGAAAAGCATGCTAGAAGATGGCGAAGAGTGGACGAACGTGAATGCGTTCCTAGCCTATTTCACGCAGAACAATGATGAGGCCTACTGGATAAATGGGTTCTACGCGTTGAGGGATGTGCTAGAACCAGACGATTTTGAGCGGCCTGATATCTGGGCCGAAGGGGTCGGGTTGGAAATTTATCTACCTTCAGCCGCGGTCTGGATCCTGATTACTGGGGTTACGCTGTGGTCGGTGGTGAATAAGACTGAGGATGATGATAGTTGTATCGAGCAAATATCATCAGAGAGATGGGACGAATGGAAGACAGCCTTTCAGGAAATTGCTCATGGGATGAGAGGAGACGCGAGTGAGAGGACGAAAAAGATGGCGAGCGATGCTGCGATTAGAATGGAAAAGATCGAGTCTCAAGAGAGTGTACTAGAGAGTGTGCTATAGGCTTTGGGTTGTGGTCGCTGGCATTACATTTCGCTGGGGGCTGTGAGAGAATAGACAGTGCAGATGGCGTTTCGATCAGAACCTCTTACAGGATGAATGGCTTGAAAGAATGCACTATATAATCTCTTAGTAATAAGAGCAAGAATTATGAAGGGATATCAGATAGTGTCAACCTGTGATCCCTTGAAAGCACTACTCTATTAGAAACGGGAGTACCACAAAACTGGTCATCAACCAAGAATACTCGGAAATGAGACAAACAATCTCGAAATCAGTATTAACTAATTCTATTGTAGTATTTGTAATCTGGTATTGACTAAAATCTATATATTTTTCGGTGGTAAGTCAAGATGGTACCGGCCATAAATGGTATCAACATGCTCATTGGAATTTCGCGACACATTCTTCGACTTTTTGTAGAAGCACGGTCTTTCGTGCTTCGTCACACCAACTTCCTTCAATCGCGCCATTGGCGATGTATTTCCAATCACCAATAGACAAGCTAAATGCGTCCTGAACGGCACAATAATTATCCAGAATATATCCACCAAAATATGCCGGGTCGTCGGAATTGATGCTAAATCTAATCCCTTCGTCTAAGAATTTCCGGATCGGCAATTCTGCGACTTTGGTGACGACTCGCAATTGCACATTGCTCAGCGGGCAGACGGTCACTAGCGTTTTGTTTTCGGCAACTCTTGTGAACAAAGCCTCATCCTCTACTAATCTTATTCCATGATCGATTCTCTCCACATTGCAGATATCCAGCGCTCTCTCAATATAGGATGCATCTCCTTCTTCTCCTGCATGTGCGGTTCTTCGAATGCCAGCTTCTTTAGCAGAGGCATACACCTCCCTGAAGAGCTCAGGTGGAAATCCAACTTCGCTGCTGTCAAGTCCGATTCCTGCGACAGTTCCATTGGAGAAATGTCCGAGGGATGCTGCCTCTGCATACGTGGCATTTGCCTCGGTGGCCGGCAGATGTCGTAAGAAACAGAGTATTAATTTAGAAGTCAAGCCAAAGTCCTGCTCTGCTCTTCTTTGCGCAGCCGTGAGTCCTGCCACGACCGTGCTGTATAGGACACCTCTGGCTGTATGTGCCTGGGGGTCGAAGAAGATCTCTGCGTGATGTACGCCATCTCTATGGGCGTGCGAGAAGTATTCATAAGCAAGAGATTCGAAATCTCCTTCTGTCAGGAGAACGGACATGCCGATGTAATAATAGTGGAGGAAGTCATCGAGGGAGGTAAAGCGTTCGTAGCGGTCCTGGAGTGCGGCAACAGACGCAAATGAAGCATCGTCTGCTGAAGGGAGTGTGATCTTGTTCGTTTGTGCAAGTTGGAATAGAAGTGCGGGTGACAAGGAGCCTTCTATGTGGAGGTGGTGTTCGCATTTTGGCAGAGCCTGCAAGAAGTTATGAATATCTGATTTACACATATTGTCCTAGAGAGCGATTGCTTGAGTTTATTGAGAAATGTAGAAAGAAGGAGAAACTGGAAATACAGATGCTACTACACTAAACAGAACTTAATAGCTGAGAGAAAAGAGGGGATTGTGGGGTGTTAGTTTGGCAATTTGGCTAGAGACTCATGGAACTTTTTCTTGTCCGTGGATAACCCACCGTTGACTTGGAGTGCAAATGTTGCTGCGCCTAAGAGGATGCGATATGGATTCTTCTCGGGCCAGCTGCGGGCAGTTGACAAAAAAATGAAGATATTTTCAAATAATTGAGCCAAATATTGCTTATATGAGGAAGGCGGTGAATAAAGAAATCGGGGTTTCGGCGCATGCCGAACGATGTAGCTGGTGTCAAATAAGGTTAGTTGGGAACAGTTCGGTAGTATAGAGTATAGGCTTGTCTATATTAACTTGCATAGCATTTATTATGTTGTTTGCCCTCTTCTAAACAAACATCTTGAAACTAGAGGGATACCGGGCCTACGTACTGCTCAATTAATCAAAACTAAATGGCGACATTGCCGCTAGAGTAGACTCCATAGCCATGGATATATTCTGCTTTTATGTTTCACCACCAACTTTCCAGATGTGAAGCTTCCGTTTTGTAAATTGCCGACGTGTTTCAGAACATGTCTTGCCAAGTTAAACACTTTTCAAAGTTCAAAATAGCAGGTCAGTTGGATTTCTGCTCTCCTCCTCAACGTACCGCACTTTCTTGACCTCGGTATACCAACTATTTCACTAAGCCGTGTCTGAAGCCCAAACCTGAAAGATCTACGCCTGGAGCGGATCCAATACTGTGTTTTGAAACGCGTTCGTCGTCCGCAAGGAGATTTCGTTTTAGGAAATTTCAGAAAATTACTTATAATGTGCATTTTTTGGGCCTGTCCAATGGCCCAGATTCCTTTACGTTTTTTAAATGTTGGCAAGGCTACTTTAGGTGCGACGTACCCTTCACCATCAGACGCATAATACTCTGTCATATATCTAGCCTCAAGAACCGTAGTCTCATGGAGTGTGCGCCCTCGAACCGTTGGCTACTGCCCCTGCCCTGCTTCAATGCGGTCGATCACATTCCTTTTGTTTTTGCAAAGTAACGGAACCCGGAAACTTGGTAACTAGGTTGTAATGTTGGACAAGTCAGCAGCAGAGCCTTAGCATGCCCGTGGCCCAAGCAATAAAGCATTTGAATCACATAATTGCGCAAGGATGCTTGACCTGGAGACGCTTTGTTTCCTGCAATGAGTATGCAGTGATCTGTTCTTCAAATCTCAGATTCCGAGCCAAATCTCGGAGCTGTTCACCAGGATCAAGGTACAACGGTATTCGAAAATGACGGAACTTCCTTGGTTTTGTCCTTTCCCGAACCTGAACCTGAACCTGAACCCGGAAGCCACAATTGTGCATTATATATCCCGTTATACTATAGGATGTTTCCTTGTTGCAGATTATCTCTTGGATCGATATAGTCGTACAGAGTCTTGGATAACTAGATTGTTTTGTTCCGGCTTTTGGGTTTCAATACTCATGTGAAAAACCATAGCCGTATTTGGCCTCCTGCTCCGTGTAGGGTATGATATCGGATCGTACCGCACTCTTGAGAAGGGACAGGCACGGAGGATGACTCGGGCTACTTGCCGAGTACTGTCTCACATGAAACCTGTGGTTACTCTTCCATTATTCTTTGCTGCTTCTTTCAGTACAAGCAAAGGTAGTAATGTGAAAAGAACCGAAGTTGACTCAATTGCCTCTTCACCCAGATCATCTTTTAGTGAGCGTTAAAGTGTTAGAAGTCAAAATCATTGGGGAGCGCGCGCTCTCGTGGTTAAATTCACACCACAAAGCCGAGGTTGAGATAACTGGAACTTTAGACGGGTATTTTGTATTCAAACTATACAGATTACTACTTCAAGAACTTAGGTGGCCCGCTGCTCGTGACAACAAGATGTAGTTTACAGTACCATCGCTACCAGCGCACTTGCATGATCCTGATTGCGTTGCTTTAAGTTGGGTCTCCGGAACTCGGAAAGGAGCCGGAAAGGCTAGTGCACTTTCATATATTACTTAACAACGGTACTTTATAGAAAATCCCCGATGTATATTGCCATGGCTCTGGCGTAAGCACAGAACGTTCCATTCGATCTTACCGAAGCCACTGAAAAACAAGGATGTCACTTACCAATTGTCGAAACGGATCCGTCCCACCAAAAAACCGTTTTGTGAGTTTTTCCTATTCGCTAGTACACAGGAGAGGGTCACAGTCATCCCCTTCTCGATTGGAGGCTTTCCTAAGTTTCTTTCGCTCTTTCATACAAGTAAGAAAGCGATTGATTTAGTATATCATACCTAGAAGTAAGAACATTTGTGTCACGCTCCACAGGGTTCGGCTAGGTCTTCGCTTAAATACGGGGTATCTCGCGACTATCAATCCAGCCAGTATCAAAAGTGGTACTAAAATTCATTACCAGGGTTGATATGCATACGGGAAATGGCCAGGGAACAGAATGCAGACCAGGATTGAGTTGAAACTGGCGCCAGTAAATCAGAAATTAAAATGAAGCCATTGGCGGCGGTTCGGGTGCATGATTAATACGTGATCTGATAAGACGATCCCAACCTGTGACCAAGTAATGCCATTCTCTTAAAGAACCACTTTCAAAATCTCCAGTCGCGTGCTCGTGTCAAATGCTTTAATGTAATATACGAATGTATGCGGCAAAATAAGGCGTTTGAAAGTGCTTTGAGCCTGTAGTATTGGTCATGATTTGACATCTTGGCAAGTTGAGGGGGTAAATCAAGCGGTTCAACCAAAGTTGAAGAAACCATGATTGCTTTTTGTACCAGTAGTAATGTGCCACACAGTCTCCCTCCGGTTTAGAGACGCATCGAGACTCTAGTCCGAATCTTTCTCTCGCGCAGAAACAACCACTGAATTCTTGACATATCGGCACTTAAGCTTAGGGCTTGTTACCCCACGTTTTGATGTGATGAGCTTATGACACATTAAATCTTGCGACGTGAAAAAGAGTGTGTTCAAAGCCAGTCTACAACAGTGAATACGGACCGCTCGAGCTCTAAAGCTAGAAGATGAGATGGCTTAAATATAGCACAGCTGTCAATCATGGTGATTCCTGACAACATTCGTTTAGAGAAATGATATGTACTTCCGCTTGCGGTTAGGATACAACTGGCCCTAGGAGTAAACCCGAAGCCGGCCATCCCACACTTTATTAGTTCGGTGGAGATACTGTTTGTATACTGCCGTGTTTCATCTTTCGGGGTTTCCGATACCATATTCCAGAATTGCTTTTCTTGTTACGATAGGGAAGTACGATTTCTCTGGTAAAGACTGCATGTAGTTGGGACATAATTGTACATGTAAGACTTCACAATTACCGGCTGGCTACTTTATACGTATGACCTTAAACAGGTTATGAGAGGCTTATGTTCTGGAGAAACCTTGGTACGTGTATGAAAATCTATGGAGCCCTTCTGCAAAGTCCCATGCGAATCTAGATGGCCACTGCTTGCGCGGACCTTATTGACATGCCGTCCAGACAGATTGAACGGGACCACGGTGTCATCGCCTCACCGTCGCCGCACATTATGCAGAAGGATTGCAGCTACCACTTCTTATCCGATTATTGAACCCTGTCTTGGATCGACCACCCCAGGATAACTGGGGGTAGCATCACCCACCAAATTCTCCTTGCCGTGCTTTGCCTGCTAGTTCAAGAGCTTTCAAAATGAGTACCTGCCTACTTCATTCGCTTGATCCCAGGAGTTTGTGTTGATATAACCTAGCAATCTTTCTCAACGCCTTGTTGGTTCGCCGTCCTTCTCTTTCATATCTCTACAACGCACTGGACTTTCCCACTGGAATTTCCCTCACTATACAACCAGTCTATTTTGCCGCTACAGATGGAAACACTACCAACAACACTACACACGTGACATCTCAGACCTCTCGGATACCACTGCATTCCGTCTCACTGCCGCACCCCTCAGCACAAGATCATAGCACTGAGAATCTGGGAAGGACGACGCTGGCAGGGCAGACTTCATCGTGACCTATCAACGGGCCGAACCACTCGGCAGCCACGCCCCGGAAGTACACCGATCAGGAAGCACATATGCAGTGACCTGTCGCAGGAACGCAGACCACGCCACAACCCGAGAACAACTGCAGCTACTCCTCCAGTGCCCAGTAGTATACTGGCGAGACAGATAGCCGGTACGTCTTTAATCTATTTGAATTTCTTCGACCCAGATGAGTTACGTTTGATGATGGTGTTTATGGCGGCTCATCAGTACCGAGCTGTCGACCCCCGTGCTAGTTTGCCCCAAGGGAGAAGTCATGCACATCATATTCCGGTCGTATTCCGGTGTGTGATTGAGACGTCTGTCGATCTGGGAATCACTGAGTCCTTTCGTCTGCTCATCGAGCGCTTGAAGAATCGAAGAAATGCGGGTTCCCATTTTGGCGCGAGCAGGTATATTTCCCATTCGAAGGAAGAGTTGAATTAGAATGGGACGTAGTAATGTCCCCATCTACTTGCAAAATAAGGTCCTTAGTGGGAGCTTTCCTTTGTGTACGCCACAGACAAAAGTACAGTCTAGGCCGTCTGGCATTAATGATATACTGCTTGGATACGGAACGCGGTAGCAGAGCAAGGCACATAGAAAGCTGTCTAGGACATCAACGTGAGCTATTCGACTCCAAACTGGCAGGTAACGAAGTCCGCTTAGCAAATGATTACTCCTGACTGCTTTAATCAGGCTTAAAGCGGAGGTATAATGCTTGTCCCTCCGTCATATACCCTCCAAAGTCAACCCGCACCACCCAAATGTCCTCACATAAAGTCTTGTCCTTCAACCTTCGGCAATTTTTCTTTCTCAATCTAATTATTTACCGCACCAATAATTATTATTTTGCTCAACCGCAAATTTACTCCAACCAACAATATTTCCTGAATGCACCTCGCTGATCGGTTCCCTATCACAGATTCAAGGCCATAGGTCACGGATCAGCTGCCGATTTTGGTACCGTGGTTCTGAATTTCTGGCGTACAGTGTGGGGAATCGAAATCCTGCGACGCTGGAAATCTACGTCGGAACTTAGCAGCTTTGAGGTTACACGTACTGCAGCCGGACGGCGGTGACTTGGATCGAACAGATTCCTGGAAAGCCTCGACCTTGACTTTTTACCCCGTACAATTTCTCTATTGAAAACCATAGCATTCAATGGTATCGGAGATTTATTAACTTGACCAATACATACCCTAGACTCGCTGGGCTTGTCCGTTGTTCTATAGCAGAAACAAGGGAAACTTCAGCAATGAGGCTGCAACAATAACACTGACCTTCACTTTCACAATTCTCTACTTCAAAACGCTACGGGCGGCTTGGATATATCTGGTTAAAGTGCCAAAGAACCATTTACAATGGCGGGGTCATCGCATAATGCATATTCAAGGTCACCTGTGCAGTCTACCAATTCGTACGATTCCTCCTCAGTGTCGTCCGCTACATCACCTCGTCAGCAAGGTGTGTATGAAAGTGGACTTATGGCGGCGTCTCCTCGGGCCCTGAGCGGACAATATCTTCCTCATATCAACATACCATCGGCCCAATTGGGTCAGAATGCATTCCAGCATCACTACGGCGCATCTACTACTTCACCAGGACCACCTGGGGTGGACTCAATGGCCTCAAATGACTCTTCTAGTGGAACACCAGGACCTTCAGGAGGCCAGATAACCCCTGGAAACATGCAGTCACAATCACAAAAGAGAGCGTACCGTCAAAGAAGGAAAGATCCAAGTTGTGACGCTTGTAGAGAAAGAAAGGTCAAATGTGATGCTACCGAGACGACAAGTTGTTCAGAATGCTCCAGTCGAAATGTCAAGTGCCAGTTTACCAAGGAGACTAATAGGAGGATGTCATCAATCAAACAAGTACAAGATTTAGAAAAGCAGATCAGTCAGGTCAAGCGTGAGAATGCACAGCTTCGCACAATGTTAAGTGCAAGGGATGGACAAATGGATATCGATAGTGAAGGACCACAGCAGACTCCATTGCAACTTCCCGAGATCGGTTCCCATCCGAGAAGACAGCAACGTCCACAAGCCCCCCACGATATATCAAGTGTGCGCGCAAACATCCGGAACTTCGGTAGAGGAATATTCAAGCCTCCCGCCCCGTATCGCCAAATGGGGACACAAGCACATTTTAACCCACCTCAGCCCGATCTTCCACCTAAGCACTTGGCAGATCATCTTCTCACCTCCTATTACGCATCGATCCATCTGATTATTCCCATTCTTCACTGGCCGACGTTCGAACGGGAGTATACTGCTGTTTACAAAGCCGGCTCTTTGCATGGCGTTCCGGCTGTGTGGACCTCACTCTTTTTCTCGATACTAGCAGTTGGTGTTCTTTTCAGTACCGACCCTGGTATCCATCGGCCACAAAAAGGCAAGGAGTTCATTGAGACTTCTAGAATGCTAATAGACCTGTGGAATGACGAATTTGTGATTGACCATGCACGAGCTGCGATTTTAACAAGCATTTTCCTAACCGAGCTAAACCTAAAGTCAGCAGCATGGACTTGGCTGGCCTCGGCAGTTAGGATATCCCAAGATATTGGACTTCATGCAGAGACAGGACCATGGCCCATGATCGAAGGAGAGATGCGACGTCGAGTCTGGTGGGGAATATATGTTTGGGACCGCCATATGTCGCTGGAACTGGGACGGCCGCTTCTAATCGAAGACGCAGATTGTGATGTTAGTCTGCCAGCCGCCATTGATGATCATTACATCCACGACGCTGGCATGATGGTGCCAAATGGAGTTTCGCCGCTAACGAACTTCATCTTGCCGATTATCCATGTTGTGCGCGCTGTCTCTCAGCTCATAAAGACTCTCAAGTCGCCTATCATCACTTCATCAACGCTGGCCACTTTCGATACCCATTTTGCATCGTGTATGACGGCATTTCCACCCGCGTGTCAACTTACCACAAACATGAATGAGCCTTTAGACCCCAGGATGCTAGGTCCAGTCTGCGTTCTCATGAACGCCCGCTTGGTCTTGCATCGACATAATCTCACCACATCATGCCCACCGGAAGTGAGGAGTAACGCCATTGATCAGTGTATCCGCGCAGCTCTAGATTCCAGAGATCTATTTGCCAGGGTAATGGTCTCTACGCCAACTTTTGGACCTACAGCCAACGCCATGACATGTACGCATATATGGCGCTGTACTCTATTTCTGCTTTTCGGTGGCCAGATTGAAGCAGCGAGAACATGTATACGTGCATCCGCCAGTATCTCAACGCTGCGAGATGTTAATGTAGCATGTGGTAGAAACCTAGCATTTTTTATTGGCGTTCTACTTCACAAAGTGAAACACGGCGTATCTCCACAAGATGATATGGATGAAGAACTTTTGGCCTATGTGTCAGGAGATTTACAAGGCAGCACAGAAAACAGTTGGGTGTGGGCTGGTAGCGAGACGGGTATGAACATTCCATCAAGCATTGGCCCAAGTCCGACATTGCTTAGCAGCGGTCGAGAAGATGGTACAACGGTTCTCACGGATGCTGAGGCTAGAGACTGGGGAGGATGGGAGAGGGTCGAATATCTTGTGGATGTGCTAGCTCGCGAGTTTCCTGTAAAACATCGGCAGTATGGGGGTGCAACATATGGAGCTACACCAGTGAGTCGTGGACCAGAGCGGAATCGAGGAAGTGAGCGGATGGCGATTACGAATCTTCTATGATAAAATAGATGATTCTAGGTATTTATAATTTCTTTGGTTGCACGATAAAAGGGTAATGGGGGCGTTCGAATATACCAATGTAATGGATGGGAAAATAGCACATACAGTACTGTATATGAAGCCAGATTGAGCTGGTAATTTGAACCTGTATATAATACGGGGATGTAGACATGTCTACTGGACTTGAGTGCTTATCAAAATCAGATCTAAAATTAATTCTTTTGCATTAGTCCTGAGTATCCCAGACAAACGGAAAGATTGGTGGGGCAGAAATGTATAGGGGCCTCGCTTAATATCCCGAGCAGATGTGGAAAAGGTTGCACAACTAATTGAGACATACGGAAGAGACCGACTGGATATCCAAATACTGATAAAGCTGTACATCTGTTCTAATTCGACTAAAAGGATTCCCCATCGAATGTTTGTCACCTGGTTGGGAAATCGTCGGTCACTACAACCCCCTCTTTAAACACAATCGTAAGCGAAAAACGTTGGGCCAGTTGCAAACGCTCCAACTTCAGGCATATGCCCGTATCTACGGAACTGCGCCGCTGACGCATGCAAGCCTATCTTTACCCCACGAAAAACCACCAGCCTTATCCAAAGTCCTGGTAAATGTCCCGTTGCTCTTACTATTTTCCCCCTAAACAAAGATTAGCATCTCAACGGTGCACGGATACCTCTTTGCTGTGAAAAGGCTCGTGCGAGCCTAGCTACGCTAACCTTTGTATAATGGGGGGATATGTTTCTGGCTGAAGACCTGCAGTATATGCGTCATTTTGCCGGCATGAAATGTTGGATTAGGATACGGGTTTCCTATCTCGAACTGGCGGGCCTCGTATTCTGGTCCGAGTGCTTGCTGTCACCTGTCTCATTGCATTACAAACTATTGACTGAACCAAACTTTGAAAGTATATAGAAGTGTCGCAAATAGGATGAAGTGGATGATGTTGGCTGGCCGTGCTCTTGCTCTTATTCTGCTGCTTGCTAATTCCACCACTTAATCGGTCTTGTCAAAATTAGCCATAACAGAACACTTCAGCGACACTACCAAAGCGCTTTGATTGATTGCAGCTACAATTATTGAATATCAAATTTAATTGGAAGAAGACCTTGAAAAATTAAATCTGAAAGGAACCGACCATAACTCAGAAACGACAAAATGTTTAAATCTATTGCCATCAACCTCGTAGCAGCAGTCACTGTTTCAACAGCTTGTACAATTCCAACAACACCACTTTCGAACACCATCTCCACTGGTTTTGCAATCCAAGTCCAGAACTCTTCGTTCCCAGTAATACACAATCGCTTGTTGAACTTGTGGTCTGCTGGAGGTGGTGATCAGCACTTATACCTTAGTCCAGCAGGGGATGCCGTGAGCAACTTGACTCTTGTGAATGGGGTGATCACAAGATTACCAATACGGGCTGTCATCAACGGCGAAGTAAGTCGAGCAGATTATGAATTCTTCGGAAATAATTGACACATACTTTCAGTATACACCGGAGGACAATACCACGAAGATGTTCATGACAGAGCGTGGGGTAAGCATGCGAAAATACATTGGAAATCAAATTATCTGAAACTAAACTCTTAGGATCCACGAGCCATCTACGACGTTGTGTATGGATGCAACCCGGACACTGATGAGGTACAAGTAGAATTACTATTCAAAGCACGAGATACGTTACCCGGAGGACATATCTGTGTGAGAACGGCTTCTGGAGAAAGACATGAGTTCCGTTACTCCCCTCCCGGAAATACAGGTGAAGCTCCTTCAAAAGTGCATGGAGATATTTCACTGACGAAAAACAGTCATCGCGCCTGTTGACAGGCCTTGTATGCAAGTGACGTTGGTGGTAAAGCAATAGCTAGGAACAAGTCAGCTATGAAAAAGAGGGAATAGATAATGATAGCTAATTGTGATGTGAATCATGACAACCAACAAGAGCTTAATTTTAATTACGTCCCTTGCATCTGTGCTTCATTGGCACTTTTTCAATCAAAGGCTTTGGATTTTAAGTGATTTTATTTCCTCTTTGGCATAGTTGTATGGCTCACTTAAGAACCCCTGACTCCAGCCTATTACAAACTAAGGACTCACATCTAAGAGCCTTATCATCTCATTCTCCACAGCTGCCATGCCAACCCTCCAGAGCGCTGGTCCCATACTGATCCTCGCGACACCTAAGTCTCTAATTTCTTTGACCCCCAACATCCTTTGGTCGATCCCTTTCCTACAGATGACGTTAACTCGCCCAGCCAATCCACTTACCAGCTCTCTAACTTCCTCATCCCTCAACCCCCTAGCTAGTCCTCCCCACACGAAGACCGTACAAGCGCCAGCTTCCAAATATCGTTTGCCACGTTCTATAGCTTCGTCTATGGTGCCACCCAATAGTACACAATCTGTACGCCCATTTATCACGAAGTCCGGTACCCCTTTTGCTTTGGCTACATCCATCGCCTTCTTGATACGCTCCACGTGCTCGTCAGCATCAATTAGGGTGAGTTTTCCATTCTCCATCCTAGAATCCTCTAGATTACACCCTACTGCTCCAACTTCCAAAATCTTGTTGATAGCAATTTCAAGTTTTTCTCCGTAGCCATCTTGGAGGTCACATGTTAATGGTATATCTTCCAACTTCCCCTCCTTAAGGATGAGGTTAGTGATACGAGAGATGGCCGCAAGATTATCTTCTAGCTGGAGATCTTCATCTTCCACTCCTAGTGCCTATCGTATATGTCATTAGCGCTTCCAGCCAACGCGTGTTACAGGAAATAAACGAACGCTAGCAATCGCATAGCTCGCTGTAGCCAGTGCCTTAGCTTTTCCGACTTTGAGCGCAATTCTTGCGGATGGGGGATCCCAGATATTCGTAAAGACCAATGGGTCTCCAGGCACGTGTAACGCGCGCAATTTCTTTGCTAAGGCTTGCGACCTTGCTGCATTGAAGGTTGTCATTTTGTTCGGCTGTAGAGTTGTTGGATGCAATTAGATTTCATAGTAGGATGCCTCAAAGGAAGAGCGTACCTCCTAATAAGTACTTTTATCGGAGAGTTGGACAGCGCTAAACCCGAATGGTGAGCAAGATAGAGTCACACCCGAACAAGAGTGCTCACGAGGAGGAAAACGAGAATTCACGAGTTGTATAGCGTGCGTCGTACGACGGAAAAGAGCTCTGGTGCTATCCGTGAATCTTGTTCTCAATGTGCAGAAAACCGTCAATTTCGGTCTCTGGACTCCGATAGTAAGATTGTGATTGGTTTTATCCAAGAGAAAAGAGTTTGCCAGCCAGTGTATTCGACTTTCCTAAGACGCATTTTGTATCTTGGACTTTGCGGAGGTTCCGATGTGTCAGAGTGCGGGGCAGTTGCTTTTGAATTGACGAATCATATACACAGAGAGGCTTGTTTGCTTAAGCGAAAGTAAAAGGGGTTCCAGTTTATGAAGGTGGACTGGACTACATGAGCGTCGTGGTGCCGTAACGTTCCGATTTAGCTGTTCAGTCGCTTTCTCAATATGGTCGAAGCATTTGAGATCATTGTAGACATAATAAACTGTTCAGTACAGTAAGGACAGGTTGCGGCTTCGCGTCTGTAAACTGTATACCTTTCATTCTTTCATTACAGAAACTCCTTGGTCGGCAATAACGACCATGCGCATCGTGATCTCTCTCCGCCATTACGACAGGCGAGTTTCTCTGCCCTTATATAGAATCTCTGCCCTTATATAGAAAACGCATAAAAAGTTAACCTTGAACATCGCGTCATTTACTGTTATCGATAGTAACTTTGAGTTGTATTACAGTACTTTATCTAGAGAGACGAATCTAGAATTGAATTGACCCAATCGATTAGACCTTGTTGCACCGAACGAGCGTAAAAGGTTCTCAATCTCAGAATGTTTAAGAGACCGAGCCCAGAACAGTGCTGTCTCGTTCACGTCGTTAGTTGAGTTTGGATTAGCTCCTGCTGCTAAGAGCAATCTCACACAGTCTGTATTCCCACGATATGACGCAACTTGCAAAGGGCTCGAGCCATAGCGCCCCCCTCTAGCCTCTAGATCCACTGCTGTTATGTCCGTAAGTAGCAGCTTAACCACAGAGACCAGTCCATAAGAAGCAGCGAAGTAAAGAGGCGTTGTTGTTTTTATTTGGTCCACGGTCGCGTTACTCCATACAGTTGCGACAAGCAACCCAAAGTTCCCCCCATTTGGTAGAATATGTGTCGACAGCAGCTGTTTAAGAAGGTTTAGAGCAGAGGCGTCCAAATCATTCTCGATAAGCCGTAGATAATCTCCACAGAATCGTGCAGCGTAGGCTAATAATGGCCATTCTCTCAAGAGGACGTTGTGAATTTCCTTCCCTTGATAGCCACATGAAAGCTTATCGATGTTTAAATATGTTAGACAGGCTTTTGCAATCTGCAAACTAGAAGTTTTCCCCTCCAAGCTATAGTATGAATTGCGGGATTGTTGAAGTCTTTGTGATAGAAGGTAATCCATAACTGTAAAGTGAGCGAGTCTCAGTTCGCTGAACCGAATCTTTCTGTGACGGTATTCGTCATCGTGATAGGAGATATCGTTTACTACAATCAAAGAAGAACACATCGCCAAAACCTCTAGTGGATTCAGTAGACGCCTGTTTATATCGAAGGTTGTACATGTTGCATCGAATGCAACAATCTCCGCAACTTCTTCGAGGCGCATTGGGCGTTCGGAGAATGTTAACCACTGAAGTACTGCTCGCACATCCGATTTACAAGTGTCGCTGATTGCATCAAGAATACGATCATAAGTTTCATCTAATGTGTACGGAAGAGTGAGAAGAGCTCTGTCGACATCTTGTTGCGTTCGACATTTTTTCAAGAGGTCGATCTGGCATACCACCCAGCGGAACCTGTTGCTAGTGTTATTGACGTGTTGAACAAGACTATCAGAACTTTCCTTACATGCCGCTGGCTTTCGAGATTAACGCCGATTCAATCTCGTTCTTGACTTTGGGTGGCCAATATTTTAGCTTGGGATCTTTGTCCAATGTCTCTTTCACAAATTTGAAGATATCGTTGTTGGCAACCTCATCTTGGATAGATACGTGGATTGGTCGGAATTCCTGCAGCTCATCCGCGCCTTCGAAGTGTTGTCGACTCACGATTAACAGTAGCAAGTGGCCGGTGTTCCAAGATCTCATTTCTCCAATGAATTGTACGAGCTCCTCAGGGTTAGAACATTCGTCGAGGGCATCAACTACAACAGTCGCTTTAGAACTATTCACTAATATTGCACGCAAGGCTCCTTTCAAGCTTTCAGTAGATGGTTCCTGATTCTTCTCTTGACTACGTGCATGTAGGTTCGATAAATCTTGTGGAATCTTCGGAAGATTAGTAGTTAGTTGTACTATGAGAGATCGAATGAATGAATCAAGTGTCCGTTTATCCGCATCGCCAAAATCGAAGTAGTAGTACGCCATTATAGCTGAGACATGTGTTGCACAATTTGCGAGCAGATTGTCGATGATGGTAGAGCTACCAATTAGCAACACACTTCGAAAGGTTTAGTAATCACCAACCACAAGATTGTTTTACCAGACCCAGCTGTGGTTTGAACTTTAGTTAAAGTGAAGATACATGACCTGGACACTTACGGCTACCAGATATCCAAAGCAATGGAGTGACTCCGCATTGCCATTCACCGTACTGCTTGCCATTTAGAAACCACGATCCTGTATCCGTCTGCTTCTTCCTCCGAGCTGCTAAATGATTTGTTTGAGGATTCTGAGGATTCAACCACTGAGCTAGCTCATCATGATTCATATCTAACGGGCAGACCACTATCAGCATTGATTGTAATGCAATAGGAGGTAATATCGGCTCAAAGTTATAAGCAGACTAAGCCTTATGGGAGCTAAAATCACTTGTTGTAGATCATCCATAGTTATGATCATACCAGATTGAAATTATACTTACCCGATTTGTGAAACCTACTAGAGGCTGAGGCGGGAGCAGCAACATGCGTGTCAAGAATGTCTACAAATAATTTCATTTAGCCCATGTCACACATTCGATGATACTTAGTTAGATTCCAAAGTCAATCGCTACAAAAATAAATAAACCAACCATTTCGAGACTTGTTGATCTCTTCATTGAGTCGGTTAAAGGCCTTTTTACCTTCGCCATAGATGAGTGGCATGTGTACGTCAAAGATTCCTAGAAGGCAATATGCGTTATCTTCCTCTCGTGTGGTCGTGCGCTTTGCTGCCCATGACATTCGATCTGCAATTCTGAAGTTGTGTAAAGGATGTCCTTGAAGAGCTAAAGAATCAATCCCGGTTACTTCGGTTATTTCCTTCTCTAGGGTTTTCTTATCTCCCAGTCGTGCCCCTTCTTGTGAGAAGAAGTCCACTGTTACTGGAGCGATAAGCTCTTGAAGCGTCCAGCCCCGAGAGAACCATCTACTCTGTCGTAGAGCGGTCTTGTAGTGGCTATCAGCCTTCTCAAGGTCGAGGTCGTTTTCTGAGACATCTGATAGGAATACGTAGCATCTAGCTGCCCTCTGATACCAGTGAAACATGGAGTTGATGGCCTCCGTCAGCTCAGCGCTACTCGACTTATCGATGCAGCAAGTATCAATCCAAAAGTATTGAAGATCATCGCTAGTAGCTCTTCGGCGGCAAAACTCGATCTTAGAAAAGCCAGCTTTGTTCTTGCCGGTATTGTCTAAAATATCTCTCAATGAGACCTCTTCATCAGCCGGCCCCCAAGTGTGCGAAAGTATAGCATATGGAGGAATGGTAGATCCGAAAAACTCCGTCAGTTTAATGTTTTCCCCGTCATTGATGTCCAGAAGACGCATGTTGAAAGAGTAATGTCACGAGAGACAATGATAACGAATAGCAGAAGAATCTCTTCAGAGCATAAGCAATCAGCAGGGTATATATGTGGGACATTCTAATGGAGTGTGCCCTCATCACCTGATAGTTTTGGCTTGCAAACCTCAGGCTACAATAAAAGATAACAATAATTGATCTGTCGCTGACGTAATTATGGTCTGCATAAAACTTGAGAAGTCATGGTTGAACTTCAGGGTGCTCTTCTATTCTCTGAAGTTGTATATAACGATAGAATCCCCAAAATCAACGAGGCTGGAACTATCTCAAGGTGGCGTCCGCTAACAGCACAAAGACCACAAAGACTATAACGTGACTGGGAAATAATCTAACTGAAATTGTATTAGCACGTGCTTATATGTCTTGAGTAGAATAATACGTCAATTCATTTTAAGCATATTGCGTCTTATATCAATGTCCACAAGAAATTACCATATCAATACGCTTTTCAGTTTAAATTACCAATCAATGGAATTGGCATCGCCTAGTCTTCCCAGCTGTCTGAATGGCTGCCAAGCTTGAGTCTCAAAGAGCTTTGCTTTATTTATCTATAAGTGAACAAAGGTCTTCTTAGCATATTTTTCGCACACCAATCTGTTCTAACCCGTCTTTCCTATTGAATCATGCTTCTTTATGCGTAATATCCAATTACTACATCATATTTGTTCATACAGTGAACCCTGCCATAAATCAAGACGATTTCTGCTGATTTATAGAAATGGTTTTGTATGACATGATTGATAACATGGAATTCGACGAGGTATGGTGTGAAATCCTCCTTCCAGACAGGCTGACAACCAGATTTTCTGAAAAGAAGAGATGCTGAGTGAGACCTGGACTTGAGATGTCTTAGGTACTGATACAACTGTAAATTATTGGTCGAATGATGGACTCCTTGCCAAGCTGCCTGATTACCGTCCGGAGGTTGTGGAGAAATACTACATCTTCAGCGCCCAGAGCTGGATGCCAAGGATGATTTCCCAACTTTTATCAAGACAATACCAGAGATTATAAGTGGATATCTTTTCTTGCATGCCTTCTGGTGTCCCATTTTATTTGACACTATATGAGAAGTAGTGCTTCTTCCTAAAAAGGCTCCGTGGGTACAAGTGCTTATCCTACTATAGCTCACCCCTAATCACTTCATATGTAGCGTGGCGTTCTCAATTTCTGACCTCTTTCTCTAAATTCACAAGTCCCAGAGTCAAGTGATTAGTCTCTCTCACAGTCATGCGTCCAGCTCTCAATAATGATCTACAGTCGCGAAATTGTGACTCGGATCATACTTTTATGATGTTCAATATGGTCGAATAAGCCCAAAAAGTATGATCCTTAATGCCTTTTTAAATTGACCACCTCTTTAGTCTAATTTTAGTGAAACACCACATGAGTCTTTAAAGACATGCCGTGAGAGAGTGGTGAAGCTTTGGCGCTAGTGAGAGCTAAGATTGTGTATACAATAAAAATCATAGGTGGCCAACAACTACTCCCAATTCTCATTGGATTGATCTCCAACTTAAGAGGGAAAAGAACTTGACTTGCTACTCAATACCTCTATCTCTGCACCTAGCACGTACGAGACTTAAATTTATCAAACAGAGTCATTTAGTTGTGGATAGACTTGGAACTGAGAAGCCGTTTAACAAGACTCAGAATTTCGTTGTAAGTAGCTATAGAAACGAACGAGACTAATGCTATGTTATACAATAAGAAAAGCTGGGTTAGATTTCGGAACCATCTGTTCGCTGTTGAGTTCAACATTAACGATTCGGTGATGGTAGCCATTCATTAATATTAATCTATTGAAAGTAGGAGCTAGTTCATTTGAGCTCATGTGTCACATATTGTGATAAAAACCGAGCACCAGTGAGTGAGCACCAGTATAGACTCCGAAGACTCAAAGCCAACACCTTAATTTTTCCTGTTTATTTCAACGGGATGGCTTCTCGATACTGGGCACATAACGGGGTTCCCTCTTGTCACTCCCATCAAAGTATCTTATCCTTGACTTGAGCTTAACTTGAAGCTATTTTTTGGGAGAAGTGGACTCCACTTTCCCACCTGACTGACCTTCCATAGCCTTATCTTATAACAGGTATGAGGCTATCATCAGAAAGATGTGGTAGGTATGCGAGGGTGATTATGTTTAATCTTTGAATCCATAGGGTACTTCGCAGATCCTGACTGGACACAATGATCAATCGCTCTTCGCAGCATTGCGATTGGGTTATTTTGTGTTTTCTTTCCTCAATATGACCGAGAGCTCAGCCATCTCTCCTGCTCAGTCTTTCTTTCCCAGGCTGTTCTTGAATTATCTTCTTGGGCCAATTTTTCGCAATATCTATTGCATCCCTTGGAGCCCAAAGTTCTAGCAGCAGAAAGATTATGTAGTCAATGACAGCGCAGAGGCAAAAAAGCTTTCCTGCCCATATACCACAGCCATAATATCTCTTCAGGCGGTCGATCAGAGCAAAGCTCTGTACTCCAGCTCTTCCCCTAGTAGCACTCCAGCTCGCAGCATCTGCTGCGTCGTATCCATAAAACTCCGCATCACTCAAAACGCCTGAAATTCCATTATAAACCCTTTCCGTTCTTGCTGCAACGTCTGTCCAAGAATACATCTTCTTAACCTGGTCGTGAAAATCTTCAGTGCGAACTTGATTTTTTCGCAGTTTCGCAATCGCTCGACCAGTTGCAGCTACCAAATCATCCTCCTCGGGTTTCGCAAAAACGGTCATATGTGCGGGAAGGACTTCGGGAATTCCTCCAACCTGTGTGCAAACCACGTATAACCCACAGCTTGCAGCTTCGACAAGGACAGTACCAAATGCTTCCGTCAAGCTAGGATGAAGGTATATATGTCCACGGACCATGACATCTCTTACTTCTTCGTGTCTAACTGGCCCCAACATGGCGACTCGATCTTGCAAAACGTTCCTTTCTAGCATTTGCTCCAGGTCAATTGCTTTTGGGCCTGATCCTGCTATTATAAACTTGACATGTGGATCTGCTGCAAGAATTCGAGGGATAGCAGCCACGAGCAAGTCGGTTCCTTTATTGTAAAACAGCCGAGAGATAACCACGATAGTTATTGTATCATGAGGACCGAGGGGACGCTGTGTCATGGGCTTATCGAGGGTTTCTAGTGGGTATGAAGGATGGTTGATAGGTCGAAAGTTTTCGGCCACAACAGCATTGGGAATCACAGACACCATTAAGGGATCGAGAGAAGCACGTAGCACAGTGTTCTCCTTACTGGGAAAGTTAGCAGAGGTCAGAAATGATATTTTGAAAGGCATACCATGTATGGCTGACACAAATTACATGATCTACATCGCTCAAAGTAAACTTTAGGAGCTTGTTCGTCAAAATGCTTCCTGCATCTGCGAATCCAAAAAGGGAATGATCCGTGAAAACTGTCCGAAGTCCCATAGTCCGCGCATGTAATATGGCTTCATGGCACAAGCTACTTAAGCTTGCATGTCCATGAACAATCTCAATCTGTTCTCGAATAACTATATTTCGAAACATAGGGAAAAATGAGAAGACGGTTGGAAAGGTAGATGCCCGGTACATAACCAAAAAGGGTACATGATAAACTTTGAGTCCATTTGTCAGGTAACGCACCCCAGTTCTTCCTGGGTAGGCATGCGTGATTATTATGACCTTGTGACCCCGATCTATTAACTTCGTAGACAACTGGTACATGTGGCTTTCAACTCCTCCTGGTTGGGGGAAGAAGTAGTCGCAAACCATGGCGATATTATACGTTTTCTTTTGCGGCCGTCGCAGACCTCGTGAACTTCTTCTTTCTCTACGCCCACCCCCCCCTCCATCCGGGTCAGTATTCATCTCGGCGGATTGTTGATGTGAGAAGTGTTGAGCTTGAATGGTGTTGCAGGACATATTAGAGTTTCTGGGAGACGCGCACGCGGCTGGAACTTTTGAGCTGGCCTTGCACCTTTGGTCTGCTTGGCCGGCCGGAAATTTATTTCAACCTCAAAATCTCAGCCTTGGGGTTCAACAATAAATCTCATCTACCACTATCCTTAACATACCTTGCGATGGCGACTCCAATATATTCGAGGTACATTCCGGCCAAGAAGACGAAGGTCTCCGACGTCCCGGAAGTCGAATTGCCACTGCCAATAGCGAAGGTCGCAGCTGTTCCCCCTCCTTCCTCTAGCCCCTCTATATACGCTCGATACATTCCTCCCAAATCTAAGTCTCACGAAACACCTTTGGCAGAAAGCGGAACCCCTGTCTACTTGACCCCACCCAAGAGGAAAAGAGAAGAAGTAGTAGACGAAACTACAGAAGTGGTTTTGAAAAAGCAGAAAAAAGAGAAAAGGGAGAGGAGAGAAAAGAGAAACAAGAAGCAAGATACAGAGCAAGCCTCGACTCAACTAGACAATTCCGAGGTGAAGGACGAATCAAAGCATAAGGGCATACTTAAAAAGAGAGAAAAGTCGTTGCGAAAAGCAGAGAAGCAGGCAAAGACGGTGGCAGAACAATCTGAGAGGGAGGATGTTGCTCCAGTTGAAGAGCCTCCATTGATTGAGGAGCTACATGATTTAGTACCACTACCTCAACCAGAGCCTATTCCTGAACTACCTATACAGCACTCAACATCGTCACTTCCACCGTGGTTAGCTTCTCCAATTCGGGTATCCTCCACAGACGTAGCAAGTTTCGCGGATGTTGGAGTTCAAGCCGATGTAGCAAGAACCCTAAAAGAAAAAGGGTTCGAGGCAGCATTTGCAGTTCAAGCGACAGTTCTTCCCTTGCTGCTCCCGGGCAAGACTCAGCAGCAAGGTGATATTTTGGTTTCTGCTGCTACCGGATCTGGAAAAACACTTGCTTACGTTCTGCCAATGATAGAGAACATAAGTCAAAATATCGTTACTCGGCTACGGGGTGTTATTGTTATGCCTACAAGAGAATTGGTTGCTCAAGCAAAAGAAGTCTGTGAAGTCTGTGCTACGGCATTTTCACAAGGAAACAGGAAACGAGTTAAGATAGGAACAGCCGTAGGAAGTGAGAACTTCAAGATTGAGCAAGCATCCATAATGGAGCAAGAAGACCGTTACGATCCTCCAGGACGAAGAGAGCAGGAGAGGCGACTGAATCGCAAGTGGGAGAGTTCTGATTGGGGAAGCGACGATGATGGGGATGGAATTTTGTGTGACGACGAGCCAATATCAAGGTTGCCAGATCATGTCATTAACCATATTTCGAAGATTGACGTTCTAATTTGCACACCGGGACGTCTTGTGGAGCATATCAAAAATACCCCAGGTTTTACGCTAGAATATATCAAATGGCTAGTTGTTGATGAGGCAGATAAATTACTCGACCAAACGTAAGTTTTAACTTTTGTCTTTTCTCGTGATAGTATTACTGGACACCGATTTAACAGAAAGCAGGTTTCAGAACTGGCTAAATATTGTGATGGGAGCTCTGGAGAAAGCCAAACCCAAGTATCCCACACAGTCAAGCCGTGTAAGAAAATGCATTCTTAGCGCAACGCTTACAAAAGATGTTGGCCAGCTCAACGGACTAAAGCTTTTCCGGCCAACATTAGTTGTTCTTGAAGCAGTGTCGTCTCAGAACGAGGATTCCAGTATGATCAACTCGGAATCAGGACACGTACTACCCGAACTCCTTGTGGAATCAGCAGTTAAGGCAGACGAAGATAGCCTCAAACCGCTATACCTCATAGAGCTCTTGACTAAAGAAAATATGATAAGTTCTAAATCCAATGCTGTCATATCAGCCTCGGACTCAGACTCCGATAGCTCTTCCGACGACACTTCTAGCGATGGAAGCAGCGTCTCTTCAGATGTTCAGATATCCCAGATATCACGTACTATCGGTGGCGTACTCATCTTTACAAAGTCTAATGAGACTGCCGTTCGTTTAGGCCGTCTACTTGCTCTCCTCGAACCTAAATACTCGGATCTCATTGGAACCCTCACCTCGACGACTAGGAGCTCCGCACGCAAAAACACCATCAAGTCTTTCAACTCTTCTAAACTTGCCATCCTTGTGGCCTCAGATCTCGTTTCTCGTGGTTTGGATCTCCCTAACCTAGCGCATGTCGTCAACTATGATGTTCCGACAAGTGTAACTAATTATGTCCATCGTGTTGGAAGAACTGCAAGAGCAGGCAAGAGTGGATCAGCCTGGACAATATTTACAGGCTCAGAGGGAGCATGGTTTTGGAATGGAATTGCACGATCAAAAGATATCCAGAGGAAAAATGGATCTCAAGTTGCGAGAGTTAACATCAAAGCCGAAAGCTTTAATGATGAGCTAAGAACAAGGTATGAAGCTGCTTTAGGAGAGCTCGGAAGAGAAGCTTCTGCGTCCTCGAAAAACAAGAAAGTCAAGACGGACAAATGATTTGATGTGTAACAAATAAAATCTATTAACTATTTTCCCGATGATCAAGTGTCAATTTCGGATACCAACTCGTACCAAACTTCGAGAGGTGCTATAGCCAACATCAAAGTGCCGCTGAGACCTTCACCTACTGTAATCTTTTCGTTTTGGTGAATCTCTCCGATGATGTGCCGGAAGGTTACAATGGGGGCTGAAACGAGCCTTTTTTTTCTCGGACCCAGTTCACATAAAGTTGCTGACCCCGGTGCTAAAATGCCAGCCCAGTATCCAACCATATTTATAGATATTGATTGGTTTTGTAGCTTTGCGAAATCTGACCTTGAACCTGCCAAAATTTCCAACATTCCAATATACCAACAGCTCTATGACACGTCTTACCAACAATCACCAATAATCCCGACTCGGCAGATGTATGTGGCGGCTAAGGAATCCTTTACCGTTGCAGTGCCTCAGATTCGCGATATTGGCGTTGGAGTCGACGCCGCAGTACGACGTCCTCTATGGGCGTATTTCTGCTACATCGTTGCTATACGCGCATGCTTTTATGAGATACGCGGATTCCTTTGATGGCATGGGTTGCCATTACCCAATCACCATCTGGCATGCGGACAACACACTGAACGTCACCAGGTTACCAGGTTACCATGTTTCAGGGTTCATTTTCCGAAAAAAAAGCGTGCGTAGATCAGAAGCTTTATCGGGTAACAACCCCGTGCATCACAGGTGGTGTTATGGTGTTTGTTCAGGATAGGGCGGTCTCCGACCGGCGCACGATGAGAAAGAGGTAATGCGGCGGGATATTGGATCATCCCTCGACAATACCGTACCACAGAATAGAGTAAATAAGAGATGCATCGGCCAATAATGTGCAGTATGCTGGCTCTAATCCACTTCAGACTATTCTCAGTCCCGACAATGACCGGTGCGCGGATAGTCTTCCATCGGGGGCCGGGTTAAAATTACTTACTATTTTGAGCCAAATGTCGCACGGAAATCTTCTATTGCTACCCCAGACTCAATAAACAGTCCGCTCCTTGGCCTGTGCAATGAGGCTGAGAGCCATGTAGCCATTCATAGATCTCCAATGCTATCAGCGGAGACTATGGGATGGTCTCCCAAGGGGGAGTAGTATCAGTTCTTAGAACGACATGACCACGTTGTAGGAATGCTGTGCTACTCGTTCACAGTAGCAGCTGTATGAGTATCCACAGAGAATACAACCAACTCGCTGGGCTAGGGTCATGTTATAAGTGAGACACTGTGAGCGTGGGTGGCTTGTTATAAGCTTCACGCCCCTCGGATGGCTTTTCGAATCTTGTGGAGAGTTTTCGTTGATTTCAAGCCGTTGTCCGTCTGCAATACTACTTACTGACGCTTCGTGGATGCTGCGAGTACCAAGATCTCTCCTTCACCGTGTTGACTTGAAGGTGATAAGATACCATGGCGACTGAAGCTCCAGTCAACGGAGCGCTGCTTGTGGAGACACAGCAACAAGATGTGGAAAAGGGAAACTCGGGAAGAATTTCACAAGCATCGACGGAAAAGAGAGCAGCAAGTCCAAAAGAATCGGAGAACACCATTGTTGCGCCTGGCCAACCAGAATATGATCCTAATGACCCAACACTTCCCTTGAATTGGTCGACAAGCAAGAAATATTTCAACTCGATAGTCCCAGCTGTGCTCACATTTGTTGTGTAAGTTCTTCTTCCATTGGGCAACTGGGGACTAGAACCTAAGGTCGTTGTGAGGTCTTAGTTTCTGCAAGAAGTCTTAGAGATGTTATCTAATATCAAATTTGTAGTGCTTTCGGAAGTTCGATTTACACTCCCGCTATCCCTGATGTCATGCTTGACTTCCGCGTCTCAGAAACTGTCGCCATCCTTCCTTTGACAACATATGTGCTCAGTCTTGCGTTCTCCGGAATGGTAAGTGCACCAATAAGTGAAGTCATGGGACGTCTAGGAACCTACAGATACCTTGTCCCCATATCAGCAATCTTTACCCTAGCTTGTGGGTTCGCTCCTAATTTGGCTGCGCTCTGCGTTTTGCGATTTTTCTCTGGCTTTTTTGGAAGCGCTACTTTTGCCGTGAGTGCAGGAACTGGAGCGGATCTCTTTGCGCCGAAAGATAGAGCGCTGCCTGGGAGTTTGCAACTGTTTGCCCCCTTCTTGGGACCGGCCATGGGACCGTTCATTGGAGGGTTTGTTACGCAGGGAAATGGATGGAAATGGTCACAATATGCCCTGACAATTATATTGGTGGTGTGCTACCTCCCAGTGTTTTTCCTAGAGGAAACTTATCTGAAGGTGATCCTCGCGCGACGTCAGAAAGCTGCCGAGAGCGCAGCAGGTACAACTGTCTCCACGGTAGACGACAAACCAAAACCCAAAGCATCGACGCTTTTGCTAGGTGTGGTATTCATCACGCTCCTCCGGCCAATGAAGATGTTGGTCACCGAACCCATCGTCATCTTCTTATCACTCTATGTAGCATACAATTTCGCCGTCGTCTTTACATTCTTCGGCTCCATTCCTTACGTCTTCTATACCGTTTACGGTTTCGATCGTGAAGATACAGGCTTGGTTTTCCTCGGTCTTGGTTTAGGCTGCGTGTTGGCTGTCCCTACATATGTCTACCTGGACAAAATGACTTACATGAAGCAATGGCACAAGAGAAATGGCAGTCTTGCAGCAGCAGACCATGTAAATATTGCACCAGAACATCGATTATGGCCAGCAATGATTGGTGGTGTTGGCCTTCCTATCGGATTATTTTGGTTTGGATGGGCGGCAGAGAAGGATGTGCATTGGATTGTGCCAATCCTTGGCCTAATACCCTTCGGGTGGGGGAATCTGTGTATCTTTGTAAGTGTGCTCTATTTTCGCGGCATTTTCTTTTGAGTTCTTGAGCTAATTCACATGTCGTAGATCGCAACCGCACTCTATCTCGTCGACACTTACGCAGCTCTAACTGCTGCTTCAGCTATTGGAGCCAACGGACTCCTAAGATACCTGCTAGGAGCTACCTTTCCGCTTTTCACCATCCAAAGTAAGTCCCCGCCCCTCTCTTCTATCTCGATCGGTTGCTGACAATCAATAGTGTATGAGCATTTAGGTATTGGCTGGGCAACAAGCCTGCTCGGATTTCTGTCGCTATCAATGCTCCCTATTCCATGGGCATTGTACAAATGGGGGCACCAGATCAGAGCGAGAAGCAAGCTGGAGCTGAACACGATCACAGAATAATATGCAGACAACCCAGGTTTTTCGCGATCAAAGGCTGGTGTGCATTGTTAGGAAAAGCTCATACCGTAATGGAAATTATTGAAGTATAGTGCGTTCCTGTTACGCTTTACATAAAACAATAAAATATAGTATTAAAATAATAAATTGAAACATGAAATTATTGGCAGTTTTCGAAATGCATGGATGCTTCATTCTTACTCTAGTAAAGTAGCCACACCATATATGTGAATATTCTTGGTGTCATGATCGAGGCCTAGTTTACAGATTTTTAAAAGAACCCAGAACAAAGCAAATAGTAATTACTACCTAGATATTCTTCCATAATACAATATAGATAAGACTCGAGAAATGGAAGAGATAATCGAATTGAACCTCACAGATTACAGACTAGACCTCGAATTATGCCGCCTATTCCCTCCGTAGCGCACTTTTCTCTATCTCATATGTAGAGAAGAAGGCGAAGTAAGACATCCGATCCCAGAGCCCGACCCCATTACCATCGTGACACTCTGAGCTTCCTATCATATCAGAGCCGAGACGTTAAAATCAAATCCCGCGACGTGGCGTTGTGTTATGTCTTTCTTACCACCATGGAATATTCGAACTCGGTGAGCGCGCGTGTGGGGGAACGCGGCAGGTGAGGTGGTGTGGTGTATAGGTAGCTTTCTGCCTCAAGTATTGCTATGGTGGGTGAGGGAGATCGCAAATATTATGTTTTCTGGGTTGGCCGGAGGGTTTTTGGAGGGAAATGTTCTCACGCTGTATTGAATCATTGGGAAAGGAGCGAGGAAGTATTTCTACCTCGCTTCTCAAGTATCTAAATAAATACCTTCTACATTAGATAGAGGGTCAAATTCGGAACAGAAAAAGGGCATGGCCAAGAGTTTCTCCGACATGTCACACAGACACGCCAATCGCAAAAGATATACTTAAAAGTAAAGATTCTCCAGAAAGCTTGATTGTTCGAGTCGCAATCTCTGAGCGATGAGTTCGAGGAGGTGGCTAAGGGCGAATAGAGAGAAGTTCGCTTCACAAGACATCCGTCGGGAATAGGCGGGGCAACCATTATCAAGGATCCATTTATACGAATAATTGCCTTACGCACTGTGAGTCATTTGTCGATGGACACGGAGGAATACAACCAAGATATGTGAGGGGTATTATGGTTTTCTAAAATTACAGAGTTAGTACGGTGGTATTATGTAGAACATGATAGTATTTAAAGTCGTTGGACAGAACTCTTCTTAGCATCCAGTCTACACGTTCATCCCTCTCTCTCTTTTCCCTCCTTACCAATAAATACACCATCTAGCCATGGCAACCAGCTCTTCCAAGACTCACAAAGCTTCTCTCGCCCCAGCAAGAGAACAGTTTATCATCCGTCCCGCGCGCCTGACCGACTTCCGTACCCTCGCGATCCACAATGCAGACGTCTATCGCGACCACCCCGTCACCAACTTCCTGACCCCATACGCCAACACCTACCCGGAGGACCAGATCCGCTCCAGACTCCAGGGCATTCAGCAGCGCTACACCAGACCGGACAGTATCACCGCTGTGGCCTGCCGTGCCACACGTCCCGAAGTTCCCATCGGGTATGCGCAATACCGGCGCGTGGGCAGCGATGGAGGGCCACAGGCCGTGGCGAGGGAGAAAGGCCTGCTGATGAGAGCGTGGTTGTGGCTTCTAAGCTGGGTGTTTTGGGCAATGCATGCGGCGAGCAACCGGCTGTGGAAAACCCGCATCACGGATGCCCGCAACCTCAAGCTGTTCGGTGAGTATATCGCCGCCGACCAGGCGACGCACTGGAGTAGACCGGCGTGGCAAGATCGCTGGTTTCTAGAGAGCGTGGTTGTGGCGAAGGAGTTTCAGGGCAAGGGCGTGGGGAAGCTGTTGTTGAAGGATCTGATCGAGAGGGCGGAGAGGGAGCGGGTGGTTATAGGGTTGAGCTCTAGCCCGCAGGGAGAGCATTTGTATCGGAAGTTGGGCTTTGAGCTGATGGGGGACTTTTCCACGCGGATTAAAGGAGAAGTGGACTTGCGGGGCGGGATCATGATTAGATATCCTGAGGGATGGGAAGGCGAGAGACATGAGAAGTATATTGGGTATTTTGATCTGCATAGGTCAGATTGAGTGTTAGGAGAAGCGGTTAAGTGGAAGTGGAAGCAGTCTTTAGAGGCGAACGATCTGAGTCTCCTAGCTTTTATCTTGATATTTAGAGTTTTAGCAGTTCTGTGGCAGCTATTCACGGTGTTTTTTCATAAATAGAAGTATATAGTTCGAAGAATATAGAATTCAAAGCAGAATATTGTCTATGATCCGATCACAATATCTAAATGCATGCAATTGGTACCTATTGTGTCACGGTGAACAGTTTCTGAATAAGATTGTTATGTTGGTGTTTTGTTACTAGACTCGTCTTTCTCAGATCAACAAACTATCTTTGTCAAGGGAGAAAAAGCCATGATAGGTCCCGGGTTATAAGTGACTTCACTTATTCCTCAAAACATGTAAGTCCTTTTATTCCAAACAGTGAGGTGGGATTTCTTTACATTATGGCTTTCGAATACAAAGGCATAGGTCCTTAGCAGTGCGTATTTCTGATCTATTGCCATAAACGGTATCTTGGAGCCATCTAGCAAATCTTGTGCATTTAGTAGCTATACAATACTGATTAATAAGAATCCGACCTTGACATCGCCTAGCCATATATTGTCCCCCCTGAGAATTGGCGAGATCACATGATAATGGAATGTAGAAGGATAGGAGATATTACGTGACTAGAAGAGAAGGGGCGAGGAGAAGATATCATGCACTCGAGTTTTTGACTACGAGGGTATCTCTAAAAAAGTCATGTCATAATCTTCTCCCTACATAGTCTTTACATAATTCATCCTTGTACTGACCTTGTCTGATCTGATAGATATACATATAACCATACATATTCTAGTCTCTTTCCATCGCCGTATCAATCCTCCATGTCGTCACGTAGTTCTAAGCAAGAAACGCTCTCTTCTTATTCCTTCCTCCTTCTCCGGACACGGCATCGAGGTTTACGGCAACGAGGAGACATTCTACTCCCCTCCCACCTCTTCCATTTTGCACCCTTAATCTCCATTGCCCAGTCTTGATCACCCAGGTTTCATCACTGGCCCCCTCTATCCTCTTTCGTTTCCTAGATCCTCCTTCCTCTCCATCATCCTCATCCTTCGTATTTGCCTCGTTGAACCATTCTTTTCCATCCAAGGACACGAATGCATCAGGATCGATAACCACCCGAACCAAATCATCGCTTATGCCCGTGTTACCAGGACTAGCTGGCGCACTACTCGCTCCCCCATTCTTCATCAACAGCCCTAGAGGTTGTGTTGTTGGCAGATTCAGCTTGGTTGCAATTACTTCAAACAATTTACTTATTCGTTTCCTCCCCTCGTTGAAGAACTCCGCTCTTACTTCCAGCTTTGAAGAAGGGTTGGAAGTACTGGAAGCATTGGAGAAATGAAGCATTGTACATTCGTCACCAATTTCGAGGATGAGATCGTGGGGTTTGTTGTCGATGAAAGGACGGGCATACGAAACGTAGCCCAGAAAAGTGGATGTTAGTGCGTCTTGAGTATTCGAGGCTGTGATACTTATTCCCGATTGCCTTACGTCTTCCAAACGTAGCGTGATTTCTGAACGTTGACGACATGGGTTGTATCCGATGTGATGTCTTATGAGCTTCTGTTCTAATCCTTTGAGATGAAAGTACCGACAATCTCTTAATAGTTCCGCGCGATGTTCTTCATTCCTGATGTTTAGAGGATAGCCGCGTAGTAGATGCAAGATTTCAGCAAATGTATCAGCTGAACGGTTAGGTACGGAGGGGGGAAGTATAGATGGCGGCCGGAGGAGACCTTCACGGCTGAGACCGGGGAAAACCTCGGTGGGGGTGCTGAAGAAGACGGCGAAACCCAGAGAGAAGTAGTTGGGAGAGTTTCCGGGATCCGAGAATATCTCGCGGGGAATTTGAAAATCGCGGTGGCCGATGGAGATGAAGATTGATTCTTCATAAAGCTGAGACATTAGACGTGGTACTAATAGTGTGTCAGATTAATCAACATGCTTTTATTGCGTCTAACTTCACCTCGGGAGAAACTCAAGGATGATTATAGGGGTTCTCTGGGAGAAACGTACGGGAATAGAATTGCGCATCAGCGAATAGTTTTACAAAATGACTTCCATCTCTAGGCATAACATGATACCCTTGTAGATGTAATGAGATGTCTCTGAAGGTGACGGGATCACGATCTATATACAGCGTGCGCACGTTGTTTGACTTGTCGCCCGTATCCTGGGCCTGCTGGAGCTGACACTGGAAAAACTGAGAGAAATATGAGGGTGCTCTAGGTTTGTCAGCTGGTTTTGCCTTCATCTCGCCCCAACATGAAAACAATGGGAGAGCGCATGGTACACATACCATCAGAACTAATACTAGCCCCACTCAACCGAAAAAGCTCCTGTCCTATCTGTATTGGGAACACCCGCTCATGAGGCAATATGTTTGGGATATCTGTATTCATCTTCCTCGCCACAAGGCTCGACTCCCTCAATATGCCCGGGACCTCCGTGGAGCGAATCTCATCCATAGGCGTTGGCGTCACGGAGCCCTGAGCACTAAATTGGCCGTTCATCATGGCCGTATATGTTTGAGCCCCCCTCTCCAATAAACCTTCAGCCTTAGAGACGACCCCGATAACGTGTATTGGACAACCTTGGCTATTACTATGGCGGATCGCGAAGGATGCAGATGAAGATAAGGTTGCGACACACACGTGATGCCACGCCAATCTCGCCCCAAGGCTAGCGAATCAACAAAAAAACTGATACTATTGAACTTTCCGCTCCTATACATGCGAGTTACAATAGTGTACAATAGACGTAGAGATGCCGTGGCCCCTCTGTTGATAAAATATTATAAGTTGGGGGTTGCAACCGTTAAATCCGCACTTCCCTTTCCAGATTACAACTTTAACGCTTGGATCACGTGCGCTGACCTTGTTTAGATTGGGGTCCAGACGTTGACTGGCTTTAGGGCTGAAAGCTTGGGGGGAGCTGGCATGCGGGTCAGCTTAATTACGACGTAATTTAATGGGTGCGTGTGGTGAAGATTGTAGGTTGTGCATATCGTGGCTGAAGTCCTCAGTCCTCAGATCTCACAATACATGTATATGGTGTACAATTGGGCCAACAGGCCACCCCATGACAGCTCTCAATACTGAGGATACTCTCAAATTCATGGCGAATATATATTTTCATCCCTTACTACAGCAAATTAGATAATCTCAACTAAGAAATCACCAAACGCTGTTAGGCGTGTTGGCTTTCCCGAATATCTTATAGTAAGTATCTGAATAGCTTACATTTACGGTGCAACTCTAGATCGGCCACTAGTTTGGTTCCGAGGTACAATAAACACACATGGAATAAAGTAATGATATACGTACGTTGCTTCATGGTGTTACATATTTGGTCATCAAGTTATTAGCCAACCCTATTTTGTGTTTATATACATCTAAGGACTATGTGGACTCCTCATTAGATCCTTACATCATAATTACAACCATGACTGCAGCCATCACAGTCCAAATTCCCAAACCAAGTTTAGATGCACTACTTGGTGCCGAAGTAGTTGCAGCAGGGGCATCACCAGTTCCTGATGGACTTCCCGCACCGGCATCTGTAGCGGTACCAGTAGCAAGTGGTGTAGGGGGCACGCTTGGATTGACATCTTGAGGGAAGGCTCCGTAGGCACTGCTGTCCGTGTTACTAACGTTGGCAAATGCACACCACCCATCATACTGATAACCCTTCGCTAGGTTGGCACCAGTCTTCTCCTCGAACGCGAGTCTGATGAGTGTATCCTTCGTAGGATCCCAAGTTGGCCATCCATCTTCATAAGTTGTCAGACCCTTCTTTGGGTCTTTGGCAAAGGTAGTCCAAGCGCCACGCATGTATTTTCCAAATGCTGTTTGAGCTTCGGTGGTATTCGTTTTTGGCGCAGTGTTGAAAACCATAGGAATCTCGGCTGAATGGTACGTTCCTGAATCCGTAGAGAAGGCAAGATTATCCCAGACTCCAAAATAACGGTATCTCCAGGTTGGGACACCTTGTGCAAGGGAAGCGTTAGCGCGGATACCAGTGGGACAGGTAAAGGCTTGGAGATTGAAGGCGTGCCAGAAGTTGGTTGGAAAGGTCAGTCCTTGGAGCGCAAATGTAGTGCGCCAGAGACCACCTTCGTAATCGTTGTTGCCAATGAGCATGGGCACATCGGCGGCTTTACGATCAGTGTAGTTGGCAAAGACGACGGTGTCGTCGACGGTCGGGACGAACATGCCTAGAATTCCAGCAGTACCAGTTGCAGATGGTATAGCGTTGAGAATATCCGCAGAAGATTTGGTACGCATACACGAGAGGACTTCTGACGCTACAGAAGATGCGTTGCCACATCCTAATGCCGAGCTGACGATGAACCATCCCTTCTCTGTTGATGCTTTGGGGTTTGGTAAGCCCCAGCCCATAACATTGCCAGACTCTGGAATCAGTCCAGCGACAATAGGATCCTTAGCCCAACCGTAGGAATATAAATCTATTGAAGCCGCACCAGCTGATTGTCCGAAAAGGGTGATTCTAGATGGGTCTCCTCCAAACTTCTCAATGTTGTCGCGGACCCATTCTACTGCCAAACGTTGATCAAGAAGAGCTAAATTTTGGGGTCCAGCCGGGTTTCCCGGAAATCCAAGAATGCTCAGTCGGTAGCTGTTAACTGTTAGTACTTATGATAGCTACTTCTCGCCTCTATTGGACTCACTTTGCAGACACAATCACGACATCTTGCTCCTCTGCAAGGCTTGCCCCATTGTATGTTGGGATCGAGGTAGATCCCCCGCTGAAACCACCTCCGTAAATCCATAGCAAAACTGCCTTCTTCTTCTCTCCAACTTGTGGCTTCGTCCACACGTTTAAGAACAGACAATCCTCATCATTGTTTCCGGTTGAGTCGCTTCCAGCAGAAAGGGCCTGCAAGCCGCTAGCAGTGATGTTCGCCTTTGCAATCGTCTCAGCGGAAACGGTGGAGTTTGATGTACTTTTTTTGACTGGGCATGAAGCTCCCTAATATCTATTAGCATATGCTCGGGCTTTGGTCAGGGCGCAGTGTAACATACGAAGGAAGCTCCACTGATTGGACTCGTTCCATTATATTTGACTGGCGCTGCAAACCTCAAATCTCCAGTTGGTGGTTGCGCAAATGGAATCCCCAAATACTCGCTAACCTGGTCAAGCGATTTTCCAGCATGACCAGAAACAGGTCCGCTACTTGTCTCCACCGTTTGCCCAACTTCCCAAGCGGTCTGACGCTTCCCAACTTCTACCGAAGGCGCACTTCTTCGTTGAGGGGCCGACTCGAGTAACTTCGGGTCTATTCTTAAATCTGCAAGCGGATCCAGAGAAAAGAGTGAAGACCATGCGGTTGTTGCCGACGCAACGGTGAGTAGGAGTGAAGACTTCATCGTTCCCAAAGGCAAGTCAAAATCAGAACAGGAAGAATAGAGGAAGCAGGAAAGAAAGCAGCGGATTGAGGCATATCAATACAAGACGATGTTTGGAGAATACTTAGCGTGTCCCGAATGGCGTAGTACTCCGCGGCTAGTTTTGCAACGAGAGTTCCACCTTCCTGCGTAGAAGGATGTATGGAAGATGAGAAAGATGGGGAAAGAGACCAGGCATCTTGCCAGGCCGGCCATGAGCGCTTTTACCGCTTCAGCACGAATCAGGTACAACTTGGGGACGACTTGGGGGACGAGTTAGGTGCGGCCTAGGAACGCCCAAGGGACTTTGTGCGCTGGTGCAGCGGGCCCCAATATTGGTAGTTCTTGCGCCAGCCATTTGCGGTCATCGCAGGCCTGGTGATGTCTGGCGTAGTTGGTGCGAGGATGCAGTTTGTTGCGATTGGGCGTGGCGAGCTAGAATCGGATTTGCATCACGCATCGGGTTGGTGAGGTGGTGCGGCTCGTAACCGAGCAACCGACAAGGTTACAAAGTACATTTGCGGGGAAGTTCGTTTCGAAGAAAACTCACCTTTGCGCGGCCGAGGTAGCGAGGCAGTGTTGCGTGTGTAATTATGGTAATAAAACCTGCGTTTATGCATTGCGCAATCTCGCATCCATTCCCGTATGCGTTTTGCAGCATAGGTTGCGAATATGTTACGCATAGGTTGTGTACAGGTGACGCACGGCTAAACATGAACCACGAGCCAGTTGCTTAAAGAGGAGGCATTTCTCCGCAAAGATGACCAACGGATCGAAGGGCTGGGGAGACAATTAATGCTATTGTGTGGCGAGGAACAGGGCAAAGTCGGTGCTAGGGAAAGAGGAAGAGCAAACACATGTGAACTTGAGGAGATATTGTGACGGTGCACATAAAAGCAAGTTTACAGCTGAGCAGCACAGGATCACTGACGAAACATGCCAATATGTCAGCAATAAACACCGATTCTGTGACACGAGGTTCAAGAATTTCATTTCTCAATATTCAAACTTCAAATTCCAATACAATGACCATCTCGCACTTGGTGGATTGAACACCAATCTAAGATGCAAGACACCTACCGTCCAGTGACCCGAAAACCTGGGTTGCGGGATGAGACCCCCACCATTAAGTGACCTGTTCGTGATACCAAACTTATAGAATGGATATGAAGAACAAATCTTGGAGAGAAGGGCAATACGAAATAGCTAGCTTGTCCGAAATATAGGCCATGCCCATTAACTTGAAACATTAGCCCATTGATTGCAAAACATCCCGCTCGTTGAAGCTCTCATAGCTTAGTACGAATCCGTATCATATAAAATGAAAGAAAAGACGAGAAGAGAAACAAACCAGGGACCCATCCGTTGGGATGGATAGGAATAAAAAATATGCTTTTTAACTTTCATATCGAAATGACCAGATGATGTATGGTAATTGTAGCTCTTCAAGGATTCGAACGACCTGTAGTTGCCATTCCCTTCGTTGGAAAGGTGTTTCTGGAGAAACATAAAGAAAGCGGATCCTGACAGGTAATTCATTCAAGTGCTTATATATATAATTTCAATGGTCTATGGCTGTTGGCTGTAGGGTAGCAGGAGGCATCCGTCAAAAACTCAATTGATAGGGAGCGGAGGGCATTTTACGCATCCCTCAGACTTCATTTGGTTTTTTCATGTTTGGCAAATCAAGCAACAGATTTCACGTACTGCATATATCCAAACAGGGACGGTATCGCGGATCTCGTCTTTTGTGCTGCTCTATACCTTGAACAAGTTCGTGATAAAAAGCTCTGAGAGCTGATTTTAACATGTGTTACGCATGTAGTAGTCAAGTCTGGTATGCGAGCCAGGCGCTCAATGTGCTGTGAAGCTAGCACGCATAGGTCGACGCTTACTATTACCGAATACGCTCCCCCAATGAGATCCTTAACTCGGAGTCAGTTTGTTGGTTTTTATTATCAGCTTTGCTATCTCTGTACGGCTCAGAACTCATTACGGGTTGGGTTGCAAGCGAAAATAAAAAGGCAGGAAACTTCAGTACAATTTATCAGGGCAGTCAATAGTATGGTCTATGATTGATGAGAATGTATCACTCGCAAATTCCAATTGAAATATCTGAGCGTGACAAGCTTACGCATTGAATTACAGGCTGGCATATTCAGGCCAGTACTTGCCATAAGCTTGTTTCACTTGGATAGAGTTTTCAGTTGTCACACGATTTATCGAAGTACTAAAAAGTTGCGAAAATACTATCATGAGCTTTATTATGTATTCAAGTACTTGTACAATCTCCAGCAAGCCAGATTTGTATATTCTGCCTTTCTTCATTCAGCATAGATGTGGCATGAGAACTCAACCCCGAACTCCATACGCCCATTGTGTATCACCTCAGAATTCGTGAACTTTCCCTTTCAAATTACTAATTAAACCTCTCTTCAAATCTGCTCCCACTACTCCTGTTCTGCACGGGAGTCGTCGGTGTCCACGTCGCTTCACTGATCGTCGGACTGCTGACCGTGATCTGAGGATTTTCCCGGCCCATCAAGCTTCCCTGCGGTATCGTGGGGCTGTTTGGACTGACGACATGTTCATGATCGACCCGCTCTCCCATACTCGTCGTTCCATACCCCAAGCCCCTTTCCTGGGCTCCTAATTCTGCCATGGGCGTTTTGGCCGGATATTCGGAAACGGGGCTCATGGAACTCACGCCTGTATCTGCTGTCCCTCGGGAGCTGTCGCTGGGACCATTGACGCGATCGCTTGCCACAGCGCCAGCGGGCATTGGGACGTCGGCCTCAAGTTCTTGAGGTCGCATGATTGGGTTTCCTTGAATCTCAACCTTCGCATCCTTACCCGAGACCTCAGATATGAAAGCAGAGGCCTGAGAGGTATATGCGCTAGAACCACCAGGTTTCTCGATCCGCTTGCTATCTGCCTCAACAATTGGCGTTGAGGGTCGAGAGTCCTTGTGGCGTTTGGGGAAACAGAGAAGGCCGCCTAAGCAGCAGGCTATGATGCCACCAGCTACTGCGATCACGGCGAGGACGCCGATTACAATGCCGGCTATAGCGCCGCCGCCGAGGGCGCGGGATGATTTAGCTGGCTTGGAGCTGTTGGGATCACTTGGATCAATTGTGGTGGGTGTGTCTGAAGGTAGTACTGAAGGAATGGCGATGACTTTTGCGGATGCACCATCGTCAAAAATACATTGGGAGACGTTGAAGGTTCTGGTGTGGTAATTCGCTGTGACATACGCTTCTTGGAGGAACGTTCGTCCTAGTCTGTAGTTGTTGGTATCGTCTGTTGCCATAAGCGGGAAGTAGTATGAAGTGCCCTCTGTATAAATTGGTGCTGAGATGTTGACATCAAAGGCTCCGTATGGTAGGGTAATGTCGACTGATCCGTCGCTTGATTGGTCGTTTCCGAGAGTGATCGTGACACTCGGGTTCAAAGACAGGAGACTTTTGTGTGTCGGCTCATCTAAAAGATATGTGCCAGTTGTGTCGTTGAGCTTGAGGCCAAACGCCTTCTCGAATTCTTTACATACTGAAGTCGGTAGCCAAAATTCCGGAACGGTGGAATCAATGAATGCGAAGACTGGCGAGGATAGCAATGTCGTGTTGCCGGTGGGGGTCGTTGCAACCATAGAGCGAATGTTGACAGTCAAATCGATTGAGTTATCCGCGTTCATGTTGAAGCGGACGTTATTCGGTACGAATCGAGAAGCATCATAGCCTCCAAAGATCAAACTGCCGAATATCTTCCCTCCTATCCTATAAACAGCGCCAGCCGTATAACTCCAGGTTCTACTCGCAATACTACCGTTCTTGAATAGCGATTCGGCGAAACTGGTATTCTGATTGGTGAAGCTGGTAAAATTGACAGGCTCGAAACTCATCCCTAGCTGTCCAAACCACCATGTATTCGACACGATCTGCGAAACAACTTGATTAGGTAGTGTAGGGCCTTGTGATGGGTCGAAGCCCAGCCCAACGGTGTCAAAGCCTAGCAAATTTTAGCAAAGCCAGTAAATTTTCTGTCAGTGTGTGTACCATATTGCCCGACCCCCTCATAGCCAAATTGCTCGTTGATACCCAGCTCGAACTGATTAGCTACAGCTGTCGTCTGAGTTTGTGTCCAAGTCGGCGAATTCGCTGAGTCGAATACCCCTCCTCGATCCTCTGCACAATTTGCCTTCACTCCTAAGGTTGTATTACATACGCCTGCCGCAGCTCCATATACTACCCAGGTTTCCTCTAAGCTGGTGGCGGGTAGTACGCGATAGGTGTTGATGCCGCTCTCTGGCGTTCCAACACGGATTGTGAATGTGCTCCATCTTCCATCAATTCCTTCCCTACACTCAGATTAGTTCTCAATTACCGAAAAGAGGGCATCTGGCGCACTTACCAGTGAATGCTCGGCACAGCGATAATGGGAGCTGCCAATGTTATATTTTCATCTGCTCTCTGCTCTAGAACTACAGCTCTTGAAAGCGCATCCCCGGCAAAGAAAACGAACGAGAGGTATTTCAATAACGAGCGCATGGTGAGACGACAAATGTATCACTTAACAAAGTGTTCATTCTAATTTGGAGTTGAGGAGACATTATGGAATAGATAGACTGTGAAACGTTCAAAAAGATGAGCTCATAGCATCACGCTCATAGAGATTGGTTCGATGGCGCCGGGATAGCCAGACTCTCCCTTACCCCAGACTTACCAAACATTCGTAGTACAGTCTCAAAGCACAGTAGGGGCAATTTGCGACGGATTGGCACTTCTGATTTCCATTTTGGGGATATGACATTTGTGGTTCGTTGCTTGATTGGGAGTGATATGGTGGTAGTGAGCGACAATGACGTGAATTCAATACAGGGGAAAACCATTGCCGAGCTGGCGAAATGTTGGCAGCCCAATCACTGCTCCTGGTCCCAATTGTGCTCGGGCGATGGCCATTGGTTACACCGCTTTATTTGCCCATATTCCTCCGTGAATTCTCCATGCCATCATGATGGAATTGTGCATGCGATTTTGCACGGGAGCTAAGCTTCGACAGAAGGGCATAAATAAATAACAGCTTGAACAGGGGCAATTGTTGACACTATTTCTGTCTTGGCATCTTGCCGAAGCACTAAATTCAGGGGCCGGAAGCGAATACATAGGAGGCGGAGCAGTGTTTTTGTGCCATTCTAAACAAAACCAACAGCCCATTATCGCACACTAATCTGGACATTAAGGAAATCCATTTCTGTCCGAAACAGTGAGCAGAGCTGCTCTACTAGCGACTCATGCACTTCTAAATCGATCTATAGCAAATAATAAAGCAATAATCTTCTCTCCTAAATCTAATTTGGACCATGACCGGTTGTATAGCCGTACTCGCAAATTACGAGCGTACTAAATATCTCATGCGGCTTGGTCAACTTAATGTGCTCTCTCTTTAACTCTATTGAAACTCTCAATATTTTTCTAGCTCTGTAATTAATGTCCAATTTGTTTATACCCATCTATGTTTTTCTTCGGTATTAGCGATCTCGGCCGTCATCAGGCAAGCGCCATGGCATAAGCCGGATCCTTTTGAAACTTGGTAGCTCTTCATTTGCAGCTGTATGTATGCCTAAGCTATCCATCATATATGCAGACCGTGTTGAACCAGCTTGCATAGATGTATCTGGACACTCAAGCGCCCCTTCTCCAAAGGCAGGCTCAGACCAAGGCCTCTTGAAACCTGATAGCTTTCCATGTGAAGTCGTATGGATACCTCCATTGCCCACCTGGCTTACAGGATCAGAGATTTCATTATACGTAATCTCTTCCGGTCGTAATTGGCCCCGCTCCTTTAGTAACCTGAGAAGGTTATTCCCTTTTGCTCTTATGATCTCACGTCCTTTAATTGTCCGCAAGGTTCCTGCGCCAAAGCGAACAAGTTGTCGTTTGATTCGCATCCCAAGCGTTTCCCCAACAGTAGCTTCAGCAATCTGAATTGCCGCCCCGGCATTGATGAACATCTCTGTCAATTCCGCTGTCAACAACGCTTTATCAGGGTCGGAGGCGCTCATTCGCCTTAGCCAGCTTGCCCAGGGAGTATTAGAATCATTCTCCTTGTCAATGAATAACTCATTGGGATCACGCTTGGACAATAAAAGATATTGGACTATAGTCGGCGAGATATCACTATCCCAACAACGCAGGCTCGACAGAAATGGTCGAGTGATCGCATGATACAAAAGTGGAAAGACTTGGCTCGTTACCAATGTTTTCGGTTGGTTTTCAGCCTCGTAAAGCTGGATGAAATTGGCCATGCCTGCTTCCACTGCCAATAGAAAGACAACGGGGAAGCGCGTTTCTGTCATGCCCCATGAACTATGTGCTTTAATATTCGTGAAGAATGCAGAACTGCTCCATCTTTCTGCTAAGTCTTGTAATAAACTTTCCAGTTCTAACAAAATTGGAATGATGCAATCGGATGCCGGACCTTCCAAATGAGTGCTGTATAAAAGAATGTCTTTGATATAGTGCTCTGCTTGACCAGAATCTATGTCCAGGCTTAGCCTAGCTGAGTGCAATGCTAGACATCCAAGAACTGCGTTTGCTTCGAACCCTTCGCATTCAAAGCTTAGATAATCTAACATCCAGATCCCAGGAATGTCCAGGAATTCGAAGACGGAACGGTGCATAAACTCAACAGTCGAATCAACTAGACTGTCGTGATGTTTGACCCCGCACAGGCAATCACCACCAGAACGAATAGAACTTCTATTTACCTCAAGAAGTCCATAACAACGGCTTCTTAGCCGGCCTTCAAATTCCTCGCACTTCACACGTTTCTCCTTGGCAGACATAGAACTACGCGCTGGAATGCGAGTAAGGTCCATAGCGTGATCCTCAAGCAAAGCGAAGGCCATGGTCTGCATGGAGTTTGTGTTATGCATGCAATGTTTCTGGTAGCAAAGACGGAGGAGTTTAACTGCCTGTTCCATATAACGCGGCTGGATCTTGCTTAACATGTGCCGAAATAAGTCCTCAAGCTCTGGAGGTAGCTCATTAACGCGTTTTTGGAGGTCTGAGATACGGTCATAAGCAGCAAAGCCATCAAGGAGAGAACGACAGGCCAGGACGACCCATAAGAAAACACCAGATGCCTTTGAGATGAGATCGTTGAGTAGCTGTGAAGCATTGATTGGATCTGTAGCAAGAATACTTTTCATGTAAGAATGCTGATTGAGAGTGTCATTAACATATGTGGCAATGTCATCTTTCGTTAGGTCTTGTAACTGAAGCCTCGGACACTTATTGAAAGCTTCCACGCAGGCTGGAATCGGCCGGCTCGAAACGACCACTTTGATGTTTGGATTACATGATAGGTTTTTGATGAAGGCGATAGCATCTCTGTAGTCTCCTGAATATTCATCAAGTCCATCGATCCAGTAACAAAATTTGCGCGAGGTGCTTGGTAGTTTACCAAGCTTCTCGAATGCGAGCCTAAGTTCAGTGGAAGACGGCATAGCCAGATCTTGAGCATCCGGCTGACTTGCTTCCTGCCACATCTTCGGTAGCAGTTCTGGAATGAGTGTATGATCTGACCGAAGCACATCGTATAAGAGTGCCCTTAGGAGTCCGTTGTAAGTTTTCTGTTCTGCGGTGCCTAAGTTCCAAAAGAAGAAACTAGCCGTGGTCAAAGGCACTTCGCCAGCCCAGTCTATTATGTGTTGTTTTGCCGTTGCATGAGTATGTAGAAACTTCATTAATGTTGATTTCCCACTTCCTGCTTTCCCACAGACCCAATAGATACCAGAACCTGATCGAAGCCACTCTACCAAGTCATCCCATTCAACTACTTTGTCAGGAGGTGCAAGTGCCCAATGAAGGGTTTTGAAATGTGAGTTTGCTACAGCTTGCTCTCGGTCATCTATCTTTCGATGCCAAAGGCAGCGTAGAATCCTCTGCTCGCAGATTTCTGCCATCTTTCGTCTAACTATATCGGCGACCAGGTTTTCATTACCCAATGAGGCTTCCAACACTAAGTGCATTTTCTTTACACTTATAAGACTTTCGAGATCGGCTTCCAGCATGGGTACCATCGAATCTTTCGTGTCAGGAATGATCTCATTGAGCTTAGAAATGAAGTAGGACAGCTCCTGTATTAGTTTGTCAAATTTGTCCTTATCCTGCACCACCCAACGGAGCTTTCGCATGGAAGAGACCTTCTTGTTGCGGTCATTGATGCGGATGCTCATTGCCTTAAATTCATGGACAAATCGGCTCATGCGAGGGCCACTCATGATTCCAGGCACGTCAGCTATATCGTCGCCGCCATTTTCAATGGGAAGAACTGTAGCTGCCATCACCTGACCATTGTCCTCACCACCAGCGCAAACTTCTAGCAGTCGGTCATTTCCCTCCTCAACGCTCTTCATGACGTGCACCGGCTCCTCTACTGCTTGTATTTCCAGACCATAGCGATGCTGTAGTTTATCACCTTCGCTAAGTAATAGTCTGACACTGGCCAAGACTCTTGCTATGGTGTCCCGCGTGGGTGGATGATCTAGTCGCTCATCGTATTCCGGACGGAGAAGACGAACTCTTTGGGCCCATTGGAGGAAAAGCGTCTTTTCAACGTCGAGCTTCGTCTCTAAGATTTCATGATCACGGCCTAGTGAGCGGCTGGCGCGTATGTAAGAGAACAGGTCCACGCAATCCTTGAAGGTTCCTGCTAAGGCGATCACCCCAAACAATAGCCCGACGGGTTCGGCCATGAATATCAAAGATCTTCAAACTTGTAAAGTAGAAGTGGAGTGCGACTATTTTTTATTGCCTACTTTGATGACACAGCGTTTGACTTGGAGCCACCCCTCCTTTTCGCATGATAGCGAGGCTGTGCACTCGCACTCAGCCCATGCATCAAGCCCGCTCGAACATGAGGTCAGCCTTACTGTCCCTCCTTTTTGGGTACGAATCGCAAATATCTACTATCCGAAAAGTTCAGCCTCTAAATAGTCAGATCCTACTTATCATTTAGGAATATCGTCTTTTTGCCATATGTTATAATACTTTGTAGAAACTCTTGCTATTACGATAATCTTGATGTAGACATCTGAAACTTTATAGCATGACTGGAACCTAACTTTGAAAACTTTTATGCTTTATATTCCTCTTGTAGCTACTCAGATGTAAGCTTAGATATAGGTGGCGCAGACGTTCTATGAGAATTGTCATATACCATCGACCATAGCAACTTCAATACAAGATCGTCTATTGTTCTAATTATCCCCACCGCCTATTCAACAGCCTTTAGAATATGAGGAAGAAACGAGAGCTTGGAATAGAAACTAATATGGCTTTCTTAGAACGTCTTATCATTTTGTTCGTCAGTAAATATTATTTGAATGGAGTACTAAATAAGCTAAACTTAGTGTCGCTTATTATTAGCCTGAATGAATCCATCTTGTCTCTAAATATAGGGTTTTCATAGGCAAGAAGATCTCTTAATATCTGCCAATAGTCAGTATTCTACCGATAAAATTCAAATTAATCGGAGGAGAGTTAAATGTAATAACAATATCTATAATGTAAATAATAGGAAAGTGCACTGCCTAGGCAGAGTGGTAGGAAAACGTAGGCGTCATTCCTCTGCTCATAATTCAGAGTCCAGCATTCATTGCTAACAAGAGCACATCTATTTAGGCAAATACAGCCTGCAGTAAATTTAGCTCAACAGCCTCAGAAAAGGCTATGAATGACAACAGGGTTAATATTCGTTGCTGTTGAACATGACTTTTGCAGTCGCGCCCGATGGCGCATGTATGCCCTACTCGTCCTCTCCTGCCCGTTTTATTTCCACCTCCAATTCAATCAACCCAACGCGATGATAATGCCCAACCTTAAATAACTTACTTTGAATCACCTAGCCAAGTAACTGATCACCTAGCTTGTCATTTTGAGGTAGTGAGTTTCCTAGCCAAACCGTGAACTGTTCCGCAATTCGTAGCCTCACCACGTAAGGCTCCTTGTACCTCTCAACCACACCATTCTTTGACAGAAAACCACTGTTGTATGATATCTTTCATGTCTTTATATTCTTCGCCAGTGATATATTCTGTCTCCAGCCACCACCGGGTTAGAGATAAGGATCCAGACATCAGCAACTTGCAGGAGTATATCTACCAGCCCTTGCTTCCCCAGCACATTCGTCTCCTCCATATCAATAAAGAATCCGAAGAGCTACAAATCATTCATACAGGATTTGACATATCTCTTGACTTCACTGCAGTATCGTATGCATGGAATGGCGAGACACCTGATCAACCCATCCTTATTGATGGGCATATTCTTAAAGTAGTCAGAAGCTTCCGCACTGCACTACCTCAACTCATCAAGGCTGCTAAAACGGAATATATCTGGGCCGATGGAGTGTGTATCAATCAAGACGATGTTGAGGAAAAGGCTATCCAGATCCCTCTCATGAACAAGATCTACACCTCATGCTGTGAAGGCCTCGTTTGGCTTGGAGAGAGCACACCGCAAGCGGAGATAGCTATTGATGCCATACCAAGAATAAATTGTCTCTTGGAGCAGTATGATGCCTGGAAGGTGTGGGAGATGGAAGGGATTGGGATTGCAAATCCAGCAATCTCCGATTCTGATCTTTGGAGAGGTTTTGCGGGTATATTTTCTCGGTCCTGGTTTAAACGTGTTTGGACCTTCCAAGAAGGAATTCTCCCTCCCGATGTTAAGTTGCTATGCGGTGGCAAGGTTGTAGCTTTCGACTACCTCGCACCTTTGGCAGGTCCGTTACTCAATCATTTTACATGCCTCCAACACTTGGGTTTATTTAGGAACGAGCCTTTCGTCGGGTACTTAAAAACAGTGCGTATACATAAGCTCAGAGGTACAGATTCAAGATTTCAGAATAGTCTGGGTACTCTTCAAATGCTGTACTTTACCCGACCTTGGTCATCGACCGATCCTCTGGATAAGATCTACGGGCTATTAGGTCTGACCGATCACTCCTTCACAAACTCTCTGGTGGTAGACTACTCAAAATCCATCACGGAAGTATCCATAGAGATTGCTCGATGGTATGTAAAATATGGCTTAGATCTCTTCATCCTAAACCTGGCAAGCTTGCATAGGGTCAAGGCTTTTAACGGGTTACCATCCTGGGTACCATGCTTTGGAGAACTTGGATCGCACTGGTGTATTGGAGTTATCTGGCCAAGATTCCGGACTGGCATGGACAAAAGCTCTTGTAAGAAGCCTGCCACAATGATCGGGCAAAAGCTTCAAGTAGACGGTGTCCCGGTTGGTAAAGTATCATATGTTGTGCCATACGTAAGCGAAGACTACAAAACCCAAGCAGAAAAATGCAGTAGGATCCTGGAATGGGAGGAGCAGTGTCTGGCTACCTCCAGAACACTCTACCTAGACGAGCCAGAGAGCAGTATCCCCAAGGAACACTGGACGGCGATGATCTCCGTTTGTGACAAATACATCACACCTTCTGAGGACGAATACATCTTACTGAAATCATTCTTCAGAGCCATTGCGCTGTCCCAACCCTTCTCTGATGAGCTTACAGCACGTACTCACGACTTCTCACTTCAAGTGCGACGTTTCTTTAAAACTGCGGCGTGGGGCGGCTTTTTCCGCACCGAGGAAGGCAAAATCGGCATCGCATCTAGTCGTGTTCAAGTTGGAGATCAGATTGTCATTTTGTACAACGGCTTTACCCCGTTTGTTTTGCGTCCAACGCCTGGCTCTGACTCGGAATATGAATTCGTTAGCGACGCGTTTGTCTTCGGATTGATGAATGGCGAGATTTTCAAAGAGCAGCCACGACCTCCGGACAAAGTGTTTGTTTTAGTCTGATGATTCATTTTGATGAGTATATCGACAGGTTGAGCCGAACCCCAATGAATATCATATGCGGCTACTTGCGTCAGCACAGTAGTAGCAGCAAAGCAAGCCATCAACTCGCTGGGCCAATTTTCTCTTTCCCAATTGATTATCTAGCACTAGCAGCCTTCCTCTCGATCTAGCAAAAGCATTTCATCAATTTAAATTTCCACTTAGATTAAGACTTCCCCCCTTGGTGTGGCAATCTATAGGGCGCAGTATCTTCCAAGTTTTCCCAGCTTTTATAATATATTCTATCCTATCAAAGATGCTGAGACATGATACATACAGATACATATGTTCATATCAAGAAATCACGTATGATATCATTAAATAATATAATCAGAATAATGTGATGTGTGATGTATTTTGTATATCGACTTATTAGCCTTATTCACATATGTTCGCTTATCCGCGCCTCTCTCTATCTACATTCATTTCCCTCTCTTCCTCCCTGACCAGCCAGCCAGCTATGTATGCCATGAAATGCTACAAAGACAGAAAAGCAAAATGCTCGTTGTGATGCATCCCCAGCCAAAATTACCAAGATATATATTTATAGACGAAAAGATTAAAAAGAGAAAAAGAACATGGGACATTGACAACCATGTTATGGTTTTACATGTATGTTTATATGTGCGTGAAGCCGTCGGCCGTCAGCTCGTCATCAAGTCTACTTCTTTCCGCGTTTGTCCCCGCTGCCCTCGCCTCGGACCGGAACCGGACTCTCGGCGAATCGAATGCCGGGTCTGGCTCGCTGGCTTTGGCTATCCTTCTGTACCACGGGCGGCGGCACACGTGGCGTGTCGTCGTCGTCGCTATCGTCTTCCCTTCCCACTCCTAGAGCTGCCTCTCTGCGTTTCCGCTCGGCTGGCGTCTCTCTCTCTTCGGTGTTGTTTCGAGATGTCTTTGGCTTCGAAGACGAAGATGAAGATGATGACACCTTGCCAGCTGCAGGCGACGAGGAGGGGCCGCCGGAAGAACCACCGATGGAAGGCGTGATTTGGTTCTTCGACGACGCGCCACGACCGCGTTGCACGTCGGTGACGTCGTCGATACCTCTCATGGCCTTTTCGCGACGTTTACGCTCGGCTGCACTCTCACCCGTCTCATCAGGCTCCGAGTCGACCGTGGAGAGCTGTCGAGTTCTGTGTCTCGGCGACCCTTCGTCGTCGGCGGCCACATCTGCGCCTCTCCTTCTCGCCATCTCTGCACCCACAGCTTTACCTGCTCCGAGACCAGACGCAACTTGAGCTGCCTTCGCGCCCATCAGTCTATTGTTGCCCTCCACACTACGATTGGCGTCTTTCTCGGCCATAATTTTCATTTCTGGTGGTGCATCACTACTTCGGACAACCTCTGCTCGGGACTTGGGATCTAAGCTTTGGATCTCGCGCAAGAAATCATCTTTGGTCAGTCTCCGTCCGGCACCACCACCGATCGTGAAGCGAATACGGTGGTCATCATCTTCTGCTCCGACATTGGCGGCGTCTGGCTCGGTGGCTTTGCCTCCAAAACCCCAGTTTGCTAGGGAACCCATACGAGTCATAGCTTGACGCTTTGGCTTTTCCGCTTTGTCCTGGGGCGCTGAGGTTGATTTTTCAACAGGATTGCTTGCTTCGCCAGTTTTACTCGATTCGCCTCCTGCAGTAGTGGTAGCGGTAGGTTTGGTATTGAAACCAGCGAGAGAGCCCATTCGCATGACGGTCTGACGCATATGGTGATTGCCCTCTGTTGTTGTGTTTTGACGTTTGTTTGGCGGTAGTTCGTAGGTTTTGACGACTTCTCCATCTTCATCCTCGACGATGATCTATGTACGTTAGCGTGGTATTAGGTCGCGATGGAAAGGGGGAAACTTACGGTATTGCCGAACTGATATGCTAGAGCCGGACCCCGGGTACGAATTTCCTTCGCACGAGGCTGTCCATGCTCATCTAGATCTACGGGCTCATCTTTATGTCTCCAGACACCCAGCTTCTTTCTTAAGTTCTTGTATCCTAGTGGATCCTTGACGACTTCTTCTTTGACTGCTTCAGTTTTTTGCTTCGTGTCCTTTTCCTTCCCACGTTTCCGCTCACGGCTCTCTTCCGTCTTGGACTGTGCAAGAACATCACCATCTTCATTCTCGACAATGATGTCATCGCCTTCTTGGTAGAATTCTCTTTCTTCAGGATGGCGCTCAGCTTTAGACATATGTGATTCAGGATCTTCATCAGAACTGTGCGACATGATTTCTTCCATCTCGCGGTCATGCTGTATTTCTCCTAATTCACCTTCGTCCTTTTCATTTTCGGGAGAATCACCTGGCGTGAGGGTATCTGAGGTAGTGGATTCGCGCTGCGCTTCTGAAGTCGATCGGCGTTGTGGGAAAATAGCAGATTGACTGACTGGTCCTCCAGGACCGAGTCCGTCATCCCACTTCTTCTTTCTGCGTCTACTTGCAACGAGGGATGACGAGCGACTCGTGCCATCTTCTTCCTTCTGCCTGCGTAAGAGATGTCCTGGAATTCCAACGGGAGGAAGAGTTCCTGGGGGGAATTCACTACGCTCCAAAACTCCCTCTCCGTCACTCTCGGATGCGAATGATTTCGCTTGCGATTTGGAAGTAGTTGTGATTCTTGGCAGCCTGTTCAACCATCCAGGGCCATCTTCATGAGCGGTCGTGTAGGACATGGTAAGTGTCAGTGTGTTGATATGACGTCCGAGTGTAAACACGGCAATGGAAGAACCATGTACAATAATCGAAGCAATGACCAGGAAGGTCGTGATGGGCCAAATCAAAGCCACCAATTCAGAGTTATGGGCGCCGGTAACCGGATACTCAGCCAACGGCGTCGTATGTCCGGTTTCCAGTTCCGCTCTGGCAAGAATGGCTACGAAAATGGCTCCCACCCCTATAGGGCCGAAATGGCCCGCAAACAACGCTTCTCGCCAGGTTTTTATATCCGGTATTAGAGGTTTTAGCATCAGCATGATGGGAATGCGACGGAAGAATAGAACGAATAGAGCAATAACCACCAGTCTCCATGGTGTGGTGCCTATTTCCGGGCTATTATACTGTTCCCAGGGGATAATAGTGCCGAGATAAACGAAATATGCCAAATTGAGCAGTAAATCAATAACGTTGGAAACGTGAGATTCTTCTGTTTTCTGCGTGAACCAACCGTCGTTGGAGAAACCTACCCCGGCTGCAAAGCCCACCAGTAGATCATCCACGCCTAAGATACTGCCAGATCCAGCGCAGAACAGCGCGAGCACAAAATAAAAGACGAGAAAACTCTCTCGATCTACCATGTCTTTCTTCTCTGCCCACTTGATGCCATGTCTGCCAATATAGCCCACCATAAATCCGTAAAATGCACCAAATACACATTCGTACAAGATGGTAAGAACAATCCAGCTGAAGGCAACCTTTTCGGCATCGGGTCTATATTCGATGAGATAAAGCGCTAGGTAGATGAAGGGAAAGGCCATGCCGTCGTTACAGCCGGATTCCGCAGACAAGATATCTCTCAGATGCTTGGGCACCCGCTTGGCAAATTTACCCTTTCCCACCACGGAACTGGCCAGGACGGGATCCGTGGCTGTAACGCAGGCAGAGACACACAGGCTCTGCAGCCAGTCTAGGTTGGGAATCATCCACCAGATAAACAAGCTGGTGATCAACCAGCCGCATGTCATAACGGGGATCAGCAGGTAGACCACACTCCGCCAGTGCTTCTCCATGTAGTATTTGGGCAATTCGACGCCCACGGCGAAACATTGCACCACCAGGACGATACGGGAGAATTCGAGGGTGATCTGGTCCTCGTTGCCCCAGGTGCCTGGATCAATGAGGTTGGCAGCGTGCGGGCCAAAAATGACGCCGCAGATGGTGGCGACGGTTGCTTCTCCAATGTACATGCGCTCCTTGATGAAGGACGAGCATAACATGAAGAGCGAGGTAAAGCCGCCCAAGATGATGTACACCAAGTGCGGCTTGTTGACGGAGAGATGGTCCCACATGTTGAGGGCTGTAGGAGGTTATGTCGGTGGTGCCTCCGGCAGCATATGGGGTTGTCGGGGTCGGGGTGAGGAGGATCTCGAGCTGGCAAATGCCAATATTTATTTATTTGATCTCGAAATGCCAAGGGAGCTTTTCTAGATTTGCCTCCACTAGGTCCGCTTCTTCTCGTTCACCAGAGTCTTGGTGCGATCTCTTGTTTTTTGCCAACGCTGCAGGGAGGTAAATCCGAGGGGAGGGATATGAGCCCGTTCAATGATGGGACGAAGCTATTGTTGATGTGGGTGGTCCGATGGTACTGCCAATGCCCCAGTCGGTCGATTCGCGCAAGAGTATGGCGTGGTGTCGCAGCATTCAGAGTCTGGTCGCGCCCAGTCGCCGCTCCTCCCAATTGTATGAAAGTTTGTATCCTGGGGAACGATGCAGCGAGTTCTTCGGCCTTGTCTTTTGCAATTCGTCTGCAACTTCGTCTGCCACAAGTCGGGTTTGGGCGGAGTGAAGGTGTAAGTCGAATTGAAGCTGTTCAAACCCTTCAATCCAATGTCTATCGCTTGGCAGATAGATGGTAGATGGGGGAAAGAAAGAAAGACAGTAAAAAAGTCTCTTTTCTTCCACGTCAGATCCGGGTGGCAGCTCAGAGCTAAGCAACGCACTATGATGCCCGCGCAGGATGCTCAGCGTTCAGTCAAGAACGGGATCGAGGGCCAAGAGCGTCAAGAGAATCCCAGAGTAGTCAAGCAGCGTCAAGCAGTGACAAGCAGTGACAAGAGATGACAAGAGAAATCAAGAGTTGGACGAAAGGAAGCAACGTGGAGCGGAGAGCAAAAGCGCGCGAGCAGAATTGGCAGCGTGCACGATTGACATGAGGCGGCGACGAGATTGGAGAGGAGCGTGCTTGGGTTTTGCTTGGATTTGGCTTGGATTTGCTTGGGAGTTGCTTGGATTCTGGTGGACTTTGGTGGAGGATGGCTGTTCTTTTTGCACCGGGCTCGGCTTGCGTGGGTTCACCCGATGTCACCACTGGCTGGGGCAGATATTGCCATTCATCTATTCCTTCGCGCGACAATTACTACGAGGTACGCGCGAATGGATGGTGGATGAACTGGATAGCATTGAATTATACTTCGTAGCCTCAATTGACCCAGGTCTAGATATATATACACATATATTTATCTATCTATCTCGCTATCTCTCTATCTCTCTATCTATGAGCGATCCATCCCATCCTACTGTACGATGATTTACGGGTAATAGCGAGGATTATGTCATCATCGGTTTTTTTCTTTTTCAATGGGGATTGGCGCCAAGGTTTAAAAACCAGGGATGGCAGGCTTGGCGGGCTGGGATCCTGGTTACGAAAAGAAGGTCAACAATGCATCAATACCGTCATCCGATATGAGATGCCACATCCAACGCACGCCTGACATCCGGTACAACGGGTGTCTGATGTTTTGTATTTCTAGTCATGGCCGAGAGGTTATATTGTATGAATAGAAGAGATAAAGAAAAATGACTTGATGTGATTGTGTCTATCACTATCTACGCATCACCAAACAAACACCAGTCAGGCTGCTGCAGGCAACTTAGTCAGGTAGGAGGAAATGCTTCGGAAGGGCTGGAAACACGCATCACCGGGATAGACCACGTGATGCATTTCTAGTATGATGCACTTCCTTCAGTGTGGGGGAAGGCGAGTGGACGGCGGGGGTTGGGCTTGGCCTTGGTATAGTGCAGAAGCATGGGACGGGGACAAACTCTTGGGGGATGGGGAAAATGTATTCTCGATGACCGGTACATCTGGCATCATCATCCGAGAATATGCCATGCCGCCTTCCCGATGGAAAGTCGGAGCGGAGGGCATAGCATGTATGTTCACCGTCCAGAGGCAGAGCACGAGAACATCAGCAGGTGAAAAGTGAACATATTCCCATTGGTACCAGCGGTAAAGCGCACACCAGACTCATCGTGGGATGGAACTGCATCAGACAGCACCAGCATCGCATACCTGGGGGCGGTGAGGCTGCAAATTGGGGTGGGGGTGAAGGTGAGGGCAGTGAAGCCCTTCATCCCCGTGGGGATTCCCCAGATTCTACTTCTATGGATAACTAAATATAAGATCCGACATGCGGTGCTGGCGATGTCCCACGCTTTCTTCCAGTGACATCGTGCCACCCTTTAGCAAAACCATGTCAGCGGACGGGGCACATGCATTCGCGAGCTTGCTCATGGTTCGTATGGTCCTCTCGCTCGCTGGCCCGTCAATACCTGCGCGTCGTCTTCCGTAACCAAAACTGCATCTTCAAGTCGGATGCCGAATCCAGCGCTGAACTTCAGCTTGAGGCCTTTGGCTTCCTCGGAGGTTACGTAAATTCCCTGCGAGTGCAAGTTAGATGGAGATATGCTAGACCTCAGGTAGATGCTGGACCTGGGAGATGGGATTGGACTGTGGCAAGGACACTTACAGGTTCGTTGGTCACAACATGACCTTTCTGCAATTTCTCGGAATTGGCACCGTTGAGATAGGGATGTTCGTGCATTTCCAAACCTAGCCCGTGGCCAAGTCGATGGGTGTAGTAAGGCCCAAAACCCGCATTGGATATGACCTATTGAGAATCTGTAAGCACTCGTCCCCAAGCCACCGTGTGAAGGAGAAGCCAACCTTCCGACTCGTAGCATCCACAACTGAGCACGTTTCGTTGCTCTTCATGAGTGCAATGGCCGCTGTCTGCGCCGCATACACCGTCCACCAAACCCCTAACAGCTCCTCACTGACGGTTGAACCAGGCGGAAGAAAGGTCCTCGTCACATCACTTCCATATCCATACAAACTGCTTCCGATATCAATCAGAACAAACTCTCCATCCTTCAACACTCTGCCGTAACTTCCGCCGTGTGGATTTGCAGCTTGTTCACCGATCAATACCAATGCCCAGAATCCTTTCCCTATCCCCGCTGATGAGAACAGATAATCTGCTGCTGCAGTAATTTCGGCTTGTGTGACGCCAACCTTGATATTTTTTTGTAGTGATCTGACAAGCTCGACCGTAAATTCATTGATGGCCTTTAGAATGACAATCTCATTCCGGCTCTTCACTGCTCGAATGGATTGCACTTCCTCAGTCGTAGCCACAACTTTAATCCCTGCTTTTTCCAATCCCGAGGCGATGAAGAAACGCACGTGTTCATCCAACATGATCGTCTTGAATCCAGTAGCGCGCTTCAATGCCTCGAAAGGTGACTCTTGCTCGTGCCATTCAATGACGGTCTTGTTCTCATATACCATCTCCAAGCCCGCAATCCTTCCTAGCTCAAATTTCGGTGCTAGGTAAGAAAACTGCCCGGTCTTGGTAATGATGACCAGGAATGGACGTTCCGAGAGTTCAAACGTAGTAGAGATATTAGCTAGATACGCTGATGAGGCAGAAGGCTCGGCAATAAAAGCATCAATGCCAGCCTTGTCCAAAACCCTGGCGAGAGTGGCCTGGCGAGACAGGAACTCTGAGCGAGGGATTGGAGAGACATCGAGTAGAGAAACATGATGCTGAAGAGTCTCCCATGATTCTTCGCCTAGGGTCTTTGAAATTTGAGGGGACGCATACTGTTGCCTTATTAGTGCTAAATTCCTTGGTGCCATGTTCGTACTTGATAGATCTGAGGGGAGAAGTAGAATTGGTAAAGGAGAAATTATTAAATATACCTGGAAAACATGATAGACAACCAGGATAGCTATAAGCACTTGTAGCAATGCTCCAAGTCTGCTCTTCTCTTTTGCTGGCTTCTGAACCGCTTGTCTGTCGCCCCAGCCCAACGTTCTAGCTGCTTTTGGCGCTATCAACAGTGACGAGGACTTCTCATCCGAACCCGAAGATCCTAAATTAACACGAAAATCTCCATCCATGTAAGGCGGACCTGAGTTCGATGTAGTGAGCTCATCGACATCGCCAGCTTCAGGATAAAGATCTGAAACTTGGGAATAACCTGTCATGGCATTCCGTGATTCCAAGAGACGGATAGGCGCCATATCGAAACTAAGTGACGCTCAGACCGGAAGTCAGTTGGAAAAGAGAGTCCGGATGATAGAATTGTCACAAAGTTAATAGTTTTAACGATGGGATGTCGTGCTGAACATGTGGAAGATAAGACTCTATGTAAGTTGAGGTTGATCGCCGGCACGTGATAAAATGGTACGTCTGTGCCAAGGAAAGGGGAACCACTAGTTTGCCGCGAATACCCAATCAACCTTCTGATATCTTGTTGTATTTTCTTATAACACTATTCCTGTAAATAAATTTTTCAATGCGGTACCATTTGGTGATTGACACTGCCATTACGCATAGTCTCATACTCAGTTTATCTGTTACATCTTTAACCTAGAAACCTTTTGCCATCTAAGATTTTCTTGCCGCATCTCTAAAGTCCAGCTCAGCTAGTGAAACATAAACGCCAAATGCTCTCACGTATCGACGTATCACGCAGATTTATTTTGTTCTGGCTGGAGAGAGCATCTTTCAGTATCCTACTCAACGCCGAGAATATATCTTCACTTCCCAATTTAGTTTATCCGTTCAGAGTAGGAATGTAATTCAACTCTGTCCGCATCCATTCATTCAAAGGTGGTCTGAGCGATGTTAGCTTATATTCAAGTCCATGTACAGTGCTTGAACAATACATCAAAGTGAGGTCAAGTAAGACTCTCTTTACTAATCATTTGTTCCTGTGAGCAAACCCAAAAGCTAATCTCTACTATTATGCAAATCCTTGTATTGGCAACGAAAGCACAGACCTGTTGACTACTTTTAAGACTTAATGTTCTCACAACTCGATGTAAAAGTTGCTTTCGGTTCCAGGAAACTTGCCCCAGGGCTATGGTAATGGTTGTCGAGAAAACTGCTCACCTCTGATGATTGGTGAGTTAGCTCCTAGAGAGTACTCACATATCCCCGTCTTAACTAAGAGAGCTTAGAATCGATTATATTGGCAATTAATATCCTTCTCGTAATGGCCACTCCTCTTGCTGCAAAGAATATACAAGAATAGAAGGAAATGGAGGAGGGGTATTCTATGACTGAACAGATTTGGTGTTTTCTACCGTTTTTAGACATACGTTTCCAATGTGAGCAGTCCTAGTAATTTACTTTAGAAAAATCTGTTATCGGGTCCATAGATTTGAGCAAAACGACATCTCTTGAGCAAACTTGGCCCCCATTTAGACACGTTGCATAGGTAGATATGACAGGTGACTACGACAACGGAATCTATCCTAGGATAGAAGATCCAAGACGAGATTTGGATAGATGATGCTGAAGACCGCCCATACAAATAAGGATTTATGCCTTTGATTGGCTTTTCTAGATACCCAGCCGCACCCCTCTAGTCCTTGAAGTTGATCGAAGGATAGAACTTCCCAGATGATCGCTCACAACGGACCCTCAGTGATGTTCTTCTATGCTATTTATCCGTCTAGGTGTTTCCTAGCGTGCCTAATCTCCCTCCTGCACCCAGTATTCATACGCTCGTGTAATATTTCAAAGTTTGAGTAGTTATTTTCTCCCGGAGCCTTGTGGACGCTTGGTCGGGGATAGAGATTGGTGTTTGAAAGCCGAGGCACTGATAGATTACAGTAACTGGTTGTTAGTATTGATTTATAGCATATAAGACATTGACTTACAAAATGCCATGTGACGAGAAAGAGTTTAATGGAGAGTTTCTTGCAAGGTGATCATTTTAGATCAGATTTGATCCAGCGAGGTTTGTTCCAAGAGTTAATGACAGTTTGAATAGGTAACATTAGTAGAACGATAGGGGCGCAGTGTGATGGATACCTTAGAATAAGTGAATTAACAATACATGCTACGTTACAAATTCAAGCATCGCACTTAAAACTTTCTCTATTTAGATGGTAGTTTTGGTGTCGCTATCATCTAGACGACGCGCTGCCTATTAATATTACACCCCAGGAAGCTCATCATGTCGTTGCTCTTACTGGACCCGGGTATATATTCCTGATGTAAAGGCTGCTCAAAGTGCCTTGCATGCAGAGCGGCTGTGTTGGATCCCTAAAACGCTAACCCATTTGGATACAGGGACAAACATGTTGACGCGATGGGGAATAAGGAGCAGGCATGGAAGGCTTATATTCTACTTTATCTAACACAAAGTTTTACGTTAGTGCTTCTAAGCTAAACAGTAATTGGTCACATTACGGCGAGAAGTGTCGAATCCTGGACAGCTGTCGGTTGAGCGGATCCTGGAAGCCACTTTTCAGGAATCTGGATTGGAAATTTAGCCCAAGAAGGCTTGGCTGGCTATGCCTATGCCTGACTGTGTACACGTACGTAGTAAGAAAAGTTCCCAGTACAGTAAAACCCGCAGTCACATAGAAAAGCACGGCATACTTTGAGGTAAATGAGGAGTGTGCGATATATGCTCTATTTGCAAAATATGCTTGAAAGTCCCAAATTCTTGTTCTCCAAACTATGCTCGTTGTCACATAGGCCTCAAGGCTTTAGAATTGAACATATCGTGCGGAACATATAGAAACCAGAGTTGAATTTAGTAACCGGAGTCGGAGTTAGTAACCGGAGTCGGAGTTAGAAACTCAAGTCGTGTAATTGTATGGCGGCTCGGCTTCAATGAATCTTTTCGGCTTGCCGAACCCAGCACTTTACACAGCCGAAGAGTGCGAGGTATCACTGACGAGAAAATTGACTCAACTTTTTGATTCTTTAAATAGTGTAACGTGTCTATGGACTTAGAAGCTAGTAAGTTGGTAACCTGAGCTGAACTAAGAAGTGAGATATATCCTTAGAGCTGGACCTATTGGTAGGCCAGCTGCCCCGACTTTGATCTTTCATAAGGTGCGGTTGTTCAAGTGAGAGACGTGCCGAATCCATAATCATGCCGCTGAGTGGCGTTTTGCAAGTGCTGCGCCTGGAGTCTTTCATGACTGGGCATTTAGTCAACACTTAATGCACGGTGGTTTGTGAATACTACCTAGGTACTTACCGGTTATCCTGGTGGGATAGCAAGGATGCCTCAATAGCCTGTATGGTAGGTACTGGGATGGTAGGATGAGTTACGCTCTGGGAACTCCGTTCCTCAAAGGAGTTGCAGATTTCTCTTTTGAGGTGCCGGTAAGCTTATCAAGAGACCTTGTAGCAGTGATAGGCTTAACCCTATGATCCCTGTCGTTGGAAGAATAGAGTAAGATGCCGATAGCAGTTGGTGCCAATGAATTTATGATCAGGACCGCGAGCTATGCTCTTATCTTGTCAGTGGCATATTGTATCAATTCGGCTTTGTTCTGTCGAGTATATATTGCGAACTCACGCACTATTCACTTTCGATATTTTAGTCAAGATGTATTTGTACTTCCTAATGGCTGTGCTGACTTGCGTTCTATTCTTCCAGTGAACTCGGCCCATCTTCAGCCCGCAGGTTAAACTGTTTCTAGGACTATGGTCTGCAATCTACGTCAAACTTCATGTACGTGGAATAACAGAGAATGTCAGAACAGCAGTGACGATTCTAATGCGAATTAGCAGAGCCATATTCAATGATTATAGAGCCCGTGAAATTTGACGCACTTTGGTTGGGCGATGGCGAGGGTGAGTCCATACCCCCGTACGTGTAACTGCCGAGAACCTGATAGTCCCTCACAATGAAAGGTTAATAATGCTGCTCTTGAACATATGGTACCTATTTGTAAGGGACGAAACATAGCGCTGTGCAATATCTCTATTATATGGATAGATGCTAGGTTGGTACTAATACAAGCCTTTCATGTAGTTAAGTCAATGAAATCGACAACGGTCGTGAAGAATGCTGTTACGATGTCAATAAAACTAAGATGAAAGATTTCAGTGTTGATTTGGCGTAATCTAGAGCCAGGAAAGGCGGCAGTCGATATGATCTGATATCAATGCGGGGATCGTAGGGTCCCTTCTTTTCAAGTGATGGGTGGGTTATTATTGTTTAAATCAGAGTATAAAAGAACCCAGTGCTGACATGGGTCAGTGCACCAAGATATTTCGCCTCATTAAAACAGGTTCAGTGAAGAAAAGTAGGCCTTCAAGACACCTCATTGGATATTTGTGGTTTGCTTGAAGCGTTTTACAAGCCATACTATAAAAACTAGCACCTTCTTGAAAATAACTGATTAGGGAGACCCGCTATCGTTCTTATTTGTGGTACATCTGGTGGAGAATATGGAGTTCCCCTGGTTGAAAAGGGATTATCATGAGATATGGAGAAGTATTCCCATACAGATTAGCTTCACCTTGGCATCTGGAGTACTTATAAATAGTAATCATTCTAATCAGCTAAATGAATCACGCGCTTGTATTAACACTCTATCCGTATTGGTGCCAGTCACGAAACTAAGTTTCTACAGGCTACCCTCCCCATATTGCCTGTGGTAGTGCTCAATAGCTTTACAAAATATGGGTTGGCTTCTGTACAGCTTCCAGAAGTGGTCTCTTTACTCGTTGAATCGTACCTATGGAATCTGTTTAACATCTGACTGTATACCCGCCTCTGGACAGTCTTTCATTCTGATAGATAGGTCCAGCCTGCCCGAGAGCTACTTTTACATCTGTTTGTAAATAATTAAGGTAAATAGTAAACTCTGTAGTGATATAAACAAATGATTAGAATTGTGACTCTTCGATGAGGGATCTGATTTTTATATTACATATCGTAACTAATCTCGATCGATTAACGTAGAAGCTTAATGCCCTACACCTTTTTGATAATTTTAAGGTTATGGAGTTACCTGCTATAGATGACTTGCAACTAATTTGGTGTACGAGAAATGTTTGACGTACGGGTATGTACCGTAGCCATAGCCGCCGCGGGTGCGGTAAAGACGTCAAAGTCGCTCTATTTAAGCGAGAGGGCTCAAGGGGCTGGCTCCGTTCCATGCACGCCCATGTCAGCAGAGACTAACTCTAATCAAGCAATGTGAGATCAGAACGTTATCCTGTTATGGCAATCATTATGATCAACTGCTCGTACCGGATCGGTATTACGATAGCACGGCTACCTAAAAGGTCAAAGACACCTAATGATTGGATCTCGGACCAATACTTTGTCTGACCTTTTTTCTTTAGTCAGGCACTATTTGGCCACATTTCTTTTTGATTGGAGTGCAATACGGACGCACAAATAGAGTACTCAAACTTGTTTATGGTTCTTCCATATTGAGTCTCTACGATTCCAAGTTAGGCATACCTATACGGCTAGCAACGTGAGTGCTTAGTAATGCCTACTTATCAAATAATTGCGGCACCATGCACAGTAGTTTTGAAGATAGGGTGGAAATCTATCTGTCCCGTGTGGAAAAAGTTCTTACACCACCAGAGTTTAGCAAGCAAGGTTTCTCTTCAAAGCAATTTGGCTTACTATGGTAAGGAGAAAGGGAGGTGGTCTGAAGACACATGAAATGCCTTTTCATGCTGATTTTGGCGTGAATGCCTTTGTTCGCTTTGTCATGCCTTCTTTATTGAGGTACGCTGCTTCTGGTTGGTTCTGTCGGACATTTCACCCCCATGATGTATCAATCAGTTGAGCCTAGAAGCAGGTAAGCCAACCTAATCACCTACTATGAAGTTAATGGGCTGTGGATAGTTGGCCTTGGAGAATTCAAACTCTTCTGCTATTATATTGTTTTATTCCTTGGCACAACCATGTTTGTTTAATTGGGAGTCTTATTCAAGTCATCTGCTATGTATGGTTCTAATTCTTAGTATTCAACACTCTAAGCAACCCAGCAGCAACTTAGACTTCTAGATTCATGTTGATAGGGGGTAGAATGGATGACTAATTACACGTGATCTGGTCTTTTTTCGACTGAACCTATACGTTTGAATATTTGATACCTAGGATACCCGTGACCATACGTAGGAAAGAGCTTGTAGAGAAACAAGTTCCCAACTAGGGTGTTATCAGGGATAATAACTTCGATTCCAAATCTCAGGCATAAGATCCCTACCAAATCAGCCCTGTATAGTCCGGGCATTCCTCCACTTGGGTTCATGCAGCTGCAAGGATTAATAATAACCTTCTTTCCGCGCATGTTATTGGCTAATAAGTACGAATTTAAGGGTGATCGCGTCCTGCCGGATGGTACCTCAAAACGTGGGAGATTTGGGAAAGACAATAGACGCTGTCATTAGATTACCGATACTCTCTCTCTACATACTTAAAGTTGAAGAACAGTCTCAAGGATAGCTACCTGACTAAACTATCGAAGCTCCGTCCCTATTTAAATTGAATTGTAAAGTAACGAGATTTTCACATGAGTTTGAGGAAGAATGTCTCACAAATCATCAGTCTCTTGAATTACCATTTCACTGAGATTGTCTTGATGGTTGGTGTGGCTGATTCTCACTAAGACGTTTCCGTAACTAGGTATCATTAAGAAAGCGTCATATCAGTAAGCTTTATCTCCATCTTCCTCCACAGCCAAAAGTAATTCCGTGCTCTGTCAGCCGGTATGTATTTGGGAAATGTTATCTTAGATATAGAAGAATTGAGGGATCGAAACAAGGCATAGGTTATCATACACATCACGCTTCAGTACACTCTAAACGCTAGGCTCATGTTGTATATAAGCGTGCACGGTAACTTTGCCGGACCGCGCTTACTCTTAGTGCTTTCGGTACCAATCTGCCAGCTCATGTACACTACATCTTGCCATCCGGAGTTCCACAATGCATGGCATTCGCTGCCACAGCCTATCCCTGCCGGTTCCTATGTAAGATGGAGGTTGTCGGAGTGTACTAACATTTAACTCCGCAGGATTTAAGCAATCATGTTAATTTAGGGTTTTAGAAATGCTAAGCGACGTATAAGGCTCCAATTGGAGCCGTTCTACAATACCAGGGTATGTCTATGCTGCGCCGTACCATTGCGTCTTGACAGGCGCGGTAGACAAGGAAAGAGATAGAGTTACTTCACTAAAGTAGCTTAAGGTAGTACGCATGGCTGTACCTATGGTGGTATTTGATCCCGGAGAGGATCTGATTTTATATAGGGCTGATTATCAGCCTTTATTGTCCAGACCACTTTGGAGTTTTGCTTCCTAATAAGTTCCCTCTCAACCATATTCCGCAAGACTTCTAAATCAACCAAATGAATGACACTACTATCACCAAGAAGAGAACACGAACTCGAACCACGCACTCCAAAGGCGGATGCATAACATGCAAGTAAGTTTTGAAAATGGTGTGCTTTACTTTGGAAACTAGCTGACGATAAAACCAGAGTTCGACACCTCAAGTGCGATCAAGTGAAACCCAAATGTATGCGTTGTTCAAAAGCTGGATGGGAGTGCGATGGATATGCGCCGCCAAAACCCCCCCGGAAGCCTACCAGACAAATCAGAGTCTTGGCTCCAAAAGATATAGAAAACCATCACAATTCACCTCTTCCTGTACCCGCCATACGTAGTCACTTTCGTGATGAAAGGGAGTTTCAATGCTTCAATGCGTTTCGGGTTAAAGTTGCTATTCCACTTGTCAGCTTCATTGACGACAATCTTTGGGGATATGTTGTCTTCCAAACGGCTGAATCAGACTCTCCAGTGACTCAAGCTGCCATAGCCTTCGGTGCTTGGTCATCGGCAGAGACCTTAGAGTGTAATCGAGAATATGCTTTTGCTGAATATGGAAAGGCATTATCCTTTCTACGCCATGGTAAGTTCCATTTTTTTTGGCAGGGAAATGACTGGTAGGTTAGAGATAGAGTGTCGTTAATGATATAATTTGTCTTCCAGCTTTGTCCAATACAACCGAGAAAGAAATTCCTACCCGTCAGGTTGTCGTAACTCTCTTGCTCTGTGTGAACTTTGAGGTGTTAGCTGGATTTGAGGAGAGTGCGACACAGCTCACGGCTATTGGAATTAAGTGAGTATTGGCCTGGCATGTGCTTATCGTTATCGTTGATCTAATATCATCCACTTAGTTTCCTTCAAAATACCATTTTAAAAAATACACCTGTTCTTGAAATCGCATGCTTGCGATCCTCACCTATGTCGCATGATTTTGAACACGATATGATAGATGATTCGTGCTCCACAGCGTTACATGATTTGTAAGCGGTCTTTGTCTATTCTATGATAAACGTATCAAGCTAATCAGCTATCACAATAGATATATGCAGTGCGGACAATATACTGTTGAAAGCATTCCAGGGATCTCTTCTGCGCTAAAAGAAACATATATGTATCTTGGGCTTCTTGTTCGACAATCATGGCACCACCTTGCTTATATGGAACCTTTCGTCAACTTCACAGCCCTTGAGCAAGTTACCACCAATCCCGTTGATGACTACGCCTGAATTTGTGATTCGTAAGCACTGATTCACTCATAAAACCAGAACCCACAGAAGAGCACAGAAGCGATACCTCTCTATCGAATGAATTCTTGCCAAGGGTTGATTGGTTTGAGGCTGTGGATGGAGTTGCTCATAGGAGGCAGCAAATACTTACCCTGTATGGCAAACCATTCGGATCTTCACTGCTTAGTAAATTGAGAGCCATGCTGCAGTGCCAAGCTTCTTTATTCTGCATTGTTGGATATCGTCAAGCATTGGCCAATGTTGCCAACTAATCATGACTTCCTCCTGCGAACCGACCTCAGTAGCGCACACCATCCCACCTATTTTTCTTGCCGTCTAGAGATACCCTACATAGCAAGGCGGGGTTAGCAAAGAAAATGAAATGGGCCTTAGTGAGAAACAAGGTTGCTGTTGGAGACATAGGATTTCGCGTAGGATTAGCGATTAGGAAGCGATGCTTCAGTGTGATATTTAGTTGGAGGACACTAGTTTGACAAAACGAAATGAAGTCAAACTATCGTGATTTTTACATAAGTCTGACTTCTTTCAACATAGTACCCTTATTTAAAATCTGTCATTGAGCCATATCGTGAATTTAGCGACCTGACCCCTTTTCCTACGTGACATCAATTAAAAGTTCAAATAAAGTGCATATAAAACCCAAACCTACCAATCTCTTCCAATTAATATATCAACAATTGTGATTGCATTCTTTCACTCAATTTCTTGAAACAATTCAACACGACCCCATATGGATTACAGAAGTGAAAAAGTTGCCTTAATGTGGGTGTGATAATCGGAAGACGATTTACCTGCGAGGCACTGTTGCTGGTTGAGGTGCAAATAACTTTAAGATCATTCCCAATTATCGCGAATCCAATGGATACTTGAAAATCATTTCTTTTATTCAGTCTCGGATACGAGGATTCTTTGACTATGTGTTGGGCAAGACTCAATCGATACTCTCTCTCTCAAAGACGCAACCCTATTTTCTCAACCAAGCTATTCCGTCCACCTCCCATCTGATCTCAGTAACCAAATCTACTATCATACTGGCTTGGTTCCGAATCAATACATATAATCCAACAAGTGTATATTGGGGAGAGACTTTCGAGAATTCGTATTATTAAGATTGTTATCCCTACTTGCTTTCCAAGCGGGTGCCTTGAACCACTGGCATAGGTTTTCCTGAGCAGATCAACGTAACCCAAAATTGCGTGAAAGCGAGACCAAGATCCCCAAGATCTGAAGTGAATCGCTAGCAAAACCTAGGAGCAAACACAAACGTTATTCACTGGAAGTCTGTTCTCATTGAACAAGGCAAACACAGACTTTGGGTTTTATTCACTCTCATTTAGCAGAAGGAAATTTGACAGTGGGTCACCTTGCATTATATCTTTCTGCTTCCTACTACCAAACCACAACATACATACCATGGAGAGACGAACGATTAGCCCACTCGCGATCAAACCTGTACTCAACCGCTTCCACAAGAGCCTTCCACCACAAGAAGCCAGTGATTACGAAGTCCGCGAATGGCTCAACACATGGCTGGGTCGCGAATCTCAAACACTTCGCGGGGCTTTGAATGATATCCACTGGAATGGAAAGGAAATTCGAGAACTGACCAAGGAAGCAATGGTGTATGAATTAGATCGTGGTTTTCGAGGTAACATCGTCTTCGTTTCTATATGTGATCTGTATGTATGTTAGCGTGGCTGACTTGTTACAACTTAGCATTGGAGAATTTCCACTACCTAGATGACCCTATGGAATCCGCCGAAGGACTTGCTACCGATATTCAATTAGCAAAGGAGCATGAGGCAAAATGTCTGCGTAATGTACGAGCATGCTTCTGACGCCACGTACCATACAAAAGCTGAATTAAAACAGGGCAACTTTTGTCCAAGAGCACTTCTCCGTTTGATTGTCATCCTGGGCATGTTCCTTGCCGGTTATATCTATGCAATCTTTTTGGAGCTGGGTATTGACTGGAAGTTCTCGGATCACGCATTAAGACTCTCTGTCATCATTCTGGCCTTGATCATTTTTATACGTGCTGCAAACGAGGATGAAGATTAGGAGGAAATAGTAGCTCTGATTTCTTCGATGTTATGACAAGAAGCTCTAAATTAGATTACAGTCGCACCAACAAGCGCGTGGGCTCCAGAGTAATGATAACTATCAAGATTGCGCCTCACTTTCTATGCGTAGTTTCTACAATTTCACATTTTCAGAGGGTTCAAAGAATTGCAAACAGCAATGCTTCAGGTGAATCATAATCTTCGCTGCTTAATTTGCGAAACAAGGACTGTAGGTAGGAAGAAGTTATGCCAAGAGGAGAGAAATATGTATCTACACTAACATTTATAAATAAGGGAAGTGCTACATATAAATATCCCTCAGTGCAGGGCAAGTTCTTTATGGATAAGATCCAGGGTACCGTTTATGTTTTTCTTTCCAGCGTAGACCGTAGCTATCTTTGCATCTGGATGTATGTCAAAGGTAACTTCCATTAACCTCATTTCCTCACTCACGGCTCTACCTGCCATGTCTCCCTCCTCAGTCTCCACAATCCAATTCGCGATAATTGCTACTGTCTTCCCGTTGTATATCCCATCAGAACCGACACTCTCCATTTTATTGATAGCCCGTCTTCTCAAGCTCCCGTCTCGGCAATATCGAGCAACGAAGAAGAGGGGCTGCGCCATCGCAATGTCAAGAGTTAAGCAAGGACTTTTTGATATGGCCCGATTACGATTGTCTATGTTAATGATATCTTCACTTATAGCTACAATTTCTCCAAATTCGGATAAAAAGTTATCGTAAACCAGCATGTCAGCAAAAAAGGTAGTGGAAATTTTAACCCAAGCAACCAGATAGTGTACAAGGAGAATCTTGGCACGAGTGTGGTCTTCGGCCATTTTTATTCGCGTGAAGAGAAAGATATTAAGTTTATGTTTCCAATTTTGAAAAGTGGTTTGAAGGTTTTCCAGTCGAGCCGAGACAACTTTCGGTAACGGGTGTCTTGGAAGAATTTTAAATGACTGATGGCCCCATTGACGAATAAACGCGTACATCGATGAGAGTATTGAGTTGAGGGAATTTCTAACTTCGTCCAATGTTTCGAAAAAGGATGGGAGAGTCGGAGCATTATCGGAGCCACCACTATGCAAACCAATGAAGGGATATTGTTCGATACTCAAACGAGTAAAGGCTGTGATGACCTCGTCAAACTCGTCAGATGTTGCATTCGAATTCCGTGAGTGTTTATAATTGGGAGGTCCAATGGCACCTTTCATCCTAGGTCCTTCGTTTGCAAGACTCTTCAATATTGATGAGCCCCCTCGAAAATGTAGTAATGCACCAGCTTCATTTCCGTGTAGAACTTCAATAGCGAGGAGAACAATACTTCCTAAGAGCGCAGTTTTCCAATCTACAGTGTTATTTTCCAGCATCTCAGCTACTACTTTTGATAAGGCTTCAGAAGCGATATTGCTTTGTTTAATGCTATAATGAAGCATTTCAGGTGGGTAACAGTGACCTAACTGTGATAGGCGTATTGCTCCGATGGCCAGTACTGCATTCAGCATAAAGGGCTCAGTGTAACTTGCTTGAAGAATGAGCTTCTTCCATAGCTGCCCATTGAAGAAGCCAGAAAACTCCTCAGTGCATGCTATTCGAAAATAATCGAAATAGACAACTTCGTCAGAGGAAATGGAAATGGGTGCAATATAAATTGGGCCTGTCGGTGGGAGAGTATTTGGCGGTGGGAACGAGAAGTCCCTCTGGCCGAAACACCCAACTTCCTCCGCGCCTAATAGTTCTGATCGCGGTAGCGTATAAGGATTTTGGTCATTCTCTGAAAAATTCGTATCTTGTGAACTAAATATTTTGTTTTCTGTAAGGAAATCGCATGTACGGCCAGTAGAACTACATCGGGTGCATGCTGGTTTTGTAGCATCGCATTTCTTCCGTCGAATTCTGCTCAAGTCAATAAATTTTCAAGAACACCACTAGAAAGAGCAACAGTATCTAATAACAAATCCGTTTGATTCGAAAAGCTTACTTGCATGTTTTACATCCAGTTTTGACATTGGGGCCTCTTTTACGGGTCGCTTTCGGCTTCTTATCCATTGTAAATCAACTTGAGAAATTGAAAATTCTTAGCAGGTCCCGTAGTGGATTCTATTTAACTGGCTTTTAATTTCTCTTGGAAATAATGGAGATGAATAATGAAGTTTTGTCATCACCGGCTTGTTTTTGTAGGAAGTAGGAGAGAATGACTTCGACGCTTCAATATAAGGTGGAGTGCATTTCCAATCACGCCAAGGCGGTCCCTCATTGGCTTGGGCGTAAATAAAGAAGGACTAGCATTATAGATAGCCCCAATTTCAGAACCCATGTGTCCGTGAAGCAGTTGGTATCCATGAGTTATCCCTGCTTTAAGAATCAAAGCTATCGTTCAAGAGATTTTCTTATTGATCAGAGCGTAAAGAAACAAAGTACTCCGCTTTTGTATATCTTATCTCCGGTTTATTATCAGATATTATATATGAAGGTATGCCCACGGGAGTGTCTTATTCCATTCTCATTTCAAATTAAAATTTATTGACTGAAGGATTAAGCATATTCGCTTTAAAATGAGCAAGTTACTCACTGTCTTTGGTGCAACCGGCAATCAAGGCGGATCACTTATCAACCACATTTTGCACAACCCCGAGCTATCAAAACTCTACCGTCTCCGTGGTATTACTCGAGATAAATCCAAGCAATCTGCAATTTCGTTGAGAGATAAGGGAGTTGAAATTGTAGAAGCTGATTTGGATATACCATCGACACTTGTTGCTGCTATTGATGGTTCATATATTGTCTTTTCAGTCACCAACTGTGAGAATATCTTTCCCATCCAACCACCTAAAACTAACGTACCATCTTAGTCTGGGAAAAGGGACTAGCTGAAGTGGAGATCACACAGGGGAAAACAATCGCAGATGTCTCCGTCGCCACTGGAGTGACACTCCTTATTTGGTCATCACTACCAAATATAACCGAGATCAGCAATGGTAAAATGACAGGCGTTAAACATTTTGATAGTAAGGCTACTGTGGAGACTTATATCCGTGGACTTCCTATAAAGAGTGTCTTCTATATGGCTGGGTGGTATATGCAGAACCACATATTTTACATGCCTCCTAAACTTGTGAGTTTGGAAGTTTCAAATCTAGAAGTCATCGAAGATCAAAACTGATAAATTCACAGAAAAGTAATGGAGAGTATGGTTTCACTCAGACCTGGAGTCCAACCACTAAAGTACCAATGATTGATATCAACGATACAGGCAAATTTCTCACTCCCGTTCTCCTAAACCCAGCGCAGTACGAGGGTAAACGACTTACTTGTGCTGCTGCATATTACACTCCTCTTCAACTCGTGAATGGATGGGCCAAGGTCACAGGGAAGAGAGTTGTGTATGAGCAAACAACAATGGGTGATGTGAATTCTAACCTGACGGCGGAAATGAAGCGTGAGCTGAAGAGTAATGCAGGATTTATGGATAAATGCTCGTATTTTGGACCCACTGGGGAGGATGACCTGAAGTGGACTTTGGACCAGATGAATGAAACTCCTACGGAGTGGGAAGCCTTTTTGAAAGCTAATGAGCCGTGGTTTGGGTAGGCATGAGATATCAATAGCAATCTATCACCATCGAAATTTGTAGTAATATTTAAGAAGAGCTGCTCTATGCCAAGATAAAATTGTGAAGATTTCGCCACCTATACTAGATTACATGGAGAAAATGGCCTGTTTGACTTCTCAATGCGAGAATAATTGTCGCATTTGAAGCGATTCCCTAGTACATTAACTCAGTTTGTCTGAAGTCTGAGGGGCAGGCAGCAAATGTAAGATTGTTACTGATAATTTCATTGTGTTTTGATATCAAGACAGTAAGAGGAATTTCCTGTCTTTACTTGAGCTAAGCGCTCAGCTGATTTGAGACTTCGTACTTGTCCTCCTTCATTTCGCTCACTCTCTACAGGAAGGTATCATAGAATACCAAGTTTTGTTTGACTATCATATCGTAAATGCTTCCTTAAAGTTACGCTAGCACTAGCAACGAAACTGGAGATTCAAGCGTAGGCGGGATATACCCGCCAAAATTTGATACCTCAGGCCATCACGGGAGACCCAAGCTCGTCGCGTCTCCCGAAACATCACCACGCGCAATCATGACTCCAACACCTTCGCCGCATTCAAGCTTCCATGAACATTTCCGCTTTGGACGCAATCGGCGACAGCGAACAGCGAATGCATATACTGCCGCGAACCATGTAACCCCTACCCAGACACAGGCACAAACGCCAACACAACCACAGACTGATACACCCACCACAAGACTGGCAATGCTGAGCGATGATGAGGGTGATATCGAGGACATTGAGCAAGATGAAGACGGAATGTTAGATGGCGAGTTAGAGGATGGAGGAAATCAAGAGCATGAAGGCGACGAAGAAGAAGATGTTGAGGAGGAAGGAGGTATTGAGGAAGGTGCGTCTTAACTTTCCTTAGCAGATATTCCTCGACTATCTCATATTTGCTTGTCGACATGTATTCGACACAGGTACCTTTCACTCCTATGAAATACGCCGATATCATGCCCCCTCGAATCCTGGACATTCTTCGCGGCCAAGCCCGTACTACACCAGTTCTGCAACCTCCACCAACACGACGCTTTTTTATCCTGCCCCGTCCAGCACTACCTGCTAGAAGAACCCCAACGCCGAATCCTCCCGAAAACCAGAGATTATGGCAGCGCATGTTTAGGTTGGGATTTACTGACACCTCATCCGGTGTAGTGCCTATGGATCTAGAACCAGAATTTGACCCAACCGCACTGGGCTTGAAAGAAATTGGGAATCTAGCAAGTTGGACAGTGAGCACTTGCAAACCTGGCTCTGGGGTTGAAGCTTTAAGGCATGAAGATACACAGCTGTTTTGGCAGTATGTAGTTATTTGCAGGTTATAGTACAGTGGATTGATGAAGGCTAATGTGTGAGTAGATCAGATGGTCCACAACCACACCACCTCAACATACATTTCTCACGCCTAGTATCCATCCTTTCCATCCGTATATTTCTCGATTTCGAACAAGATGAATCATATACTCCAACACGCATCTCCCTTCTTGCTGGCACTGGTTATCACGATCTTCTGCCATTTGCACAACTTGAATTCGCTCAACCAAAGGGTTGGATTGACGTTCCGCTCGAACACGTTGGTGGCGGTGAAGAAGGCAAGATGCTCAGGACATTCCTGATTCAGGTCAAGATTATTGAGAATCACCAAAATGGGAAAGACACGCATGTAAGGGGCTTGAAGGTTTACGCCAGAGATGACAGGATAGGTCGAGGCGGATTCCCGTCAATGAATGGGTTCAACATGGCGGAAAGCCATCCGCTCTTGAAAAGAGAATTGGGTGCTCAAAATGGCGAGGAGAGGGGCTGGCTTCTGGAACCCGAGTGGATGGGCGAACCGGAGTTGAGATGAAATTGGTACTTATTCATTATGGTGTTTGGCGTCAAGATACCCGGCGTGATAGAATAGATTGAGTATAGACTACTGCGCTTTAGCCGCCTTCTGCTATATCATGTCCCGTTTTTGTATCGTATGAGCGAAGACTTTATTGAGGTCTTCCTGTCCAGCTCAAGAATTGCTTTGTTTGTAACCTTTATCTAATTAAGCCCATACATTCTATCTGATCTTCTATTTTTCTATTTTGAAAAGGGCTAACTACTCTACGGATCGTTGAGATAACTCCTTGATTTCAAGGGTACTGGCTTGTATGCAATCTTGAGTATATACAGTACATACCTCCATAATCAAGCTTATCCACTCAGAATAGCTTAATTCGAGGCTGCCGATTTCATCATACACATTACTGTGATGACTACGCTCCCATACGGCTGTACATAACGGTTGTGGTTTATTTTCTTCATTCTATACTGGTTTAATGTGCATTTACTTGAATATCCTAAGAGCTTTTGTTACCTTTACTACATCCTTAGTAAGTGCTACAACCTCTCTCCAGAGGCAGAACTCAGGGGCTCGCTTAGCATAAGCGAAATCCTCGACTCTGCCAATTTTGCCGAGTAGCCTGGTTTTGAATTCGAAAATAGAACAATGCGATAAACCCATTGGAGACAGCAAGTCAGAATTACAATTAAAAGAAAAAATGGTGTCCTTGATTGAAACCTCTCGACTTTGAGGTGTGTAGGAGGTCTCGAAAACCATTCTCATAACCCTTGGAGAAATATAAGTGAAGGTCTAGTCCCAGTTATGGTTTACTAGGTCATAGGCGTGGTAGATTGTCACAATAGATAATTCAGTATTTTTTATCCTTCCTCGGTTATTTTTGGTCAACTATTCAATGATCAAGAAATACGAAAATAGCCATTTGTGGCCCGTAACAACCCTGCCTCTATTATTCAGACAGCTCTACTCAAGACATGAAGGTCAAAGATGTTAACATCAAAGCTCCCATAATCACTACCATTGATAAATCAGTATCACCGTTCTTCAAGCCAGGTGAAGTTTGGATATATTGGTACTGTGGATTCCCCGTTTCAAGGAGAACGTCAGACGACGTATTTTTCATAGCATATTTTCCTTGGTTGACATCGGGAAGCTCCGCGCCGCCGCTTTTTTGATCCGATTGGAAATGAAGCTCTACATTGCTGTTTGTTTGACTGGCATCCACAGAACCTATAGTATCGCTGCAATAGTGGCATGGATTAAGCAAATTGGATTCTTGCTGGTCGTGGGCTGGACAGTTGCTGCCATCACCATTAACTTTTGGCATTGATGATTGTGTAGCCGGTTTTTCGATAGGAAAGCCTTTCTTCGGTGAGCTGCCGACTAATGTGTCTTCTTCTAGAGTATCTAATGTTCCATTTACTTTGGGGGCTTCTGTTGGATCAATTTCGATGAATGGCTTTGGCTCTGGAGTTTCAACTTTTGGAGGTTTGCTAATTGCTTCATGTTCAGCTTCGGGGTCCGGCTCAGGTTTTGGTTCAGACTCCGATTCAGAATCAAGAGACGTATCCTGCTTGTAATAGTTAATGCTATTGATGTCCCAGTATCCATCTGCATATGCTTCGGGGTGATTCTTGACATAATCAATACATGTATTGCTGGGAATGGAGTTCGACTTGTAGCAGCTTGTCTGCTGCCAAACTGCCACATTTCCAGCCCAATCACCACAGAATGTAGTATCAATTACGATTCTCATGTTTCTAAAGTGTGCATCGATATCGCAGTTTGATCCGACTTGCAGGACAGGTGCTGCCCAGCTGGATGGATTCGGGGTATCTGAGACAATGTCCGCGGGAATTCCATTTCTGGAAAAGAACCAGATCTTAATGCCTGAGCTAAGCCATTGCATGGCATAAACTCCTCCTCCGTGGTCGTTGAAGGGTGTACCAAAGGGTCCGCCGGAGACTCCGCATCCACCGGCAGAGGTAAGCGCATTATCGCATTGGGTCGAACCTACAAGACCATTTTGCTCGTTTGGAATGAGCGTACAAACTCCCTCATTTCCATCGGTATGAAGGCTGACTAAGTTGGTGGTAGCCTCGTGAACACCTTCTATGATATCGACTTCACCATCCCGGAACCAATTTGGCCCTACTTGCCAACTGGCTATCATTAGGACAATCTTCAGAGGAGGAAAGAGGAGAACTTACAGTGCTGGCCATAGACCGCATGTAGAAGAAGGCATATGGGCTATATCGGCAATGAATAAACCGTGGTTGTATACTGTATTGCTTTCAAGTCGTACGCTTTTCCTACCCCGAGCAAAATCATCGGGCACAGAGCTCGAGTCGACCTTAATTCTGGCAACACCACCATTCAGTCGCTCAATTAAACCTGTTATACTGGCCTCTGCCGAACTTAGATAATCTACATATCCGTGAGTAGGATCATTATCCTGCCCCCGTTAGATTGCACATTTCCTTTTGACACCTTGGCCGTGCCTACCGTAAAAAAGTTGAATTCGGTGAACAAATTACTATTGTTATAAATAGTTTCTAGTAAATAAGGTGCTGCAGAGTTTGCAAAGCTCGAGAGTGCCATGATTAACGAGTGACAGCGTGAAGAAATTGACACACTTGAGGCGAGCGATGTCAATGGACGAAGAAACTACGTAGTAAATCATCATAGCTTATATCCCAAAAAATCCACGTAGCCATGTTATCTGGAATGAAATACTGGGAAAATTTAGCACGAATTCTGGATTCCTCCACTTCATATCTAATTGTTTATCAAGCCACAGCAAAATTGTGTTGTTGGAGTCCCTGGCTTCACCTTATAGGCACCGTCACATTCTTCGCCAACGCATCCACAAACATTGGCAAGACTTTGACGTTGGAGGACCAAATTTTTTTGACAACCGAAGTATCGTTGGTTCATACTTTGTAGGTTTTCATATTGTACAGATCAATGTTCGCCATAAGTTTGAAATTAACGTGTGATCCGAATAGGACCCCTATGACCCCTATCTTAACCGAACTTTCGACTGGAGATTTGGTGAAATTCAGAACAAGAGATTCACTAGTACACTGACATAGGAGTGTGGGAAATTCGCGAAATCCGCGAAATACCCAATTATAAAGTAGTGTATGATATGAGCAGACTATACCAAGGCTACATTGCTTGGCGGTAGTGTGTAATGCCCGCGAACGCTCCAAATCCCACCCAAGAAATGAGGCTGAGCTGAATACGAGCTTTCTAAACCATCACATTCATTCCTGCCACATCTTTTCCTTCTCTTTCCCTCTCAACACTCTCTTTAATCAAATCATCACATAATATGACACACCTACTCGTCCTCTACCCGATCGTCAAAGCTAGTGAAAATCTCAGTATACGTCTAGGTTATGGACGCTTCCCTCTTGGCGCGGATGGCTGGAAATGCGTGACTTGTCACTCCCCACATAGCACCAAATCTGAAGACACCGATCTGGAGATTTATATTGCAGAAAACGAAACACTATGTCGCGATTGTAAGATATCATGGGTTCGAGAAGTTGGCCACATTGAATACAGTGATGCGTTCGAGCGAATTGTGGGAATATGGGCCGGAGCTGCGTTCTTGGTGTTTGGTGTTTGTTCAATGCTCTTGAATGAGAGCACCAATATGGGTGTCTGGAAGGAAGGTGAAGCTTTGCATTGGGTATGTTCCTTTGACTTTCGCGAAGTCCTAGTCTTGAGCTGTTAGAGGGGTGAGAGAGCTGACAATAATTAGCTCAACACGCACCTAACGGCTCCACTACACATCTTCCACTATCTCGACCAAATATATAACCTACTTCTGATCACGCTACTTATAACTGCTTATCTAACCCTGCTCACTACAATGTCTATAATCACATTCTTGCTATGTATGGATCCAGGTTCAAAGAGACACTGGAGAAATATGACGCTGCCAATGTATGGGCTTCTAGTCGGAGAAGTAGTATATGGAGTTATATTGTTTCATGTGGGGATATCTCCATGGGACCTTGTTCTTGTATTTGGGCCGATCTACCTGGGTTTTGCAAGTATCGTCGGGGCACTAAACTGCACAAGAGTGGAAATGGAGGGCGAAATGAGGCTCGATTAAAAAATGATCAAAGGTGAGCTCATAGAGATAAAAGTTCAGTTACAATATTATAAGTGTGCTTTGCAAGCAAAGCCATGAAGCTCACCAAATATTCCATCTATTGATCTGTGGTCGCAAGTCGGGAAATCATTGCCACAACAAGAATTTCTTGCATACAATCATTAACTCAACGTGGAACAGCATCGAAAATAGCTTGTTATGGTTTGGTTTTCGATGCAATATCCCTCTCCTGTGTAGTGGCCGAACCTGTGAGACTACATGTTCTAAGACGCAGCATGTACCTCTATCTCTACATTCGTGGATATTTGCCCGTTTACTGATGATCCCTTTGGTGTCCTACATATTCCTCCTCTGCTCCTTTATTGGGCATTCCCCTCTAGTATGATTTGGCATATTCCACGTCTGCCCGAAAACTCTGGGATACCTCGCGTCAAAATTTATGTCTTTATTCAGATTATACGTAAGCTCCTCGTTTCTCCTAAGCTAACTTGTGGAAAAGAAAGCCGGTGGAAGGCTCAATTTCGTTGCGAGGATAGATGAAATGATGTGATTGTCGTAATGCTGGGAGTTCGAATTGTTTCAATCAGGGGTTGGGTATTAGTTACTCGATCGCGCCAGGTTAGCACAGTTGAGTATAACGTGAAGTGTTTGAGACGCTTGCTCCTGTTCTTTTCTCGAGGGCTAAGGCGGGACTGCCACCAGCTATAGGTAGCCTGTCTTCTACACTAAATAACGGAACTCTGCGATTTGATGATTTCTCAACTAAATAATTTAGCTTACATCAATACAGCTTGTGGAATATGCTAAGGACTGAGAGTAGGAGAATTAGCGTCGATGACTTGATAAAAGCGAATCGTCGCAAAAAAAGAAGCTTAAAAGCAGTAAAGCTACCTAGATTTGAGTATCGTTCTGGGCGGAGATTCATCACCACGCCTTCATGGAGTGTAAGGTTTTGTGGTCACTACCTCGGGGTAGGGGGAAATATTTGTCGTTCGGTGGAAAGCTGATTCTTTTGTGACCGCCAAACTGAAGCGTGAAATGTGATGCTCAATGGTCTGGATCAGTACTCACAACAGGCTCATGATACTCCATGTGCAATGTACAGCATAAAACTTCCCTTATTCAAATCACCCATAGAACCTCCATAAATCACGGGGGGAGTAATGCTTCCGAGCATGTCGAAACAAAAAACGAATTCGGGTAGAAGGCTTTCAAGTGGTATAGAATTGCTGCTCTGATCGTAGATTATGCGCAAAGCCTTTCCCAACATTCCACACCCTCAAATCCCTGAGATCTAGCAAAACACCGCAATCTACCTCCAACAGGCCATGTCGGAGAAGTATCGCCATCGCACAAATCCCATTTCTTTGCCTTCCCTCCTTTCATATGTCCCAACCCACAATATTTATCTGAGTCTTCTGGCTTCACGCTCGGATTCTAGTAGGCAGAGAATATCATCTTCACGGACTGCGGGATTCGTTAGTTTGGACGTCTTCTAGAGGCAAGTGAAGTGTTTACCTGGGCCCTTGACGTTGCGGATGATGGAACGGGTGGTATCGTCCATGAACTCAACGCGGACTTGGGTGACACCTCCACGAGATCCTAAACACATGCGAATTAGCTGGAATTCTGCCAGTTCGACCTTTCGGTTCTCTCCATCCGTCTCTTCCCCTCCTTGCATCTCGACCACGGGTCATCTTTCATCGTTGCGACAGAAGGGGGCAGCATACCGGTACGGCCGAGGACACGGGTAACTTTGACGAGCTTGACTGGGACCTTTGAGGTATCCATGTTTGCGGATGATCGAGTCGAGAGTTTCGGGTTTTGAAGTTTGTGTAGTGATTGAGCAATGGGCCGTGAAGTCAAAAACGTTGTCGATGTGGATGTCTTGGCGCATTGAAATTTGAGATGTGCGCTTGAGTGGGTTTTGGTCTCGCTTAACGTTATCTTATCGCCGTAGAGAAGTATCTCCTAGGCTCGGCACGGGATAATATTAATCCGTCTCTGTTATTGTTTATTTTGAACCATCTTGCTATCTCTCTGAATTTAAATTCTTTCTTTTAGTATACACTGCTTTGTATATAAAAGTATAGAAGTATTTTGCTCTCAACACAAGTTATATGGGCGCCACTTTGAGTTCGTATTTCAATATTCCTCAGCATCTCAGGTCTCTACAGTCACGTCAAGGTACATATTCTTTCAACTAGCTTTGAAAACTTCATTCGGATATTTATACAAGATATTTGGGAATCCAAACCTGTTGCTAGTGCATTTATATTAAAGTTGTCGTATCGTCGCAGTAAGTAATATCTTCCACCGTGGTCAACGCTTCGATTGATACCAACTTGACGTTTCCTTGGCGCTGCTCTTGCGCTAAGCCTAACTCTCCAAATATTCACTATGATTGACAGTGATGCGACGTTAGAGACCAGCTTATACAGAGACTTCTATTCACGCTCTGTAGCTTCTCAAGGGTCAGCTGTATTGGAGTTGTATGAGCTACAGAACTTGTTTGATGTGCTGTGGGAAACGTTGACTTACAATTAGGAGTTTCTTGATCTTGGGTATTATGCTTCAACCATCAGCACTGTCCATTCTTCGGTAGGTTTCAATTGGAAGCCTCTAAGAAATTTCTAACGCAGTCGAATGAGCCGAAATTTCCACGGGAGCTTTGGTATGCTTTCGGTACTTCTCAATGGATATCGAATGCGTTGAAAAAACAACGCACCTATGCCCACACGGACAGATACTCCATCAGCCCGAGTGGCAACGCCTAAGACTGTAATTGCGTACCTGCTAGATAGGACCGCAACCAACTCTGTTACCTCTTGCGTGTTTCCTGGGTCGTCAAACCTGAAAACGCCCTTTATGATTGTGGAGAATATCGTTTTCATCTCAAATGTCCACACGTTAGGGTCAGATGAAATGGAAAATGCGGTGGCATTAGGAAATGCGAGATACAAGGCCCATAATCCCAGCACTCCATCACTGAATCCGGATATGTCATCTTCCTCTCTATCACTGATTCTTTGATGGATGATATTTTCTAACTCTTGAGGAAAGAGGCGTTTCACAATTTCCATACCATCTGGGTGAACTTGCTCAGAAGCCAGGAAGTGAATTCTTCTAGGAAATTTCCACTCTATGCACACAGACACCTCGCCCCCTCGTGCCAATCTTACTTCATCTAGTCCTGAAGAGCCTGTGAAGAGGAAGTCAATAGGACCAATCCACGATGCCCACGACCATGTGGAAAACTGCTCATTTGTTGTGATAGGAACGTTTGTACGCGTTTGGGCTCCTTCCAAAGGATACCAAAGGAGAGCCCGAGGCAAGAAATGGAGTGGTATACCTTGGGCATAACGGAGCCACCGGTCAGTGGGAGGTGAGGCGTAGAAGCGATTGAAAATTCCTTGGAAAGCATTTACGATATCTCGTGAATTTCCTAGATGTCTTCTGCTATATTCCTGAACGATCAGCTTGTACCAAGAAAAGGTGTTGTTTTCTCGATATGCTAGGCAATGGAATGGCGATGGGTCGGGATCTTTCATTAACAGGTTTCCCCACCAAGGTGGTCCTGTTCTCACTTCCAGATTGTATGAGTCTACCACTTGATATTCAAGCTGCTCACAGCCGTAACCCTCTCTCCATTGACTTTCTTTGCATGCAAAAAACACCTCATCGTGTGTGAAATAAAGGCATCGAGTTGAAAGACAGTGCTCCTGGTATGTCCAAGCTCGCTTATTCCAATAACTCTTCGCAACTTGCTCAACGAGCGATGGCCTGCATAATGCAAGATTGAAAGAGCCTCCCCGTACTCCCGGCATCTTGAAAATACTTTCATATGGCAATTTATTACGTACACTGATTCCTTGTAGCCCGCTATTGGCATCAAAACCCGTAGCTGCGATGACTGTAAGCGTTGCATTTTCGTATATTGAATCCATGCCATGAATTAGTCGCCTTTTTTCACTTTCATCATCTTGGACAATGCACAGAGCATCAACCCAAAGATATCTCTGCCCTATTTGTCTCACAAGATCCATGGTATCCAGGACTGATCGAGATATCTGTTTGTTTTTGCTAGAGATCGAGCTATCTCTACGAAGGGTATTGGGTTTGCTCAACTCAGCCAAATTAGAATTATTCGTACGCAAGCAAGAATGAGCAGCTATACCCCAAACGTAGCTCAAAGCTACGTAAGTGCATGGCACAGTTTTCTCGACCAAACACTCATCCACGACATCGATTAAGCGAAATCCTGGCGCCTGCCAGAAAGGCTGATTTCGTTGGCCACTTGATAGTTCTTTGGAGTGCTGATGATCTATACACATTTCTAACCAATGCGCTGCCAATTTGCAATCGAACTTTCGCTCAATCTGTCGCCTTTGGGGCTCCGGCACTTCACTTGCAAGCCGCAGGTTTGTACCCCTTGCAATAGGCTCTAACTCTGCTATGATGAAGCGGTCGCTATGAGCTTGATTCATTGATGTCGGAGTGTGCTTGACACCGGTAGGCCATTTATCAACACTTAACAGAACTCTTGGGTGGTAACATGTTCTCCGCTCTCTTTTGAACCTATCAGCCCAAATCCAACCTTTGCTCTTCAGCCATAGGTGTGTATTGCGACTAATCAGTGATCTCCATGAATCACCCCAACTTAAGCGTATAGCTTCGATTATCAAAGCTGAAAATGGGCAATTGTGATTCATATAGTGTTGGAGCAAGCCGATGGACTTTTCCTGTAGTTCTTCTTCCAAGAACATTTGTTCCAACTCGTGAGAACATATTGGGCAACTGAGGCTCAAATCCACCGGCGACGCGTCGGACATGGTACTGAAAATGTATATTCCACGGCTAAAAAACGGTGAGGTCTCACAAGATCGACGTTTTATTTCATTTGCAGATTAAATCGTTGGAGAATTACCGCCGCATGATAAGCCTGCAAGGAAGGGAATTAAGGACTCGAGATTTGATGACCCTCGGTTATGTTTTCTTTATCTGGCGGGGATTTTCAGCCCAACCTTGCCGCCACGTCAACAGGCAGCACATAGAATGGCAAGAAGCGTGAGGCTGACTTCACACAGCAGGAGGGGTTGCCATGAGGCTGATATGTTCAAATTTAGTTGTAAGTCATCATCTGATGACTTATAGAATAGTCCATAGCCTTGGCTGGCGGACGAGTGGCTTACACCCAGAACGCTCACAGAGAATTACTGACTTCATAATCTGCTGATAGAGCAGCATGCTCCAGTTGATTGTTTGAAACTCGACAGTTTACTACATTCATCGCTTACGAGCTATCAAGCTTTAATTAATTGACGAGTCTCTAAACAGTATAAGCAAGACCATGCAAAGCACTTTGAAATAGCCAGAGATATCTTGTCTATAAATCTATCCTCGTCGGCGCTCCAAAGATCTTCGTGACTCAACTGTTATGGTTTGCTGTTAGCGCAAATATTGCTAAACGCTTGAAGTCACTCACACCCGATAGTTTCGTTTTTGAGATCAACAATCATTCTTACATCCCTCAAAAATCCACCCCCAAGAGATATAGCGTCATTCGCACCATGGCTCAGGAGGCTGATGCAGCTTTGCCAGCCAGTATTCCCCAGCCCTGATTCCGCTACATAAGCCCATGGTGAGACTCTAAATTCCACTCCCCCAAGATTGAATACTAGCTCTGGTAGATCACGCCTCTTGTTACAATTGACATATTTGAGTGGATCTTCAAAGTCAACTTCTTTGACATCCATAAGAGCATCCATATAATCTGCTATCTTTGGGGGAATTAACAACCACATCATCTCTGTTTCTATAAGGGCCATCCCATTTATCATCGTGACCGTCATGGACGAATTATCTCCTACGCTGACAGATTTGGCCTCAACGCTGTATCCAATCCAGTCCCAATCCCAGTTATCTGGCATCTTGCGATTGAGAAGGGGTAACATCTTGATATTTTCGTTATATTCCGAACCCCCAAGAACAAGTTCCCCGTAGTCATGTATTTCTGCATCTTTTAGATGTCTTGGGAGAGTCAATTCAAATGTTGGACGATCAATGAGACCCTTTTCCCACATATCTAGGACGATGTTTTTGTTTCCCGAAGCAGAGAGACCAGCGTGACAGCCAGGTCCAATCATGCCATCGTATTTTACGCCCTCAATATAGAAACCACTGCCGATGAGAACATCGGCTTCTATAAACTGTTGAGATGGTATGGTGATTGGTCCAATTTCCATGCTATCGCTAGCAGCAGGCCCTCCGACGAAGGCGTTGAGGAATGATGCATCGATGTACGTGCCGTTAGGAGTGTATGTCGATGAAAATGAAGAGTTGTAGTGTTTTCGAGCCCGAAATCTGGGGTCTTCCAGACGGGTGGATATTACAAAAACATCACGAGCAACGAGTGAAAGGATAAGATAAAAAGGTTGTGGCGGTGTTCCAATTGTAACGTTCACTGTCGTTAGGTAGGAGCCATCTGCCTATATCAATTAGTGAATATATAATATCCAACAGAGTAAAAACAGAGCCTTCAAGCTCCTATTTCACCTACCTCAAGTGGTGCATGTTGCTGATGATGGTTGAGTGGACCAAAAATCGTCTTCTGTGTGACCTTCCCAGCAACGGCTTCGGAGAACCGTTTCTGATGCAATGTCAGCAATTTTCCATACTAAGATTCTTAATATGCTGATTAAACACCTGTTTGGTAAAAGATTTTTAAACATTGTTTGAATTACCTTAACTCGATACAAAGGCAAGCAGATTGATAGCGACTCAACACAAGAAACGTAAAGGAGGTAGAGAATCACTGCAAAGTACTGCATGATTAGGCTTCCTGAAACTAAGGAACAGTTCGACTGTCAGTTCGGGCTTCACAGGTCTCTCCTCTCCTTCGACTTCACTCGGCCTAGACCACGGCGGCGAATCCTTCGCACGAGAAGATTATGTGCGGAGCTAGTTAATAGAGTGACTTTCCCATGCCAATAACAGGCGGTACGGAGTCAGATACGAATTCGATGGAAATGCACGCAATGGGGAGGATTTGGTGGATTGGCCCTGGTATTGATTTGATGCATGTGTTACATTTGCTTAGTGAACCTCGGTACTCTGGTAGTTTGACTCTATCGCGTCGAATAAATCCGCTAATTGTTGGAAAGTTCAAGTGAGAACCTATTAGAGAGCTCCATGGTGTTGTTGGAATAGCCAACACTTATATGCCCGCAGGGAACTCTGAGTAGTTCTAATAGGTGCTCTGGAATGCTTGGCATTACACTTACTGTATCGTCCATGACGGCCGCATTGGTTAATAGCCAAGCATTGGCACTATAGCAACGCTACCTGCAATTTACCAAATATTGATTATTTCTTCGCATGGAGCTTGTAATATTTCCAAATTCTATTCCGTACGCGATGAATGACCCTTGAAATTCTTATTAAGTGGCTTGTTATATGAAATTAGACGCTAGTCTTTGATTTGATATTTTCTCTAGCAATCCAACATGTTATAAGGAACAAGTTGACAATAAATACAGGGCATCACTGGCAACGATGTGTGATTCTCTAAAGTTGTTGTAAGATGTTTCTCTACGCAAAGTCTTGTTAAAGACTGTGAAAATCAACTTCGTATAGGTGAAGCTCGGATTCAATCACCGTTGTTCGAAGAGCAGATGATGAGCACCTACTGGAAAATTTTGGAGCAATCCAATATCGAATGATTCACTCTGGTAGTCATTGACTATCCGCAGTTTTTCAACGTACTAGATACTCGCTGCAACGATAAATCATTTTTGACAGCTACTGGAGGAATTGGATCACCGAAACTGACAGTGGACTTGCGCATACGCATCAACGCTGCGGTAGATGCCATGAAACATTGGATTGAGGACTTCGTTGCTAAAATACAGTTCAGAATAGATAATTTAGGATTACATAAGCGCATCCGTCTTTACAAGATTGATGATTTCTACTACTATAACAGGTATTGTGACTTTGCCACTAAAGACGGTGCACCTCGAGACTGGAAAGACGATTCATGGTTCTTCACTATTAGAGGAAATGATAAGGATTACGATGGTAATCTGCGCCGAATCTTAACCTGCGTCGCTTCCAACGCGGTTAGTCAGCATCGCTGCTCTGCTCAGGCGCTACTCACCCTCTGCTCAGGTTGCTGCTCAGTCACATTTCTGCTCTCGCTTACTATCTGACTCAGGTGCTCTGCCATACGAGAGATGTCAATTTTACACGACTTATACAGGGTGCCCAAGTCGGCTGCCTACAAGGTGAGCGTATTTGTTTACCACAGATCCGTAACCAAATAATGAAGCGTAATTTCTGGACACTGTATTCTATTTTGATATTTAGAGTACTATAATTACCAGTATATCGGTTTGGAAGACTATACCTCGAAGTACTTGGATTTTAAGCATACCATTTTCACGTACTATAAAACGTCATATGCGCCTTATTAATATTTCAAGCCAAACTAGTCCGAATTATAGTGACATAATTCGAACTGCTTTGGCTTAAAATACACTAATTCGGCCCACTCACCCTATAGGCCGGGATATGATGAAATATTGATATATAGATTATATTTCATGAGTATACGCTTTCATAGTCTAACCCATCTTGACACTTCAAAAACTCATATTTAGATCTCTAGTTCTTAGTCTTGTAAGAATCAAAGATCGGAGCATTGACTAATCGTAGTTTGTAGTCATGAGCTGATATTGGGAGTCGAGCTCTAGATACGCCCCTAAAACTCTGGCCAATGTTTTATGATTAGTCTGCCGAGCCATCTCACCCAAAATTTCCACAGCCTCAACTTTCAAACGCCGATCGTGAGTTTCAAGGCTATTGATATTATCAAAATTAATGATCGAGTTTGCTGAAAGGCATACAAGTCCTGATGCATAAGGGCATATGTTCATCCTGAGCGGTTGAGCATTACTAATATAAGAAGAGACAAGCAGGAACAGCCTACCAGATAAATGCAGCGCTTTTATCCTTAATGCTAACAAATAGTGACATGAATTCTCGACACTCGTTCACCAGAGCATTCCAGCCTTGGGGCTGAGGCGGTGGCAGGCACGGTTCACCAAGACCAAGAGTTATACTGCGTCCATAAGTACGGAGTTGATCTATCCATTGAAAATCCATCGAATTAACATGGCAAAGCTGTCCAAGACATGCTACAACAATACCGTACATCGTGCAGAGAAATTTGGGAATACAAGGAAGGCAATTCTGCGATTGAGCCACAGCCTCTGCACCGAGGATCTTTGGCATGCGGAGTTTCCACTCTTTTAACGAAAGCCGAATCGTCTGGCAACGGGCCGCTCTTTCACTGGGGGTCAGCTGCTGTGATCGCAATGAAAAAAGAGCGTCGTACACATGGCCTTGGATTTGAGATAGCTCGACGTAAGCGCGAAATAAATTAAAGCCAGAATTGTACAACTCAGGCGTGCTGACGAATCCCGCAGTATCTTCATCTGGCTTCCTTGCAGGCATCTCGATGTTGATATCTGTATCTTGTTGAATAGGCGGCTGCCGGATGCGCATAGCAATACCTCGATCAAGGATGTATGCTATCCAAAACACTCGCCGCATTTGTAGAGCTTCTCTAGGAGTGGCGTTACTATAGAAGTCGCTATCACTACGATGAATGCCTAGTAACTGACAGAGCCTGAGAGCGGTGGAGATCAAATATACAGCAGGTCTGATATCAGGTGTATTTTGAAATACAATGACAAGTCCCAAAAGCACCTGCAGATTTGCAAGCTCAACATCTCCCATGAGAATATCAGACAAGACAGACTGTGCTTTGCTGAGGCAGTCTGTGACACTGCCAATTGAGAAGTCGACATGGTCAATGCCAGCACCAACTTGGCCAAAATTACAATATTGTGCATTAGCCATTATCATATTGATCATTGCCCAAACTGTACGAGACCGTTGACTAGGTCTATTATACCATTCTTCAACCGCTTGGTTTATTGCTTGAGGATCGAACAGTGGCAAAATGCTGTTAATATTCACGAGGTATATCTCGATCAGTTGTCGCACAAAGCCTTCCGCAGGTAAGTCCATTTGCGTTGGCATTGGAGAGCTGTGACTGGAGAAGTTTGTATTCCAAGAAATATTAAAGCCACTTGAGTCGATTGTATTTGAGCTTAGCTCGTCAGTTGATGTCGAAGGTAGCATGACATCTTGGTGAGATAAAACTAGCCTCTTATCTACAATAAGGGTTGAGTGATCAAGATCTGAATAGTCCTTGTTCTGTGACTGATTGCTAGGAGTAGTTGAAAAAATTGTATCTAAGCCCATGTCTTCAATGGACGTCGATGGCTTGGGTAACTCAGGCAGACGAGATTTAGGAGTCTTCTTTCGCCGGCTAGGAGCCTGGTAGGTGCATTGACAACTGTAGATTTGACAGTGCGAACAGCGTGGTGTCAGGCCATCGCATCTGATTCTTTTTCGATAGCACAAGTCGCAAGCCTGTTGCTTTTACGTTAGTCGATACGATTGTTCCCGCCTAATCGTAATATGCTGAGACTCGGGAGCAAACCTTTCGAATTTGGGACCTGTGAGGTTCTCTCATATCGTTTAGTACTGCTTACTTGAAGTATTTACAATAATTCAAGGTTTTGTTTAGGGTTGTTGGAACAGTGCGTAAGGAGAAACTATTTTATGCTTATGGAACATTCGTCTAGGGCTTATTTATTGGTTCCGCGGAACCAATGTCTTGGCAGAGCTTACAAATGTGCGGAGGTGCAGGACATATTGTACAGCGTATTGAGCAGAATTGCCACAATCATGAAAATATTTGTACAAACATTCTTGGAAGTGACATGCTACTTTAATTTGTGGATTCTGAAAATAGTTTCCAGTCCAGGATTCCCAGCAGTAAATTCGGCTTCATTATTTCCTCAATTCAGATTGTTGGGTAGACACTCTTTTGTGCTGATTTCTGATACAACAAACAAGAGCAAATATATTAGCTTGAGTGTTATTCAATATGACGTGATAGGAAAATAAATGGTGATTGGACTGTGCACGAGAGAGTGGTGGTCCTGACGTATTGTCTCTAGGAATCTCGGCTGTATAAACTTGGCTTTTACTGACGTATACTAGGTTCCGCGGAATAGGATCTAGCTACTGTAAGCAACTCGGGAGCTTAGGAGATACAAATAGAAATGCGTACTGAGAATTACCTTATATATTCTTGAGCTTCCGACCATTGTGGTAAGCAAGATAAGGTATATTCTAAGTGTGCAAGATCCTGATTTCCAACTTCGCCGACTACAACCAACTGACTCCTTGTGTCTCAAAAGACAGCAGTAATGGGTATCAAAACTAACATAACGCTTTATACCGAGGGTACACCCAATGGTCTTAAGGCATCTATAGTCTTGGAAGAGCTCGGTCTCGAGTACAAGGTCTGTCTGAATGAATAATACTCTTCACTCTATTTACTAATAATCTCTCATCTAGGTCGTCACTATAGATTTCAATACGCACGAACAAAAAGAGCCCTGGTTTCTTGAGATCAATCCAAACGGACGTATTCCCGCTCTTACCGACAAGGACGAAAGCGGCCGTGAGATTAAGATTTTTGAAAGCGGTGCTATTCTTTTGTATATTGTCGCCACGTACGACAAGAATAACAAAATTTCCTTTCCTTGCGGCACCAAGGAACACTGGGAGACGGTTAGTTGGGTAGGTGTACACAATATCAATTATACTTCACTATCCTGCTAAAATGGTCTCGCATTTTTCTTAGGTACTAACTCAACGATAGCTTATGTGGCAAATGGGTGGAATAGGACCCATGCAAGGTCAAGCCAACCACTTTACTCGTAAGTGCAATTGTCTAAGAGTTTATTCTAAGAATCCTCTTAGTAATTAACAATGCTTGATACTAGGCTTTGCCCCCGAGAAGCTCAAATACCCAATTGATCGCTACGTCAAGGAAAGCCATCGTCTCTACCGTACCCTTGAACACCAATTGGCCAAGAACGGAACTGGTTTTATCATAGGCGACCGTGTTACTGTCGCAGATATTGCAATATGGCCATGGTTTGCCGCTTACAGTAAGCTAACAACGCTTGAAATCAGCCATATTCTTACATGTATCCACAGAGTTCTCTGGAATTTCTTCCGTTGTTCAATATACAGAGATTTCAAGATGGTTTGAGAATCTTATCCTCCGACCTGGGTTTGAGGCCGGCCGTAATGTGCCCCGACCTCATTTCCATATTACTCTTAATCGTCTTTCTGAAGAAGAGCTTGATATGATCGCCGAACAGGGCAAACGTTGGCAGGATGAGGCACGAGACAGAGAATTTGCCTCGTGAAATGGAATATGCATGGACAATAGTCAAATTTGCAATTTACTATTTGCATTTATCTTGTAGGCCGGCAGGTTCTATTGAGAATCCACGGCTTACGGCCGAGGTGTTGAGCGGCGGTGGTGCGCGACTTGGGCGACAAGTTGTTGTTGAGGCCTGCCCTTGCCTCATTCGCTTAGAGCCTGCTTAGTAATCAGTGGGAGGATATACCTTCTTGCAGCCTGTACGTAGTATTAGCTCTTTAGACGAACGAACAACACCATAGAAGACACATATAAATGTAGTTATAGTCGACCAGCTCCCCTGCATAGTGTGAGTCACCGCAGTTGTTCAAAAATGAGATGTCACTAGATTTATTTCTCTTATCTGCAAGATAACAACATTTCGCATGCTTGTGTGAGTGACAGTAAAGACATAAAGGAAAAGCGTTTCTGGTTCTCTTGAATAGCAAGAAATAATCACCGAGGCAATAGTATACAACTGAGTCCAAACTTTGGTGGCACTTTTGGCAAAGCTTTGTTACCTGTCACAAATGGTAAAAACGTACAAAAATATACAAAACGGTAAAACAGCCCGAACGAAGAATCCCGAAAGTCTATGCCTTTGAGTATAACCGCTTCTCAAGGGGACTACAAAAGGATCCCCCTAAGCGCGATCCAGCTGACTAATTAGCATGCTCAGGAATCAGGCACAGCCCAGGTCAGAACAGCGACTGTTCAGGTCCAAAGACGTAAATGGAATTTAGTGAACATCAGATTCGGGGTAGAATATATGGGAAATACAATTCCACAGACTTAGACACTAAGACCCAGCATCAATGTTAGGAATTTGGACCTTGCCACTTGCGAGACAGCATTACAGATCGCTGAGGCAACTGACGACGAAATTGATCTTGCTTGTTACTTCCGACTTATATTGGCCGATCATCTAACTTTGATCTCACGCCACCATTCTCCCTTACAGATTTTGTTGAACAGGATTACATCAAGGGGTTCCACCCAAAGAGCATTCCGCACCATAAAGTAGCGGAGAGTTTTTGTTTAAAATGGCTTCATGTGTGGGGTAAGTACGCCAATGTGGGAATGCAGATTTCCCTGTCCCTATCAATCAATATGCCGTTTGCGTCTAAGACTACGAGGGGAAAAGAGAAATGATTCCGTCTAGCGTCTTAGAAGTAAATGTATTGCATAATGACTGTAGGCTCAGTCTCCAAGAATCTCACCACTAACTTCTTTGCATATCCAGGACCACAATATGAAAATCCATTCTGGCGCGTTCTACGAATATTTGGATTTATATGGAATTGGGCAGCCAATTCAATTTCAGCTGTTTCTCCAATATATGCAATAAATGTGACTAAAATATCACATGTCATGATCTAGAGAGTTTTCCAGTTTTCATTTTCATTTTATTTTTGTTTTTCGTACCGTCGTCAACATGGCTGCATGACATAGGTTAAAAATAGAAATCAAGGTCTCTTCCAACACACTCACACGTAAAAATCATTTGGTTTAATGATCAGTAAATCATTACGTTCCCAGCTATTTTTCTGGCAAAGGGGATACTTACTTGATAAACGCGTTACAGGGCTCTAAATGTCTCTAAGTGTATCGTACCAAAAGCATGTGTAACCATAACCACTACACAATTCGGCTTGCTCCATTCAACTCCAAATTGTGTTTGCCTCAGGCACTCACCTTAGTTTGAGGTTAAATCAACCTTCGCTGGTTATATCTAATTTATATCCATTGAGAGCAACACATGAACTCATATTTCCTATCATAGTGATCGTGGCTCTGACAAAAATTGGCAGTACTGCTAACCAGAATTTCACATGTCTATAATTGGCTGCGTCGTCTTTTACCCATTCATCCAGAGATCCTTAGCCGGCCAAACGAACGAATAGCGATAGCCTTCACACACCATAGATCTGGTCAGTGGTGCGAAAAGTATGATCGCCCCCATGGAATCCACGACGACTTATGTATGTGCATGCAGCCCGGCCGCAGCACGCTCCAATAAGCACATGGTGTCTTCAGCCCCCGTCTCACTCCTTGTTCATCTGCAGACGCACGTCGGCCACATCAAAGACCGCCATTTGCTATGGTCCTTCGATGCTGTGGGTTCACTAAATACACAGTCACCCTCCAGGCCCAATCATGAAGCCTTGCTGCACTGATGCTTTTCCAAAGTTCCAAAATTGGAATCAAGCGAGGCTGAGGTTGGTGCCGACGAATGCTTCGAGTCCTGGCAAGCGGACGGGCAGATCATTCGGGATGTTGTACTAGAACAGTAGGTTTGGCGCTGATCTCTATTCTTCTGTCTTATACACACACATCTCTTTTGATTTCCAAGCTGATATTCAAATCAAAACTCTGCTGCCTTTGGTATTGCCTTTTGTTTGTTTGATATCCTCTGTTGATCGGATTAATCCGAGTCATCGTAATCCTGGTCTTTTGCAGCCAGTATCACAGTATCGGTATCGCTGTGCCGCAGCTGGGTGCAACAACCTGCCACCCCAGCTACATTCGCCCAGGCTGTATCCAACATCACCAACATTGTTGGAACGTCCTCCTACGTCGCATTCAAATGTGTAGCTGCTCTATCCTGTAGCAACAAAAAGCTGCATAATCGCGTTCAAGAACCCGTGGAGCGCGATGCATTTGGTGAGGATATGTTGGAGTTGTGCCGTCGTAATGGCCTTTGGTGGGGTATGCGCTGGAGCAGTCGAAGAAAAGCCCGAGCAGTCGGCGGTGGATGAGAACATTCGACCTGAAGAATGGCCACGGATAATTAACCAGAAATATTTGAAAACGATCGTCACTGCAACAACTGTCACCGTGGCGCATCCAAAAATCACAGAGGCTCCATTGCTAAAACGAAAACTGGGCTCGCTGAAGTGGGATATGATACACGAAGGTATTCAAGAACGGAAACGGGATGTGGCGTCGTGTCCGACCGATTTTCAGATGTGTCCGGAATCTATGAATGGGGGATGTTGCCCGAATGATCGAGTTTGTGGAACAAGTAGTTGTATTGCGAAATCTGCAGCACCAGCCTCTGCGTGTGGAAAATCTGGATATATTGCATGCGGTATAAATGATGGGGGTAAGTTATTACTTCTGGGTATACGAATGATCCTAGAATGATTCTAACAACTATAGGGGGCTGTTGTCCATCAAACTATGTTTGCGGTCGAGCAGGTTGTACGCCTCAAGCAGGCGTCTCGCATAGCGAAACATGTGGTGCTAACTCATACCTTTGTCCCGAGTCTGTCAATTTCGGGTGCTGTAGAAATGGAATGGGATGTGGAATCAACAACTGCTATTCCACTGAGATTGTTACGCTAAGTTTGACGGAAACTGTTGTTACAACAGAAGGAAATAGCGCCCAGACACTTTTGAATACTGTGGTAACGACCGTGATGCCTGACGCACCAACCGCGGGCTTTGCTTCGAAACAGACCGGAGTTCTCCCCAAAGAGACAGCACCCGTTGAGTTAGAAATATCCAAAACAAAAGCAACACGTCCTTCCTCTGGAGGTGGACTTACCAAATCTCAACTAGGTGGCATAATTGGTGGCGCTGTGATCTTCCTGGCTATCATCTTAATAATCGCGTTTATAATCATCAAGCGCCTAGAAAGCATGAAAAGATTTGTCGAGGAGAGTTCTCGGAAGTCCTCAACAGCCCGTTCACGCCAGTCGCATTCTGTTCAAAAGCCATCACTGACATCAGAGGAGATTGATGCTATGTCTATAGATCCACTCATTATGAACCCGTCCGAGGTGTCACGAAGTAGTATCCGCCACCCGTCCCATCCATCGGCAGTACCTAGCGACGGAATACATAGTTCCCACCACGAAGTAGAAGCCTCATCTCCGCCTGTCTTCTCAAGTCCCTTTTCTCCTCGCTCACCTCCATACTACAACTCCGAAACCGGCTACGCCCCTGTCGCCGTGTCAGATACAAGTTCCGGATACCATAACCCATCAATTGATTCTACGCCGAACCAATTTTCGAGCCAAGGTTACTTTGACATCTCACCAAATCGTGATTTGCGTGATCAGAATATGCGCTTCGGACGAGGGGTTGACAGGAGACCCTCAGTACACCAACGCCAATGGAGCGAATCCAGCGATCAAAGTGGCGTAAGTCTTATCTCAAGCACTGGAGTCCAAGAATTAGAATCAGGGGAAGGAGACCGTCGATCGAACCTTGCGCGTGGAATCGGTGTAGTGGGGAGGCTGCTTAGTCGGAGACAAAGTTCCAACCCGGTAAAACGCACGCATACAAGAAATACGAGTGAACCAGTGCTAATTGGTGGTCCGGCGCGGGGGGAGTTTGTTACGAGTCCTGTAGGCCTTGGGGTATTTGGAACAGGGATTAATGGAGGTTTAGGCCATATTGCAGAAGCAAGTGAAAGCCGGGCGGATATTGGAATGCAGGAAGTGGGAAGTGGACAGCAGTTTAGAGATAGTATGCTGATGGAGCGACAAAGGTTTTCTAGGGCAGGGGAAGGGGATGTTAGGAAGCTGCCGGTGGATGGTGCTGAGGTTCCCAATAAAGCGAAGCGGCTGCTGGGATTAGGGGGATTGAGTAATGTGGATCTGGAGAATTGATGGAGACGATTGATTGTTGTATAATATTTCAATAGCTGTACTAATGGACTGGTCTAAGGTGGCGTTGCAAAGGGTACAGGAATGGGATGGAGCATGTTCACCAACATATAGTAAATAGGAAATGTATAAACTTAGTACCGATATAAAACTTAAATCACTGAGATAATCATCTAAAGTTGACTGATCGGCTCCAGCATTTCCTCTCTTTATGGTAATATATAACGAAAGCCATATACTTAATCCGCCAGGATTTGAAAGTTTGGAAGAGCATGATTTGAGAACTTACCTTAGCTATAACTATCGTCACTATACTTACCAGTTTTATAAACGTAAATACAGCTTGTTCGGTCAATGTGCAATGACATGATCCATTTTATACATAGTCTTTTACATGGCTCGATCACGGTAGCTAAGTTTAACAATTTAATTTGCTACTTAACGCAATTGAATATTGTTCGTATCACAAAGGAGGAAAACTGATTTTCATTACATCAAATATTATGCAAAAAATCAACCTTCTATGATATACAACGTTATCACGGGTGTGCGTCCAGTTAGGAGCAGGATTGCGTACCTTACTTGGCAATAGTCACGTGACTCTTGAGAATACCTGACTGACAACAGAAACAATCGCTTATCATCAATCCAAAAATCCTTTACCTTAGTGTCGACCGCCAAAAAAATGGTTCATCGGTGGCTGGATCTCCCAGAGTAGATAGGGGACTTGCTTGGTGAATAGGTGACCAAAGGTACGTGATCATAAAACTCCTAGGTGGCTCCTCACTTGTGTCTTTTTGACGAAACACATGTGAACCTTCCCTCTCTAACTTGATTAAAAGGAAAATAAATTTTCAAATCCAAGTCTGTTACCTCAATGTTATCGGCGGCCATCTGGTTCACGATCAGATATTCTCCAACCGTCTGTGAAGAACATCGAAAGTTGACTTACTCAGCCTCAGTCAGGTCGCAAAAATGCGGTCAGTTGGGCTGACGATCAGGCTCTCGTTGATATCCACTTATTGCTGGCATACTTAGGGAAACTATGTCTCTAGATTATCCAGTCGTTCTCGAAACTTTATTTCACTTGTGTTACCTTGGACACGGCACTAATTCTGTTGCTTTATATTGTAGCTTGTATTATACGTGGTCGGCCGTTAAGTCGGAGGTCACGGACCTTCATTTGCATCCAACATGGTCCAGGCTGCAGAGCCATCACCAGAGCATCAAACTTCACAACAAGTATTTTTGGACGCCCGAAAACAGTTTCTTAGCACATTGTCCGAGGATGAACATTCAGACTTCGAAAAGTGTTCAACTTCAGCACAACTGATCATTGAAGTTAACAGGTTTACCAAGCTCAAAGGTCGCCACAAAGCTTGGGAAAAAGTAGTTGATGTAATTCAGGGGCTCAGTCAACGTATTGAACCTTATTGCAAGGTTATTGACACTTTTGTTCAGTCAAGTCCTGAATACTCTGCCTTAGTATGGGGCTCCATCCGACTTATTCTACAGGTGAGTACACTTAGCCTGATTTGATATAACACCAATCAACACAATACGAGTATTAACAAAGCATAGCTCGCTACTAATTTTCCTTCGTTCTTTGATAAATTGATCAGTATTTTGGATAAACTGAGCCAGAAACTTCCGCATTACGAGGAAATCCTAGATATCCCCCTACTGAGAATCACCAGCAGGTTCCGGATCTCTTTGCACAAACTCTACACTGATCTTTTTGAATTCTTTACGGCTGTTGCTAGAGTCTTCAGTCAAAAGAATGGAAGTCAGTTATGATTTCATATAACTATCTTATCGAGGCCTTTTCTCTTCGAGCCTTGCGTCTAACATGCGATGCTAGGGCTAAGACGTACCCCAATTGTTATTGGTCAGCTTCTATGGAAGCCATTCAATATCCGATTTGACAATATACTGGACCGACTTCAGTTGCATCAAGATACATTGAGTGATGAATTGGAATTAATTTGGGCAAAATCATTGCTTCAATCCAAATTAGGACAAGAAATAGAATTTACGCAAGCAGCAAAACATAGACAACGTGAGGAGAAGTACTTTGAACTTCTGGATGCTTTGAAGGCTACTACTACAAAAGCTGATTTACGTAAGTGTGAAAAAGGCACCGCAAAGACTCTAAAAGCGGTTTGGCTGCAATAGCAGTGATGTTAACAATCAATTCTTAAGGTCATACCATCGAATCAATCGAAAGTTGGCTCAACCCTCCGAAGTCTCAAGCCATATTAGGTGCGCTAGACGATGCTCAAAGAATACGCATTGCCGGTACTAGCGAATGGATATTTAGTGACATGAACTTTGCCGCCTGGAGCTTAAATGATCACGAGACCGTCGCAGCTAATGGCCCGTACGAAAATATGTTGTGGGTTAGAGGTAAGATTTTGTATCGAAACTCGAAATGCGACACGCTAATACTAGGCACAGGCAACCCCGGAACTGGTAAAAGTGTTCTTGCTTCTTCAGTTTTAGACAAGCTGCAAGGTTCAAAGCTCTTTGGTGATGATCCATCTTTGATTATTTGCTATTTCTTTTCCTATCGAAATCATGATACAAGGAATCCACGTACCGCTTGGAGCTTAATGTTATCACAGCTACTCAAAAGATTACAGGATAACCACGAAGTCCTGGACTATTTTGCTTTCGCTATGAGTGATTCTAGCTATCCCTCGGCAACGACTTCTGAACTACTTTGTTTGCTCCAATTAATGGCCCACACATTACCAAATTTGACGGTTTTACTGGATGGAGTCGATGAATGCGATGATCCAGAAGTAGTCAGCGATCTCGGATCTATAGTAGGCGGCACTAAGGCCAAATCTATCCTGTTCAGTCGACCTAATGTTCGAGCCCTAGCATTAGCAAAGCTGAGACATATCGAGCTGACTCGACAGGAAGTCGAAAACGATATACAAAGATATCTAAGATTGCGTCTCGATGAATTTCATCAAGACGACTTTCCAGACGCGTGGCCCAAAAAACGGATATTAGCACAGCTTGTTGAGTCTGCTAATGGAATGTTTCTATGGGCCCGCTTGATGATGGATTATCTCAGACAGGACGAGTTAGATGCCGACGAACGAGCAATGGCGATCGAATCATTGAGCAGCCACGAAACGCTGAATGACGTGTATCTTCGCATACTACGGCATATATCGAACCAGCCCATGCTTAATCGAGAAATGGCACGCCAGGTGTTTCTCTGGGTAACGTTCTCATTGGACTATCTCAACGTTGAGGAACTTTGGGAAGTTGTTAACTCATTGAGAAAGCCTTCAGCACCTCCCGGGCTGCGGAATGACATCTCGCCGACGCCAGGACAAGCAGCAAAGTTTCACCTCTCTGTTATCATGAGATGTGGCTCTTTGGTTGAGAAACGGGGAAGTGGGTACCGTTTTGTTCACCACTCGGTAGCAGAGTTCTTTCGAAGTGGGATTGATGAGCCAAAATGCCAGGATCCTGCGATATTGCAATTTTTCACAAGTCCTAAGGTGGCACATTGTCAATTGGCCACAGACTGTCTGTCATATCTTCTTTTCCGAGTTCCAGCTCAGCCACTGTCCGGCGATATGCGAATAAAGGTTTCCTCAGAAAAGGTTAACGAGTGTCTACCATTCGCTCGGTATGCAGCCAGCTGCTGGCCCACCCACTTCAAACATGGTCTTGAACTTACCCAGAAACTGCCTCAGAAAGGGCATACAGTAGAGTCTTCACTCTTTGATGTACTACGGATGGTCTCGCAATTCACTTCCTCAAAATTAGCTGTCATGACTTGGATAGAACTGGTCTATGTATTGAACCTTTCAAACTTTTACCGAGACGCAGTAGAAGACTCTAGCACCTTACTAAAGCCAATTTTGGAGGAACATGGACTGAAAGAGTTCCTAGAACTACCAGAAAGACTTCATTGCTTCCATGCGGATATTTCAGCTTTACATTCGCAGTGGGGTCCAACGCTTAGTGAGAATACTCACTACATTTGGCACGATGTTACAGCTTTTACAAATTCTCGATCTTTCCAAAAGACTTCGGCAGTAGATGTCCATTCCATGGTGTCGACTGAAATCGCAAATTCAGATCATTGCTTGAAGCCACTTGCCAGTATTTCTGTCGAATCTAGCAGTGGAAAAGAAATTGCAGTTTTAAGTATATGGCCTACAAAGTACATTTCTAGGTTCATCTGATGTGACAACGTACTAAATTAAATTATAGGATATTCGAAGAGCTTTGGCCCAGAATCACAAGCGATGCGTTTTCTGCAAATTCTTGTCATGGCTGGGTACACATTGGATGTGCTCGATGGTTGGGTCGACTCGAGACTTGGAATGTAGGCTCCGAGAAGCCAGAAAAACTCAACGATATGTGCTTCCCACTAGACCGTGAAGATGTGGAAAGACATTTCCACACTTATGTAGCCTTTCGACGAGACAAGCGAGGAGACAAGCAGCGAGAGAAGGGAAATCTTAGCGCGACCGATATAGAGTGCGTGTGGAATCAGGTTGGTGATTCTGACGACAATGCGGTGCCGGACCAATGGACTCTACCATTTCCTATTGCAATTGGGACGGACATGAAGATGATGGTCATCCTCCAAAAGATTTATTTTGTCGAAAACCCTTCCAACACTGTCCGGAATCAGAGCCAGCATAACTCCCACCTACCCCAAATTACTTGCATTTGTCTCCCAGAGATCCCTCGAGAGATCGGAACTGGAAGAGTTCCCGGTCTCCAAAAAAAGGGAAAAGCGACTGCAGAGGTCGGCTTTGCATTGACCTATTCATACCAAATAAGCCCGGATTCCCAATATCTACTTCGTCAAGAGCTCAGATGCCCACCAACTGAAGTCATGATGAAGGATCCTACTACATTCGCACTCACTGCATTTCATGTTAACCAGGTTGGACAAGAATGCCACGTTACAGGCCGGGTCGGTTCACTTGAGTCTATCGCTCTACTCAAGCATTGCAGCATCCACCCTAGCCTACCACTAGTAGTATTCTCGATTCAAAATTGTGGATCCGATATACAGCTTTGGATGTTTGAGAATGATTGTTCTCATCATCTAGAATCTAACGACAGATCAAAAGTCATGAATGAACAGCTGGGGGTACTCTCTACAGTCTCTTCTCTAGCTAAGTCCGAACACGCAGCCGAATATCTTCAATTCTCTGCCTGTGGGACAAAACTAATCTTCAAAACCTATGGAAAGCCATTTCCCGAAATTATTTCTATCACTGAAAATACTCAATATCAACTAGCACTCCAAAAGCATCCGCAGCGGCATTCGGCAGCAACAGAAACAAACCACATCGTTTCAATGCAAGCAACGACCTTGGCAGAAGGGCAAAGCTCCATGATAATACCAGACCATCGAATGGAGCTTGGTCAATCCACTCTAGCAGCGTCGTCCTCATTCAATGTCAAAATGTCCACAGGAAACAGCCAACGCACCATCCAGGCTGTAAAGATATCCGAAGAAACAAAGGCAACACAAGAGATAATTAGTTTCCCAGATTCGTGGAAAGATATTGACAAAAGTGTTCATGTTTCGATAGAACATTCGACTGCAAAGGAGAATTACATCAGGATCATGTTGCATCAATCAAGCAAGCCGTGGTACCTTCCGGTGGATTCACCTGAGCCACATTTCCCAATGATGATCCACAAACACAAAGACGCAATCCTGCCGCCAAAGCACACTACCCCAAGTGTAGGGGATAAAAGGAGCGCTGAAGCACTGCTAGATTACTCGGAGATTGAAGTAGTCAGTGAAGATACTAGGGCGACCCGAAGACGAAGGCGAAAGCAAAGGCAAAGGAGAGGAAGGGTACTTCCTGCACTACCTGAGTATCCGGATTTCAAGGTATCAAGCGATTAAAGCTTGGCTCACCAAATTAGATTCTGGCTCATGTGAGCCATTTTTTCCAAACAATTCTAGGTCCGCATTGCTAAGAAACCTGGATTTGGTCGTGCGTAGCGTGCGTGGCTACGAGAAGCGAGAATTGTATTTTGAGTACAAGCGGGCGCATAAATAAGCGATAGCCAAGATTAGGCTGTGTTACCATGTTGTAATTAGGTAAACCAGAGTGCTTCAATGTAAATACAAAGCAAGACAAACCTCAGGATTCTGACAATCTCACACTTTCACTTTTTGCAAACCTGCCTACCTCTGTGTAGAGTTTCGTTGAAGTCATCATGATTGCCAAGATGTGTATCCTAAAGTGGAAGGTGGGAGCTGTTGGACGTCATACAAACCACAGTTTTGATTCATGTGTACTCCAAGCACCATTGCAAATATTAGAGTACAATATATGACACATATGTTGTCTCGGAAACTCTTTTGATAGTGTCAGGTTAACACTCCAAAATTAGGGAGACTTTGAAGAGCGGCGTAAGTCACGGAAATGAAAATTTACAACATTTGGAGCTCAATCTATGTCGCGTCAGAAACCATGCAGCTACCAGTGAGAAAGCCTAAGCACGAAGCAGAGAGCATGCAAAGTTGGAGCGAGGATGAGAAAGAAAACATGCGGGAAAGGATCGAGCGCGTTAATGCCGATTTAAATGACCTGGAAGCGTTTTACAATATTGAAATATCTCCGCAACGATGCACACGTTTGAAGGACTACTATGAAGGAGAATTGGCTGGTCTTGAAGCTGCGCCATTTGATGAGCTAGATCAGCAAGAGAAAGTTGATCATTTGTTGCTGAAGAATTACCTAAAACGAAAGCTACGCCAGCTGGACCTCGAGGCTGCCAAAGACAAGAAGACCGAGCCGCTTCTCCCATTTGCCGTGACGATTATACGATTGTGCGAAGATAGACAACATATGATACCGATCAATGGACAAAAGGCCGCAGAAGATATTCACGAAATTACACAACGGGCAGTGGGTACAAAAGGCGAGCTAAATGCTCAGAAAATAAATATTGATAAAACGAGCGCTTTCCGAGCAGCGCGGACAGTGGACCGGCTGCGAGATCACTTGGCTGAATGGTTTGAATTCTTCAACGGGTATGATCCAATGTTCTCTTGGTGGGTCGCTGAACCATATACAAAAGTCAAGACGGCGCTTGTGGATCTGGCAAATGCGATTCGATTGGAATTAGTTGGTGTTAATCCAGGTGATAAAGATGCAATCATTGGTGATCCAATTGGCCGTAATGGACTCCTGGTAGAACTGGAAGCAGAGAAAATCCCGTACACGCCCGAAGAACTAATAGATATTGGGGAGAAGCAGTACGAGTGGTGTTTGAGAGAAATGAAGAAAGCCGCCCACGACCTAGACCCGGGATATGGTGATAATTGGAAGGCTGCGTCGGAGCATGTTAAAAACAATTACGTCCCACCTGGGAAGCAGACGGAGCTTATTCGATATTTAGCTGAAGAAGCGGTGGGTTTCGTTACACAACGCGACATGGTAACAATCCCTCCTCTTGCAAATGAATGCTGGCGAATGTTCATGATGAGCCCAGCCCAACAGAAGGTGTCCCCCTTCTTCCTCGGAGGTGATGATATTCTTGTTGCATACCCTACCTCGGCGATGGGCCATGAAGATAAGTTAATGAGCATGCGCGGAAACAATCCTCATTTTTCCCGTAGTACTGTGTTCCACGAATTGGTTCCTGGTCATCATCTTCAATTCCACTACATTAGTCGGTCAAAACCCTATCGCTACCCCATTTTTACAACTCCATTTTCTATTGAGGGTTGGTCCCTGTATTGGGAGTTGATACTATGGGACTTGGGTTTTGCTGCTACTCCGGAAAACCGAATTGGTATGCTATTTTGGCGCATGCATCGTTGCGCAAGAATCATATTCTCGCTGAAATTTCATCTCGGGGAAATGACACCACAAGAATGCATTGATATGTTAGTAGATCGGGTAGGTCATGAGCGTTCAACGGCCGAAGGAGAAGTCAGACGATCTTTTGCTGGAGATTACTCTCCTCTCTATCAAGCCGGTTATCTTCTTGGGGGGCTACAACTTTATGCACTCAGACACGAATTGGTTACGAGCGGGAAAATGAGTGAAAAGCAATTTCACGACAGGTTTTTGAAGGAGAATACGATGCCCATCGAGATCTTCAGAGCTTTGGTGAAGAAACAGCCTCTTAAAAGAGACTTCGAGTCCTCTTGGCGATTTTACCAAGACTTATTGTTCTAGAATATCGAGGAACACCGACTAAATTGACTTATTATTAACAAAGTCTCGATTGATTACACTGATTGCTATTTGCTTTGAGAAATTTGACGGCATTCTAGATCCGATACTTGGAATATTTACAGTCCGTAAGAACGACGGAATTTCTCACTCACATGTCCCTCCTCAAGCTTTACTTCTTCCCACATCTCCATTATTCTTTGACGTTTGACCTCATGCCTGACAGTCAAATCAAAGGGAAACCAGTCTGGTTTTGCAATCAGGAGGTTACAGTACTCCAAATCATTAGGCGCAATTTCTCGCCCATTCTCGTCAACTTTCTTGCTTATATTGAACGCCCAAGCAAGTGCACCACAGACAAGCAGTAGCTCGTGGTTAACGATATCAACACCCATACATATTCGGCGTCCATTTCCAAACTGGGAATGCCCTTCTAGTTTGGGATATTGGGTCAATGGATCCCGAAATGTTGGATACCGAGCATCCATCCACCTGTCAGGAAGGAAAGTGTCTGCCATTGGGTATACGCTACTATCTCGAGTGATTCCCCTGGCCATAATTAGCTCTTAGTCCCCATATCACTTCTAAATGATCACTTGCCATTCCATAGCATGGATAGTTGAGCCTGCCGGTATGAAGTAACCGTTATACACGTGATCCTTCGTCGAAGCATGAGGTATTCCAGTAGGAACTGGAGGTCTCCAACGGATTACTTCCTTTACGACCGACCTAAGAGTAGGCAGGCTTTCTATGTCTTTCATCTCCGGCGGGCGATCCCCACAAACAGTATCGATTTCGTCCTGCAATTTAGCCAGCCATTCCGGGTTCAATACCATAGCCAAAACAAAGCTCATCAGCGGGCTTGCAATAGTCAGCGCACCCGCAATCGCCATCATACCCACCTGGTAAGCGCCTTCAAGATCAGAGGTTTTGGTTTTTTCCTGGGAATCGAAAAACATCTGTGTATAGCAGGGCTTAGCTTTGCCTTTAAGCCAGTTTTCACGGACTTTGGCTTGCTGGCTGAGGAAGAATTTACGCTCCTCTTGATACCTTCTTATCTCGTATCTCTTCCAAGGCGATAAAAATGTTGGCAAATACGCAAGTGGTGATATGATGTTTGGTAGGGCACCAGCGGGGGAAATGACCCTGAGAAGAGCCATAGTTACTTCTCGAAGTTTTGTTGCTCCATCTGGGGAGCCCCACGCCAAACGAGAGATATTTCGCGACGTGTGCTCTTCTAACAAGTCTCTATATGATTCGGGTCTGAAAAGCAGTTTATACAACAGTCTTTTAGTTTCGATAACTGGATAATGGTGCTGAGACAATCGCGCTGACGTAGTCATGAGATGCTGCCCAAACTTTCGCTGGCGGGCCCAAAGTTCTAGAAGTTATCAGTTCTTGCTAAATTTACATGGAAATCAACATCGTACCATTCTCTCCGAGGAGCGGAAGATATTCTCCTCCCGTTTTGTTGATTGGGAGGTTTTTGATCAGGGGTCTATCCGAAAAGACTGAAGCTTGTTTTGATAGTAAGTCTTTAGCGACGTGTTCAGAAGATATCCAGACGTGTGTTGTGCCAAATAACTCATGTTTGTAGATAGGTCCGAATTCTGTAGCCCATTTGTAAAAGTGTAGCCACGACTTCGTTGATGGAATGTCGTGAAGCCGACCAATAAGTGGAAAACCTATTGATGGATCAGTAGATGAAGGTAGATCGTAGAGAGGAAATTTATCCCTACTCCATGGCCCTGGAAGCTTGCGAGCACCCTCTGGCATTCGGTGATAAGGATTATGCCACCATCTGTACAAAGCAAGGAAGCTGGAAAGGACTAAAGCAAACAATATAACACTCATGACTTCAAACTTAGTCCGTCCAAACCAGTTTGAACAGAAATACCGATAAGGGAATAAGGAACAAGAGCTCGATCTTCTGATGGATTATGGAAATGGATTTCTAAGTCTCATGGTGGAAGATGTTTTCATGTTCTCACCAAAGTCTTGGAGTTCTTGGTGTGGAGGGATAATTGCTAAACCCTATCGGCCACCAACTTGCCCAGACATTGGAATCCGATCCCTGAGGTTTGCTCTCTAGGGCGGGTAGGGGCGTAGGGCGGCTAGTGTTCGGAGTGCGGACTCCGTGTGACAATGATTCTTTCCGCCTTGCGCCACCAACTTCCAGAGCCCCTTTCTTTAGCGAATATCGGAGATATTCCACCGGACATCCGCCATTGGTGATTACATGCTGCTAAGCATTCAATTTACTCTGCATACACAGTACCGATCTTGATTGTCAGCTCCAAATCAAGAGACGTTCATTTGTAGTGAAAATTTCATTTCGTGGTTTGAAGACTTTATGGATGTCAGTGGTGTACAGAAAGCTTCTATCTCCAAAAAGCAACTGAGTCAAAACTCAACTGAGCCTCATACCGAATTTGTGCATTTAGTCCTTGCAATTGTGAGTCTCAAATGCAAGGGTATAACCTTCGTTTTCCCTCGGAACATAGCTGTTTTGAATTGGTACTTCTTGTGCTTAGATAATGTTGACTGCCGATCCTCCCGGACACCACAGAAGCCTCTTTCAACTTGCAGGATTACGGCCGAGGGAGCGGAATGGCTTCGAAGGGTTCTATGGCGCAAGTTTAGCCTCCCGTACTGAAGAGTGATGCCGGACTCAATATGCAATCTCACGGAGCCCCTACATTTCCCTTATTGGGTGATGTAGATATTAGAGCTCATGTGAGAAGAGTGATGATGTCTTAGATTGAAAGTATGTGGAATTTGATGTGCCTTGCGTATCTGCAAGTATGATTTGACGTGCTCTGAGCTTTGGATTTTGGTATAAACTATACATGCCCCCTATAACGCATTGATCCGATCTCAAACACCAGGCGTGTGGGAAATTACTCCATCATGACTGAACGTTTGAATTTTCTTCTTCTTGGAGATCAATCATTTTGTGTGCATGAAGTCCTCGCCGACTTCTTTCGCCGGGAGTCACATGGTGTCCTTACAAGATCATTCCTGGACAGAGCATCGTCTGTTCTGCAGAATGAAGTCGATCGACTACCTCGTGTTGAACGCGGAAAGATACCCGTATTCGCTGATATTCAACAACTTAATCAAAGATATCATGAACAAACTCAAAAGACACCAGCACTGGATAGTGCGTTACTGTGCATCGCACAATTAGCATTGTACATTGAGTAAGCATATCGTACACCGAATCGGTCGTCACTTAGCTAACTACAGATCAGTCGTGAAGAGAACTTGCAACATGCCAACACTAGAGCACAGGACAAATGTCTTATCGGCCTTTGTACTGGCATTCTTGCTGCAGTTGCAATTACCAGTGCCCCTTCACTATCGACCCTAATCCACATCGCTGCCGATACTGTGCTCATTGCTCTCCGTCTCGGATTTTACATTGGCGCCATGGCAGATAAACTGGATGCCACTAGCGATTCGAGAAGCTGGACATATATTATTCCTGACATAACTGAAGAATCAACAACATCAATACTGACAACGTTTCATCTCTCTCGAGTAAGTCGTTCGTAGGTGTCACCTCCACACCGGCTAACTTACCAATAGGGCATCTCTCCATCGGCAAAAGCGTACATAAGCGCGACCACTGCTGGAAGCGTGGCAATAACGGGCCCCCCATCAACACTTAAAGCCATTTTTGATGAAAAGATATTTGAGACAACACCCCTCTCTCTCCCAGTTCATGGGCCCTACCATGCCGCCCACCTGCATTCCGGTGTAGACGTCGAGAAGATTTTGCGGCTCAAGAACAGTTTTCTTTCTAAGACATTAACAAGTTTCGAGGCACGGTTTCCTGTTCTTTCTTGCAGTGATGGTACTTGGTACGAAGAAAAGAACTGCTACGCACTTCTCCTCACCGCAGTGCGTGAGATTATCACAGAGCCTTTGAGCTTCCAGAGGACTCTGGGTGGTTGCATCGCAAAAGTTCAAGAATATCAAGGATCAAAATGTCATGTCATTGCTCTCGGGAAGACATACTTAGCCAGTGTAGTGGTAAATGCTCTACGTAAGTCCAACGTTGACGTTTCACTTACCGAGGTTTCATCAACCAATGGCGACCCCATTCAATCGCCGTCAGTCGTCAAAGACAAGCTTGCTATTGTTGGTATGGCAGGTCGATTTCCAGATGCCGCCAGCCATGAAAAGCTATGGGAACTTCTTGAGCAAGGTCTTGATGTTCACCGAGAGGTCCCCAGGGATCGATTCGATGTTAAGACACATTTTGATCCTACTGGGAAGGCCCGAAATACTAGTCACACACCTTATGGATGTTGGATCGAAAATCCTGGTCTCTTCGATCCAAGATTCTTCAATATGTCACCTCGAGAGGCGTTTCAGACGGATCCCATGCAAAGAATGGCGCTTGCAACCGCATATGAAGCTCTAGAGATGTCCGGATACGTTCCGAATAGAACTAGATCAACACAGCTAGACCGTATTGGCACCTTTTATGGCCAGACTAGTGATGATTGGCGAGAGATCAACGCGGCTCAGGACGTTGATACATACTTCATCACTGGGGGTGTGAGAGCCTTCGGACCTGGTCGTATCAACTACCATTTTGGCTTCTCTGGTCCATCATTCAATATTGATACTGCTTGTTCATCAAGTGCGGCAGCTATTCAACTAGCAGCTACATCACTATGGGCAAAGGACTGCGATACTGCTGTGGTTGGTGGTCTGTCCTGCATGACCAATTCAGATATCTTCGCAGGATTGAGCCGTGGCCAGTTCTTGTCTAAGAATGGACCATGTGCCACCTTTGATAACGATGCGGATGGATATTGCCGAGCAGATGCTTGCGCAACTGTTATCATAAAACGGCTGGATGATGCGATCGCTGATAATGATAATGTACTTGCTGTCATTCTGGGCACAGCAACTAACCATTCCGCCGATGCTATCTCTATCACGCATCCCCATGGCCCAACTCAAGAAGTTCTTTACAACAGCATTCTCAACAAGGCGGGTGTCGATGCTGTAGATATTGATTACGTGGAAATGCACGGCACCGGGACTCAAGCTGGTGATGGAACAGAAATGCTTTCTGTCACCAACGTCTTCGCGCCGACCGGGTCACGAAAGAGAACCATTGAGCAACCTCTCTATTTAGGAGCTGTGAAAGCCAATGTGGGCCACGGTGAAGCTGCATCGGGAGTTACTGCACTTATCAAGTGCCTGATGATGCTTCAGCATAATATCATCCCTCCTCATGTTGGCATCAAAAATACCATCAACCAGGGATTTCCAACAGATTTGGCGGACCGGAATGTGAATATTGCCTTTTCAAAAACTCCTTTCCGTGGCAGGTCCGGTCGTGGTCGCCGAATCTATCTTAGCAATTTCAGTGCCGCCGGCGGTAATACTGGTGTTCTGCTTGAAGAAGGACCAGCTAGAGCACATTCATATATCGACCCACGTCAATCTCATATCGTTGCAGTCACAGCAAAGTCAAAATCTGCGTTGCTTAGAAACATGGAACGCCTCATTCAGTTTCTCAAAGCTAATCCTAACACTTCCGTTTCAGACTTAGCCTACACTTCTACTGCTCGACGAATTCAACATAACTGGCGGACTACGGTAAACGGTTCCGACATTGCTGAAATCCAAGAGGAGCTTGTAACAAAGCTGCAGAACGAAAAGTTGGTACCGATCCTCCCCAAGCCACCTAAAATAGTCTTCCTCTTCACCGGGCAAGGTTCACACTATAAAGCTCTAGGCAAGGAATTGTACGACAACTCAACGGTCTTCCATGAAAGCATTCATGAATTGGAGAGACTCGCCCTTATTCATGGATTCCCGAGCTTTGTTTCTCTGATTGATGGAAGCGCAGAAGTTGAAACTCTCTCTCCAGTGGTGGTGCAGCTCGGGCTTGTTTGCTTCGAAATTTCCCTTGCCAAGCTGTGGGCATCATGGGGCATAACACCCTCTGCTGTCGTAGGTCATAGCCTCGGAGAATATGCAGCTCTCGCTATTGCTGGAGTTCTGTCAATTAGCGACATGATTTTCTTGGTCGGTACGAGAGCACAGATGTTGGTTAACAATTGCGACGCCGGCACCCACGCTATGCTTGCAGTTCAAGAATCTACGGATTTCCTCAATCCAATGCTGGAACACCACTCGCCACTCAACGTCGCTTGCATCAACGGACCCCGAGAGACAGTCCTAGCGGGACCTGTCAGTGAAATCGTCAAAATGGCGGAGCGATTAGGCAATGCTAGCGTCAAATGTACATATTTAAAAGTACCATTCGCCTTCCACTCCAGTCAGGTCGATTCGATCCTCGATAAATTTGAGAAAGTTGCGAGCTCAGTTGAATTCTTCAGAGAGCAAGTGCCGGTTATCTCACCTCTCCTTGGTCAGATTCTAGATCAGCCAGTCAATGCAATTTTCTTGCGCAAGCATGCCCGAGACCCAGTCAACATATTGGGTGGGCTTAGTGCAGCACAGAAAGATGGACTCATCGACGATAAAACTGTTTGGCTTGAAATCGGTCCACATCCTGTTTGTCTGGGTATGGTGAAGTCAACTTTCGGGGCATCAACTACTGTACTCCCATCACTTCGAAGAAATGAAAAGATATACAAGACAATCAGCAAGACTTTAAGTACCCTCAATTCGACAGGCATTTCAATCGATTGGCAAGAGTATCACCGAGACTATACTCCATCCCTTCGTCTTATTGATCTACCTAGCTACTCTTTCGATGACAAGAATTACTGGATTCAATATGAAGGTGATTGGTGTCTGACAAAAAACCAACCAAAAGTCATTCTACCTTCTGTTATCGAGCCGGTATCAAAGTTCTCCACGTCTAGTATACATGAAATTACCTCTGAGATTATTAATGGTGGTCAAGTCATTGTATCGTCTGAATCAGACCTTGCCCGCCCCGATCTGCGTAGTGTCGTGTCTGGGCACGTTGTTAATGGAGCATTTCTATGTCCATCAGTAAGTATCAAGCTCATACACCAAAGAATGGCACTAATTCAGCTCATAGTCATTATATGCTGACATGGCAATGACGTTGTGCAACTATGCACTTGGTCTCGTTAAGCCGGATGAGAAAGATGTTGTATTTAATGTTGCGAACATGCAAGTTCCTAAAAGTCTGCTTGCAAAAGCTGATGGAAGTTCTCAAAAACTACGACTTACTGCCAAGGTGGATGTTTCTCAGAATCATGCTGACCTCGCATTTTCGAGTGGAGAGGGCAACGACATAGTTGAGCATGCAACATGTCATGTTTCTTTCGAAAAGAGAACCAAGTGTCTCTCAGATTGGGCAAGAAACGCATACTTGGTTCAGTCTAGAGTCAGCTGGCTCCAAGAAGCTGAATCCCAGGGGAAAGCACACAAAGTTGGTCGAGGTTTAGCTTACAAATTGTTTGCAGCTCTTGTAGACTACGATAAGAAGTACAGAGGAATGGAGGAGGTCATACTTCATAGCGAGAACATGGAGGCAACCGCGCGTGTCAATTTTCAGACCACTGAGAAGGACGGGAACTTCATGTGCAGCCCATTCTGGATCGACAGTGTAGCTCACATTTCTGGGTTCATCGTCAATGGCTCCGATGCAGTCAACTCCATAGAGAATGTTTATATATCTCACGGCTGGGAGACGTTACAAATCGCCGAACCCCTCAGTGCAGACAAGACCTACCGATCATATGTCAGAATGCAATCTCAGCCAGGCAAGATCATGGCTGGTGATGTATGGGTATTTCATGGAGATCAGATCGTGGCCTCCGTTGGCGGCTTGAAGTTTCAGTGCATTCCTCGACGAGTCCTCAACACTCTTCTACCTCCTCCTGGGCCTCATCTAGCCAAAGCTTCAGCCCTGCGACAAGTTCCTCCAGCTGTCCCTAAGAAAACTCCAGCGACCAAAAAAGCAACACCTCAAGTCACCATGGAGAATATTCAGTCTGTCAATAAAAAACTTACATCAATAACTTCTCAAGCGCTTGATATCCTCGTAGCCGAGATCGGTGTAGGCCTCGAGGAGTTGAACGAGAGTGTTGCCTTCGCTGATCTTGGATGCGACTCGCTCATGTCACTCACCGTTAGTGGTAGACTTCGCGAGGAGTTGGAAATTGAAATCAACTCTCATGACTTTCAAGCATTCCAAACAATTGGTGAATTTACGTCATACTTGGGAAAGGTCGAAGTCAAGCAAGTCGCTATAGGCGATACCACCTTCTCCTCAGACACCGATAGCCCTCTCCATGAGTTCAGCACTGACGAAGGAGATACTTCGGAAGCTACAACTCCTTCAGATGATAACCACTCTGAATCTGGCAAAGAAAATGAGATCACCGAGATGATCCGAACAACCATAGCTGCGGAAATGAGCTGTGATGTCGATGAGGTTTACGATGATGCAGATCTAGCTACCCTTGGGTTGGACTCCCTCATGAGTCTGACTGTGCTTGGGGCTATTCGCGAACAAACTGGGCTTACTTTGGCTGGAGATCTTCTAACTAGCAATAAGACAATTAGAGAAATTGAAAAGGCTTTGGGACTTCAAATGGCCCCAAAGCCTCAAGCATCCATAGCAAAGCCAGTCATAGCCAGTCGGAAAGAGACCAGTGTAGAAACCACTTCGACAATTGTTACGGTACGAAACCGCACTGCCACTTCTATTCTCCTACAAGGCAACTCAAGACGTGCTTGCAAACATCTCTGGATGATTCCTGATGGAGGTGGATCCGCAACATCATATGTTAGTATTCCAGAACTCTCGCCAGACGTTGCTGTCTGGGGTCTCAATTCTCCATTCATGAAGGTACCTGAGGAGTACAACGTTGGTGTTGTTGGAATGGCAGAACGGTTCATTACAGAGATAAAACGGCGTCAGCCTAGTGGACCATATATTTTGGCCGGATGGAGTGCTGGTGGTGTGATTGCATTTGAGGCTGCCAATCAACTTATCAAAAACAATAATCAGGTTGAACAACTCATCCTCATCGACTCACCATGTCCGGACATTATCGAACCTCTTCCATCTTCGTTACATCGCTGGTTTGGATCCATCGGACTTTTGGGTGATGGAGATACCTCCAAGCTCCCCCCATGGCTACTTCCCCACTTCGCCGCATCCGTCAATGCACTTTCCACATACACTCCCCAGAAGATTGACCCAGTAAAGTGCCCTGATGTGACTGCGATATGGTGCGAAGACGGCATCTGCAAATTTCCATCTGATCCACGACCTGATCCCTTCCCTTACGGCCATGCACAATTCTTGCTTGATAACCGATCTGACTTTGGTCCCAACTTATGGGATAACTATCTCAACAAGGATAAGATTGTTTGCCGTCAGATGCCCGGAAACCATGTAAGCCCTTCTCAACCTATCCTACCAGCTTAGTCACTAATTCTATGTCTAGTTTACAATGATGAAAGGGGAAGAGGTTAGTCAAGTCAATATCTTTCGCCGCGAAACTTCATACTAACACGTAATAGGTGAAGGTCCTGGGTTCTGTGATTAGGGAATCTTTATTGAGAAATCTGTAAAGTTCAATGAGGTTCATACTGATCATGCATCTGAGGATGACAGCAGCGGGCGATTAGTAATTGTTAATTCGGTTCCTTACCAATTGTCTTTTATAAATCATCACATTTAGGGCTTATCAAGTCTCACAGTGTGAGTCAGTCAAAGTGACCTATTAGATGCTTTTTTTTCATCTGCAGTTGGTCAAGTACGAGAATTAGGAGGCAGTCAGCAACAAAAGATGTTTCCCAAGGTTATCTCGGAAGAATAAAATAAGTTCCACACCATAATTGTTCTTACCAAGAAATATGTAGTTATGAAATGGCAATGACACTAGTGTTTTAAACCCCTATGGCGTTAGATACACTTTCAACCCGTTCTTTCTAGATCTTACGAAAGTACAGAATCCTGCTCTAACTGTGAAACAATTACAATCCATAGAACCGTCCAACTTGTTTTCTCCATAAACGATCAAATCATATTTGATAGTTTCAATATAATGAGATTTTCTAACCCCAACTGCACTCTCACAAGTCCTGTTTCCCCCAAAACTGAAGCATATTGTTGATGCCTTTGTAAGGAGCTATTTTCAATAACATCTCTTTACGAAATCTGAAACATTAGTGCCGAGACGTCGTATTGAGTCTTGAGGCGAAAATGCGCTAAAAATGCGTCGTTTCAAATAATTTTACGAGGTAACTGATGCAGGAAATTGCAGGGTCCCAATTCCCAAGTATTCGACCCTTGCATTTCCATAGAGATATGGCGGCTACCAATAATAATTTGATTCTCCAATACTCTTTTCAAAATTTCCATAAGGGGCTTTCAGTAAACACTTTACGAAGCTAACCTCAGCTCAGACCAACACATCCAAAAAAAAACTTAGTAATTAAGATGTATCAGCATAGACCGTATTTATCTACCAATTCGGTGTTTACCCACTTCAAATGCTGATCTTCATCTTCAATTACGATATACTACTGCACTATAAGGAGTATACATGGGGAGGCTACCCGCGATCCCTGAGCTTGCTTCCGCTGCTGCACATAATATCACCTTGCAGAATGTAGACAACCTGGAAGACTTTGTATTTTTATCCACAACAAAAGCAGCCACATCGGGGAAGAATTTATGAAAACCGCCTCAAGAGTTTCTAGACTACACTGAATGCACTTCGTATCCCAAGTGAGCAAATTTTACGTCATTCGTAGCTAAAGAGCGCCTGCTAAAGCACATAAAGTACACACATCAGCAAGGGCTGAGCCATCCCTTCCAACAAATTCCCGGTATCGAATAATATCGAGATCCAATGCTCCTTGTAGATTAACGCTGCACCCATCAAATCCCACCACCACTGAGCCGGATGACCTGACCTTCACGGGACACAACTATTAGCGAGATATCAGATGTATGTGCAAGGGAGTCAAGATTCACCATTTATCCACTCGCTCTCCGGGCTGACAAGGAGGTATACAGCCTTGGCGATATCGGCCGTTGTTCCGCATCTGCCCAGAGGACACAAGCTCGCAAGGCCTGCCTCAATTTTCTCCATTGGCATTTCAGGATAGCCGTTAGGCACATAATGCTATAATTGTTAGGTAAGTTGATTCGGTTGAAGTCAGGTCACCTACCCAAGCATTCTCATCAAACATGTCGGTCTTGACGCCTCCCGGGGCAATTGCGTTGACCGTTATTCCCTTGTGTCCGCAGTCCACGGCAAAGGATCTGGTAAATCCCTCGACCGCAGCTTTACTTCCAGCATACAGAGCATGATTAGCAACGCCAGCCATCTGGGCTGCGATGGAGCTCATGAGAATGATGCGACCACCTCGAGCTAGATACTTTAGCGCTTGCTGCGCGACAAAGAACTGACCCCGACAGTTGATATTGAAGATGTAGTCGAAATCAGCTGGGGTGACATCTTCCTCCTTGTTCCACACCTCTGTGCCTGAGTTTGAGATGACGATATCAAGCTTCCCAAAATGCGCGATAGCATGTTCGAATAGCTGGAAGATTTGCTCTGGCTTACTTACATCAGCTTGAAGGGCGATGGCTTCAGCTCCCATCTGCTTGATCTCCTTTACAACATTGTGTGCTGCATCTGCACTCTTCGCATAGTTTATGACTACAGATGCGCCTCGAGATGCAAGTTCTAGTGCGATCCCCTTCCCTATACCTCTCCCCGAACCGGTAATGAGAGCCACACGCCCAGCAAGCGACTTGAAGGCTGCCTTCCGGACCTCGGAAGAAAGATTCCCCGCATGCGCCACTGCGTTTGATGTAACGGCGTTGGAAATCGATCCTGGTGCCATCGTCGTAAATCTGTTATGCTACTCACGTGATGCTGATCCCGAATATACCGGTGGAGGTGTCGATAAGAAGGCGAAGTGAAGTGACTGAATTGTAATCTTGGGTTTTATATCGATTACTTATGCAGAGCTCACCGTTTCTTTGTGCCATTCTGCGGCCGCTGTTCTCCTGTAATCCATGAGACACAACTCCTTGCAGCCTCGGAATTCAACCTGCAGACCGAACCAAGTTGACGGGCTTTGCGCGAGCTGGCGGGGTTTGCAACAGCAACCGACACGAGAGTCCTTGCTATAGTAGGTAGATTCATTAACTTAGATCGCTGGCTCAGGCACACTCAAGGGTATTTGCTGTGTCAATCTAGCATCGCCCCATGCCCAATTTCTGCTGTTCAACGTATTGCGTATTCAGGGTCTGGGGAAGTTCGGACTGAACTTCCCCACCGGACATCCGCAATACAAGCTTTCTCGCACTCAGGATGGCAAGGACAGAATCTACCGGGTCTCGGATTGATCTGCGGGATCAGCTATCTGAAGAAGCCACGATATTGAATGGCTTCGGAGAATTCTTATCTGCACTGAGTTGTTAGTGGCGACCATTCTACGATCGCCGATAGTTTAGCCGCTGATTTGTGCAATCCTGTGATCCTGGAGCAAAGATCCAGCTCCAGTGATCTCATCCTCCTATCGATTGGACTGTTCGTTCCGAAGCCTTGCTTAATCTTTTGCTCGAAATACTTTCCCGGTCCGTAGCATGACATGTCCCGAGCGGTAGTTTGTTGTAATCGGGTTTAGTTAGAGGCTCACCCAGCTGCCTAAACTCTCAAGGCTGAAGCCAGCCGCTTTGAAGCAGAGATATTGGAGTCGGGATAATATCGTTTCACGATATTGACGTACTGACGTAGATGTGGTTATTCGCATTGGCCAAGACATGCTGAGTTAAAGAAACTGCCCTTCAGTCGCTTTGAGCTTTGACACCAATTCAAAATCTGCAGACAATTGTGAGAACTAGCTGATGGATGACAATTCAATGAACCTGCAAATGTCATCTATATACTCAAGCAGCGTTTGACGCAACATGTAAACATTAGAAGTTGTGCATAAGTCCCAATCCCGTTTGTACTAATATGCGCTCATTTCATTCAAAATCCTTTCCAATTCTTCAGAATAGTATGCAGTTTCCTCTTAATCCCGTCCGAAAACCTTGATGGCACTCCATCCTCCAAAAGCGATATACAATGCAAAATAATATCCTCTGGTAATCCAGAGGCACACTCCCCATCTATCATCGCCAGAGAGGCGACGCGGTAGTTATCATTTAAATAGGCGCGGATCGCCAATTCGTTGGATGTTTCTGAATTCAACCCACGTACCCGTTCTTTTTCGTAGCTATCTCCAGGATTAGACAATGAAACGCTGTCAATCCAAAGTATCAACGTAGCGCGATACAGTGCAGCAGACCACCAGGGTGGTCTTCCGGATTTTGGCATCCGGCTGATGATCATAAACACCTGTAGAGCGTGGAAGACTGCTTTATCTGATTGATAAATGAATTGTTTCGACCTAAGTGCAGATTCCCATGAATGGCCGCTGGACTCTTCTCGTCGTACCACTCGCTCGATTCCTGGAAAGTACGTCACAGTATTCAGATAAATAATGTGATATAAAACCAAGCTTCCATTTGTGACGCGGCATTCCGAGTCTACTCTGTGATTAAGCATTGCCAGGTCGTACCACTTATGAAGTGATGATTGGACTTCTTCTAGTCGCAGCAACGTTGAGGCTGTTGTATGAGGACGCGTCCCATTCTCATTGTCGTGCATGCCGTAGAAGCAGCTCAAGAGCTGACCAAGATGGTAAACCAACGTCTGGAGTGGGTGAAGGAGTAGTTTTAGACGAAGGGCCGATAGTTTCCGTGATTTGGTCTCCAATTCGTCACGCAACATATTTTGAAACAGGTGGCTTAGCGAAAGATCCTCATGGTAAACAGTAGGCGAATGATATTCCACGTTACTGCATCCAGCATAGGTCTCTTGTAAGATTTTGAGCCATTCTGCGGAGTTTCTTGAACGCCATAAACGTTCGTCGCAAGGGAGAGGTGTTTGTAAGTCAGTGATCGACAAGATCGGTGATGTATCATGAAACAGGCTCAGTTCTTGATCTATCATTGCCCAGTTGTAAACCAAACTGGTCAGAATTAGCCGACATTCCGGTGAACTCACAAATACGACTTCTTTACTAAGTATGAACTAGCGAGGTGGTCTTACCGGTATATATGCTCGCGCTGAAGCCATTCCCTCCAGGAATTGTCTGGTGACTCTATAAAATCTGGCATGACTGAAGTTTGCGGTTCGAGCAGACCCGAATGTTTCAGCATCTGCACAAAGTCAGTAGGCTCAGAGGAGTTGTAATCGATATACTCACAGCAAGGTACATCCCCCGTTGACCCATAGATTGCTTAATATCTGAAGGAAAATCAGTACGTATTTCTCTATCTAGAAATGTAGTTAAGAATACTCACGCCAAGAATCCCCTCCCCAAGCCGCTAGAAGAACGAACAAGAAAGCCGACTTCAAAACAATTGGATTAGCTGATAACTCAACATTTTTTTCGATCACGTCAAAAAGGGAAATACGACAAGTCTCGGTCAACCCAGCAGCCAAGTATCTCGCTTCAGCTTTTGGCACCGTGCTTGCCCCTTGCGCCATCATTAAAAGGAATAATAGTGTCGATGTATCGTTATCGATCATCAACTTATTGGGATCCAGAATGGTCCCATGTACAAGTGAATAGTAAGGTGTCAAACTCCTGACAGAGTTTCCCAAAAGATTTTCTAGGACGTCCGATGGTGGTAAAGTGAAGAAAACAGGAGCTCCAGGAGCGCAACCGCTATTTTGCCCACTCAGCCCTCCCTGGTGTGTCATTAATGCTTTGAGTAGGAAACTTTGCGCAAAAGCGATGATCTTGTCCCTTGTCGTCGTTTGTAAGGGAGCAATAGAGAGAGAGTCATCACCACAGTCAGGGCTTATCATATCGTTCATTGATGTCCAAGCATCTTCCAATTTTGAACAATTCTGCAGTGTTTGCAAATGAGCAACTGCTGTTCGGGGACAAGAACCCGAAAATATCCTAGGGTTACACCTTGCCAATGGCCAAGCTTCTTCAGTAGCAATAACAAGTTCTAATTCTGGAACTTCGCTACTGTTCGGGTCCAGTCTCGCAAGCTCAACGTTGGCTTCATGTGACAGGTTGCCGTGTGGTTGCCATATGGGACTGTTACTGTTGATGCGACTGTACGTAGCAGAGGTTGTAGATGGCGGTGAAGGTATTCCACTTGGCGGAACCAATTCTGAGGTATCCGGAAGCCAGAACATCGAATTGTTGGTCGAATAGTCCAAGCCATTATTTCCACACAGGTCGAGATCCATTGAATAGTTATTCCACATATTCATAGAATCCATACCAACTGTTTTCGGAGCAAAATCACCCGAACCCGGTAGGAGCTCAGAGGATGTACAGAATACGTTACCCAAAGAGTCATATGCAGGAGGGGAAAACTGGACAGGTTGGGAAGCATCCAATGATTGCCTATGTGAGCTTCCCCATATCAGAAGATCTGAAGCACTTCGATTTTCTTTCAATGCGACTTCGCCCTCCATGTGTACATCAATGCCACTGTCCGAACTACAGTTTGTCTGGCTGTTCTGATATGGCACAGACGGAGGCCGCTCTTTGACTGTTGGAAAGTTGGGAGCAGTAGTGGAACGAACAATTCCCTTGGAAGACCTTCTTGCGAATCGTGGAGCGCACGTAAGGTTCTTATCTGAGCAACGAGAGCATGGCACCTTTTTGTCACAGCCCGCTTTGGCTGTTGCACAGTTTGAACATGCAATTGGTGTGCGTTGAGTGATGGTATGGTCACCGTTGGTACCTTGCTGGTTACTCTGTACTTCATGGTACGTCGAGTGGTGTTTCTGAAGAAGATCCCTGGAGTCTTAAGTGTTTGAAATATACATATGTAACGCTTTCGTATTTCACATACCTTCGGGCAAAAGACAATTGGCACGAGTTGCATTTGAAAGGTTTAACGTTCGTATCTAGCTTAGATGTTAGCTTTATATTCGCCTGTGATATAGTCATTGGACGCACGGTGCGGAATGTGTCTCTCTAGATGCTCCTTCCTCTTGAAGCTTTGCCCACAATATGTGCAGAAAACCATTTTTTTCTCAAAGTTGAAAACTTATTGAGAGTGATGTTGAGATCTCTAAGGATTTGTGGTAGCTTTGGACACGATGGAAAGAAAATCCAGGAAATCGTAACCCTTGGCACTACCCGGAGCTGAAGCCGATCAAGTAATGAACTTCTTGAAAAACCCCCTTGACGAAGTGAAGCAATCGGTCATCATTCGCACCGGCCCACCAAGCGCGCTACCGGCCTCCTCACTGGTTAAGTTCTCACTCTATCATCCAGTGCTTAGAGATTGGCTTGCATTTCCTATAAAGTTACATACAGAAGCATTGACAACAACAAGAACGGACTCCGGGAGTGCTGATCATATCGAATGGGGCAATAATCGTCATATATGCTCGTGGTAAATCAGGCGATTGTACGCTAAGAATTAAATATGGTATGTTGGTCTCAGCAACCAATCCCTAGAGCAAGGAAGATCCTGACCCAGCAGTGTGGCAGTATTATTTGCTGCAAGTACCAGTGAGCAAGAGCAGATGTAGGTGGTGTACCCTGCTACGCAACTGGCGCGCGCCTTGTGGCTTCCTGTAATACAAACGCCCACTGCGAGGTGGCCGACATGCCAGGGGACGGAGAAGGCGGCACAGCTGGGCATCTTGATATTAACAATTCCAATGTGTGTCAAGTAGACTTTATCCTATCGATAACTTCATATATCTGTAGGCGTGTATGTGATATTTCGGAGACTTGTCAACGGGAGTAAAATGCGTGATAAGGTTACTTGAAGAACTGATACAACGCAAGACGTTGGGAAGGGCAGCCAAGATTTAGCCATTTAACCCCTTCCGGGCGGACGGTCACTCCAGCAAGGAAAAGTCAATTCAATCCCGACGCTTTGGATTATTGGGAGACACGTTGACCGAGCAAGATCTTGTTGGTTCCACAAACATGAGGGTTCGCGGGGCACCGCTCAGCAGAGCGCGCCAATGGCTGGAATTCCCTAAAGCTGTGGCTTAAAGAAGAAATGCACTGGGCAACTACAATATGTATATATCCTGACGGCCGGCTAGGAAGCATCGGGATAGACCCACCTGTCCCTGAAGCCCCCGACAAACATCAAAAAACATCAACTTACCCGATAGCTCTTGTGGAGGTTTTTACCCGGAACCCTTGAACCAGCTCGTTACTGTACGCCACTTAACACAGCTGAAGGTATGTACTTAACTTCCCGCACGGCTCAAATAGCCCGAGGCGTCAAATTAATGTATGATATACCACTAAATGTAAATAACAACTTATTGCAATGTAGCCTACATGACTACTGGTTTCAAATCAGAATATATTTAGTAGTATGAGTAAGAACTCGTATTAGTTGGATTTTTCGTTCGACATGGAAGTAGGCAGTCCATATTGCAGCTGTATTGAACCGAGCCGAAAGCTTTTAGCTACTCGATTTGCTCGGTTTCAAAATGTCTGAGGTGAGCCTTACCTCTTTGTTGTCTGTGTGATCATCAGCGGCGTTAGAGGGGCGCCAACCTACCTCTCCACCAGAGTGCACACCGTGGGTCTTTTCAGACGGAATGGTAAGGACACGGCTTACGACCAAGCAGTCTGAGAATACGAGAAGACTGAATCATCGTCCACTCACGTAAAATCACATGTGCGCTATAATCCCTTTGGGAAGAGAAGAAAGCCCGAGCACAGGCCAACACAAATCAATAGGACCCTACTTCCTTTTCCCCAATCCTTTTTGAGGAAGAAAAATTCAAATAAAGGATATGTTGGAACATTGTAAATTCTTTAGCGAAGTTAGGGACTAAAGATCAGCCGTTACACAACTGCGTTGCTACCCCATGAGTTACACAAGTCTCTAAGGTCCTGAAGGATGCAAAATGTTCGAGCACGTCTTGGACCTTCTTGTGTTTGATAAATAGATACTACCTCCAATATTCAATACCCATTTTCATCACGTCTCGGGCCACTTCCAACAGAAATGAATCGAATCAATCCAACGCACTGTCGATGCGTAGATGGCTCCTACTTCAGGTGGAATGAGACGGTTAGCATTTGGGGGTTGATTTTTAAAGTTAAGGTTTTAAGGTTGCCCCCGCCGCCGCGAAAGGCTAATCTCGTAGTTTTGGACGCCACTGGGATTTGATTCTATTTCTCAAGCTGTGACGCATATTCAGAATATACAGAGCTTCCAGTGGATCTATTCGGATCTATTCGGATCTAAAAAATCTACCTTGTCGATGCTGTAGCAGTGTACAACACTATGCGGTCCACGTCAAGTTTAATGCCTGCCGTAACACTGCAACTTACGGCACGGCCGGGCGAAATCATTTCGCGAACAAATTGAAAGAAGCAAGCTTGGTTATGTTACCCAAAAAGAATTTCATCCATTCATCACGATAGATCCTCCATATAGCTTCTTAGGAATCAAATTGACGATGCTGCTCTGAATTTTCAAGTGAGGAATCTTGACATTACTTGCACCTTCAAGACCTCCTTGCCCCACCTGCTGGATAAAGCCTAGGGAGATAATCCTACTGAGGCTCTGCTGACTGCTGCACCTACATTCTGACTTCCATCATCCATGCGCAACTGAAAAATGTACGCACAATGCAAGCAAGTGCTTCCGAGTCTGCCGCTACTGACGCAGATGATACGGCCCACTTGTTAAAAGGAATTCTGGCTGAGCTGAAGAACATTGGCGGTCAATTACGCAAGCAAGAGGAACGGATTGGTAAACTCGAAAGGCGGGGTATCCAAGGGATTGAAGATGAGACAAAAGCGAGACAATCTGTAAATGGTTTCATCCCATGTGATTTGCTTCTTGCAATATAACTAACGCTCAATCGCAGCTCAATTCTCGAGCACTAGGTCCTTCCTCCACGCCATGGACTTCAATCCTCACGGAAATTCGAAGCGCTGGCTTGAGTCACCACACGACTGAAAACGCAGTTCACATTTATAAAAATGATCTTGTAGGGATAGACCAGCTAGATAAGGAAGATCGATTCTTTCCAGAGGCCCCAGTAGACAGTATATCCGCAAAAGAAGAGGAGCAATGGACAACGCTAGTTGGCAACATTTGGAGACTACCGGAAGATGGGCGGTTGGCAATGAGGTTCCAAAAACGCTGCCTGAAACAACCGTTCCAGAACGTCTCTCGAGCATTGATCATCGCTTCTCGGACGTATTTGCACCGGCTGGCCATGGATGAGAGGGCTGTGCCACAAAAGGAGAACACAAAATCCACAGCTTTGTCGAGGAGCAACATTTCCATTACAGATTATTTCGGCAGTGGGCTTCCAGCCGCCAATTATGATATTGACAATACGAGGGCCCCAGCTCTTGACAACCGGCTTGAATGTAAGGAGGCGTGTTTTATGTTCTGTCACAATCGAGGCTAAATGCAATTTCTAGCTGGAGCGGGACCTCGAGGTCCTTTGATGTGCACCTTTGGACCCTGGCGTAGAATTATGTAATGTGTTCCAAGATTGAAATAAGCAATATCATTAACACATTCTAGATCGATCTGTGGCTTGGAGTATAGAACAACGCCTCTGTTTCGAACGTCGGGTGGATTTCAACCTCACCACATTGAAAAGTCAATTGAGGAATATCAAGTGTGCCGCCGTCGTCCGCGTGAACAACGATGGGTAGAATGGGACTCTGGTTGCGTCAGATTCCACGTAACATTCTATCATATTCAGGCTAGCAGAGAGGACATGCAAGCATTCCCATGGAGACACGGTCCACTACATAGTGATCCGAAAAACAGGATCCTTTGCGAGTCCGTGTACACGGTAAGTCCTAGATCCGGGAATACATCTCCAGAAGGTCAGGCACTGACTAGCTAGGCATTAGTAATTCCTAACCACGATCGAGGTAACGAATCGCCTAGAGACTTCTGGACGTTCCTTGAGTTACGCCCTGCCAATTTTCCTGGTCTTTCTAGCAGTATTGTAGGGACCCTTTCTTCGCCTACCGATGTTCTCCATGCTACCCTTGTCGTCGCGGACAAAGCTATGATGAAAATTCACTTCTATTGGGGTGAGGTCCTGGATTACTTTGAACACCTAGTGAGCGAGCGAGACATATTCCTCAATCCAGAACGACATGATGGATTGCTATCCGACGATGAGTCGTTTTCAAGGTCGAAGAGATATTTCTGGGCCATCACCACGCTCAAGGAGCTCGACTTGAGTATTTCCGATAATCTGCTACAAATACGTAGACTATTGGACGCAAGGGCGCCTGTGACTATTGAAAAGCTACGTAAGGCGGAGTTAGAGGATGCACGATCGTGTTTAGAAATTAGATATAAAGAAATCGAGGGCGTTGCTACAAAGCTGAGGGAGAAGCGACAGGAGGCTGGGGATCTTCGTGATGGCGTACGTCTCATTCGATCTTCTCCTCACTTGTTTTCTCTTGATATATTGATACTAACACCACATAGCTGTTTAGCGCCAGTGCCGTTATCGAGAGTCGCGCTGCAACCCGACTAGGCGAGAACGTGAAGCTGCTCACCTTTGTCAGCATCTTCTTCCTCCCGCTTTCGTTCTCCATGTCGCTTTGGTCCATCAACGATATGTTCTCGTTGAGCTCGCTCGCCATTGTCACGCCACTCATCGGCCTCGGCACTTATCTCATCGTGTTTAATATCAACAGCCTTGTATATGCGTTCAACTACTCACATCGAGCACTAAGCGCCAACATAATTGCTGCCATGGAAACTGATGGGAACGAGACGTGGCGGAAGCGGGCAACGGCATTTGCGAAGTTCAGAGCTAGTACTAGGACCAAGGAGAAACCGAGCGACTGGAGATTGGTGCAATATGCGGCGATGAAACCATGGGCCTCGCTCCGGAAGAGAGGGGCCACGAAGGAGAGAGATGGGAGGGACGAAGAAAAGCCTGCGTTTAGCGCGCAAAGTACAGGCACCCCTACTATTCGCGAGAGTAGACCTTCAAACGTGTAAATTTGATATTGATTGGCTCTATCCCTTTATAAGTGCACGAGGCTTTTCAATTTATCCTATGATTGTGTGCTCCTCGCATCATCTCCACACCTCATTTATCTTAGCGTCCCTTGCGCAATATGCAAACCGAAAAAGTCTCGTCTGTGACCATCCCTCAGCTACGCGAGCGCCAGTTTTAAGATCAGCGATGAATTGTCCCTTATGCCCAATTTTACAAGAATACTTCCCAGTTCAACCCAAGAAGAACGGTTCCAAGACTGGGCTTGAAGGCACACGAAGAAGTTCGTAATGTTAGTCAACAATGACAGTAGTAAGGTTAGGATGCGATAGGAACATTCCAGAACAACGGGCATGTTGATAGAATGGTACCGAATGTAATGCATGTCGTGAGAACAAAATTCAGATACCAGGATATGAATCCAACAGGAAAGTGTTATGATGCCCTTTGATTACGGTGCGATTCACGCTGCGTTGATGTATCCATAATAACCCACGTCGTCATTCTGGGGGGTTTTTTTGGAGCTCGTAAACGTTTGTTTGAGACATTGATAGCTCTCCATTTTAACTAACTAATTCATGGAAGTAGTTGCAAGAGAGATCAAATTAACTTGTATGCCGAACGTAGCTTGCCAAGATGCTTTTTTGCCGTCTCAGTAATCGCTCTTCCTTTGCCAAGTCGTAAGCTTCCTGATGCCTTCTCTCCCTTATTTCCCTTTCCGTCAATACTGTGGGTCGCCTTGTATGAAGTGGTACCAGATCGGAATAATTAAAGTGCGCAGGCCTTTCTGAATAATTTGTCACATACTTATAGATATCAGAGCTCATAAGACCTGTCGTGTAGAGATGTTCGACAACGAAAAAGTCTGGTCTCCACACGTCTTGTATCGGTAACTGCTGGTTCATGAAGAGTTGCGCTATATGTAACATCCTCTTGTTCCAAGCCGCGAGAAGATCATTAGAGTCAGGGCTCGAGCTTTCGAACGACAAGTCACAGAAGACGCAAACCGACTTTATTGGCAAGAGATGATGAATAAAATGAGACAGTGAATGTGCAATCCATAACCTGATGTCTTTACCGTGAAACCTCATGAAGCAACCTATCTCTATGAATGGACAGGGCAAATAAAATCCAAAATCGGTTGTGGCAGTACTGGTTAATACATTAGATTCCATGGTTTCAATAAAATCACTACCTTGTAGAAGATCAGAGTTTGCATACTTGTCAGAAAATTCAGCCGATGCGTTCCCTGCATTGATCAAAAGATGTAACCGTATCCGACTGTACCGTCTTGGGTCATCTTCTATATTCATTTGTAAAGAATTTGTATTTATCTTGTCTCTAGCTTCATGGGACGTCTCGCTTTCAGGTACACTGATAGAGATTTCCCCTGGTACAGCTGTAGATGCTACGGATGGCTCGGAGAATGATTCTGTGGTGAGATCAGCCTGCTCGACCTCTGCAATTCTCTGCAACCGTTTGTGGCATCTTTGGCTTGTATGAGCTTAGTTTCTGGCTTTTTGTATGGAATATAGTACCAACCATTGATACTCTACATCCAGTGGTTCTTGAGATTCGAGGTGACAAGAAGGACATGCATTGGGAACAGTTCTCCTTTTGAAAATCATGCTCATATCAATAAAGCGACCAGGAAGAAAGTGATGCTCGTAAGACTCCGAAGCGTCAATCTCTAACCTTGAAAATCTGTCTTTAAATGCGTACTCTTTTTTTAATATTTTTGTTCGACCGGGTACATTTCTAAAATGACCAAGAAGTGTCGCCTCAAAAGACTGCTTGTCTATCAGAGTCGAGACCCACTTGAAATTTGAGGGTAGCTAACTTACAGCCCAAGAGTTGCACCACTCCACATGTATCATGTGAACTCGACCATGTGCATCGGTGAAAGTGACTGGCTTTTGAGTAAAGCATGGCTCAAATTCTCGAGGAATGCTTGCATAAGCGCGTAACAAAGTCTGTAAGCCGCTCGTTAAAATCATCCAAATAACTAAAAGAAACTTTTTTAATTCAATCCCAGTCTGTTGTAAGGAGTCTCTAACCAATCATGTTAGTACAAATTCAAAGCCTCATGCTAAATTAATATACATCTTATCGGAAAAAGTACTCAAGGTAGTATTGTGATTGAGCATCTGGCGACTGTTCTCGCGTAAGAGCATCGTGATACCCTCAGAGGTCTCATTTTGCTGCGTGGTAATTCCTTCAATAGCCTTTATTGCTTTCATGGCATAGTGTTCCTGGCTTTGTTGCCCGTATGATAATAACCTCCTAAGATACTGTTAGTATGAATGTCATAAAAAGAGGTTGTCAAGTGGTCTTCTCACGTGTTGGCAACGTGAAGCAATATCAATATTGATGTGCTATGCATGGTGATCTCTGTGTGAAATTGCAAGATCTTCTCTTTTTCGAACTGCCATTTTATCTTCTTTACCACATCCTCCGCGCGCTTCCCAGAGCCTCCTTCGCGCAGAGACCGCGTATACTTATAAATTGGGCCAAGAAAGTTATCTATACAATCTCTGCACTGATCTGCTATACGCCGAGTATTTATACTGATTGCAATCACCTCTGAGTAATGATCCGCGAGTTAGTTTATTGTGCATGGTAAGATAGCATGGAGTGTTCATAGGCCTTTGCTTTAGGAATGTGTACTCAACGACCAGTGTACCAATGCGCCAGGAGTACACAGCTCGAGTGACGGCACATGAAAAAACGGGCTCACCTGGGAGCTGATCAGGTGTTTGGCATAATAAACCAACCTCCAAGAATGCTTTTTCGAGAGATAGTAGCTCTCGGATAAGCTGCTGATATTCCGACCTCGAGCCTATGGCATCATCGAGAGCGTTGATCACATCCTTGATCAAAAGGGTGATTGCGATGAAGTCGCCGACCGAGCCAAACGATGGGGCAAATGACATGGATACGGCTGGTGAGATTCCAACGAATCTCTTGCAACATGAGCAGGCGATCAGAAGTTGGCTAGAATGATAGAACTTGAGTATCGCGAGGGAGGTTGATTTCCAGAAAACATGATGATAGAACTTCATCCACGCACGGCCCCGTCAAACGCCGTGTAGTCAGGTGCCAGAGAAGTCAATGGTAATAGACAAGGAATCCGAGAGCCTCGTTGTCTCCCTTTGCCTCGCGAGGTAAAAGCACTCGTACATATTGATGGCGGGAAGTAGACAGAAGTAACAGAAAGAAGAGGTGATCTTGTTTTGCTAATATCGATTGATATTAAAGATTCAATGTTTCTTCCCAAGGCAGTGAAGGTACTGCGACAGTGTGTTGTTTCAAAGTGTATTGGTTGGTGGTGTTGTTCAGCCAGGGCTTCATGCATCTCAGCTTCTTGTGCTAAATCCGACTGTGGATGATGTATGGCATCTTCAAACGGTGAGGGCTAGCCATGCAGTGTCCATTATCCCATGAATACTCCAATGCAATCGTGAAAAGCTGTATGAATAGTGTCGTAACAAATGATATAGTAAGCGTCCGTATATGAATGAGTCTAGCAATAGTGTGAAAAGAGGGAGGGGGCACGGTGACACAAGAAAGTGGGCAGGGAACACTGATCGGCAACAATTGACTTTTAGGGGTCCTGCGGTGTAATACTACTTACTTACTGTAGGATAATATAATATATATAGATATAACTTCAACTAATCTCTCTCCACACCATCACCATCACATCATGCGTATCATAATCAACATCTCCTCACACCGCAACTGACATTAGATCTTTCCACCTTTTGCCAAGCGACCGACGTCATCTCCTGAATGCGGGCCTGGACTGCTTCTTATCGCTTCCCACCAAAAAAATGCCTCCAAAATACCGGATCGTGGCACGACGTGCAGCGCCATTCATCTTGCGAACTTGCTTTCTGCTGGACCAGCGAAGGGGCACGGTGTATCGCGTCAGGTAGCGTGGTTATATTTGGATCCTTAGCTTCTTGTATATAGACTAATCTTTTCTCCCATCTTTCAACTTCCATCGTCTTGTTTGATTCCCATTGCTGTTTACTCTACCCCTCTGCGACCCCACCATCGCCATACTCTTCCTCCTCTAACCCAAGCAGGGCAGATCACAGTTACAGATCTTCAAGATGGGAGACGCAGGTATGTAGCTGTCTTTTGTTTCATAATCCCCTCCCGCTCAAGCTTCATTACTTGTGGACCTGATGCTCTGATGCTGTCTGTCTTTGGTCCTCGAAACCAACTAACCTCTCCCTCTACAGGAGAAACCCCTACCCCCGAGAACATGACCATGATGCAAGGCTTCGAATGGTACGTCCCCGACGATCACAAGCACTGGAATCGTCTTGCCACGGCCATCCCCTCCCTCAAAGCCACCGGCATCGACAACATCTGGGTGCCTCCCGGATGTAAAGCCTCCTCCCCATCCGGCAACGGCTACGATATCTACGATCTCTACGACCTGGGCGAGTTCGACGCCAAGGGAGGCGTGGCCACGAAATGGGGCAGCAAGGAAGAGCTACAAAAGATGGTCAAGACGGCCAACGAGCAGAAAGTCGGCATCTATTGGGACGCCGTGCTGAACCACAAGGCCGCCGCCGACCACAAGGAGAAGTGCCGCGCGCAGGAGGTCGACGAGGAAGACCGGACCAAGGTTACCAGCGAGGCCTACGAGATCAACGGCTGGCTGGGCTTCGACTTCAAGGCGCGCAATGACAAGTACAGCAAGCAAAAGTACCACTGGTATCACTTTTCCGGCACTGACTAC
>Ga0247810_10000060_pt1 | contig 189657 bp, 153 predicted proteins | sample UWRJL119311C1_FD_179918 | JGI IMG/M metagenome (GOLD analysis project Ga0247810, IMG submission 179918) | Plant litter microbial communities from Arlington Agricultural Research Station in Wisconsin, United States - UWRJ-L119-311C-1 | ecosystem: Environmental > Terrestrial > Plant litter >...
GCTGTCATCAAGTCATCGTGCAGGCAGAGGCAAGAAAGAATAGATGAAGAGCAGACGGACATTCAATATGATGCAACAGTACAGTACAGTACAGTGACAGTGACAGTACGAGATCATTAATTAATTATACTGTACAGTACAGGAACGACAGCAGAACAGATGATCCGGATATAATACCCACGTTGCGCTGGCTTGGCTGGCCTAACCCCATACAGCCTAGTCCCGTGCAGGCCCTGGTAATGTTGGGAGACCTGCAACACGGTTTTTTTTGGGGATCTCAGTCTCAACACAAGCTCCACTGCCTGCACCGGGATACACACACCAAAACGGAGCTCCAAAAAGTCAACCCCAAGAGCTCAAGACCTTCTCATCCACCTCCTCCACCACCACACCCACCCATACCAGAATCTCCCAATTCTCACTCTCCCTCCCCAATCCGCACCCCTCTTTGAATTGTACTTTACTGTCTCAATTTCATCTTCAATTCAATTTTCATTTCCCCTAATACCAGACGTCCGTCCGCATTCACTTCCCGGCCCGCATCTTTGGGTTTGCCCTCAGCGTTCCCTACGCCATTGAGAATTGCACTAGTACATATTTGAATTCCTGACCTCGCCATCCTCCCCAATTCCCCGTCTGCTCGACATTCGGCTTTCTTGGTTCTCTCCTCCAAACTTCCAGGTTCGTCTTCGGACGTAAAAAAACACCAACCAAACTACCCTCATCATGCGCCCCGAAGTTGAGCAAGAGCTCGCCCACACCCTCCTGGTCGAGCTGTTGGCATACCAATTCGCCTCGCCCGTAAGATGGATCGAAACACAAGATGTCATATTGGCCGAGAAGACAACGGAGCGCATTGTCGAGATCGGTCCCGCAGATACCTTGGGCGTCATGGCCAAGCGGACGCTGGCCTCCAAGTACGAGGCCTACGATGCGGCGAAATCAGTGCAACGTCAAATTCTCTGCTACAACAAGGATGCAAAGGAAATCTACTACGATGTTGACCCCGTGGACGATGAGCCCGAGCCGGCTGCCCCCAGCACGTCGGCACCAGCACAAACCGCTGCCTCCTCAAATGCTGCTCCCGTAGCTGCTGCCCCGGCACCATCCAGCGCGGGCCCGGCTGCACAGGTCCCAGATGCACCGGTGGGTGCCGTGGATATCGTGCGAGCGTTGATTGCACAAAAGCTCAAGAAGCCGCTCTTGGAGATACCGTTGAGCAAGGCAATTAAAGATCTCGTGGGTGGTAAGTACCAAATTCCAAAACTAGGTGCCACAGAAAATCTAACCTGCAATTATAGGAAAATCGACTTTACAAAATGAAATACTGGGAGACCTGGGCAAAGAATTTGGATCCACGCCCGAAAAGCCAGAAGACACTCCGCTTGACGAGTTAGGAGCTTCGATGCAAGCAACATTCAATGGCCAGCTGGGAAAACAATCTTCATCCCTGGTTGCGAGGTTAATCTCCTCAAAGATGCCCGGTGGATTCAATATCACGGCCGCGAGAAAATATCTAGAGACCAGATGGGGCCTAGGATCCGGCAGACAGGACGGTGTCTTACTGCTCGGGTTGACGATGGAGCCTCCCAGTCGGTTGGGATCTGAAAATGATGCCAAGGCCTTCCTGGACGAGGTGTCACATAAATACGCAGCAAATGCAGGAATCAGTCTGGCAGCGCCGGTCGCTGGTGGCGATGCGGCGGCAGGAGGTGGTGGGATGATGATGGATCCCGCTGCCCTAGATGCATTGACCAAGGATCAACGTGCGCTCTTCAAGCAGCAGCTTGAGCTCTTTGCTCGTTATCTGAAGATGGACCTCCGATCTGGCGAAAAGGCCTTTATTGGTTCCCAACAATCGCAGCAAGCTCTCCAAGCGCAGCTGGATCTTTGGAACGTAGAACACGGTGAATTTTACGCTGCCGGAATTGAGCCGGTATTTAGCTCGCTGAAGGCAAGAGTCTATGATTCTTCGTGGAATTGGGCTCGCCAAGATGCTTTGACCATGTACTATGATATTATTTTCGGCCGGCTTCAGGCGGTGGATCGAGAGATTGTCAGTCAGTGCATTCGCATCATGAACCGATCAAACCCTACGCTTCTAGAATTCATGCAGTATCACATTGATAACTGTCCTACCGAGCGCGGTGAAACATATCAGCTCGCAAAGGAACTCGGCCAACAGCTTATTGAAAACTGTCGCGAGGTTTTAGACAGCCCTCCTGCTTACAAGGACGTCTCTGTCCCCACTGGACCTCACACTAGCATTGATGCTCGAGGTAACTTGCAATACTCCGAGGTTCCACGCTCAAGTGTCCGAAAGCTGGAGCACTACGTGCGTGAGATGGCCGACGGTGGTAAAATCTCCGAGTATGGTAACCGAACCAAGGTGCAAAATGATTTGGGACGCATCTACAAGCTGATTAAGCAACAACACAAGCTTTCCAAGGCATCACAACTCCAAATCAAATCGCTTTATGGCGATGTCATCAGATCTCTTGCCATGAGCGAGGGTCAGATCATTCCCAAGGAAGCCTCCAACGGCAAGCTCAACGGCCATGCTAAGAAGAACGGTGCTGCTCGTCCAGCACAGAAGACTGGCAAGGTCGAAACCATTCCTTTCCTGCACTTGAAGAGAAAAGATGAGCATGGATGGGAGTATAGCAAGAAACTCACGGGAATCTATCTCGATGGTCTAGAGCAAGCAGCAAAGTCTGGTATCACATTCCAGGGCAAGAATGCCCTGATGACTGGTGCTGGTGCCGGATCAATCGGAGCCGATGTCCTCCAAGGCCTTATCAGCGGTGGTGCAAAGGTCGTAGTCACGACGAGTCGATTCTCACGTGAGGTTACCGAGTACTACCAATCGGTGTATGCTCGACATGGTGCTCGAGGATCTCAGCTCATCGTGGTGCCATTCAACCAAGGAAGCAAGCAAGATGTTGAGGCGTTGGTAGAATACATCTACGACTCGAAGAAGGGTCTCGGATGGGATCTTGACTTTGTTATTCCTTTCGCCGCAATTCCAGAAAACGGTCGTGAAATTGACAACATCGATTCCAAGTCCGAGCTTGCTCACCGTATCATGTTGACCAACGTGATTCGTCTTTTGGGTGCCATCAAGGCCCAAAAAGCAGAGCGGGGATTCGAGACACGTCCTGCGCAGGTCGTCCTACCTCTCTCCCCCAACCACGGAACCTTTGGAAACGATGGTCTCTATTCCGAGTCGAAATTGGGTCTCGAGACTTTGTTCAACAGATGGCACTCAGAGAACTGGGCCAACTTCCTCACCATCTGTGGTGCAGTTATTGGTTGGACACGTGGCACAGGTCTCATGTCAGTCAACAATATTACCGCTGAAGGAGTCGAGTCTTATGGAGTCCGGACGTTCTCACAAGCTGAGATGGCCTTCAATTTACTCGGTCTTATGTCGCCAGCTATCATCGACTTATGCCAGGCCGAGCCAGTCTTTGCCGATCTTAACGGTGGTCTTCAGTTCATCCCTGACTTGAATGAGACGATGTCCAAACTCCGAAAGGAAATTATGGATACTAGCGAGGTTCGCCAGGCTGTTACCAAGGAGACCGCCATCGAGAACAAGATTGTCAATGGTGAAGATAGCGAAGCGCTTTACAAGAAGGTCACTATTGAGCCACGTGCCAATATCAAGTTTGACTTCCCCAACCTTCCTAACTGGAAAGAAGAGATTGAGCCACTCAATGAGAACTTGAAGGGCATGGTTGACTTGGAGAAGGTGGTTGTTGTCACCGGATTTGCCGAAGTTGGTCCTTGGGGTAACTCTCGAACTCGATGGGAGATGGAGGCCTATGGTCAGTTCTCTCTCGAGGGTTGTGTCGAGATGGCATGGATCATGGGTCTCATCAGGAATCACAATGGACCCATCAAGGGCAAGAAATACGCCGGATGGGTAGATACCAAGAGCGGAGAGCCAGTCGATGATAAAGATATCAAGGCCAAGTATGAAAAGCACATCCTCGAGCACTCCGGTATTCGTCTGATTGAGCCTGAGCTCTTCAATGGCTATGATCCCAACAAGAAGCAGCTTCTCCAGGAAGTTGTCATAGAAGAAGATCTTGAGCCATTTGAGACTTCCAAGGAGACCGCCGAAGAGTTCAAACGCGAACATGGTGAAAAGGCAGAGATCTTTGAAATTCCTGATTCCGGAGAATATATTGTGCGCATGAAGAAGGGTGCCACTTTGTTGATCCCCAAAGCTCTCAAATTCGATCGTCTTGTTGCTGGTCAAATTCCAACAGGATGGGATGCCAAGAAGTACGGTATTCCAGACGACATTATTTCCCAGGTCGACCCGGTCACTTTGTTCGTGCTTGTCTGCACGGTCGAGTCGTTACTGGCGTCTGGTATCACTGATCCATATGAATTTTACAAATACGTTCACATATCCGAGGTCGGTAACTGTATTGGATCCGGTATTGGTGGTACTTCAGCATTGAGAGGCATGTACAAGGATCGATTCCTCGACAAGCCACTCCAGAAGGATATTCTCCAAGAGTCTTTCATCAATACTATGAGCGCCTGGGTGAACATGTTGCTCATGTCATCTACTGGGCCTATCAAGACTCCCGTTGGTGCTTGTGCAACATCAGTTGAGTCCGTCGATATAGGATATGAGACCATCGTTGAAGGCAAAGCACGTGTTTGCTTCGTGGGCGGTTTCGATGACTTCCAAGAGGAAGGCTCCTATGAGTTCGCCAACATGAAGGCTACCAGCAATGCCGTTGAAGAATTCGCCCATGGCCGTACTCCTAAAGAAATGTCGCGCCCAACTACAACTACAAGAAGTGGTTTCATGGAATCTCAAGGTTGTGGTATCCAAGTCATCATGACGGCCAGACTTGCCCTTGACATGGGTGTACCCATCTATGGTATTCTAGGTTTGACTGCTACAGCTACCGACAAGATCGGCCGATCTGTTCCAGCTCCCGGTCAAGGTGTTCTTACCGTCGCTCGTGAGAATGCAGGCAAATTTCCATCTCCTCTTCTCGACATCAAGTACCGCCGCCGCCAGATCGATCTTCGCAAGAAGAACATCAAGCAATGGCAAGAATCCGAGCTTGAGTACCTTCATGAGGAGATTGCTGCTATGAAGGCCCAAGGCGCAGACTTCAATGAATCCGAGTATGCTCAGGACAGAGCCGCTCACATTCAACAGGAGGCCGCAAGACAAGAACGAGAAGTCTTGAATAGTCTTGGAAACGCATTCTGGAAGAAGGACCCTACCATTGCGCCTCTGCGTGGTGCCCTAGCTACTTGGGGACTGACGATTGATGATCTCGATGTGGCCTCTTTCCACGGCACTTCTACAATGGCCAACGACAAGAATGAATCTTCTGTCATTTGCCAGCAACTGAAGCACCTTGGCCGAAAGAAGGGTAATGCCGTCATGGGTATTTTCCAGAAATACTTGACTGGCCATCCTAAGGGTGCAGCAGGTGCTTGGATGATGAACGGATGTCTCCAGGTCCTTAACAGCGGATTAGTACCAGGAAACAGAAATGCCGATAATGTGGATCAAGTCATGGAGAAATTCGATTACATTGTGTACCCAAGCAAAAGCATACAGACCGATGGTGTCAAGGCTTTCTCTGTTACTTCGTTTGGCTTCGGTCAAAAGGGTGCTCAAGCTATTGGTATTCATCCCAAGTACCTCTTCGCAACTCTTGACGAGGCCACATACTCTTCATACTGCGAAAGAGTCAGCTCGAGGCAGAAGAAGGCATACCGTTACTTCCACAACGGTTTGATCACCAACACCTTATTCGTCGCCAAGACCGACTCGCCATATGCCGATTCCCAGCAAGGAGCAGTCTTCCTCAACCCAGATGCGCGTGTGACTGTCGACAAGAAGACATCGGGTCTCACATATGCCCCAACCTTTGCCAAGGCAACAAAGACCTCCAACAAGGAGAGAACCGATAGCACCAAACAGATGGTTGAGTCCCTCGCCCGAGGTGCCGCCACTGCCACCAACAAAGTAGGAGTTGATGTCGAGGATATTTCTGCCATCAACATTGAAAACTCCACGTTCCTCGACCGCAACTTCACAGACCAGGAGCAAAACTATTGTCGCAATGCGCCTCATCCTCAAGCTTCATTCGCTGGAAAGTGGAGTGCTAAGGAAGCCGTATTCAAATCTCTTGGTGTCGCGAGCAAGGGAGCCGGTGCACCATTGAAGGAGATTGAAATCATAAACAACGAGAAGGGTGCCCCCGTCGTTTCTGTAAGTCCCACCCCTCCTAAACCTTAGCAAAAAAGAGACCCCAAACTAACAGCAAAACAGCTTCACGGTGAAGCCGCCGCCGCCGCCAAGAGTTCCGGCGTCAAGGAAATCAGCATCTCCATCTCGCATTCCGAGACCCAAGCCATCGCAGTCGCCGTTGCCACATTTTAGAAGAAAGAAAAGGTTTTAACACACACAAACTGGGATTTCTTGTACAAATCGGGCTTCTACAGGTCTTTCATCTTTTTTATTAAACTATTATTAATGACGAATCCATCTTTTCTCGTCATTGGCAAAGGGGGGAAATATTTCCCGGCGTTTTTTAAGATATTAGCTTCGATGGTTTTTTTTAAAAGGAAAGAATACAACATCGTTTGTCTCTTTTAGCGAGAAGATGCTGTGGCTGAATGGTTGGTTGGCGGGCCTGTTGGCTTGCTTGTAATGATGTGATATTCCCAAGAGGAAAGAGACTTAGAGGAAGGAATGGAATGGGATGGGATGGGAAGAAAGAGCTTAGAGCATGAGAGAATGTATATAGCTGGCTAGCTTGTTAATTAGTCAGTTGGTTTGATTGATTGATTTGGGTGATTGACTGAGAAGAAAGACAATCAAATTCGCACTTTTTAGAAAACGTACTTTCATGACTTTCTTTTTTGTTTTTGTTTTTTTCTGGTGAATAAAAGTAGAAGCATCTATCTCTGTGGTGGTGGTGGTTTGACAGTGATTCTGACAGTGTCTGACAGTGAATCTGGCCATCAGTAAGGGAGGGTATACGTTTTGGGTATTCCTACTCTAAATCAGGGCTGGGCTGAGATGACTGACTAGCTATTATTATAGCTATTTATTTTCTTGCTTACAGGATTGAAGTCAGGTTTAGCTAAGAGGAGGGATAGTGAAGGCTGATTTCCGTTTTAGGATCTGATCCTATCCTGGATGGGATGGGATATATCCAAAAAAAAAAAGGATCCTCATCTTGTCTTGTCAGACAGAAGGTCATATTAGAAAGGAGATGAATCTGCTACAAGCCTTTAAAAAAAGGGGGAGGTCTTCCTTATCGAATTCTCACATAGATGCTGAAACTAACTACACTTTTCTCATACAGGCTGCTGCAGCAATTTATTATGGATCTTCTTGTGTTAGATTTGTATTATTTTCTAATATTGTTCAATACATGTAGAATACATTGTGATTTTTATCTTTTGTGTATTTCCCCTTTTCTTCTTCTTTTTGGTAAATGATCCTCACGTATGGCATGGGACTCATCGCTTTTCGCACGCTAGGCATGGATTTACTTTTAGATGGAAGGCTTCATGTTCTTGATGAACTTTCCAGAGGTGACCTCGGCGGTTCGGAAGGAAGCGACGGGCTCTCTCTCAGGGAAGCCAGCCCAGCTCGTTGCGTAGGTGGCAACGGCATGGGCGATGGCCTTTGAGTTGTGGAGGAGCACGCCGATGTTCAGGTTGTCGACGGTGTCCTTGGCGCTGTGGTAGTTGGGGTCCATCTGGATGCCGGCGGTTCCTCCAAAGATGGCAACCTGCTCGGGGGTCTTGATGTCGTCGGCGCCGGTGTCGAGACCGCCGCATGGGATGCCGACGTCAAGGAAGGGACCGTAGTCGGAGCGGCCGTTGAACTCGGATGCTTGCCATGGGATGCCATCCTCGTTGGTGTAGAAGTCCTGGAACAGCTTCTCGGCCTCGGCGCTACCGGGTGCGCCGGAGATGTTGAAAGCCGATCCATCGCCGTCGTAGATTCCGTACACGAAGTTGGGCGAGGCAATCATGTCGAAGTTGAGATAGAGACGAATCTTGGCGTTCTCCTCGGGGCTGAGCGCAGCAACGTAGGCTTCGGCTCCGAGAAGTCCTTCCTCTTCGGCCGCCCACCAGGAGAAACGGACGGCGTTCTTGACGGTAAAGGCAGTGAGTTGAAGGGCGACTTCGAGGATACCGATAGTACCGGATCCGTTGTCGTTAATTCCTGGGCCAGCTTCGACCGAGTCGGAGTGGGCACCAAGGTGGAGAACGTTGTCTGGGTCTCCTCCCTTGGTTTGTGCTACCACGTTGTAGCTAACTTTCTGTCAGTTGGGATTTCGAGCAAGGCAAAAGTAGTACATACGTAGTGAGATCAACATAGGCAACCTCCAAATCTGCAGTTCCTAGTGACTTAACAAGAGCTAGCCCATCTGCCTGCGAGATGCCGACAGTTGTGACATAGTTTGCTGCATCTCCAAGAGTTCCGCTCAGGTCGCCTTCTACGTTGTTATAAATGACAGCACCTGCTGCTCCGGCGGCTTCCGCATTTGTGGACTTGTTGCTGAAACTGCACGAGCCTCTCGAAATCAATGCAATCTTGCCAGTCAAATCAGGGAAGTCGGACTAACACCTCTGTCAGCAAGTGTATTTCCTAAGCATCATCATTTAACTTACAGCATCACAACCAAGGTTGGCGACTGCTACAAGAGGCGCAACAGGGTTACCTTCAGGACTGCCGGTCATCGCCTTTGATCTGTACGTCTTTCCATCAACAGAGAGGGTGGAGCTGTTTGGATCCGAGGTCACAAATGGCTCGACCGTGACATCGTAGTAGCCGGTTGCTTTCAATGTGTCCGCGAGCCAGTTAACAGTTGCGGTGTGACCGGGGCGGCCAATTAATCTGTTCCGGTCTGAGGTGGCATATGCAAAGCCTTGAAGCGTGTTTGCTTTTGCCAAAAGATTGGATCTGAGGAGCACTCTGCGGAGCTTGTTCTGAGATACTGTTAGTGGCAAATTCTGTTCCATTGAGTGTACATGAGATACTTACGGACTGCACAGGCTCTGCTCTCTTCTCGTTGGGTAATGCCACCGCTACTGCGGTCAGTGCGGCGAGAACGGGGATGGAGAGCTTCATGGTGCGTGATCAGAGAAGATACTTTGGAAACTGGGAGTTCAAAGAGCTCTGCAGCTTCATTGCCCCAGGGGGAATACGGTGCAATTTATATATTTCTTGCGCTGCAGCTTGTACTCGCTGTGGATGTAGCGTCACTACCCGCATCGTGCACTGTTACCATTCCATTGCTGTTATTGTCCCTGCATGTACATGAACGATTGCGATTCTATTACTTCTAGCCACTCGGCTTGATCATGTCCCCGCTGCAAATCCGGTGGAAGTGCGGATCTCCTCCTCCATGTAGCTAGGATGCGGTGCTCATCGTGCTGGTCGGCTTGTACGCATCGGCAGCCAAGAACCCCAGATGGAAGGTTGAACGGTGATGGCACCAGTTACTTCCCCTCTCCACCGGCTGGCGTACATGATCACGACTCTGGCGTGAGCGTTGAGGCAATCCGCTCAGAGATGCTGGAAGCTCGCGATCCTTGCTTAGATAGCTCATTTTAGGCAGGTCGGAGCTGGGTTGGCAGCCGGCCAAGAGGATTGTAGATTAATTAATGCAATGTATCGCTTGGCATGGATAAGGACAAGAGATGTGCCAATGCTGCTCCAATTGCTTGTTTTCAATATGACAGAATATGCTCCTCCTGCAAAATAGATGCTGCTCATCGTTTTGCCCCTCAGCTTCCATATTGCTTTCGAGGTGGGGGGAGAGAGAAGAATGCACATGTGAGCAATATCAAATCAATATCAGAAACACGATATATATTCTCAAATGCTAAATCTTGCGGAGCTAATCACCACCAAATTGACCCCTCATATACGGTGAGCCTACGCTTAGCTCCTCATAGCGGATTCTGCACTTGTCAATCGGAAGAGCCGACCAGGAAGGTGTCGCCTGCCGTCAACTGTTCGACGCGGGACAACCAATTGCACTAATTAATCGCATCAGTTCGCTAATGATAAGTACAACATCTCATAATTAGTCGAAGGGGAGGCTCGACAGAGTCAGGAATCAATCACTGCCTGCAGAATCTCCACATTTTCGCATATACCGTACAGTAGAGAAGACAACCTGTATCCTATATATAGTGCAATGGCATAGTAGCACAATGGTACAATAGCGACTGCTAGGTATAAGGATATCCACCCAGTGCTACAGTAGGCACGGTCGAACACGCTTCGGAGATTCTAGAGACTCGAACAGGATGTGAGGCTTTCCCGTCCGGATACATTGATACAAAAGGGGCAAGAGATAATTAAGCGAAACCCAGTACATTATACAGGAGTGCGGTATGGGAAGAGGTCTAGAGAACAGATCATTACGTTGATACGACATTTCATACATGTTCGAGAACAATTGGCAATCAGCACGGACTTAGTATACAAGTATTTGGAGCCTAGCTGGTGTACTGGCACGTGCTCTCGCGTTTTCACATGTACTCACTCGTACGCAGTCTTCCCCAATGTCCTCCTCCTCCTCGTCTCGGGTACTAAGATGTAAACTCTCAACTGCCCTATGCTCGGGCTGAGCCTCTAAAAAACATACTGCATGGTTGTCAGCTTCCTACATTCCAGATCTTGAGCGAACCAGCACCGTGGACTTACGGGGATGAAAAGATATGGCACCTCCTTTTCGTATTGCGTCCAAGCCTCGCCATACTTCCTTCGACATCTTGCAATATCTCTCGTAGTTCGATGAACGATCATAACGAGAAAGAAGACAGGGTAGAACCAAGGGAAAGGACTCCTAGTACCTCAGAATTAGCAGCCACTATCTCTCTTCTCAGTCCATGGGACTTACGTGAATCCCGTGATTAAACCCCAAGAGAGAGCAAAAAAAATGTCGGGAACATAGTTGGGCTTCCGTACAATGGCAAACCATCCATCCACCATGATACGGTCGCCAGCCTGCGTCTCGATGACCTTTGGATTTTCAATATACTGCCACGGCACTTGTGGAAACGTACTGCGCCTGATGAGCTGGTTTCGCTCCATCTGGCGGAAACCGTTCTTTTGGCCATTGGAGGAATCCCACATCCAGTAGAAGAAAAGATACAGAGCGAAGAGAACGGTTAGGCCATAACGATTCCAGCGATACTCAGCCGGGTCGTGGTTTGCCAGGTAGATGGCACAATGGCTGTAGGTGAAGGGTATACCCGCTATGTTCCAGAATGTGAGGGTGAAGCCAAGTTTTTCATAGTACATATCCCTGAAAAGAAAATAATAGAGTCAGTTTACATCCATAGACTGAAAAGAAACCTTAGGCTCTTACCAACTAGTTATAATCATCTGCTCAGCTTTGGCACAGGCATTGGCGTATAGAAAATGGGCCATGAGTAGAAAGCATACCTCAGCCGAGACGTACCCGTACGTCTCGTACTGACGAGCGGCCACGGCGCAACTCATGAGGAATAGAATGAACCACGGGATCCTGACTTCGTAGAACATTTTGAAGTCCAAAATACCGATGCGCGGGTTGAGCTCAGCTCCCATAAAGAAGTCGTAGACGAGGTGGCCAGTGAGCCGATGGGTGCGTCCTCGCACGATGGCTTGAATATATACGATCAGGCTGTTCAGAAACCCGGACAGGATGGCCACGCTCATAAGAGGTCCAAACTCGTCGATCAGTGTGTATAACGGAAAGATACCTGTGACTTGGAGGATAGCTGCAATGGCGAGCGTTGCGTTCCAGCTGGTGTAGGCGGAGCAGTAATAAGGTAGCTTCTTTCCCCCTTCGTGACGCAGAGGACGACCATAGCTCAGCACGCCCGGCATGTAGCAATACATGGTAGCCTCAACGAGGAAGAATATCCAGAAGATTGCCCATGCTTTCGCCGTCGGAAAGGCTCCCTCGCAGACCAGCTTAACCAAGTGACGGCCAAACTCATCCCAGCTTTGGTCGGCGTCAGGTAATGGAAGTTGACCCTCGTAATAGGTTGCACCGATCCACATATAATACATCAGTGTGGGAAAGCCAACCATCAACGCAGCCGCACCAAGCGATCCTCCAAACTCCAAATCATCCGGTGAACCCTCACCATCAATATATTTGGGAGCTTCTAACGCTGAAGATTGCAAAGCTTCGTCCTTCTCCATCTTCGGAGTCTCCGGAATTTGAGACCTGCTGGTCAACCCCATCGAGCTTGTATGAGATGTGATTCTTCGTTTATTAATATTATTGTAGGTGGTAGTGATCCTATGAGTGTAAGTGGAATAACTTAAAAACGGTTGTGACCGCTTACGAGCAGTGTCAACTCAACAATGATAGGAGATAGTATGTAGAAAGGAGAAATTGGGCATTGCATTTGTTTAAATAAACAAAAAGAGATATTGGCCAAGCTAATAAGTGAATTATATCAATGAAACCAGAACAATTCTTGAAGCAACTTAGAGCGAGCCAGTAATATGGGGCCAATGGCGGCAGGTAGTTGAAAGCGAGCCAATCACATCTTGTAAATACCTCTACTTGGCACTCCACTCACTATTCTTCTAATATTGGTCAGGGCTAAGATTTGACCTAATTCAAGACAGTTTTCACAGGACAGATATAGGGGAGACGCGGTATCTGTACACTGTAAGGGAAGTCACGTAAGTAGAAGCTGTTGGTTTCTGACATGGGTTTGGGACAGATCCGCAAACCAAAGCTTCGTTTAAACTGTTGTTTCGGGGCTCCAGATCACATCTAGCTTTATTTCTAGGAAGCCAAATCCCAAGAAACTCGTACCGTATTCTATACTCTATATTGATTTGACTGTCAATTTTCGACAAGCCCAAGCCTCGTCGATTTCATGAAAGTGGCCAACAGGCAGCGCACCAAGTGCTTCACTGGCTGTTGGACGTGCCGCTCGCGTCGTGTCAAGTGTGATGAGGCAACTCCACTATGTCAGCGCTGCAGTCAATTCGGTGTCCAGTGCGAAGGCTATGGCGTGCGCCTAAGCTGGGTACAATACGATCCTCGCGAGAATGAGACGGGTTCTCACGTCGGTGATGGTGACAATGAGGAGGAGCAGGCTACAACCACAAATTCCCGGCTCTCCAGACGTGCCCCTAGGGTGTCAGCTATTCCACGTCTGTCATCTCCAGAACTTGACGTCACGTTAAGCAAGATTGACGATTGGAGTTTGGGTGAGTCGGAAGGGGTAGAGCATAAGGGGTTTTCGGTATTTCCCTCGGACTGGTATGGAAGAGTTCACGCGGTATCACCTTCACCTGCCCCCACAGTCGTTGCGGTATTTGACGAGGGAAATGACATGAATGATGCCCCTTTTCAGCATCTTAGCGACCCTACGAAGGAAACGATCGCATTTTCGGCCACTCATAGTTTAGACCAAGTCGCAGTGGCAGAGCACCAAATTGCTTCAGATACCGACCTCCCCATTGCTCAGACTCTTTTGAGTCTGGGGTCGAATTGCGATGGTTTTGTACAAGCTCCGTTTCAACCTCAACAAGAGCAACTGCAGCAGCACCATTCCCCACCTCGACATTTGGACGTGCTATCCATACCAGCCAACCAAAAACGACTCATCCATCACTGGGTTACCTTTACCAGCCGCAAACTAGTTCTCCTAGATGAACCTCACAACCCTTGCCGTACGATGATGCTCCCTATGGCACTGAAAGGGCTCGTCTCAAGCTCACAAGGTTCCAATGCCGATATTGCCATATTCCACGCCCTCTGTGCGTCGTCTGCCTACAATCTTTTCGAGTTAGGCGGGCGAACCAGTGAGCAGGATCGGGCTCTAGCACTTAATCACGACCAAGTGGCTATCCACCACCTTGGGCGCAATTTAGCTCGAGCAGACGAACATCAAGATGAGTCTTTTGCTATGGCCATTATGGCATGCATCGCCGTTGAGGCCATCTCCGGAAAGACCAAAAGATGGCGGACGCACGTCTCGGGGGGCTTGGCTTACCTTGCGAAATTACAGACCCGTGGCTTGGATGAGGTCGTTCTATCTCCATTTCGGTGTTACATGCTATCAATGGCCGTTCTGTGCGATGTTCTTATTCCAGTTGATCTCAGGTCATTCTTAAATGACGATGGACTCCCAGATGGCCTAGAATTCACGTTCCCATACTATGGGGTGTCAAAGTCTTTCCTGCTGGCACACAATCGGATGAACGAGTATGCTGCTGCTGCTGCTATATCGTCATCCAAGTCAGCTTCTCTCGAACAAGAGCTCGACGCCTTTGAGCTGCAGCTGTACCTCGATTTCCCCAGGCTACTGCCTCGAGAGCAAGCGGGTTTGGTGAGTAACAGGCATGGTGCCGTCATTCATCACACGGCTGAGACCTTCTACTATGCTGGGCTTGTCTTCTTTCAACGCAGCATACGAGGGGCTACAGTTGAAGCGGTGCAGTCTCTCGTAGAGCTTGGTATAGGCGAATTAGAATCCATTGACCGAGCTGGTAAGGGCGAGCTAGGTTGTATGATGCTCTGGCCTGTGCTTGTTCTCGGAGCTGAGTGCGGTACGGATGAGGTGCAGAGGCGGATGCGGTCTTGGTTCCAGAGTCAGCGAAAACTTGGCTTTAGAAACTTGGTGGTTCTTGAGGACTTGGTAGCCACAGTGTGGAAGTCTAGGGCCGATTCTGCTTCTAAACCTTATAGGAGGGATGTTGACTGGCAGGAACTCATTGTGGAAACACAATTAGATGTCTTTAGGCTTTAATCTCTATCTAAATTAGAGAGGCCAATATAAACCAATATAAACCTCGTAGACACCCTAGTCGACCGCCTGAACAAGGAACCGATGTTACCGAATCCTATACACACTCTTCGGCCAAATGTGTTACATTTTCTGCTACCTTTGATAGCCGTATGGGTCTTTTTTCGATATTACCTCAACGGGGTTCAAAAGCTGTCAGGGGCACTTGAAGTAGAAACTCGACGGTAGTGCAGCAGGGAATCACAGTGTGGGCATCCAGAATACTCTGTACTTAGAGGTTAAGCGGATTTTAATTATACTGGGGCCGTGTGGCATGTTTTCTGCTTTGCAATAATAAAATCAGTTGGAGTCTTGAGAAAATGCATATTTGTATAATAGCAGCTCATTGTGCTTTTTCATGTTATGTATTTGAGATGCTCGAAGCTCGATAGTGGATCTTGTGAGCCTTAAGTAGAGTTATTGCTGTACTTCCACCTTCAAATTTCATAATCAAGAAAACGCTGAAAAATTACGAGCTGTGTTGATGAGACTTGATATTGAGGCAGTTGTCGTGTTTGTGGTTAAACACGAGTGATTAAAGAAGATGAGGTATTTATGCCAAGATATAAACCCTGCCAAGCCCAGAACCTTGTCTATCATTGAACGACCCTTCTAAGCTGTTTCCAAGCCCAAGAACTGATCAAACATAAACTTACTATCGTAAAGGTATCAAGAACAATGGGTCCTCCAAAGAAAACTAAGACAGCTCCTAAAAAGGACGATGCGATAACACCAGACTGGCCACCGTTCAAGCCTTTGCTACCACCATCAGATGTGTCTCTCACCACCCTTATTCCTTCCCAGATTATGCTCATCCGGAACTTCTTCACCTCGAAACTGTGCAACAACTACGTCTCATTTCTGAGAAGCCTGCCTCTGACAACGACTCCCGGGAAGCCAAAGAAGGGAGATGCGCTACGGTTCAATGACCGCTTCCAAACGCTCGATGAAGGATTTGCGAATAGACTATGGTCAGAAACAGGTCTAAAGGAGTTGGTCTGCGGGCAGGAGGATAGCAGTGATGAAACCGCAGAAGAAGGGGAGGAGATAATGAGCGCAGAGCAGAGAAGAGAACTTTGGTATAGTCCAAATCCAAGTCACGTGCGAGCAGGCTTAACAAAAAGATGCAATAGGGGAGGAGAGGTCGTTGGGCTCAACCCGTCAATTAGGATATATCGATACACGAAAGGCCAATATTTTGACTGTCATTGTAGGTTGACATTACTGTCACAAATTCAAAGCTAAGTATAACGCAGATGATGAATCCAATGTCCTTACCCTTGCTACAAAACCTGCTCCAACACCTGCAAAGACTACATGGACTCTCCTTCTTTACTTGACGTCTCCGGCTACAGGATGTCAGGGTGGCGAAACAGTCTTCTATCCCGACGAGATCCCCGGGAAACAGTCACCCATTGAGAAGGAGATAGTAGTTGGACTCGAGACTGGAATGCTGCTTCTACATAAGCACGGGAATGATTGTATGCTTGTAAGTGCGCTGGCCCTCATTCCCTACTTTTGTCTAATTGTGAGTAGCATGAAGGACGGGAAGTTACTGAAGGAGAGAAATGGGTTATTAGATCTGATCTATGTGTAAGAAGAGAGAAATCAAGAGGTGTGTTTTCATAATATGATGGAATCCAATAATAAATTCGCCTCCCTATTTCCTTCTACTTTAGGTAGACTCCCAAATGAAAGAGGGTATTTGACAGCATCCTGTTCCCAGCCTGATCAAGTTTAACTCCTTAAATGCCCAAAATGGTCCACAATATACAAGAATCCGAACCTATGGTCAAAAGATCAATGCTCCACCGATATACCATCATAAACTTCGTGGAGACTCCCATCTGTTGTTGAAGGTCATCCTTCATTCAATTTCTAGGATTTCTTGGGCGCAAACTAGTCCGCTATGCCCCGAATGATAGTGGAATCATCGATGCTTCCTTTCCGTATGATGATATCATCGGGGCTGCTCCGAACGGAAATATCCCCAGAACTGACCGGGAGGAGGAATGCGGGTATGACACGTCCTAATACAGATCCGGCGAAGAGAATTGGGAGCAGAGTAGAGGCTCGCATTTTGATGATTTGATATACTAGTTGTAAAAGAAGGCAGATTCAAGAAAGTTATGATGGTAGATATTTAAGATTTTGCTCTGTGTGTCTTGCAGGTTGTAATCTTGATTCTTGGATGTTTGTATTTGTAGAGAAACTTGAAGTCGATCGCTTACGAGATATCCCGTAGGTGAGAACTCTAGAAACTTTGTTTGCGAGGAGATGCATTCCAATTTGTAGGCACTTCGGCACCCACTTCCAGACACAAGAGAAACGTGTAACGGCCGAGAAACTTAGCATAGATAAGAAGTGGCGGGGTATGTTCCAGCTCAGGAGGGGGAGCTAGCGCACTGTTGTTTATATTAAACGGCTTTTGCACCTACAAAATTGACTAAACAAAGGCCCATGCGGAAGATCTCATGGTCTGAGACGATGCATACAGTGGATTGTGCTAAGGTATTGAGATAGGGTAAAACTATGAATGAGGATAAAAGATTCGATTTTGAAACTTGAGTTGTATAAGTCTGAAGCTAAGCGAGGCTCAAAATGGAATGCCATGCCAAAATGGGTGTGTTTTGAAGCATCTGAGCTGTTGCTAGCCTATAACTTCCCTTTTAAACGCCTCTTCTGTATGAGCAAATTTGTTTCTTCATCGGAAAGTTGTTTGGCAATCGTCCATCTGCTGAGCTAAACGCTCTCCACACCTTTCACGGGAGACTCAGCTTTGTTTCATACCGCCACGGCAGTTGGATCTACCAGCAGGTATACCCGCCATCGACAACCTTAGGTCTTAGGTTAGATTACAGTCTAAGAGGTTAACCCGAATTTCATTGGGGTTCCGTAACTTACAATATCACTGCCATTGAGATAACTTGATGCATCACTTGCCATCCAGACAATTGTACCCTGGAGCTCACTGGGATGCCCTAAACGACCCACTGGAATATCTTTCACCCACCCTTCCTCGATGTGCTTTCCTTCGTGCGCTAATAGATCAATAATCAAGTCGGTTTTCATATAACCAGGGCATAATTGATTGACCCGAATTCCCTTGGGACCCCACTGCACGTATTGTAAGTATTCAGTATAATTTCAGAGTCTTGATTGAACAACCTCTGTTGCAAGACTTTTACCAAACATCGACACAGCACCTTTCGACTGTAGACTTCAATTAGCCATTATCCTTTTCATAACGCAGTTTCACGATGCAATCTAATATCAACACACAGTAATAGAGCCCATAACTAACCGCATTATATGCCGCTTGCTTCTGTGGCCTAACACAGATCATTGAGCTCATACTGGAGACCAATATCAAATTCCCCCTCATTTTACGATCGATCCAGAACTTTCCTGCCTCTCGAGCGAAAAGGAAGCTACCATTAAGATTCACGTCCATCATTCTATTCCATCTATCGTACGGATAGTTCTCGGCTTCAAAGTTTTCCACAATACCAGCCGCGGTCACGACAACATCAACCTTCCCGAAGTCTCGAATGATGGAGCCCCAGGTTTCCTTGACGTGCTGCTCGGAAGTAACATCACAGGCATATGCTCGTAAGTCGGGCGAGAAGTCAGATTTTCCCTGGCTTATGTGATCTTGGATGTGCTTTATGGAGTCTTGACCCCCTTCCAGTGAGATATCAACACAGGCTCCACGAGCGCCACTGAGTGCAAAGGCTGTGAGAAACTCCTTTCCAAGCCCTCGTCCTGCTCCAGTTACCACACAAGTTTTTCCTTCAAGAGAAAAAGAGGGAAGTGTCTTCAAAGACCGACGTTGGCATGCAATGATTCCTGGCTTGGAAAAGCTGCGAAGTACAACTCGACGGGTGAGCAGGGTGAACGACATATTGTGGCTAGCTTTCAGGCCGAGCTTCGTGGATGTAGCTTCGTTAATAGTTTTGGGCACGCTGTTAATTTCTAAAGAACAACTAATATTTTATTCTCAATCACTCTACACGCATTCGATTCTCTTATTCTTGTGCTGGTGAAGCTGTTGGGAACCTCGCAATGCGGGGAAGATAATTTGGGCAGGTTAGCCGAGAATACTGATATTGAGACTCGAGATAGTATACTGACCTACAAGCTTTACTAGTTCTCTAGAGAGCTCTGTTGATAATGAATTCACCCTATTGGAGGACTATGTCTATGTGAAAAGTCATCAAGTGATTAAAAGACGCCTCCCATGCAAGTGATTTCTTTTCATATTGACATGTGGCCTGCCACCATGTCCGAATTTCAGCTTTGACTCAACGTGAATTCAGCTTTTATTGCGAAGTAGGTCAAACACGGCCCTCACTATGACGAAAAAGCTTTACGCATGGCCATAGTTCAGTCTGTAATTTCAGGACCCCGAGGAGGGCTCGCAGTCTCATCGTTCCCAATCTTCACGCCAGCAGCTCCATCACGATTGGCTCTCCATACACCACCTTCTTCTCCGCCGAACTCTTCCTTCTTCCACACTTCAACCTTTTCCTTGCATTCTTCAAGAGCCTCCTCCCCAGCTCTCCAAGCTGCTTGGCGATGGGGTGATGAGACAGCAATCAAAATACTCTCTTCACCAATGGGGACAGCCCCAAGACGATGCACCATAGCAATAGCTGTCAGAGAATGTTTCGTACGTACTGTCTCACAAATGCTCAGCATGGTTTGTAAGGCACGTGGCTCATATGAAGTGTACTGGAGTTCCTTGACTGGCTTTCCGCCAAAATTATCACGAGTAGTACCTAGATAACGTCAGTGACTGTGACATGACACGGGGTACCGTATTGAAGAGAATCAATCACCCGCGAATAGCACGATTGCCCCGGCTTTGGGGCTTCTCACACGGCTCATGATGTCCCCTACATCAAGATGGTCATTAGTTAATCCCACATAGCAATCTTCACCCAACAAGAATTTCGCCATAGTTTGAATTGAACGTTTGAGTATAAGGGTTTGCTTTACCACTTCGACCGGGTTTATCTCGATTCTACAGTTCGCCAATCTATACTTATTACCACGTGATCATAAATTCCATTTCTGTCCAACATTAGCGAGTCAATTACCGGCTCGGGTACGTGTGTACCTACCGTACAAGCTCGAATTTCATCCTTCTGTAAACAGCACATTCTTATACTGTCTACGCATCCTGAAAAATTGTTTCCTACTATTTCAAATGGAACGCAATCGCGCTGTTCGGCCAACTGGCTCTGGCCATGACGCGAATATGTATGATGATCAACCATACTCTAGTGATGGTGATCGAGGTTCGGCACAAGGCTATCAAAACTTCCGGAAGGGTAATCGATTGTTTGGAAATGGATGGACATTGAATATGTGCTGATATTGGATATCTAAGATACGCAAAGATCTCCTCCGCGAGGACCTGCGACTTATACACGAAGAGATCGGTACAGCAGCCACCATGAGCGTGAACATGAACGATCAAAATCGCCACGAAGAGAGGGCAGAAGCAGATACACTGATCGCGATCAAGAAGGATATGAATCTCCACGAAATAGAAGTCGGAGTCGCTCGCCTTATTTTGGCGCACCGCCAAATCGAACCGTCATTTTAGAAGGACTACCATTAAGCATGACGCAGGAAGACGTTCGCAGCCCAATTCCTATAGTTCTACGACCCATGTCTACGAATATACCATCATACTTTCATTCTTAAGTGTTTATTGAAAATTCTTGGAAACCTGGCTAAGCATAAAACTGGCCATTTGGCCAATTTGTCAAATTTACAGATTCTAAATGAACTCCAACGTCGCCTTCGTGTTGAAAATATTGAAGAAGTAAGGTTGATCAAGGATAAGAGGACAGGTAGGCACACCCCTTTATAAATCTTGGCTATGTTAACAAGATCAACAGGCATGTCGCGCCAGTTTGCGTTTGCGCAGTTTGTTGGCATTCCTGAGGCTAGATCCTTTCTCAACCAATACTACCCAGTTGTGTCTTTATACGGTGCATTCGACCCAACAGCTACCAGTGAGCCTGATCCTACCAAAGTTCGAGTCGCATTTAGTCGAGAGAAAGACGACCGGGCCCAACCTGGCAAAAGTGAGGATGACTGGAAGTGCGATGTTGTGAGTTTATAACGACACAGGACAATAAAAATAATACTGATAATTTTCAGTGTTACTTGGCTAATTACTCACATCGCACATTGTGTCATCGATGCAACGCACCAAGAACACGTAAGCTGTCCGTTGTGTTACAATTTGAATATCTCTGATGATTCCAAGGTTCTGCATATGGTGTTATGACTGCACAAGCAAACATGTCGGCCTTCTCAGGATTTGCAACAACCGGTGACAGTGATGCAGCCCCTGATAACGCCGCGTCACAGTTTCTTCTAGTTCGTGGACTAGAACCAGGTGTAAGCGAAGAGATTCTGTCCAAAGGCATAAGTAAGCTCTACAAGTCTAAGCCAATACAGCCGGCAGCAGACGTTCATTCAAACAAGAAGCACATGTCATCATCATCAAACATATCTAGTCTAGGCGCAAAGGATGGTAGCCTTCAACGAGTTCTCTTAATTCGAGATCGAAAAACCAACGAGTCTTGGAGGTACGGGTTTGCAGAGTTTAGCTCTGTTGAAGATGCACAGGCAGCTATGGCCAAGTTCAAAGCAAGCGATCGCTTTACTATATCAAGTAAACCAGTACTTCTGTCTTACATTCATGCTGGGGTGTTCGTACCTGTTTTGAACGCTATGGGTCCCGATTCCGATCGATTTACCTTTAGCCCGCTTTCTAATACTGCTACTAAACTAATGTACTGGGACGAAGCTGCGTATGCTAGCGAGCTTGTGACCGCTGTGGTACTGCAACTTTCCGGTCTCGTTCACAAAGAAAATGGCACTGCGAGATCAGTTGCGGCTGCTGCACAGGAGGGTCTCTTGCCGCTTAGCAGTGAAGGAGAACCAAAGACGAAGAAGAGAAAAGTTGAGAAGGAAGCAGCGGGTAGCAAGAAGGTTGTTGCACCACACTTGCAATTTTGGACCAACCAACATGCAGAGCTTCACGGTTTACCATCGAAGGACGACCAAGCTACAGTAGAAACCAATTTACTTGCGTCTAAGGCGGAAGCGGCCGCAAAAGATGCTCCTCCAAGTCAAACCTTTGCAGATTTGGAACGAAAATGTTGCCTTCTATGCTCCCGGCAATTCAAAACAGAAGCCGAGGTAAATAAACATGAACGCATAAGTCAACTTCATCGAGATAATATGAAAGATGAAGGTCTTGTTGCAAAGGCACTAGCAAAGCTCGGTAAGAACGCGGACATCGGCCCAGATGGTGGTGCTTATCGGGATCGCGCAAAAGAACGCCGAACAGCATTCAACCAGCCGAAACAACCCGCTCCACAGCAACATAATCGGTCAAAAGAAGCCACAGCGCCTCCTAAAGAGGCGGACGAGCCCCCACCAATCGTATCGAAAGGGGCAGCTCTGTTGGGAAAGATGGGTTGGACGGCCGGAGAAGGTCTAGGGGCCCAAGGGACTGGGCGAACTGAGGCTATAACGACTGAACTCTACAGCCAAGGTGTTGGCCTCGGCGCTGCTGGTGGAAAACTCGGAGATGCTACAGAAGAAGCGGCAAGACAGACAAAGGGAAGTTACGCTGATTTTCTCAACAAGACCAAAGATAAAGCTAAGGAGAGATTTGAAAGCTTGGGCTAAGTGCGTGGATGGCCAGCTTTATTTGTTGTCGGATAGTAGATGTGTTCAGAAAACCCTGAGACTTGTTGGTTGTCATTTAGTCAAACACACAGGGATGCGAGCGGGGACCGTGCACTCCAAAAGCAACCCACGACAGGTCAACTGTTTAGTTGTATTCCCGTGCGCCAATACCAACATCAATCTCATTACCAATGCAAATACATTTTAGAGTGAGATACGGACAGCCTATCGTGCTGCACCACCGACCACCAAGTTGCTATCTAGTCAAATCAAACTGAGCCACACGATACCTGATAAGAGTGACCCCTCAATCATTTGCTCAAGGCATGATGTCGACAGTATTACAGCCGTGGCAGAACACATCACTGCTATCGCAATGGTGCATATCATTACATTTACGTTATGCTTCGATATGCAATAGTTGCGTTCTGGGCTAATTCGGCAACTGGGTATGCGCAGCAATGTCTTTGTCTTATCCTTGCTTACAGAGCAGCAGTGCTCGTAATTGATGCACAGTTACACGGCATGTGTTCACACCAGTATTGATTGGATGGTTAAGTAAACACCATTCTACGCGCGCTTTCATATGTTGTTGTTTTTTTCATATTATATTACAGACCTATAGATATGCACGGTGGCTGGTATAGCAAATCACATCAACCTGTTAACTTTGACACCCTGTTCCTCATTGCCGTCTTATGCACAACGCTTAAAGCAGATGTGTCACAGGGCAGCCCTGTACGGTATTGATTACACACTGAGTGAAAATTAATATAACCATTACAGTGTTCCGCAAGCCAAAGCTCTTTAAAGGTTTTCCCATCTACCTGACTACCAAAATCTGGATGGTTGAATTCCTCTTTCTCTGCTTCCTCGAACCTGGACCACCGCAGTTGACTTAAAACTAAACGGAAGAAGTCTAGAAATATTAGATCTTGGTTATTGAGAATGATAGTTCGTTTCCCGGTTCCGCTCATCCAGATATGGCCCACAACGATTTTCAGAATAGGTTGGGTCATCTTAATCTAAGAAACCTCTGTTTGGAGATTGGATTCGAGAGAGGTTCACGAACCCGGGATGCCGAAGTATTAAAAGCCGAAGTAAAACAGTTTTTGAAAGTTTACGAATCTTATGGAACTACAATACCACCTTGTAGTCGTGCAGACCCCATTGAGGCACGCTTATGTGCGACAAGTTTCCTGGTAGAAGAAGGGAGAGGAGAGCGTTTATTCTCTCCGAATTCCGAAGGAGCGCCAATATGGCCGACAAATCGAGATTTGTAGGCTTCGTGCTTTGTGTCTTTTATAAGGTTGTTCCTGACGTATACATGCAGGATCATTGAAGCTGTTACTCATATCTTCAGATTAAGAGCTTTTAATAATAAACGTTTGAATCCCTTACTTTTTAACAAAATTTCACTTCATTCACCAGTTTCTGAGTTTTAAACCATCGTCACAAACTTTCAGTCTACAGATATTTTCATAAGCTATAACACAAAACTGACTAGGTGACGAACAGAGCTTAGAGACCAGAAGGCCCGAAGAGATAGGGAGATTGAAGGTAGCGGATATGCCTTGCAAAAAAGATCAAGACGCTCTAACGAGAGCTTCTCGGACTCACATGACAGCAGATTATATGAACGGGAGGTTACTGAATCATCTCCTGATCTTCCACTTCCAACAAATCTAAATGCCTTGGATCAGGCGCATTACCTCAAGCCGTGGCATGAGGATCCTGAGAGATTCAACCGTCGTGCAGCGATTAGCCATATCAAAGATTTGAACCCATCGAAGCGCACAGACGTTATTTCTGAGTTTACGCTTGAGTGGCTATCAAAGAATCTTCCATGGCCATTGTCCGCTGATCCTATTGTAGCCCAATTCATGCACCAGCGTAACTTTTACGTCTCTACAGATTTGAAATCGGGCACATACAGGGAAGTTGTTGATAAGTTACGCATTAATACTGAATTAGATTCCTTGAATGGACCTCAGTATATTAAACTCGAGCGTCGTGTTGGAGAAAGAAGTAAGCATGGCTTTTTGATTCAGCAGACATCTGTACCCTCAGGAGAGACACTTTGTGATCCATTTACTAAGGGGTTTTTTAGTTAAACATTTGACGGCCGAGTTTTACTCTGGCTGTTTTCTCCAAACTGAGCTGGATGGAAGTTCTACCAAGACCAAACGGTTCCAACAACTTTGGGAGTCCAGGGAAGAGCATGTATGTTTACCTTGAATTTTCTTTTTTTCCAGCCCCAGCTCCTACTGTACCGGTAACGATGATTATCTACTCTCTATAATCACGATTTACTTGAGGCTATTCTTACGGTTAAATAGTGGAAAGTAGACAGGGAAGCGACAGCTCCCGGGGAAGACGGTCATAGAGCAAAGAGAAGGCGGAGGAGTACCAAGCCAACCGCCGCTCCTAAGTCGCCGATCATCTTTCCAAATATAGCAATGCCTCCTGAGGTCAAAATAAGAGACGACTTGAAATCCATGGCCGGAAGTGTGCTCGAACATCTCAATAGTGGTGCACAGAACGATGAGCCCGTTGAAGAGTATGTAGTTATAACGCCAAAATCTTCGCCATTAGGCGCTATTCCATCAGGGATAATATCTTTAGCATCAGCCACTGTGCCTGACATGGCCGCCCTGGATGAAAGTCAAAAGCCTTCTTCAATAGCACACAAGGAATTGCCGCCACCAATTACACACCATCACCAGACCCATGCTCCTTTTATGATAAGAGATCCTACTCCCAAGACTGAAAATGGACCCTTTCTGAAACCTGGTGATGACGATCAACCCCCTAGTCGAATACCGCCCAAGGAGCCGATCGATATCAAAGTTCCTGATGATCATTTGATGCCAGCTCCTTCGCCAGAGCTCAATCACTCAATATTGAATAGCTCACTCTATCACAATGCTTCCATGCCAGACCATTCGTCTCCTGTCTATCAGAACAAAAACCTTCCTTCCGATCCCTTACCACTATCTAGTACATTGACTGAGAATGAAATGAGTGCTTCCTCCCAGCTGTCATCAAGTTTTGATACGCCAGTACCTGCTTCCGAACCGAAGAATGACTACGAAGTATGGCATTCATCAGGTGTGTACCAGTTGTGTCTTAAACTTGGACTAAAAGAGCTTCCTGGCCTAAGTGAAAAAGCACAAGCCAAACTATGGAGCTTAGAATTCTGGCTCCACCCAGAGAAGACCAGCGAGTTCACTCTTCAGAACTTCTGTTCGAAAAACAATATTCCTGGGGGTGTGGCACAGTACAAAGAATGGTGGACTCTTCAGGTTTGTGAAGACAACTATTTACTAAAGTTTTGTGAACTAAAATTACTACAGAATGAGACCGAACGAAACAAGAGACTCCACCCATATCATCGGGCACCGAACAACCCTCCGCAAAAGACGATTCCCGATGAGGTCCCTCAAACGATCTCCGCCCTAGAAAAACCACCTACTATCAGTTCCAAACCTGTAGATCATACAGATGGGGTTTCTGCCTCACATCAAGAAACGATCGAAAATCCTCCGTCAATACAACAACCAATAGGAGACATTCCACTTAAACACCACCATCACTTCATTGCTTGCTCTTCGCCAAGGATTAATGTGCAATTGGACGCTAAAACTGTAAACGGCAGTATTCAAGAGAAAGATCAGGCCAAATTTGAGCATGAAGTTCAAAGACTCCAGATGCTCTCGCAAGAGCCCGGTGGTATCCCCCAATTCGATAGTGAGTTAGATTTAAATCAGTTTCTCATGGCACACAACATCACTGAATGGGGCTATCGATATTGGGAGAGAAACTTTGGACAACGCTCCAATTTAATTGTCGATGGAAGCTTGATTCGGGAGGTAAGTCTTCGCCCCCTATCACTTTGATTATGCTCCCTTTTGACATATAAGTAGAATGTGCCTATGATTAATGAGAAGCCCACATTTGTGCCGTATCCCCAAAAGTCATTGTTGCCAGAATCAGATCACTCACATCCACCTCTAAAACCACTAGCTCCCCAACAGGAATGGACGAAAGCAATAACACAGCCTGGGGAAGTGCTAAAGTCCAACTACGTGAACGAGCAGAGTTTTTCGCCCAATTCAGCCCGAAACCTGTTACCCAAAATTCAAAACTTCACTCCCTCTCAATGGTCTCCACCTTCCACGAATAATACTAGTAGTGTAAAGCAGACCTTCACGCCGGTGTCTCAACCTACAATTTTCGTGGTAGGAAAAAAACCTGCGAGAAGGAGAGAGAAGCGAGCGCCTAAATACCAGGGAGAACAATTTTCAGGTCCAGCTAGGATCAAAACACAGTATGTATATGAAAGATCACATCACTGCCATAACCTCCTTTACTCGACTATATACAATTGGGCAAATTGACTGACACCAGGTCTAAAGGTTCCTTACATCCAATTCCGATCGCGCAAATAATGTATGGAGAGATGTAGTTAACGTCCCAGCAGTAAGTCTTAATCGCAAATCACGTTGAGCATCGTCTGCTTTTGAGGTCTTGTGGTGATCAATGCTGACTGACCCCTAATATCTAGTCCCAACCACCTCAATCGTCATCTCAACATCAGAGAACATTTCCTTCTCACCCCCAAACTACTCACTACCACTCTTCTCCTATCAGTAATCCACACTACTTGCCACCAGTACATGACTTACCTAAAATTGATGCGAGCACCTACTCTATCCCCCAATCCAGCACAGCTCATAATCCAAATTTGATGTTCGCCATCCCCCAGCCTATAGCGCCAAAAGCAGATCCCATTACTCCTTCACGTACCCCCTCTCCAAACAAAGTTCCTGAGCAAGCCCGCCGCTCACATTCGCAAGGTACGCCATCTATGTGCCCATCAGTTCTCCCGCAAGCGACCCCTGAACTTGCACCATCTCTGCCTCACCAAAGTTCCCCAGCGCCGTCACAAACATACCCTCCGACTCCTTCGACCAGCGGTCCTTCACCTCACCCCAGCACGGCCCCAAACCTGAACAATATGCACAGCAAAACACTTGATGTCATTTTCCAACTTCCCACCAAAGATTTAGATTTTGACTCCCCAGTTCCGTTCCCCTCTCTCGAGAAAATCTCTATTTCACAATTCTTTCACCTCTTTGCGGAGAAGACGAAGGCAAAATTAGAGGAATTGGAGAGGGTGACGATGACGCCAGCTTTTGGTCATCAACAGAGTTTTGTCGTGGAAAGATTTGGGGATGCGGCAGCTGGTAAATGGGAGAAGGCTAGAGCACGGTTGAGGACGATGTGGATACAGCAAACTAAGAGAGAGCCAGAGAAAGATGATTTTGAGGTTTGGGTTGAGGTTGAGGAATAGGGCGCCGGAATTATTCCATGTCTAATGTCCTTTCTGATTCGAGCTAGGTGGCTTAATTGTGATTTCGGTAGTCTGTTAGGTCTCAAGGCGTTATATCTTACATGAGTTTTTCTTAGTTTAGTTTAGTTGATATATTGCTATTTGAGCCTTGAGTATTTGGGTATCTTGAAGTCTGCGCTGCACTATCTGATAGCACCGATTTATAAGTTATTTTCAAATACTTTGAAATCTATCTACGCAACAAACCATATCTAGATTGTAGTATTTACTTCCTTTGCCTATTGAAGTACATCAAAACGCCACGACTCCGCATTGCTCTATCTGTTGCCGCAAGTATACATTCTATAGTTAGGGTCCTACGTGTATATGGCCATTATTGGGTATCGTAATATTTAGCCCGAAGCTAACGCCTCCATAAAAGAGTTCCAAAATACTCCACAGTTTGACATACCATTATCAATAGTGGTATACTTAATCCCAGTAGGCTCTTACTCTGAATAAGAGATTTCTTCAATCCCCATCATTGTGTCAAAGTTCATGGCACATAACTCTCATATGAGTGAGGAAGAGGTTTCACTTTCGGCAGGGGCATCTGGTTTGTTTTGCGGAAGGGTCAAATCTATGATAGCTTCCGCGTTTACTTTTGGATCGGAGGCTGGCAACCCTTTCTCAACCTTTTCAGTGCTGATAGGGGCCTTTTCGTTAAAGTTATTGTTCGACGGTAATGCAGATGGTGTTGAAGAGTTTCCACATTTGGCTGCATGTGTTGCGAGCTCATGTTTGACTTGCTCAGTGTGGGCTTTCGAAATCTGTAGTGTCTTATCGACCTCATCTGTAATTTTCTCGATCTCAGCCTCCAAGATCTCGTCCTTAGACATGTTGAGCCGTGCTTCTTTTAATCTGGCTGCCTCGTTGGCATTTACCTTGCCACCGACCTCAAGAAATAAAGCTTCCAAATCATCGGCCCATCCTAGACCCCTACGTAGAATTCATGGTTAGTCACTATTTAATAAAAAACAACAGTAATCAGGCTTTTCTATCTCACAATTCGAGTTCAAGAGACAATAGGGAAACAGAACTGCAAAATCACTTACGCTGCAAGCTTTCTGACTCCAGAATCACAATCATCCAGAATAATGCAGTCATTCTCAGAGCTACCAAAACTGCCCACTTTCTCCCGGTTGAAAAGAACTCGGGGAATTGAGTCATTTCTGACCATATCAGGAAGCATGCTGAAAGGAGCCACAGCGAGACTAGTGCCCATAACAATGATGAGGTCGGCATCTCTCACGAGCTCCCTCTTGGCAAAGAACTCCGATGGGAGACCCTCTCCAAAGAAGACGATATCTGGCTTGACCAATCCATTCTAAATAATTCAAAAATCAGTAAAGGTGATGCTACACCACCCATAGTAATGAGCGTGATTGGATTACTTACACAATCAGAAATTAAGCAGTGGGGAGGCTCGGCATTTTCTACTGCCTTAAACATCAACTTATCCGGAAACTCCGTCTTGCACTCAATACATCTCTGCGTCGCGAAACTTCCATGCGCTTCCACAATTTTATCATCCGGTACTCCAGCTCGTCGATCCAAACAATCGATGTTCTGCGTGAACAGCATCTCCAGCATCCCCTTCTGATGCAACAATGCTATGAAGGCATGCGAAACTGTTGGATAATACTTCCCTGGATACAATTCTTTGGCTAATGTATAGAACGGCAAAGGATTATCTTTGAAGTAGTCTAATGTAAAAACAGCCTCAGGATAAGGGAGATTAAGACGTGCAAGATTAGCGTAGAGACCTGTCTCAGGTGATCTGAAATCCGGGATACCACTTGCTGTTGATACGCCGGCGCCGGTCAAGACGACGATTTTCTTGGGTGGACCATCGGAGAGAATGTAATCTACAATATCCGAAAGAGGTTTTGGAGGGTACTGCGAGTGTTCTTGCCCCATCTTGCGGTGCTTCTTTGATTTCCCGTTGTTGCTGAGAGCAAAGTCTTCGTTAGCCTTTTGGTGGCGGTTTTTGTGACGACGACCTATTTTGGCGGTTGTATTGAGGTAGATTTAGATGTCTTCCGTACTGATAGAAAAAGACTGAATGACCGTGATAAGAAAGAATGACCACTTCAAGCTGTTGTACCTTGTGATTGTCAGGCTGTGGAAAGACAGGAGCCTAGAAAGGCTATACAAACTACGTGGTGTGTCACGTGATGGATGACCTTGTCAATCACTAGTAATTTAAAGTAGTCCAACGTCATGAGCTAGTTCATTAATCAAAGAAATTATGCAAGACATGAGAAAATCATTCTGTAGTATAGTGAGTTCAAAAAGATCGAGGAGAAACATAGGGTAACTTAAGCGAGGAAATCAAGGGGTGGAGGAGGGATAGAAAGACAAAGGCTTTGATCTACTAGCTCTGCTTGAAAGTATTACTATTCGATTACGGTCTCTCCACTGATATCAATCCTCTCTAGAAGCTTACCTCAATTACTTTTAAAGCAAGGAATTGGTCCATTTTCGGTATATATTTGTGTTGGAAGTTTTCCGATTATCAAATCATGGCAAGTCAGTCCTCAAACAAAGAGTTTCTTGTGCTTTTGAATTATTCGTGAACGGTTAGTATTTGCTAGTTATTGGCAACAAGCCTCCTCAGACCCATCATTCCAATCCAAACAGCTTCTTCTGTTCTAATGGTCCTGCTGCCTTGCCCAGGGCACACATTAACCCATCTGTCAAACATAGCCTTAGCATCCACCACACCGAGTTTTTGCAGCTCTGGATCATTTTTGACGGCTACCTCCAGTCCAGCTACCCCGCCGAATACAACCAGCAAGTGCTTGAATTTGTCCACTTTTTGCTCATCATCACCAGAGTATATAGTCTCAACATCTAAGCCCCGTTCTGATGTTCCTATAGTCATATCATACCCGCCTTCATGTCCACACTCTGTGAAAACTGTGCTCAGACCCTTGGCCCTCCTAACACTGAAGCCCCAATAGTATCCTGCTTCTTCTCTCGGCTCCTCGGGGTTCACTGGTTCTGCTTTGATTTCCGAGGCATTAAGATCCTTGGCTGCCAGTTCAGCACCAGGCAAAAACTTGAGGGTAACCCTGTGGTTTTCTGGAATTTGGTCCACTACCGTAACTGGTATCCTCAACCCTGCCTCTACAAGAGTACCTCTGTTATCTGCGCCTGGAAGTGTTACTCCTTCCCTGTACGGACACCATTCTTTTGGCTTCAAATGATGTGGTAAATCAAGACTGGGAAGTTGGCCGGCAGAGGATAAGTTGGGGTGTATAGGGAATAGTAGTTTGCGTAAATGTGCAGGAGTTTCGAGATAGCTGAGTAGTTGGAACAGGAAATGATCAGGATCTGATTTGCCCGTGTATTCATCATTTGGATTTTGATAAGGATGAGAGTTGCCATCATCAAAAACAATGACTTCGTCAACACAAAAAACAGAGAGAGCTCGAGCAATTTGCCCCGCCATGGTGGTCTTCAATTCATGGCTTTGTGCACTTCAATAAGTTAGCCCTTTCTTCGAAAATTCGAATTGATAGTACTAACTTTGCTATTATGCTCCCTGGCAATGCTACGCTCACAGTCCAGTCTCGTCCTTTGGTGGGCTTGAAAACTGCAGTTGGTCTCGAGGTATCTTCTGCAACTGGCACTTTCGAAGTGCTATTCGGAATGAGTTTAGGAGGGTTCTGTAGGTTTTGCTTGGCTTCAGATAAACGCTTGCGCTTCTGCATGCTGGAATTAGTAGCTAGGTAGTTGAGAACTCTACAGCAGATCTTACCTTTGTATAAGTTTCTCCCCTTCCCATCTTGAATCTGTGGGTTAGCCTTCCTCCAAGATGAAAGAACCCAATATGCCAATATACAGCTTCTCAATTGAATATTACAAGCTTCGAGGGAGCACTCAAATGTGGGTTGTGAGTGAAAAGAAGCGACTCAATCCTTTGCTACTTCAGAAATAATTTCTTCAGCCTCGCCGGCGAAAAGGTGGGGCGGTACACGCGCCAGTAGCGGCGATTGTCGATGTTGGGGAACGATGACAGATCTAGCCTTCCGCCTCCTCCTTCAGCTCTCCACCTGCGACACTTTCATCACCTCCTCTCTCACTATTATAATCCATACCCTCGATCTTCGACGATGGCAGTAAATATTGGATCCTCTGCTGAATTCAGCAAGCTACTTAGCACCTCATCGATCGTAGTTACAGACTGTAAGCTATCGCCCAGCGCTTCCGGAACAGGTAACTAACACTTCCAAGTCTATGCAGATTGGTGTGGTCCATGCAAAACCATAGGGCCTACCTACGAATCTTTGGCAAAGAAGCACTCGCAGCCAAAAAGAGTCACATTCACAAAAGTCAACGTTGATAATCAACAAGAGATATCTCAGAAATATGGGGTTCGCGCGTACGTCCATTCTCTTCCGCCATTATATTGTATATGCTGACATAGCTCTACTAGGATGCCAACCTTCCTTATTTTCCGTTCGGGCTCTGTAATTGAAACTATTCAAGGAGCTGACCCACGTAAGCTTACTACTGCCATCGAGAACGCCGTCAAACTTGCTGGCCCTGCGAAACCAGTATATTCTTCCGTCGGCCATACACTGGGAGGCAAACCTGGCAGCTCCAAGCCAATCAACTTTAAGGGATTTATGGACGCTGTGATCGCGTTCCTTGGCTTGTACCTTTGGTCGTTCTTCTCTTTAGATGCATATGGTGCGGCTGAAGGAAGCCCATTTAATGTGAATAGACGTCCTGCTCCGCCAGTGGAGAAAGCTGGATCAGGAAAGAGAACTGGTGCTGCTACACAAGTGGGTAAGAAGCTGGGAACAATATCAGACTTCTCGTCGAGTTGAATGCGGTTTGAGGGAGAGTTGTGGGTTCAGGCGTTATGGCAACGATATTAATGAATGAATTACAATGCTAAGGCAAAATATATCTCTATATCTCTGTTACGAGTTGAAGATAATCTCATATTATCCCAACCTCTTTTTTCTTGGGTATCTTTGGATTGCTTACCCGATAACAACGAGAGACGTTCTCCAAACACGTTGCTGAGTGATGCCCAAAGCCGACTAGATAACGAAATCTTTATAATTCGACAGTGGGTTGCAATAATCGAATGAGGGAAATAAGCTTGGGGAAAATAATGACTTCACCTACTAAACTCATGAATGCTGATATGAGATGGATCATTTCCGAGTTGTTTGCGTTTACGAGCTTGGTCATGGTACTCATTGGTGCAACCAAAATGTAGTAGAGCTTCTGGACCCAGAAATGCTATAAAAATACGGATTTTCCAGCGTAAAACGAACAAATAACGTCAGTTTATCAATCGCCTCACACAAAATGGGCGACTGGTTTACCCCTCGTGGTAGCGATGCTACATCAGACCTCCAGCTGTTCATTGATTCTAACACGACAATTGAGTTTTTCCGGTGTCAATGGGTAGACTACTCAGGCTCGAATATGGTGCGGGTAATCACCAAGCAATATGCCCAGTCAATGGAACGTATAAAAACTGCTATTAGTGTTCCGACATGTGTCCAAGGTGCTTGTATTGTTGACCGGAACCTGTTTTACGATGCCTTCGATTTTGAGGAGGATCTGGTGCCGCCTGACTGGACAACCTTGAAAGTCTGTCACTATGCACCTGGCAATGCTTCTGTGATGTAATTCTTAGGATATCACTGCTTAGCACAATAGTCCGAGGTCCACGTCCTAATATTTAGAATAGGTGTTTCATTGAAGAGTATGGAAAGATGGCAAAGGTTACAAAAGATGTCAGCAGTCTAGTATTTAATTTCCCCCTATCTTTAACACTTTACAGGCTCAAGAAGCCGACTCAGGGAGCTGGAAAGTCTGCGAGGTTAAAGCACGACTTAGAATTTCTCATGGGTGCATAAATAGAATTTCAAATCTTGAAGCCCGCAACGGAAACAACTCCTGCGCAGCAAGTACAACACCTGCTCACCCATATGCTTCCGCTAGCTTGCCAATGCCTACTTTCCTATACTCGAGGAGATTGTAAGGTCATTAATCAAATCTGGAATTGAAGTTCGACAATTCCATGGAGAGGGATGGCGTGGTCTCTACGAGCTCACTGGCGAGCCACTCCCCCCTCTCCAAGCAGCTGATACTTTGGTTCTCATGCAAGAAACTATCAGATTTGTTTGCTCTGACCATGGAATTCAGGCAACCATATTCCCTAAGCCATTGTAAGTTTTGTCTATATATATTTCTGTATAGATTATTTACTACAATATAGTGAAAAGTCCCAAGAAATCGGTTCCCACATACATCTTTCTATTTCTCGTACAGAGGAAGAAAACGCTTTTCTAGCAGGCATTTTGGCAAAGTGGGCAGCTCTTGCAGCATTCTACATGCCCAATTATGATTCACATCGCCGAATATATGAAGAGGAATGGGGCGCTTGGAGCTTCGGAAACAGGCTTACCGCTATTTGCACGATCAAGTCTGGGTATTGGGTAAGTGTTTTCGTGGCGACCCTGCCATTTCTCATATATTATCTGACAAAGAACCCCACTGAATTGAAATGGCGTTGACACCACGGTGGTGTAGGAACTTCGAAGTGGAGATGCAACTATGAATCCCTAGTTGACATTCCTGGCTATCACAGCTGGTTTACTTGGAATTGAAAATGACAAGGCGTTGACGATTACGGGTCCGAAGAAGTTTTTAGGCGCCTTTGTATTGAGTGAGAAAGAAGTTGCGGAATATGGAATCAAGGATAAAATGCCACGCTCTCTCAAAGAATCACTTACGAACCTAAAGAACGACCAAGAGCTAGTCGTCGCTTTAGGACCAGAGATTGTTGGCCTCTATTTGAAGGTCAAGAAGAAGGAAGAGGCAATTTTCAAAAAGATGACTGCTGAAGAACGGAAAGCTGTTTCTATGGACATCTTCTGATCACTACAGTGTGCAGTCACTTGATCAAATTGCTATCTATGCGGGTCTAGGTTTGGACTTCTCTCCATTTACGGGCCATGTAGAAGATTAGATAACCTAGCAAACCAATCTTTATCAGATTGTTAAGATCTATTTTTTTATTGTATATTTTAATATATGTATAATCGCAACTCGAGATTTAGTAATCAGTATTAACGTCTGTCTAGTCAGAACCATTATGTAATTGGACAACTCAACTCGCTTGAATTGCCTGCTTTACAAACCTGCATGTATTCTCGCTGTGACTCAGAAATGCTTCCCGTAGCGACATAGATAATTTAAATACTACTATAGCTCAGCCATTCAACACCGACTCTTTATTCAAGTCGCGATATTATCTTAACCTAATAACTTCAGATAAAATGGCTACAAACTCGACGGAAACAGGCGGACCCAAAAGCGGGGTTGACATCAAAAAGGCAAATGAGAAAGGATATGACAAGATAGCTACAGCATATCTTAATTGGGCAACAAAGACACCCGGCCCCCGAATTGAGGCTACTCAGAAGCTGATTGATCTCCTGCCCAAAACAAAGGCCACAAAAGTGCTGGAGCTGGGCTGTGGTGCTGGCGTGCCGGCAACACAACTTTTGGCCCAGCATTTTACCGTTACAGGCAATGATATGTTAGGCTCTCCCAGGAAACCAAAGTTTACTGTTTTGATAACTCGTTAAATAGCTCCGCAGCTCAAATTGAGCTTGCAAAACAACACGTCCCTGAAGCAACGCTGGTACAGGGCGATATGATGGCGTTGGAGTTCGACGCTGCATCACTAGATGCGGTTGTGGCTTTCTATTCAGTCATCCACCTTCCTCGAGATGAGCAGAAGATCATAGTCTCTCGGATTGGGGAGTGGGTGAAAGATGGTGGGTATCTGCTCGTTAATTTTGGCGGAGAAGAAAATCCAGGAACCTACCAAAATGGTTGGCTTGGGGGAGACGATATGTTCTGGAGCGCTTATGATGGGAAGACTTGTCGAGAGATGGTTGAAGGTGCCGGGTTTGAGTTGCTGGAAGCTGAAATCAAGCAGGATCTGAAAGATGCTCCGTTTCTTTGGATCTTTGCCCGAAAGGGGAAACACGCCTCAGATGCCAATTAGAACTTAGACACTATATATGTCTTTGCCACTCATTGAAAGAGGGAATAGAATAACCAACAGAAATAGGCACAATAGAATTGATCAAGTTAATACCCTCACCCTCTATGTTTCGAAGTTCTAAGGGAGACTGCTGTGAATTCTTAGATCTCTAATCTATCTTTGGTGAGGCTAGGTTAGGATTTGAAGTGGAGGAGAGATTATACCATGTTCAGTGAATCAATCTGTGCTATTAACCAAGATTGTCTGATTTGTGTCAAATCTGCTGAAAAATGAGGGCATTAGCAAAGCTCTTTAACTGGGCCCCTGAATTTTGAACCATTTTTCCACACCGTACTCGTACTTTTTTATACAAACCATAAAACCTATCCACAGTTTAAATCGCAGACCAAGGATTATAATCATCAATGTATCCACTATAATTTGAAAGCTGCCTATATTTCTACCAGTGAGTCTGCTTAGAATTAGCGAATGACTGATCATCTAAAGAGAGAGAGAGAATTTCATGTTGCCCTTCTAGACTTACCTCCATGGGAAGGTTGGTCTAAAGTTAAATGCACTTTGCTTGCTTGCTCATTCCTTCCTTAACTTCGTGCCAATATACAGATGATTGGTCATCTAATTATATAACAAGCTTAAGTTTATTGACGTTCAACAAAAAGTCATCGTGTACATATGAAATGATTCGAATAGAATCTCTGTTGCTCGAACCGCAAACCTGAAGACATTTTTGACTGATTTCGGCATTTCTTTTCTTTCGCTGCCTATGGATTCATTCTGGGAGGCTTTAATCTTGGTTGACAATTGAAGTGGGTCTGAGGCTTAGCGAGGATAAAGGGGCTCGAACACTTTGTAAAGATCAAGCCTTCCAGTAATGGACTTATGGGGCAAATTAGCGTAAGTGTCTTCAAATCCCGATTACCACTTGCTGACTAGTATAACCAATTGAGGATGCACGAAAAAGTAAAACTTCATGACCACAGGAGTGAAGCTGGCGTATGGTGTAACAAATGAACGAGAAAGATTGTAGAATTGGCAAAATACTCAAACTTGGCACAGTAACAGTGTTCGATTCTTAGATATGGTAAAGATGTCTGGAGAATATCCTTCAGAAGAATCCACAGGATCTCTCGGTTTGTTTGCGCCTCGATTTTAGGAAATACGAAGCCGGCGCAAGTTCAAAGGAGTTTCTGTGTCTGGACCAGCAAATTTATTTAGCCAACGACATGAATTTGATAAGGCGCAAGCATTGGAACCGGATATTGAGAGAAATTGCACACCGATTACTGGAAACCCGGGCTTCTGGGAAGCCCTTTCTCTTGGTATGAAGGTACAAATAAGCCTAGCCAAGCAAACAATACATCAAAACGAAAATGGCGGCACCCAATCTGCTTCAGATCAACCAATCATGGCCGTAAATGTAGATTAAGCGACAGCTCTCGGACTTCATCGAGCATTATTCGGCGTAGTTTTAGCCACAGTTGAATCTTGTGTGACCAAGAGCTTCAATACTTTCCGAACAAATTCAAGGCTTTGCCTCTGCACGGGATCTTTCCAAGCATAGCACTGCCCCAAGCCTCATTATTGGGTAATGACTCTCAGGTATCTACCATGTAAAGTTCCGAGCTCCCTTCAATCTTCAATTCCCTTGTATATTGTCGATCAGTGAACGAGATAATTGCATCAGGTATCACTTCTTAAGTTCAATCGTTCTGAAAATGCATTTATCTCCAGTAACTAACCTGTTTCCTATTCTCCATCCTCGTCAAGACTTTTCAAACTACAATCCATGCGCACAATCATGTCTCTCGACCTTCGTTCCTAGCACGGGGTGCACAGTTCCATCAGGGAAAACAGGCACCACCAGAGCTGCTGCAATACAGTTGAATCTATGTCTTTGTAGCAATTCAAACTATATAGACTCGGTTTCAAAATGTGTTCTGAGCAGTTGTGGTGCCACTATCCTCCAAAATACGGGACTAACATTAATGAATAATTGTGCCAAGTCTGGCACTCCAATGGTATACAGTGTCCAGGAGTTTGTCGATGCTGGAAGTCCATCAAGTATGTAATATATGCTTACTTAAGTTCTGTTATGAATTAGATCGGAGACATGCATAGAGCTAACATGTGGTTGCAGCTTTAACACCACCAGCACAACCATCGTCCACCACGCCGTCAACACCATCCTCCTCCGTCACGGAGAGAGATCAGCCATCATCAACGACACCAGTAGAATCAGCTGCTGAAACCACTAAGCCGCCAACTGATACCGGAATAACTTTCAGCTTCGACGGGCAAGGTGGTGCCGGTGGAGCATCAGGTAATGGTGGGAACGGCGGATCCAACAGCATTTGTGTCAATTGCAGAAACTCTGGCGGTATTCCGGATTCCGAGAAGATTGCTATCGGAACGACTTTAGGCATAGGAATTCCGGCAATCTTGATTGGGATTTGGGGGCTTGGGTGGTAAGCATAACCCCTTAGAATGAGCTTAGTAAGGATGGCTAATTGACACAGTCTTAGAAAGCGACGAAATAGGCGTCGAAAGGATTCTCGAGAAGATCTGGCCTTGGATAGAAACTCGAGCAACGATAATCGGAGTAGCGGCAACGGCTTGGAGCTGGACGGGAGACCCCAACAGGTAGCGGAACTTAATGGTATGGCCTGAGATGGCTGACGGCCGTGCTTGGATACATTAGAGTTCATAGAGTGCTATAGATAATCTCATCTACCTATCATACAGATCAAGATTTCTGTGGTTCTTGATTTGTGTTATACGTGATATCACTGCATTTGAAACATATTCTTTCAAGCAATGAATTTGCAGCTGAGTAAAAATATGGCCGTCGAGCTATCTCCGTCAGGTACTGGATTAATCCAGTCTGGAACAACAAATGTGGAAAATAAGAAGATCTAACCGAACACAGGTTTTGAGTTCGATAATAAGCTGCCAAACTTGCGAGTAGTGCAAACGTTATTTCGCTTTCCGGGCTCGTCTTACTAAACCTTAGTCCAAAGTGTGAAAAGGAACAACTAACAAAGAGAATGCACGAACAGGGCAACCGCAGGCGAAGGGTCGTTCCACCAAAAAGGGAAGAATGAAAACTTATTCTAGATTAGTGCAAAACCATATCGAAAAGCACTTGGTTTGGAAATGCTTTAGAAGGAAGTCTAGGAAACAATTTCTGCAAACAGTGTCGACGGGATTATAGATGATAAAGGCAGGTATATGAGATAAACCAGGAAGGAGTTCAACTCAACAAGGGCGTAAGTAATTAATTAGTGGATCTGGACTTAGCGCAATACATGGGATATTCAGCTGTGCCTTAAATAAATCGTACTGTGTCGTACTATGGGTTCAAGTCACGTGGATGTTGTACACAATCATGATGTGAGGCACTTCCCGAAACAGTAATAGGTCTGGGTCTAGCTCCCATTACCCCACAGCAAACGGCAGAGCTAATGGTGTCGTTAAGCTTTTGGAAAATGCTCGTTAAACAATGCCGCTAGTTCACCTCAGTCCTGATACTTTCTTTTGCGGATAAAGTATATACAACGTAGTCAGGAAGAATTATTTCTTGATCAAATGCTTGTTATTATTCTTGTTGGTGAGGCTGAGCTTGCCAAGTGACAGCTCCCACGCCCACCGCATCGCCAAGCACCATCTAGAACGGACAGCCACGATATCACGCTTGATCAGGCCGTGGCCGCTCGTGGCAAGTCGTGGCACCACAACAATAAGGGACCTCTACCGTACCATCGGTTTAAACTCCGCAGAGTCACCTGTCATGCTGGTGGGAGTACTTCCCCGGTTCCAAGCTATAGCGTACAATAGACAGCTTATTGCCATTAGGTTGACACCACATTACCCTGGTGTCGTTAAGTGCCAGGCGAGGATAGCTGTAAAGTAAAGATTTTATGTGGTAGTCCGTTGGCGCAGTGTGGGCACAGGAACAAGTGCATTTGCACAATTTGCTCAATTGTTTTATTTCTGGATTCATCCAACTGTTCGTTCTCCATACATACATTCAACCATCCATCCGCTAATTCTCGAAGACTTCCCGTTTGCAAATCAACCTTGTTTCTCGCCGACCTTGTCTTTTCCAGACCGCGGCTCTCCAAGCTTTAACAAGCTTCGGCAACGAAATATAGACTCATGCATGCTGATCAGCACGTAACGCCACATCATGTTATCCCAAAAAAGCCATTCGACCCTTTCGTCTTTTGAATATTGACCTGGCCCAACACAACTTTTCCACCCCCATGGTACCCAAAATTGTCAGGAGATGTACCTCCAACGCAGGGCACCGATCTTTCGAGGGGTCTAGTTTCTCCTCGCCAGGATTAAGAACGAGGTTAATGTGTATTTTAGGTTGCATGGCTGACAGCCATGTCAGATCTTTCTGTGAGCTTAGATGCAAGGTTCTTGTCCTCGTAATAAGTATAAGTGTTGTGAAGTCTCCTTCGTCTTCTCACCAGCCAGAGGCGCGTGGACAATTCCTTTTCCTGAACCAAGAACAGGATGTTTTTAATACAATTCTTACTCACCCTTGGGTGTTGTTTGCACTTAGCAGTCGCTCAAGTGCGGCCGTTCTTAGTTACGGGCTTTCTAGGAACGTATGTATACCATCACACTCTTAATTTACTCTGCTGACTTTTATAGGGCAACGGCAAACACAGACAGCGAAAGACCTAACCGTGGGGGTGTTGTCACTATATCTGGCTATACAGTCAAGATTCCCGACAACCTTCTCGTTGAGTTTCCAGCATTATTTGTTCCATTCGCAGAATTTGCTACAGCTGGTTCAGGCCAGTGGGCTGGGCCTAATGAGGTTTCTGTATGTACTCGTTCACGATCCTCTTCGTGTACTTCACTAATACCATAGTTCAGATAACCGGAAACATCGTTGGCAATGATATAATCGCCGGGCAAATGAGTGTTTCTCAATTAGACCTTGCCTTCTCGTCTGGTACAATTCAAAATATCGAGACTGATGGTCGGATAAAGATCCTAAATGGACCAGTTCTACGAATCAATGACCCTCGCGCAGTTTATAGCAAAGGTTACGACAGACTACCATTCTATACCGCCGATGATGAGAATCCATCCATCACCAGCTTTAGTGGCTTCCCAATGTGTGTACCACGAAATGACAGTGATCCACAATGTCCAAAATCCAACCGGCCGACCGGTACTTCCTTGTGAGTAGCTCCTTTTCATCACTCCTCAAGCTATCACTAATATGATTAGCAATGTGCCCGATCCCCTGCACATGGTCCCTATTATTGCTGGAGATTACATTGAGTATTCAGGTGTTGAGTTTGACGGCGCAACAATAGTTTACGCAATGGTTGTGAACGTTGGAATTACAACCTCCGGGAGCCAGCCTGGATTTCTCCGAGTTGAAGACGCTCTGATTGGTATTGGTGATGCCAGTGCTGACGTTGAAGCTGCAAGATACAAAGTACGTACATGATGATGGGTTTTTCGTATCTCATTTCTAACAAGAAGCAGTTTGTTGGCCTTGCTTCACGAGCAGATTTACCGATCACTATCTGGGCTATTGACGAGCATCCATGTACCGGCGAGACAACTGATCGATTCCTTGCATCAGGTTCAGTTAAAGCCGGTGAAATTCGAAACAAATGGGAAATCCGTATTCCGAAGAACTCAAATGTGGGGAAATATACCCGCAATTACCGAGTTAAGATTGGAGACAATGTTGTCACCACTACAGATAACATAGATGCTGGGCAATACATCCAACCTGTTAGCGAATGGATCTTCCCAGAGCTTACAACCCCCGGGGGAACCCCTCCACCAAACGATTTCACCAATATTGGCCCTCTCAGAGACGGCTTTGGCCCAATCGATGGTCAGATTTTTGGACAACTTAGCCCATGGCCCGGAGCTTCTGCACCAGCACCATTGATTGCAAATTGCCCTCCTCCATCTACCACCACATCTTCAGCCACATCTTCAGCAACATCGGGTTCCAGTACTTCAACTGCAACGCCGGTTTCGCCCGCTCTACAGGCTTCTGCAGGACAAAACCAGACGGTTCTGTCTGGAGTATTTGTCACGCTCAAAGCCACTCAGTTGACAACTGGTGTATCAGAGAGCGATCTTCAATATACCTGGACTCAGACCTTCGGTCCTACCCTCACTCTCTCCAGCACCACCGGATCTACCATCAACGTCTCACCACCTGTCATTGCATCTGGCTCGGTTGAACGCCGCTTCCAAGTGGTCATCACACACGTTCCATCCGGTGCCAAAGCCAACGCCACCACTTCCGTGATCGTCAACCGCACCACGGCCGATCATCCTGTTATCGACACATTGACGTGGGCGAGCCGACAGTCCGGCACCGCCACTGCATCTGCCCATACCGACCTGGTGGCTTCAGAGGCCAGCATGCGCATCAGTTTTGGTGGCGCCGCGGAGGTGGTTATGGGCAGAGCTGCTACGACTAACGGCCAAGTGCTCTATACATACAGCTCGAGGAGTGTCGGTCGCTTCACATCCGCCACAGTACGGAGTTATATCAACGGCGTGCTTGTTCCTGGTAGCACTTTCACTTCCACCAATGTTGGCGCTGGATAATGGAGTGTACCGCTTGCCGCGAAGTCTTTTAATGCGATGATGATTCATGAATAAAATGTTTATACAGGAGCATGGTTTATAGTGCAGTAATATATGAAATATTCACATATCTTTCTATTCTCAGCCATTTCGTCTAGTGACTTCTTTACCAATGATATTTTCTGCCAAAGCAGCTGGTCAATCAACAGATAACATTGCCACCATTGCGCGGTAAGATTCGATTCATCTCCGAAATCTCAAACGCCAGATTTAGCAACTATGCACAGAGTGAACCCACACATGCCTTCATCGGTGCCCTGATGATCTCTCTTTTGGGAAATCAAATTGGTATAAAAGTCGCATATGAGAAACACGACAAGCTTTTCACTTTCATACATACAGTCACCCCAGGACGAGAATGTCGGCCCCAATTGGACTTTCGGCATTAAGAGACTATTAGATCTGATGAATTACTTATGCTCTATTCAAGATCCCTTTCTTTTCTCATAGACGAGTTAACAGACTCACATAATTACAACTTTGTAAAGAAAACGTGAATGAGTCTCGTCTTTTTTATCCTCGAATCCTCGAACGAAATCTTGAAAAGAATAAATCAGATGTGTGGCTTCTATGCTTAATTAGCTATACAAAAATCCTGTTAAAGTAATAACCAGCAGCTCTTCCTGGCTATCGCCTTTTGGCTACTGCTGTCCTAGGTTAGAGACGTTGGGCCCTTCTCTCCTCATGTGAGATGCAAGTAGGAGCATGAGTTAGTCAGTGGCACTTACAATTCTGGCGGAAGAAATGTAAAACAAGACGCAATATTGAGGAGGTAAAATTAAAACCCGAAACGTTCTGAGCGGAATTAGAGAAAACATGACGTTTTAACGCCGGGTTCCATCAATACTGATGGGGGGCATCCTGATTCAATCACAAAGGTTTCTATCCACCACTACCAATAGTTTTTTTTTCCGGATTGAGTAGTGTGTTAGAAATCAATAAGCTGGTCATAGAAGCTTTAGTTTGAAGACACTTGCTACGCCTACTTCATGTAGTGCTGACTTGATAGTTATTCACGTGTGTCTTCCTGGGTGAGCTGCTTTGTAATTATGGAAGACTTTCCCTAGCCCGCGTCGCCACACCAAAGTTTAATTGGTCCTCGCTCATGCATCCGGAGTTTGTCGTTAATTTGTCGTGCATATGTCCGGATCGTCAAATTGGGTGAAGCCCTTCTCTTATCATTATGCAGAGCACGACGAATCCTCCACACGACTGGAGTTATGCTCCTCGGTGTAACCACAAAATATAGCGTAGCCAATATGGTTGCAAAGCATTCCCCCTCAGATCCGTCGGCTTTTTTGTTACCCCCTAGTGTTTTCGGAAATGTCTTGCTTATTAAAATTTATCGATTCGTATGTCTTCAAATATATATATAAAGGTCGTTCGTGAAAGATGAATCTTTTGAGAATCATCAAACCAGGTTGAAGTGTTTTCTTAGGACAGAAAGAGACATCACCAAATCGACATCTCAAAACCCCTGAAATTTACCTTTTACATTTTACAAAATGGTTAAAACCCTTGCTGTCTTCGGCGCTACCGGCCAACAGTAAGAATCTTTCAATATTGAAAACACTGTCACAAGCAGGACTTTGTTTACTGACTATTGTGTAGAGGTAGTTCAGTCGTCGACTTTGTGCTCAATGACCCACAACTCTCTCAAGAATATAAAATCCGTGCCATCACCCGTGATCTCAACTCTGAAAAGTCTAAGCAGCTTAGGGAAAAAGTGGAAGTCGTCTCTGGCAGTTTGGACGACCGGACATCCATTGAGGCAGCTTTGACCGGCGTGCAAACTGTCTTCTTGATGACACCACCCTCTTTGAAGCCAGGGGGAATGCTTGATGAGTATAATGCCGCCAAGATGGTCGCTGATGTCGCTATTGAGAAAGGTCTCGAATATATTATCTTCAGCACTCTCCCCCCAGTTACGGAAATTTCAGGCGGGAAGTACACCAAAGTCCTCCCTTTCGATGCCAAGGCGAAAGCTGAGCAATACATTCGTGGCCTTCCTATCAAAAGCGCCTTCTTTTTTCCGGGTGGGTTCATGGAAAATTTCCTGAACCAGCCGTTCTCAGTACCTCATAAGGCTCCTGATGGTACTTGGGTTCTCTCTCGCCACCACTCTCCCGAGTGTCAAATTCCCCTGATTGACGCTGTTGGAGATACGGGCAAATTTGTGGGTGCTATCCTTGCGGAGCCCGACAAATACGAAGGCGAGACATTTCATGCCGCCACGGCACTATACACCATGGATGAAGTAGCAGCTGTCATGTCTAAGGCGACAGGCAAAACTGTTGTCTTTAAACAAGTCTCGGTTGAGGAGCTTCGGGATATCCTACCTTTCAAGGATGAGACCATCGTTAGTATCTTTATTGAAGCCTATAGCTATTCAGAGGAGTTCGGCTATTTCGGCCGACAGGATGCTGAAGAGCTAGTTTCCTGGGCTGTCGAGAATGCCCGAGGTAGGCCTTCCACTCTGGAAGAGTTCTTTGAGGCACATCCATTGCATTTAGAATAATAAACGACTCGAAGATATGTAGCGATATAGTTGAGGAGGAAGGGAGCCGTTGTGTTTGATTGGTGTGTGCTTCAATGGGGATGAGAGGGTGGAAACGGTGTGTACTGTACCATGAGGAATATTTGTTGTATGTGGATCTGTAAAGCGAGTTCTGAAAACATTTCACCCATATATTGCTTGGCAACTGGCACGTTTCGATATACTGTTTTCGATTCGTGTACAATGTGAATCGTAGGTGGGGGTTTGTGGGTATGAGGTTAAGAAGGAGACTGGTCTTATACAAAATGGGTATCTGGTGTATTTGGTGTAGTACATGTATCACTGGTATACTTAGCGGTGCGTCTTTGTGGCCATCTATCTCTCCAGATCCATAAATCCGATGATTCTCCTTGATTTGTTTTGAATAGTCCCTGATGTTGTTTAATTCTTGAGCATAGAAGCCATTTATGTACCGGGTGACCAGGTTGGATTTGATTTAAAGAATAGCGTTAACTGATGTAAAGAACTTGATTTTCTATCATTCGATCCCATTCTTCTTTACAACGTTGACGTATGAGCATGAATATTAAGTGCACATATTACTAAACTCGGTGGAAGTAATTGATCGAGCAAGTCAGTGAATCTTAGGGAGGAGCCGTTATCGTTGAGGGATACAAGATGTCCGTACGCAATAGAGCGTGGAGGAGAGAGGATCAATTGGTACAGGAAACAATCAAAGCATAAGTCTCTTCCTCACCACAACTCAGGTGTATAGATCATCTTCATCATGCTAGGAAGCGAAGTATAAGGTACGAACTATGTTTGTTCTAACATTGATTGACGTTTAGATTGACAAGGATGACATATTTATCTCTCTACAGGGATCATCTTCACTCCACTCTCTACAGTTAACTTTACCCCGACTTTGTCCCGTTATGGCCCTTCATCAATAATGGGGTTTTCCTTCCTATCACAGATCACAACCGAGCCTCGTGCTTCCGTGCGTTTATAGTTATTCCTCCCGCCTCATGGGTCCAGTAGATGGTCTACGCCTTCACAAGGAGTTCACTCCACCAAAACATCGTCATGATTTGCCAAGCTTGTTCTGGTGAATCTTACGACATCGAGAGATTAAGTAAGAGTCGAAACATATAAGAGTGAACTCCACCCAAAGAATGCAACAAGCCCAGAACCACCGCCAAGCAACTCAGGAACGTGGAAGGACATAGATAATTAAATATCGCGCCTCCTCCAAACATATTAAGAACGCAGCTCTTCCAGTTGTGGGAGCGAAGTTGGGTCTCGGTCGCGATGTCACAACCTCTGTTGTTGACCCTTTCACTTGTAGCTGCTGCTCAAGCTGCGATTGACTACACTCAATATGTTGATGTGTTGTGAGTTAGTTCCCGCTGTGTCTCGGATATTAGAACCTGACAAGCCATAGCACAGGAACCGAAGCCGGTGGCAATAACTTTCCTGGCGTGGCTATGCCATTCGGGATGGTAAAGCTAGGACCAGATCTATTGAATACAGGAACAGATTCATATTCAGGTTACCTTCCAAATGGTCGGTTTTCTGGCTTCAGTATGATGCATGAGCAAGGGACCGGTGGTGCTCCAAAGTATGGCACTGTGTCTCAGCTACCGCTGGTGGGAGATCTTACTGCTGCGTTGTCAAATGTGACCGTGGGAAGAGGACCTCCTGATCAAGGTTCTGTGGGCTACTACAAATCTCAAACAGCCGATAATGTTGTTGTCGAGCTGGCGGCAACAGCACGTGCTGGCATGTACCAATACACATTCCCCGCGGGGAGCACAAAAAACAACGTTTTAATTGATGTTAGTCACGTATTGCCTTCCTTCAGAGGACAAGGTCTTGGTCAGGGTGAGCAGTCATCATTTCATTCTCTATCCAAGTGAATTTTCAGACTTTTGTAGACGAGTATGGGCGAAACATGAAGTCTTGTGGACCAATAATTTCCATAGCTTCTCCCATAGCTTCTCCCAAGTAACTGACTATCGTTTTCTTTAGGATATAATGGTGGCAATTTCAGTATTTTTCGTGATGGTCATTATGAGGCTTATGGAATCTATAACAATGGGTGGAACCGGGCTCCAGACTGGAAGATCTTCTCGTGTATGTCTAACTCTTCCGCACATTTTGTTTTACGAAGCTGATTTCAAAGGTGGCTACTTCGACACCAAACCTGTCGCAGCTTCCGCATTTAAAGGACCTGTTGGTGGCAATTCAGTTGTTCAACCAAGTAAAACAGCAACTTCAAGTGGCATGAATGATTATGTTGGTGGTTTGTACACTTTCAATGCAAAGACATTTACATCAAGAGTAGGTATCTCTTGGATCTCGAGTGAACAAGCTTGCCAAAATGTGAATCGAGAGATACCAGCAGGTACAAAATTCTCATCGGTGGTACAAAGTACCAAAGATGCGTGGAATACGCAGCTTCTGTCAACAATCACAACCGGTGCTACCAATCAGACGAGCTTAAAGCTGTTATACACGTCACTGTATTTTATGAATCTTTTACCGACAAACCAGACCGGTGAGAATCCTGGTTGGATATCTTCGGAGCCATATTATTCAGATATCTTCACTTTCTGGGATACTTTCCGCTGTTCGACTGCTCTCATGCATGTGCTCCAACCTATTGCATATGAAGAGTTTATCCGCTCAATCATCGATGTTTGGCGCTATGATGGATATCTTCCAGACGGAAGGTCTTCAAATTACAATGGCAGGACCCAAGGTGGTTCGAATGCTGATAACGTTCTGGCCGATGCTTACGTGAAAGGAGTTCGTGGCAAGATCAACTGGAACGATGGATACGCCGCTATGGTCAAGGACGCTGAAGTAACACCGCCGAATGACAATCCTGATGCAATGGCACCAGATTCCTCTACTAAGGAAGGTAGAGGAGCTCTTCCAGACTGGCTGCAGTATGGTTTCATTACACCCACATACAGCAGAGCTGCATCACGTGCAGTTGAATACGCATATAACGATTTCTCGCTATATCAAGTCGCTAAGGGACTTGGCAAGGCTGCTGATGCTATCAAGTATTTAACTAGATCTAGAAACTGGAGAAATCATTGGGATCCTAATTTGGCATCGATCGGATTTAAGGGATTCATTCAGCCGAGAAATACCAATGGCTTTTTGAATACCGATCCCTTGACAGATGGTGGATATTGGGCAGACGCATATTATCAAGGAAGCTCTTGGGCTTACTCATGGGGGGATGTCTTTGACATGCAAAAGCTTGTAGAGTGGATGGGTGGTGCAGATACGTACCTCTCACGGTTGGAGACAATGTTCAAGCCAGGTACCATTCCTGGAAACGCGAATAGTATAATCTTTGATGCCACTAACGAGCCGTGAATATATACCTCGCCCCTAATAGTTGATTTGTACTAATCGACTATAGTACCTTCAATGTGCCCTACCTCTTCAACTTCGTTAATCGTCCAGATCGATCAGTCGAGCAGTCACGCAAGATCGCCAAAAGCCGCTACCAAATTGGGCCGACAGGACTTCCTGGAAACAGTGATGCAGGAGCGATGCAAACCTGGCTACTCTGGAATATGATTGGACTCTATCCCATCACTGGGCAGACCACCTTTCTTATCCACTCCCCATGGTTCCAATCGATGACTATCAATCTCGGTAGTGGCAAGAAACTTTTGATTACTAGTACCGGAGGCGACGGAAATGGCGACACACACTATCATGTACAGAGCCTGAAGGTCAACGGTAAAGCCTGGAATAAGAGCTGGTTGACTTGGAATGATGTTTTTGCCAATGGTGGCACAATGGAATTTGTACTTGGTGCAAAGCCTGTTCAATGGGCTACCGGCGCGCTGCCACCTAGTCCAGGCACAGAAACAAAGACATGCAATAGTGATAATTGTCTTCGAAACCTAAGGGATCCAAGATACTTAGCCTCTGCGACATCCTTTTGTAACACATACCTCGCAAAGGTTGTCACTGCTGCTACAGCTATTCCTACGTATCTCAAAAACTGCAATGCTAGTCCTGCAAGGGTAAGCTCTGCTTGCAGTTGTATCGCGACTGCGATCCCGACTTCAACATGAGCTTGAACTCTTTTCTATTCATCTGTACATAATTAACGTCGATTCTCCAAGTTTTTGGTCGCGTATGTCATTTCTAAAGAGTCTCGCCCTAACGGCGAATTATTCCTGACAGCTTTCTGGTCTATGGAAGGCACGGGACTTTGTATATAGACTATTATTTAACAACATCACGTAACAAAATCACTTGTTATAGACAGTTTCCTGGATTGTTTCAAAAATGCTGATTTCTGTTGGGCTAGTTTTGACTACTAGGCAATGATGACTGCTTGTGGTTTTGAAAAGACTTACGCAGCAGCTTTGAATTGATTGACATGTGGAATTACAGAACGGACAAGATCATACTGAATCATTCTTTTCTGCCAGAATTCAAGTACTGCTCAGCCTTCAGGGGAGCTATACACTCAAAGTTTGGTTACAAAAATGCGGTGTCCTAACAGTATCAAGTCTGAAGAATATAGACGTCTTCTCGCTAGATTGTCCATCATTTGCATCATTTATCAAATCGATGTCGGAACACTTGTCGAGCCAGATGCGCCTCAGTAGGTGTATTTTCTTTGACGGCATGAAAGGGCCGATAGCAGATAACAAATGGTTTTATGATACAATCTTAAGTCGCGGCACAAATATGCGAATCGTGAATTTACACGCACTGGTATTGAGGTCTGAATAATGCAATCTGGGACATCACTACCCGCATAGAATGTGCTGAAGGAGAGAATTCAAGGGACGAGATACGATACACTTTGCATGGTAGAGATGCGAGGAAGTTGAAGCAAATAATTTATTGATTGGAGACACTGAGTCTCCTGTCTAATGAACTAAATAGTCGGTAACCTGCTGTATATATTTTTACACTCAATCGAACCTCCGCTTATGTCAGTTTGAACTCAGAATGATCAATCTAGAACCGAAAAAGAATGGCCTTCTGGCTCATACAATTGAAATAAGTTCTCTCTCATCACCGACCCGAAGGCTTTATGAGGGTGGTGGAACTGTATAATAATCACAGCAATAGAAACTCGATGAAAGATACATTACACGTACCCTGTATCGGAGAAATGGCTTCATCGTCAAAGCAGGGGTTAATATGGAATGGTCACGTCGAACGGCAACCACGAATATCGTGAACATATCTGGCTTGATGTCAGTAAAGAACAGACATTATTCCTGAAAAGAATGTTTGGTTTCTTGTAGCTCATACTAAATAAATAAGGTAATGTTTCTCATCAACGACCCGAAGGCTATTATGAGTGGTGCATGAACACTATAATCATTGCAATGAAGGTAAGAGAGCTTGTATCACTGACCTTGAGTTTGTTCTCATATTATAGAGCCGGAGTAACACTTCAGGTGTCTCCAATAAGACCACAGACTTGCCACAAGTTTCGTCCCAGTAATGCAAAGCTCGAGGCTATTCAATCAGTGCTTGGGCGATTACTACTTTACTACTGTCAAGCATATATTGCACCGCGCAGTCCGCTTTCCTAGCTATACTAAATTTATGGTAATTCGGAGTATCGGCACACAAAGGATTTCTCGGAATGCATGTCGTGGGAACCACTTGGTTGACTCATCGAAGCCTTGTTGGTGACCATCGCTCATGATTCAATCATAAGAGGTATGTTCCGTGTGCTTGACATGAAGGATCGAGTTGTCGAATCTGTACCGTGATGGCATACCTTGAGTCTTGTGTGGAATGCTAAATATGGTAGCAGGTATTTGTGAAGTCAATTGATGATGTATGTTAGATGAGTCTCTTGTGCTAAAAAATTTAAAGGGCTGTTGATTTAGCGTGCCAAGCAAATTGAACCGCACTAATAGCCGAGCTCATCCAAGTTTGAATAACAAGTTTAATGTCAGTACTATAAATACACTCTGAGTATGTAACACCTAGGGTTCAGTCACGCAGCGGTAGTTATAATCTTGAGTAACCGATTGTAATTATTTTAGACAAGGGCCAGGAGACTTGTTGCTGAAATGTGTTGGCTCGCTTGCCTGAATTGACTGTTTTGTAACGATATGCTTCTTTTGTAGCAACCTTCAATGACGACAGTGCACAAGAAGAAGGTAGGAATTATCAGAACAATATCTACAATGCCGAACAACCCTGAAGATATAAACCCCGATCAGTTCCTTCAATAAATCTGCGAGGCAAGCAGTACAGGCAACCTAGAACGACTCTGGGTCGTGTTTGAGCAGTGGTAAAGGAAAGGTTATTGCTCATCAAACATAAACTATCCGCTAGAACAGCTACAGCTAGCACTCTACCTCGCCGCTTCTAATAAGTATTTACCGGTTGTGTCTCATTTGCTTGGTCAAGGCTTATACATTGATAAGGCGGCCCTTCAGGTTGCTGTATAGCTCACAGAATTATCAAGCAACTAGAAAATAAACTCAACTGTGATCCTGTCTCTCTAATAATATGAAACTAGATACGTAAGCAATCCAAATGCTGCAAACGCTTCAAAATTTCAAAACCGTCCGCTGGTTTATCACAGCTTATACTGTGACGGATGACACCCCAACCACAACTTTACTACCGCACTTATATTGCTTTCCCGTCATGGAGCCGACAAATAACTCCATCGACAAGACTACGCTGTATACCAACCCCTTTCCTCCTGGGTTGGACTACTACCCTCTTGTTTATGACTAAAGGCCCTTGACAAGGCATTTGAAAAAGCCTGTCTATGAAATTGATTACACAGGAACATTTTTAATTAAATAGAACGTAGGTTTTGGGTCGGTTCGTAGAGCCATTTTCGATTGTATACATATCTAGATTCCTTAACGAGTTGCTTGAATAAGTGAAAAGTATGTGATAGAAATACAACCTCGCCAAGGTGTAGTTTGATTACAGGCATCTATGATAAATGCCATCGCGGCAGGAAGTTCATCGATAGTTATGTGTATTATTAGAAGTTTTCACGCAGCTCCTCAAGTCTTTGTGACGTATTGATTTGATGGGGTAAAATGGCGCTGTGAATACGTGTACAGCCACATTGGGACAAAAGCTCCATGAGTGAATCTGCCGGACCAATATCCGACACGATACCCTAGAGCATTGTAACACTACAGGTACTGTATTGGAGATTAAATTGACTCTACACGCCACATGTATGTGATAGCGTGGCTCCATATACAACAAGCAAAATATTCAGAATGCTTGCTTGTGTTGCAGAAGCCCAAAATAAGGCTGACGTATGAGATAGTCAACTTTAGGTTTTGGAAGCCTTTAAGCTAAAAATGATACATGTTAGGCACCAATATGAACCTGATTGCTGGAACATAGAAGCCTTATCCTTCGGAGTAGATCTGTTCTCTCTTTATGAAACTAAATTTAGTCCTTCTCCTTCTATATGATAAGCATGGCGTGGCGTCATATTTTGGAATCTATCTCTTGTCGAATTTACGAGACTCTACCGTTCTTAATCAAATAGGATGGCAATTTTACGCCGCAAATACAAAAAGGAGAATAATGAATACTACGCCGTCTGCTCTGGTCGCCTTGACGAGCCTACGATCTTTTCGTCTTGGTGAGCCCTTATCAAGAATGAGAAAATTAGACCCGGCTGACCATCTGTAGGGGCGATGTCCATCCACGAGTGACGGGATGCAAATCTGATCATAAGGGTTTTCCGACGCTTCCACAGGCACGTGGATATATGAATAGTAAAGGAGTGTTGGAACCAAAAGAGGTTATCAAGGACGGAGCTGGAGAAACAGCTCCAATAAAAGGTCAAGAAGCCTTCTATGCTGTAGCTAACGGCACGCGAACTGGAATCAAAGCATATTGGTTGTATGAGTCCTTCGAGTTTATCAATTGCTATTGGATGCTAATATGTTGCAGTGAGACATTGGAAGATGTGGAAAAAAGTCCAAATAATTGTCATAAAGTGTTCAGGACACGTGCCCAGGCGGAATCATTTATTAAGGACTGGAATGAAGCCTGTGCTGATATATGGCGGCGAGAGATTATGAAAAAGCTGGATGAAGGGTATAGACCTTTGAACTTGGATTTCAACACTGAGAGTATACTACACAAACCCAATGTACCGATTGAAGAAATGGACATCATGACTGAGGTTGATTTGGAACGATTGAACTTGGATCGAGAATGATTTGTGGTAATATGAGGCGGCATTTGGCATATTTGTAGTGACCATTAAACACCATGACAAATTCAGATGTTTACGTGGAAAGGATGCTTCGTGATTGATTGAGTTTTGCAGCATTCTTGTTCAAGAAGAACATAGGCAAGGACAGCTTCATGTCTTAGTCCAATTTGATACACTGATGACTCCGCAGCTTCGAGTGTATGACTTATGTCATCTGTATCGCGCACCTCTGAGCCTAAAAATATATTTCTGCCTAAGACATATAACCTATTTTACATTCTGTGATTGATTTATGCAGGTTATTGCTTTGTTTTGAGGTGTGGCGAAGTGATCTCTTTGAAGATCAATGCATGACCAATTCTGAGCGTTTGAATCCAGGTGTTCAGTAAACCTGCATGAGGCTTATCTACTCGGTCGCCAAGTAATTAACTGCCATCTTCTAAATTCAATTTTATGTGCAATGATTTTCATTGGATTGTTGCCCCATAATAAAGTCTAACTACCTAGTTTTCCTATTGTTCGACACAGTATGGTGCTGCATGAACACCTGTGATCAGTTGATTGGATTAAGGCACTACTATTGCAATCCACGGTGCGGCAGCAATGGCAAGGCCGTGTACAGCTGCACTGACATAGAATTTTGATCAATGCACTTGTATGAATATTTTCAATTGGATTAATATAGCACATGTGTAGGTTTCAGTGACAGTTGCCTAGAGATAACGTCATACCGAAGGCGCAATGTGTGCAAGACTGCAAATTTGGTCGCACTGCAGGCGTTTTTTTAGTTAGCTGAATGTGAGCTCAGAAACATCCTGATAGGAATATGCGGTGAAGTTTTGACAGGCAGACTTCATTCTGAGCTTCATAGAGTCTTTCGATTTTACAATTGTTTATAAAATATGCCATTTCTCCTTCATCAGTAAGTAAATTTCAGTCCACACCTTAGCTTCTGTTCAATACTTCAATCCACAAGTTCGCGAAAATTATTCACATGAAGATATTAGACCGGCTTAGGAGAAAAAAGCGATCAAACTCAATCAAAGTAGTCAGACTTGAAGCTAAAGAAAACCTTGAGCTTCTATTTCCTGTTGAATCCACAGAAAAATTATTTGAAATGCCAGCAGCGAACGAATTTTCAGCGCCGTCATCATGTTCAACAACAATTGGATACTTAGGAGCGGAGAGACCAAGCATTAATAATGGTATGTGTACGCGTAGATGTCATATTCACTATATAGAAGCCAGCCAACCTCCTTCCTCTGTTGATATCACCAATCTTTCTAACAAAGTATAGATCACCTGCTAGGTATCAAACTGCTAGAGTTGGCTGTTACAAATGTGGCTTTGAGATCCACTTCACTTAATACATCTGGAAAAGAGCTTGAGGTATGCTACGCGAATTTCAAATAAAGGTCTTCGTGGTAGAGAACTTGTTTGACTGAATTATCGTGAAATAGGAATTTTGCCAAACATTGATTGATAATTTCCGATATGAGGAATGTTATCGATCGCTTAATCACCCATCTCAGCCATCCACATTGGGCGCGAATTTTCGTAATCTCTTGTTGGGTGAAATTGGGCATATCTCCCTTCGTAGCAAACCTCAGGATGCCTTTAAAATTGGTGTTCACTTGGATAAATACGTGGATGATCCTCGACGACGACACCAAAACGAGAAGTATATAATCCAAGGCCAAATCAACGAGCCAGAGAACGAGAACCGTTCAGATTCACCTTGTGAGTCCTTCTTTATCAATGGCAGTATAAACCTAACATTGCTTTAGTATCACCAATTGCTCCGGTGCGGATCGATGAAAGAACTAGCTCTGGTGACGATAGTGAAAATGAACCGTCTCCGTCAGCTTATACTTCTATGGTTGCACAATATTGTGTTGAAAATTCTACCCCTGCATCCTTTGAATACAAAATGACACAAATGGACACGATGAGATTCACTTGCATAGTTACTGTTAATTCTCTGCGAGCAATGGGACCAGCATGTCTCACTAAAAAAGCCGCTAAACATGGGGCAAATAGAGTTCTTTGGACAATGATACACACCTCTCCTGTTAGTGAAAGGCACATCTAGTTGGGGTATCAACTTTATGAGCAACAATGGAGCTTAAGAGAGCGGGGTTGAGAGGTTTTGAAGCATATTTGAAGATTACGGTTCTCTATTGTTGAGTCTCATAAGTTTACGAGCTTTGGTGTTATTGCGTATCGACTAGTCTATGTTCTGAGCAAATTCCAAGCACCATTTGATAAACTTCAGTCTTTCATGACTTCAAACCAGATATAAGCCATGGTAAATATAACTAAATATTAGTTTGTTACTATTGACTGAGGAATTCGCACAAATCAAGCAGACTGTTCAGATCCTTTGATGAAGCCAAAGTCATGCATTCAATATTGCTAACTACATTGACTACCTGATATTACAAAGTTTTAAGAGGCTTGAGTTAAATAAGTTGTATGCCCAAGATACATAGCCTATTTAGCTATACTAATAAAAAAATAGCTTCCATTTTAACTAAGATAACAAGATAATAACTTTTATCGTTCACCCTCATATTATTTCAAATTAATGTATCTCAATAATCTTCAGGGCCTCACTGATGCAATTTTTATCTCTCGAACTCTTAGCAAAGTAAGTAAGGCATCCACTTCACTCAATGTAGAACCAACTTAATTCTTACTCAAGATCTAGCGGCAGCCAATAGCTTAGCATATCCCAATATTCTTTTTCATATCGAACATATCGAACTTCAATCTTCAAACCACAACCAATGTACAAATATGTTAAGTGATCCCCCTTCTTAAGCCGAGCCACCTTGTCTCTCTTTGCGGTACTGTGTTACCCTTCCTATTCGCCGCTGTCTGTTCCTAATTTCTTCATTAACAGCAAACTTACAACATACACCAATAAGCCCAGAAGACCAACCTTCGCCTCTCTTTGTTCTCTCCACTTCTCTGCATTTACTTTCTGCGCATCTTTTAAACTCTTCGACGTCCGCTCCTCAGAAGGTAATTTCTGATGCCTCGCATCCTTCTCCTTCCCTTTTCCTTTCCTTACTTTCTTCGCTTTTCTGACTGATTCGGTCCCAGGAATCATATCGACCGGGTCGGTTTCTTCAAAGAGTTCATCTTCCTTATTCTTTTTTCTGGTATTCTCGATGGCTGAGGACGGTAAGGGCCCCGGAAAGAATTCGCCGCGGCCGGATAGGGTTCTGATGATGTTCCAAACAGGCATTTTGGTCGCTGTGGAGATGATCTGGGATAGCCATGATGGCAGGGCAAGGAGAGTATTTATTATTGAGAGTTAACGTGATATGAGGTGAGATTTGTTGTGAGGCTGGATATATCTATCTTGTGGTACGGTCTCGATTCTTCCATGGGCTGGCTCGTCTGTTGATGTGGTGTTCAGGGGCTGTGTAATAAGCGAGGGAGCTGGCTACGCCGGTGAAGGGATACAGGACGTGATCTCCAGAGGAACTGATCAGGATTACAAGATAGCCTCTGGCTTTTGAAGTAAGATTTAGTGAGGAGTTCCAGTAAACTGAATTTAGGAAATTAGTTTGCTGCGTTGCGGTTTGTGTGTTACTTATGAATTATTTCCCAGGGCCATGCCGTTACTCGTTGTGTTCTCATCGTTCCAATCATTCCATTGTTATATCAACTGGCGAAGCAGCACTAAACTTCTCTGCGTCCTTTGGGATTCGAAAACAGCCTAAAATTTCTCATGTAGCAGGTATTTCACCATGATTCGGTGGCTATACGATTGACTTTGATATCGATGACCATATGCAGTACTAGTGAAAACATGAGCCACAAATTTTCTATTGAACCAGACTATCCAGCCGCGGCTACAAGTTACCAATAAAGTATGTGGTCATAGATGGAAAAAAGAGATGCCATGAACAGAAAACGTCCATTTTAAACGGTAGAGAAAATTTTACACCGAGACTATATATTTTTGGAAATTAAATTTGGCATGGAGAATTCACATTGACACTTGGAAAATAGTGAAGCAACAACAGCGAAACATGATAAAATGAACTAGACACCCTATCGCAGGTGTTTGGGTGAAACAACATAAAACCTAAAATATAACTTGACAGTGATGGATTGCGTATCTTGCCATTATCGATGAACAGGGAGAATATGTTCTATGGAGGTTTCTTGTATAAGCGATGCTATGAGCGGCGGCGACCATTTTTACTAGTAAACCATTTCAAAATGTATGAGGCACTATCGACTGCGTCCCAAGAAAATCATCCGAACTCGCAGTGATTCTCATTAGTTACTGAGAGAGTATCAAATCCAGTGCATTAGACATATATTTTGGGGCGGGGTTTTGTACATATTATACAGCATCCATCTGCGCTAACATCTCTCGTCATAACCTACACCACCGTTTTTATAGCTTATTTATGAGACCTCTGCCAATCTCCCACATGCCCTCTTATCAGGCCCGCCGCCTGCTCTGGACTATGCTGTCTTCCGATAGCCTCCACAAAGTCCCCCTCGGGATCCATCAAATAGAAGTAGATACTATGATCGACCAGATAATCCTCGCCCTTCTTCACGCCCTCCGGCGTGCTGAAATACACCCTATACGCTTTACAGACGCTCTTTATCTGCTCCCAAGTCCCTGTAAGCCCAATGAGATCTGGATGGAACTCCTTGAGGTATTCTTTGAGCACAGCTGGGGTATCTCTGGCGGGGTCGCAAGTGATGAAAACCGGTACCATTTCCGGCACGTTCTGTGGTGATGCCTTCACCAGATCAATCGTCCTGGCCATTTTGTCTAATTCCTCCGGACAGATATCCGGGCAATGGCTGAATCCAAAATACACCAACGCATATTTCCCCTTAAGGTCTTGTTCCGTAAACGTCTTCCCATCTTGGGTGGTTAGGGAAAATTCACCGCCGACCTTGGGTTTGCCAACGCCCTTTGTGGCTTGTGCGACACGCTCCCGTTCGAGACGCGCTTTCTCGTAGCGGAAGTAGAGGATGAGACCGGCGCCAGATGCTAGGAAGAGCAGCCCGGCTTTCCAGGAGAAGGGCTAGATGAGGGGTGTTAGTTATAGTTCGCCTGTAGGATTGTGGTTGGAAGTATGTGGCGGGTAGTTGGAAAGAACAAAGAGGGGACATACACCAGAACGATATCGTGAGCGTGCTTCTTCAACAGTCTTATATGTGCGAGGGGAGCTCGATGCAAATAGTCGTATCTGTGATTTTGGAGCTGTGCGGAGGCATTGCTGCAGTGATGGTCCGATGCCTAGGCGCATGCATTGTGTTGTGATAGAGGCAGAGTTTACAGGGCGGAAGGATCGTGAGAATGTGCCGAGTATGGCTTGACTTTGTATCCGTGATTTTGACATATTGGCTGTTGTTTGTGTTGAATTGGAAGTCTGACGAGTTGATGATGCGGTTTAACATATTTTGATGGAGCATTGCCGCTTTGACATATTAGAGCTTCGACTAAAGCAGCACGCAATTTCTACATTCTTGACAAAGGAGTTCACATGACAATTAGCTGCAGTTGAGGAATTTTAAAAAGGTCAAAGACATTAATTGTTCATTCCAGCCCCCCTCTCCAAATTACTATGAGTATTTACAACTCCCAAGCCAGGTTTCAGCAACCTTCATGCTAAAAGCCTCACCAAATAATTCCTTATAAATACAATTGAATGCCCTCGCTAGCTATGCTCTCAGGTCCAAATGCTTCTCAAATGCCTTTAACATGCTCTGGTCGCTATGATTCGCTCAATTTGCTGAAAGAACTTCGACCCAAGTTCCACACCCAAGACGCCTTAGATATGCGAGAACGGATAACCGACACGCCCGCTCAAATACTTCTTTGAATTCAACTCAAATAAAACCAACACCAAGTTTGTGAATAGAACCCATTGGTCATATCCATTAGTAATCCCATCACTTATTCACGTCCGCCGTGTCGTCCACTGACTTGGCTCGCACTCGTACGACTTCGTTCATCTTCTTCCAATACATCACTTAGCCGAGTGGGATGGTGATGGCGTGGAACAGCTTCCCATCCAGGACCAGATCCGTAACCACCACCTGAGTAATCAGGTGGGTCATCAGTATTGGTCGAAGGTTGACTTGTCGGCGCCGCAACTCTTCCTGTAGACCCAGCAGTACTGGTTGCGCCTCTACCATACTCTACTCCAGAAAGAGGTGCTGCTTGGCCATATTGCTCAAAATATGCTTGCTCACGGGCACGGGCAGTAGCTGCGTCGTATTCGTCTACACCATCGTCAATAATGACGCTACGATACCGGATTTTGTTTCCACGGGCATCTCTGACAAACTGACCTTCGGCATCGATCTCATACTCCTCATCCTCACTCATAGCACCTTCAGATCCACCATAGGATGGCCGCGATTGATTCCCCTCCGATCTATCGGTTGGATCAACTGGGTGAAGAGTGTTGTCGTCGTGTGGATGATAGTATGGTCCTGAAGCGGCGCTTGCGGGCTGTACGGCTGGAGCTTGAGTATAGTCGGCGTATGCAGCCGTGGCAGTTGGTCGTGAAGTCGCTCTAGTTGGGGTGTGGTGTTGCTCGACGAATGGATCTGTTTCTGCTCTCTGGGCGCGTTGGTATTGTTGATACGCCTCATCACTATCGTCAACGGGTCCTTCTGGTTCTTGAACATGCTGAGCACCAGTACGAGCACTTCCGTGTCGACTAGGTACACCTTGCATCATAGGAACAACCTGAACGCCTCCAATTGTCACAGGATGGCCCTCTCGCAATGCAATTGTCCTGTCACGTTCCTCTTGTTCACGTCGTCCCAGCTCCTCCCAGGCACGGCGAGCTTCGTCTTTTGAGATTTGGAGTTCCCGCTTCATTTCTGCGAGCTGTTTATCTGAAGCGGAGCGTTTTCTCTCATTTTCGACAGCTTCAAGAATTGCCTGAGCTCGGTCATGCCGCTCTGCCTGGAGAGTATTTTCAGTCATTGCTTGAATTTCTTGTGCACGTTCTTGTTCAGCTCGTGTTTCAAAGAACCACCTCTGGAATTTCCTTTCGGAAGAAGCACGTAAACGTTGAAGTTCTACGACTGCGTGGAATAGATTGGCTCCAGCAGCCGACAGATCAGTCACCTGGCGCGAAAGCTGTTGAGAAATAGGCTCGCGATTTACTTCATTACTATTTTCCTCGAGCCTTCGAATCCAAAAAGAGGTAAGGCCTTCCCAGTGCGCCGAAAGTGTTTCCCATCGTTCAAAAGCGTGTGGAAATGATGATCGTGCTGGTATTGTACTTGAAGCCTGTTGTGGGGCCTCATTTGAAGGCCCAGCAGCAGACGGTCCCGGCTGTGACGGTCTTGCCCGGGAACTTCCAGGTGGAATTGGCCTCTGTGACTGACTTTGTGCTGGACGTGATTTAGGCGCAGGCTCGTCACCTCCAAGTGCACGACCACCTCTTCCAACACCCTGCAGTGACTCCTGCTGTCTCTCCCCACTAGCAACTCTTTGTTGATCTGAACGCTGTGACTTATCAGAGATTCTTTGTCCGGCGGTGCCCCCAGATGCACGTTGAGCGCTCTCTCCAGCTCGTTGTTGCGCTGCAGCGCCAGCAGCCACGGCCCTCCGTTCAGCACTCCTTCGTTTTTCGTCCTCCAGAGCCCGAGCCTCTTCTTCTGCATTGGCCTTTCTCATTTCCTCCCTAGCTGCATCTTCTGCTTTTCGTTTCTCGCGAGCTTCACGTTCACGCATGATATCTCTCGGTCCACGTATTGGAGATCCAGTTGGACCTGGCACCTGAATTCTACCAGGGCGGCCATTGCCAGCCGGGGCTGACGGGCCCCCCGCAGCCAAACCTGACATTGAAGCGTTCTCCTCTACCAGATCGGGTGTAAAAGGGTTGGGTTGTCGTAAAGCTTCTTCAAGTGTATAGAGAATGGCACTCGCAGTATGTTTGGAGATTCGTAGTGCACGGTGCGGACGTCTACGGTCGTCTGGGGAATAGGCCGATGTAGATGCTAAGTCCGTTGAGGAAGCAGGACGATCTTCGAGATCATGAGTATGCTGTTCGCTTTGCTGATGCTCGGCAAACCTGGCACGAGGTGAGTTTGAAGGCGAGATTCCTACTGAGGCTGCTTCAATGTGGGTTCTCGGACGGGGATTGTGCTGCTGCTGGCGCTGGCGCTGTTTAGTTGGCGTGAATGGGTCGTTAACGTCGTTTCGGTCGTTAATTCGTGGGATGTTTGAGGTCGTCAACTTGGCTGGCTGAGTTGACTGCTGGGAATTCAGGTTGGTGAGTTCCAATATGGCCCTGGATGGGCAATTGGATGGTTTCACGATGTGACTAGTATCACCTAGTTATGAGGGTGGTGGGCAGGTGATGTGAAAATGAATATCCACCTTAGGCAAGGCAGAAATAAAAAAAAAGTGTGTGTAGGAGAGAAAAGAAGAAGGCGAGGACTCCAAGATGAGAGAGTAAGCTGAGTCGGGGGTGTTGCGTTGTGCGGTGGTTGGGTGTCTGGGGTCGTATAAAAAGATGGCTGGAAATCAAGCTTAAAGTCGCACCACGGCATATAACCACCCCGTATGAAATCGGGGATATCTCCTATAGGGCAAACAGATCTGGCAATGTTTCGGCTTGTTTTGTCTGTCGCCGGAGTTTAAAGTGCGAACGTTTGATAAGTTGGCATTTGGCAAGTGGTGGGTGCCGGAGGAGGTTATTCGCAACGGACTCGAGACTCGGGAGCACAGCACAATCCCAATTCACACAACGGCCACACCAAATCCAATTGGAAAAATGGAGATTGAATTAAAGAACACAGCCCGGTTGGTGGCAAGATCATGCTCGCATGTCGTGGCGATCAATTGACGATGTGCGTACTGGTGATGCGACAAGCGTGTAGATTTCTGGATGTCGAGGGCAGCTTCACCACAATGCGACAGCGACAGCAGGGCTCAAGACGGCTGCGGCTTCAATTGGACCGGAACATTATCACAATTCGTTTGCTGGTGTAAGTTTGATCATGAAGCGGTGGACATGATGGATCAGTTGGTAAATTGGATCTGGGGCGAGGGGGGAAAGTACTTTGTGAAAATGGAGGAGGTTGGGGAGATCTCTCAGTCGTCTCTTGCGGTGCCAGCACATCAGCGGCATGATCCCTGCGCGTTCCGCCGCTGTGGGATTTTTTGGAGGCGCGGCTTCTGGTACAAGTGGGGGGGAGAAGTTGGCCTCTTCCCTGCTTTGCACCTCAGCTTGGATGAACCGTGCTAGACCACCAAAACCATCATCGTCTCTTGATCCATCACGATGCCATATCATCGCTCTTCACGCAAACTTGGAATTGACGGTGGAAGGGGTCGGGTTCCTGCATCGGCATCATCTGCTGTTTGGATTCCTTTTTGCTCTAGGGCGTGTGCAACGCTACATTGAGACCCTAGGCATCAAGGGAGGTCCCGACCCGTTATTATGGAGCAGCTGGGTGATCCAATGGGTGGTCGACTTGGGCTCTTGTTAAGTTCAAGCTTTCACTTTCGTGGATCAAGGTTTGTGAGGAATCTGAGCCCACGCGGGTGACAGCAACACTTCAAAGTCTAAAGGAAGATGGAGGAAATAGGCTTTCGATGCTACGCTATAAGCCAGATTTGCTTGCTGTCTGGAATTAGTTACAACGGTAGGTTGAACGGTGGTCGGATCCGAACGAGGCAGTATATCATTCTTTTCACGCTATTTCTGATTTGCAACAAACACAAACGTATCATATGCCCTTCAATGTGCGATTTTATACATTTCGATCAGTTATGAGCACAAATTACATGTGTTAAAAGTCTGTCTTGGTTGGTATGTGGATCATCGAGTGCGCTTCTGATATCGCGCCTCTTCTGCACAAAGGTTGAGATATTTCCAATATTTCAAGTCATTCATAGGCTCCAACCTCAAGAGTTTCAGTGTGCTGCATAAATTGAATGAATCAGGTCAATATTCAGCACCGGAATCTATCCAACTTGAAGGCAAGATGGGAGTCAAACTCCAGTATAGATCTATCCTGAGATAGCACCCCAATCACACCAATGACACTATTAAATCCCGATGACCCTTCCACAATACACCAATCAATTCAGGATCCTTAGAATCATTACAGCGACCTTCACCTCATTCTCTGTCTTTAAATACAGGTAACTCTCCCCTAGAATTGTTTGCCTCCGTTCAAAAAAATCGCCTATCATGACTTGCATCATTCGCGAGCAATATCATAGGTAGAAAAAAAAAGAGCATAACCTAAGCTGAGCTGTAACAGACACTTCATAATGGCAATCAAGAACTACCCCGACACCAATGGTGATGATACCAAGCCATCCGGTCCTCCACCACCATCAACACCACCCATACCAACCCTTCCTGGAAGTTCCGGGGTTCCACTATCCGGGCCAGCATCAGGATCAGGAAGAACATTCCCTCCTCCTCCCATGGCAGGTGGAAGCCCTCCGTCTCCAAGTGGGTTGAATCCACCGCCCGTTCCACCGATACCACTAGTAGGTGGTGCGTTGACTGGTAAAAGGAAGAAGGGGAAGGGACATATTGGGGGGCCAACAAGTGGTATGCCTCCCCAGCCGGTGAGCGAGCTTGAAAATCAAGACCGGATGCAGAGCATGCAAAATACGCAGCGGGATAACAAATCCGCTAAGCTGCGGAGTTCACAGCACATGAAAAAGATGCAGAAGATGCGACAAGACGGAAAGCATAACATCGCTGAGATGGGAAATATGGGAGGCATAAATGATCTGATGAGGATGGCTGGTATGTCAAGTATACCAAACATGCCAACTATGCCCAACTTTTCCTGTATACCTAAAATATCTCACACGTCTGGCGGTGTTGTAACTATCAACGGGTTACCGGTGGAAGACTTGTCAAATCCAGGAGCAAACGGTACAACTCAGAAGGTCTTCACTAGCCCGGATGGTACAAACATCACCATAATCTCAAGTAAGCAAAGTAAAAACCAACGTTGACATAATCATGCTTGGGATCCCTGGTTGTCCTTGGAGGATTCGGACGAGGACTCGGGATGATTGAATCACTAAGTTGAAGAAATGGAACATTACACCAGACTTTAGACCCGGAGTAGCTACTTTAGAAATATGTAGGCTGCAAACAAAGTTAAAAGCGACTTTTCACACCAAACTGAATTTGAAATTATTTGCACAGGGCAGAGACTTCGGCATACTAATTACAGCACAGAGAGGTATCCTATAAGTTGTAGCGTGGTGATAAGGCTACGCACATGGGACGTTGTCCTCCTCAGAACAAAGATCGCGTCTTGACCACCGCACCCGGCACCGATACCCAGTATCCTGCAGCGAGCCGGCGTGCGGTCTCTACGAGATTCTTGCAGCTCGGTTTTTCCAAATCGTCGCGCGTACCAAACGGATAAGCCGCTGTGAAACAGACCTCACTGGAACTACATCCACGACAATACTTGTGAGCCGGCCAGGCTAGATCGTCTATAAGTGTTTGGAAGAGCATACGGAAGTGCTGGAGCTGGGATGGATGGCTGGCTTGGTGCTCGGACGAGCCGACTGTTGTTTGAGGAACGACACTGGATTTGAGATGCGTGGGACTCGAGAGTAGGGCTTCGGCTTGCAGCAGAGCGGTACAGACTTGCTTTGAGACTTGGATAACGGCTGTCGCTGCTACGGTTGGTCGGTACGCGAAAGGGATGAAGGTGTGCGTGCACCGATTGATCTCTTCTTCTGTATTTCGGCTGTTTTGGTTAATGAAGTTGCGGATCAGCAAGTTTAAGTTTGCTAACATCAAGCTTGGTGTTGACAAGAAGGAGTCATCACCATAAGCGTAATCATATAGTCGTGCAGAGTAATGTAAGACTATCACGTCCACAATGGCTTGCCAGTCCACCGCTGTTACTTCATCTGCTGCTGCTTTCCTAAAAGTCCTTTCGCCCGAGCTATCGGTTATGTTTCGTTCAATTATCATCTCTGATAACTTTCTGCGCATCTCCGATTTTTTATCATACCCCATACCAGTTAGCCTTGGCTGGTTCTCCGTGCCATTTACCCAAAGATCCACCCCTTCAACTGCATACGCAGTCACCATCCTTTCAAAGTCAACTCCAATCCTGTTGCCTCCAAGTCCCCAAAATTGGTCTTCAATACTTTTGTACATATCAAACACTGTCATCAAAGCAGTACTCTTAGAGACGTAGGGAAGTCCATAACCTCCCCTTTCTCCTTGGATCGAGTCAGTCAGAGTAACAGCACCCCGAAACTCGCACAGAATTAATTCAAATCCAAAATTCGCACGAACGAAGCCATCAATACGACCTTTCCATTCATCCCGGGCAAGTTTGCACAAACTTCTAGCTCGTTCATCATCTGTCAGGAATTCAGCTCGAGAGGTGCGGTTGAGGAGAATGATATCCTGGGTGTCTTGCGTTCCACGATCTGACTTCCCACCAGACACCCCGTCTATGTAGAGAAAATTGAGCGAGCGGGTTGTGGTATAGGTCTGCATGTAACCAGGAATATAATCCACGGGGGGACAATCTGCTGGGTCAGATATGATGCGCTGTTGCTGATGGTCGTAAAGGAAGTGTTTCTCCCGCACTTTTGAGAACGTGCTATCTGATTCACCAAAGTCATAGCAGTCGGAATTACGGGGAACTCCAGTATAGACGTATGCGAAAGACTTCTCAAATGCCAGCCATTCCATACCTTCCACCGGGTCGTTATCAGACGGTGAGCCATGAAAAAGCTTCACGCCAGAGGGGATCGTGGCAGGGAAGAAGGACATGCCATTGTGCTTCATAGTAGATCCCCACATTCGCATGGACGAATGTATTGCATTGAATATGTGGTTCGCATTTTGGATGACAGTTGGTTCAGAGAAATTGGGGTTCGTGTGGATTTGGGCATGTGTGCATGTTGAGATTATTGTCATGCCAAAAACAACGAAGGAAAGCATTATATAGGGACTCAGGGCCGTGACCGTCAAACGTAGGCAGCTGCAAATCGATCAAAGACTCAAGTGACACATACTACTATAAACACTACCTGAACTTGATCTATCTCTCTAGTTGACAATGAAGAAGATGGTAGCCTTGAGAATTTTGGCGTATGTTTCATTCCATTCCAAGCTGACGCGCAAGCGAATCTACGCACGTGATGAGGTGATTGCCACAGAGTATAGCCAACATTATACCTAACTTCTACAATTTAGAGTCACCCCAATTGGGGAGTTCTCATCTCGGTTTGGAATATATTGAATTTTACTATTCCAATAATCTTCTTGGATGTTTAGCTATGGAGAAGAATTTGTCTAGATTAGATTTGCGGAAAGACCTAATGTATAGGGTTCGAAAAGAGAATTATGGACAAAGGCTCTGAAAAGTCCTCAATAGTTGCCTAGTGGTGGTCTAAGGAGGTTCAGCTAGGTCCAACTCGATATGTGGTGAAAGAGTGATATCGTAGCATTATAATGTTGTGAGTAATCGGGTCTAGTTTTAGTTCTACTGAAGCTGCGATAATTTGTAATGTCATAACATCAACGAGTGGAAAGGGTTGACAGAATCAAATTATTTCGCACCCATAGCCTAGCACTAAGTCTTGGTGTTATGTAGAAGTACTTGGGCCATAAATTTATCTGATCACACATATATCAGCAGATTGCTAGCGAGGGTCATATCGCAACTTGGTGAATAGACCATCTCGCTTACTAAGGGGTTGCTCAAACCTACGTTGTACTAATGAAAGCTGGGCGGAGATCATGACGTTTGCGCTTTGTTTTTAATTATTGTGAAAGGAGATTGCGGCTATTGTTAGGGTGTCTCTCAACATTAAATGAATGCGTCACCTGAATGTTGCAGAATTGAAGCAATCTCGTAAAGGCGCAAAACAACATTAGGTTTAATGGTCCTTACCGCGCTCTGAAAAGGCTCGTGAACTGGATAGTGTCAGGCACACTTTTCATAATGGTAGCGCACTTGCGGGTATGTGCATGAAGCAGGTACTTGGTCGGTAATCTTTTACTTCTCGTTCATTTTACACAGAGTCTAGAAGCTCATGCGGTTCGCAATGGTCAGCTGAACTTGTTCACGAGATGGCTACTGCTTTGTCTACGTTTTCTCCCGAGATAATGCAACCTGAAGCCTAAAAAGAAACCATTCTGCACATGTCAGTTGCTGCAACTACAAGAAGTGTTCCCTGGATTGAGAAGCGCCAAATACTAAACAAGCACAGCGCAGGTGCCACACAATTGCAAATCTAGTCTAGTCTTTGAGCAAGTGCATTCATTAATGTTAACGGTGTCTCGAAGAATTCAACACCCTGGCACTTGATAGCCTCATAGGGCTAATTGTTGATGTTGCTCGCTCCGTAGCATCCGAGAACAGCGGCATATATTGCATACATATTGTACGACACAATGTATAAAAGGCTCCAATATAGATATAGAGTAGCCACAAGAGGCGTTGGTCGCCGAAATGGTGGGGTACCTTGTCGAGTTCACTTCAACAAAAAGAATTAGTGTGGCATGAATGAGTGGTGAGTAAAGACGCAAAACTTTAAATAAGGGTCCTGATCCAATCCCACGATGAAGATGGATCTTCAGTCTGAGCACAAGCTCTTAGAAGTCACAACACTTAACAAAGCACATGTCTTGGGAAGCGGCCATATAACCAACACAGGCACCATCCGCAAGAGATTGGCGAGCGTTACCCCACCATTCCATCTGCGTTCGTTGTAAACCCTGTAACCCCATACCCCACACACATACACCGTTCATCTTCAGCCTGCCATTAATACACCAATTGCAACCTTTCATATATGTCCCAAAAGCCGGACTTCCCAGATTTCAGAAGTTACCCTTGCCGGTACCTGTCCAACGCCATCCCGTAATGGGCTTTTAGCAGTTTTCCACTTTGGAGATCTGAGATGTGTTTGGTTCGTGCTTGCAGGGCCGTTACTGTACTTGCGCCGCTCACATCATGACCCTGTGAGCAGACCTTCTCATGCGGGGAAGTATTCGAGCTCTTAAGATGCCACGGGATTGCCATCCCAAAGTAGCTCGAGGGATCGTCAGGTGGCTCAGCGCAGTGGAGTAAACAATGGCTCGCCGAGGTGGCATGTGGATTTTTCATTTAATCTTGAACCCTCTCACTATAACGTGTGGAGATTGTAGAATGAAGCACATTCTACATATAAGTGGCGATGGTCTCATTATGTCAACTCCAAGCTCCGGACCTCGACGAACTGAGTGACAATTTTAGCTCGTTGAGCAGCCTCTGTCTTCGTCATGAATTTCCTCGTCCTTCTCACTCTACTTCCCTTGGCTTTTGCCGCTCCAGCTGCAGAAGTCAGGGCCGCCAACCCCACAGTCTCTCTCGCATTCCCCAAAGCGACAATCATCGGCCAACCTGGGAAAGTTGAGATTTTCCCAGGGATCCCTTTTGCAAAGGCACCCACCGGGGAGTTGCGTCTGAAGCCCCCTCAGGCAATCACCCAACCATTCACTTACACTGCGAGTGGTAACGGAAAGGCTTGTCCGCAATTCTACTTCAGTACAGTCAAGAACGATGCGATTCCTACTTCAGTTCTTGGTTTACTTTTGAATACACCTTTATTCCAAACGATTTCGAATGCGGGTGAGGATTGCCTGAACATCAACGTCCATCGTCCTGCAGGAACCAAGCCTGGCGAGTAAGTTATCAAAACTTGCTAAATCCACTCTTCTGACCTTGCTAATGTCAATTTTTTTTATAGTAAACTGCCTGTTCTATTTTGGATCTTTGGAGGAGGGTTTGCGTTAGGATCGAACTCTATGTATGATGGTGCCCCATGGGTAGCTTCCTCCATAGCACGTGGAGAACCTGTCATCTTTGTGAGCGTCAATTACCGGGTTGGAGGCTTCGGTTTCCTACCTGGTAAGGAAGTCCTTGCGGATGGGTCCTCCAACCTTGGTCTGCTTGACCAGCGTCTTGGACTAGAATGGGTTGCTGACAACATTGCTTCGTTTGGAGGTGATCCAACTAAAGTAACCATTTGGGGAGAATCAGCTGGAGCGATGTCCGTCCTCGATCAAATGGCGCTGTATGATGGAGACCACACTTATAAAGGGAAACCTTTGTTCCGTGCTGCAATCATGAATTCTGGTAGTATTGTCCCAGCAGACCCGGTAGACTGCCCAAAAGGTCAAGATGTGTACAAGACTGTTGTCGATGCTGCAGGTTGTTCAGTAAGTCAAGTTCAATTCTTAGAGGGTGCGCAACTACTAACCAATCAATAGAAAGCGGTTGATACTCTTGCTTGCCTCCGAACCGTGCCATACCCTACATACCTGAATGCAACCAATTCAGTAGCAGGTATTCTAAGCTATTCATCAGTCGCACTTTCATATCTTCCACGGCCTGATGGCAAGGTCTTAACTCAATCTCCCGAAGTCCTGATTGCGAGTGGAAAATACGCCAAAGTACCATTTATAATCGGTAACCAAGAGGATGAAGGCACGTTGTTTGCGCTCTTCCAGTCTAACATCACCACCACCGACCAACTTTCAACCTACTTCCAAAACCTATTTTTCCATGGTGCTAGCAAGGCGACTATAGATAAGCTCATCAAAACGTATCCGGAGACGATTTTCGACGGCTCGCCATTCCGCTCTGGCATTCTGAATAACATCTACCCACAATTCAAGCGTCTTGCAGCTATACTTGGTGACCTTACATTCATCTTAACTCGACGCTCATTCATGAACATTGCCAATACCGTGGCACCCACCGTTCCGTCATGGGGATACATGTCATCCTATGATATTGGAACGCCGGTTCTTGGAACTTTCCATGCTAGTGATCTTCTCCAAGTATTCTTCGGATTGATCCCGAACTACGCATCTACCGCCACAAGATCATACTATTTATCTTTTGCGAACCATATGGATCCAAATATCAACTCTGGATTTAAAGAGTGGCCGAGATGGAGTGTTGGAAAGAAGTTGATGAACTTTTATGCACTGACTGGGTACACGATTGATGATGATTTCAGGGGTGATACTTATGATTTTATTGTGGAGAATATTGCATCTTTACACATATAGGGGTCCTCGGGAATATAAAATGAATGAATGAATTATGATTGATAGTTACCCGGATATCTTATTTTTGAACTGGTGACAAATGACTTGCAACAGGCTCGTAAGTTGCCGCGCGGCGAATTATTGATGGCTATGTAGTAGTAAATAATGTGTCGAAAATGACCTAAGCAAAACTGTCTGAAGTATCGCTGGGTATTAGGAGGCGATGAGAGAACATTTTTCGACATGATAGACATCTAGAAAAGATCCAATCAGAACGGCTGGACAGGAAATGGAGAGTGGGTCACGTATAACTTATTATTGCGAAGCAACAGATATCTAAACCGAAATCTAACATAATACCCAAAGAACATACAAACAATTATATAGACAACATTTTTTCATACTCCTTCACCTATATTTGGGTGGTTTGATGTAGGAACATGAGGCTCACTCTGAAAAAGATGCTGAGGCTTCTATTCTAGGTGATATAGCCACATCAACTATGCCGAAATATGAAAGGGGCGAGTTTCGAGACTCGCAATCTTAAGGCCAAAGACTATGAGTTAAATTTATACAATCGAATACTACTTTCCAGGGGGATGTAATGTTGACATAATACTCTAATACTGTCATGACCGGTCAAATAATAGAATGTACGCAATATGAGGCCGATATTGAAGTTATATAGCTCACATTATCAGGAACTCGTGGTTTCACATGCTGTGATGCAGATATATTGCATATTTCTCTCCCTAAGTCAGATGAAGTCGTTACAGTAGCTGCAACCAGCAACAAATCTCACTCTGAAGGCGAACTTTTTACCGCGAAATGCAACCTCTGGCACTATCTTCAACAAAAATCCCACCGTAGATCTGACCCTCGTTCAGGTTCGGTTCCTGATATCCATCGAAAACAACACTGGTGGTCTCAGTTGGTTTTTTCGCCATCCCAATCTGAAATTGCCCACCTCCGCTATTATCGTTAGTGATCAATTTGGTTACCGGTCTGAGTGGCTTATCCCCAAGAGAGTAGTGTATCTGCAAAGTACTAGATAGCAATTAGCCTCAAAGAACAAAAAGACTGAAGCCCAAGATTTTCAACATACTTCTTCCCATAATCCAGCGTAACCCCAAAATTCTGCCACTCATCTCCGCTAATCCTCGTCGTCCAAACTACGTTGTTCCTTCGATCCAAAATTTTCCATAAACGCCTGTCCAATCCAATAGTTGACACATTCGTATCAATCGGTTGATCTTGCGCTAGCATAATTCCGGCATTGATAGAGAATTGATTGCTAGCGTAATCATTTGCTTCATGCCAGACGTTTAGGTACTCGTGTGTCAAATTCATCTTCCGTCTGGGGTCTTGCTTCACGCTCCAATGAAAGGTTTTCACGCCCACGTTACTCTCGTCAGAGCCATTGCCTAGGAGTAATCCCGCTCGTCGAAAACCAAGTTGTTGGCTCCCGCCGCCAGGAACGAAAATTGATTTATCAGAGATGGTCACCTCGAGCGCTTTGTGGCTTGGCACATCGAATCTGGAGGGTTGGACACGGGGGAAAAGAAGGATTTGTGACCAAGTGAGGTTTTGACCTTTGGTATAATTCGCATTGAAGGGAGAGGAATCTGTATCAAAAGTGCTGAGAGGAGTGTTCTTTGGGACCAGGCCATTTAATACTATGGGACATTTAATGGTGGTGTCCACGTTAGGCGATGCTTCTGTCACGCATCCGAGTGCTGCTAAGATTGTACCTAATATCATGTAATTCATTATTACTCAGAAATTCGTCGACAGTTTTAGGACTATTTGTCATGTGGTGTATCGTTCCAGAAAGTGAGCTGATCGACTGAATGCCAACTACTAGCTTAATGGAGGTACCTATACAGTTTTGGTACCAACTGAGACCTGTTTGATGGTAGGAAATTCCTAATCGTGATCTTAATCGGAAACATAATCGATTGTAAGTTCGGCGATATACACATATATATTTTCAGAATCGGATAATCTGCGCGGAACGTCGCGGGCCGAAATCCGAGCTGCCTGAATTGGGGACCGACCGAAAGCAAATGTTCCGAGTCATCTTGATGTATTTAATTCCTCCCTCTATCGCGACTCTGACCACGATGCAAAAGATCACTTCTGCCAAAGAATACTTTTACTTGGGGCAAAGTGGTACGATAGCCTAAACCGTTATATGTTCGTTTATGCTTCTTTATTCCTATTCGTTGAAACTTCAGCTTTAGGGAATCACTTGTGAGGTATTTGTGAGGGAATCCGTGCAGGTTCAAGGACAGTTGACGACTTAGGTAAATAGGTCGATTACACGGAGCAAATGTGACATAAGAAAGTCTGGCCTTAAGGCATTAATTATACATATTCATGGTTTGTTGCATTTCGTAAGTCAGTCACCTGGTCCTAGCCCCTGACAGCATTTCTTTACTTTATATGATGCCGTACCAACAGGCTCTAAGTATATCTTTAATTATTCTAACATACACATTCAAACTAAATGCTTCACGAGTCATATAATCCCCATTCAGTACCGCTCCACTCCCGTGTTTTTCACTTTCCCTTTATCTCAATAATTCTAATCTATGGACTGCCAAATTTGTCTCCACACCCTGGGTAGACAGGAGTTGTATGAGGATCCTGTCCTTCCCCATCTAAGAGCTCTACCCCACTTACTACACCATCCTGTAGTTTCTCTTTTGTTGTCAAGCATTAACTTACTGCATATTCTAATTCTGCATAGGAGTTTACGAACAAAGGAAGCCTTTATGACTATACGTGAGACAGTGTTCTAGTCAACAGGTAGGAGTTATTGGAAAGTCCGATGTGCAAATTTAGTTGTCTGTTTATTGTATTGGAACTGGAAATAAAGTAACTAGTAGATGATTTCTTGCCACTACCCATTTTCATTTGCGCTATCAATTTTGGTTGCTCTTATTCCCAAGGGTGACATTACTTTTGCCTGTCTAATTTTTGTATAAGACATGATGCGCTATGTGGCTATGGTCTCCTAAACTGCACTATCAAGATATGTACTCTCTCCTACAATATAAGGCTAGTTAGTCTGCCCTAAGAAACTTCACAGAAAGTCTATTTTCAATTGTCAAATACCTCCCTTTTGGCGATGAATAACATGAAAAGCAAAGGGGGTTTACTGAAGACCTTGAAGAATACGAGATAGTTCTACTTAAGCATGAAGCTCAGCTTGATGTTATTGGTGCAGAACTCAAAGAATCAGACGCTTCTTTCACCAAGTCTATTATAGAAGGGAAGGAACACTAAGTTGGAGGCGGAAAGCTGCCTGTGGGAGACTCATATGCTTTAGCTAAATTCTATCACAAGTTTCCCGCCCAGATCTGCTTTGTAGGAAACTCTGATACGTGATGTTTCACGTTTGGAGGCCCTGTTGGTTATTGTTAGGGACAGAGAGATTAGAGAATTAAATTGGCAGTATCTATCTGCATGCTTGTTGTGTGTTCCTGATACAGAAACTTCAGCCGCCCTTTTCCAGCATTTAGAGTACGCCTAGATGTGTTAAAGGGCAAACTGACGCGTTTATATTAAGTTCCTTGTACTTTTGTACTGTAAGAGATAGTCAATTTTAGAACAACATATGTAGCAGATATTGAAAGAAAAATGTTGCTTCGCCTTTTGCAAGACCATTCAATTCATTGTCGCTTCTTTTAAGGAGAGATGCAGGCCTTGAGCGCGTGCGAATCTCGTGACTTAGCGAGCGGTATGTCTCTTAAATTCGAGACAATGAAGCTAGCATGTTTGGTTAGTACTAGCAATGGACGTATACCTCTTCTGTCATTGCATCGATTCATGCCCCACGTTGCTTTGCTGCTTACGCTTTGATGTAGCCGGATATAATGCTCAATATCAAATTGAGAAAATAGAAGCCAGGAAGTTTATTTTCTTAAGGACCAGTTCCTTTTGCAGCTCTAGTCCATATCTCAAAAGGAGAAATCAAAGATGGCCTACAACCTGGGGAAGAAGGAAGCGTCGTCCTTTCCGCATATAATCACACGGCGCGATATGGAAGAGGCAACAACAGACCCAGTCGAGATCCAAACTTTTATTCAACGCTCTTCAATCCAACCATCCATTAAGAAACAGCTAGCAGAACGGGTCACAATTGCGCATTATCAGCCTTCAGATGTAAAAACCTCATCCTTTGGTACTACTACCGCGCTCCTACGACCTGTTCGCTTCGCTCAAGCAACAATGTCAACAGCCGGCCACACTCGAGGCATGAGCAGCGTGACCAACGATGATAACACTCATTCGAGAAGCACCAGTATAGGATCAATGCCTGGAAGTAAGCTCAAACTAGCAAAGAAGAAAAAATGGACTCGGTTTCCTCTGGGTGATATCGGTAGTGGTGGTCCTGCTTTTGATGCTGCTGCTGCAGACAACGCTAGCGACACGACTGACTTCCCAGATGTTTCTGGTTCCGACTTCGAACTCTCCCGTCCAGCAACACCCTCCATCAATACAAAAGCCAGTGTTCCATCAATTTCAACAACAGTAGCCAGTTTTCCTAAGTCACAATCCCAAGCTTGTGTAGGTATAACTCAAAAGATTTTCAACAACGGCAAAAGCGCAGAGGTTTTGTCTAGTGTACCAACTACCTCTAACATCTACGGTGAGCAAAGCACTGTATCTATCGTTAACCCGGATACTAATGTGCAATCTTCTTTAACTATAGCCCAAAAGAAAATTCTTCCACCGGAGGCGTTAGAATTATCTTCCGTCAATGAGGTGAAATCAGAACCAGCCTCTAGGGGGACAATAGTAAATGCAGATGGCATGGAGCAAGATTTGGACCTCATCTCTATGGCGGGCATTGCTCAAGCATTTGCAGGCAATAACGCTGCAGTAATCAAGGGGAAGGATTGCAACTTAGATACTGGAGATTCGAGATCGGCCTCAAGCAGCAAGGATATTTCAAGGGAAAGTTCTGCTGCTGATCTTTTGACATCAGTTGCAGACACATGCCAACATTTTGGATTTGGAAGCAACATAATGGCGAGCTCTATTCCCTCGGTACAAGTCTCAGCGGTAACCTCTCGTCAAACCGCTTCAGATATAGAAGAAAGCCGTGAAGTAGTGACCGGACTAGCTATTTCGTCACAGATACAGAAGTTTGAAAAGCTTACTGCCCGAGATGATTTCGACTCTATCGATTGGGATCCTGCATTTTCATTAGGTATCAGTGACTCGCCCGAACCAGTAGTAGCACAACCCAAGAAAGTAGAGTACACCACGGTTGGATCTCTAGTTAGCTCTAGCAGCATCCCGCAAATTACAGCTCCAAATCGTATTCAACGTGAGGGTTCTGGTCGGAGGGCGGCATTGGTGATACCACAAGTCGGCGGCTACCAAATGGGCTCCTATTACCATCCTCGCTTTCCTGCCAGCCCATACAGCCAGAATCTCTCGCAGAACCCGGTAAATGCTCGCTTTTCCCTCAGCCAGGCACCCGATTCGCTTTATGCTACATATGCTCACAATTCACGAAATGGGCAGCATCAGAACTGCGTACATCCGACAGGCCAAGAGATGGAAGCAGCTTACGGTCAAAAAGGTAAACTCGCGTCAATAATAATATGGAGTTGTAGCTAACAGATTAACCATATTTAGCTCAAATATTCCCAAGAATACATGCTAGTGATCTCCCGCCTTCTAGTATTGACACATATCGAGTACAAGACCCACAAAGCAGCACCGACTTCCCAAGAGCTTTCCCTGACCGCTTTCCTATAAATTTAGATGGTCAAGATATTAACCAGGATGCTAGGGAGCCTTTGTGGGATCGCGGTTCAATCCCAGGAATGTCAAAAATGCAAACCTTACAGAGCCTCTCTAAATTTGACAACCCAATGAGAAATCTAGCCCAGAGTCATCTACAAAGATTCTCAATCGCCTCACCAGCCGATCCAGGAGCGGCCATCGAGACACTTTTACGTAACAAAGCTCCTAACTCTCCCAAACTTGCCTCTAAAAGCTCAGATTCTGGCGAATTGAATCGGGCGTATAAGTTTCCTTCACAACCACCGAACTGGGGTGGTGGTGGCCCATCATCTTCTCAATCCAATCCTTTATATGGTGCTTTTACTCCTACGCCTACTAGACACACACCTCCTGCCAGAGGTCCACAACCGCTCACGGCTGGGCCACCCGGCCAACGCTCTTACCCACCAGTACCTAAATTTGACGCCGGCTCAATAGATACTTTATGGTCTAGCAACCCCTTAGGCTATTCTCAAGGTGATGCTTTCACTAGCTATACTTACAGGGGTTCTCTTTATGGGAGCGAATATCCGGCCGCTGATCTCAATCTGGGTCCTGCTGCTCCACGCACACAAATTGTAGATACCCTTGATGCAGTGGTCGCAGCCAAGTACTATCCCAATGGTAAAACTTCTGAATTTTACCAGCCCTTAAGCTTCATGGAGCAGACTGAAATGGACCGAGGCCGCAAACTTACTAGAGCTGAGAAAGCCACTCTCAATATCGAGCAGATTGTCTACGACAACTATGAGGGGCAGCGGCGATTTCATATGACTTTTGATGAATATGACGAGGAGCTTCGTCAAAGACAATTAAAGCCTGGTTGGGGATACAGTCAACATGTTCCAATCCAACCTCCTTCCAAAGTCAAGGATTACAAACCTATAACCATTGAAGAAATGAGCAACATGCCACTGGTTGAGGCGGCTCGCCCGCTCTTTCAAGCTGCCTACGGCTCGATGCTGAGATACGTTAATCCAAGTTCAGCTTCCGACAAACTTAAAAGCGGCTACGAAACTAGTGCTGAGCATCTGCTCGATCGCTCCGAGGAGGGCAATAAGAGTTTCTTTGGTGAGGACTGGGGAAAGCCTAAGACTCATCGTATTGGCCGTGATCCCAGATATGGTACACGCGGTTTTGGTAGACCTTGAAGGTGGACAACCTCTCAGTAACACTTCACGATATGATAAACTTCACGTTTCTGCATCGCACATATTTGCAGCAACCTCTGTTAATTGCTGTAATAGCTTGCCGATCAAGCAAACTCTAGGATCCCATCTTCATTTTCATAATTAGTGTACCTTGGCTACAATGGTTGCTTTTCTCTAGCATAGGCAGGCATTAATGATGGATAAAATAGCCTAATGACTTTTCACAGTAGAATGCCGTGGCGAATTTCACCTATGTTGATCACAGTCCAAACATAATAGGTCGCTTCGGTAAGCTTATTTTTATGGTGTTAAATATCACAACGGATGTTTTCGAAGAGATTTGCATTCGCCTTGTTGTAACTGCTATAAGAATTGTTCTTCTGCTTAGCTAGCAAATGACAAGAAGCACTGTAATGTTAGTGTTGCTGCGGTGTTTGCGGTCACTTTTTCTCTCTAGTTTAAGTTGCTGAAAAGTATGCTTTGGTATTGCATCAGATAAGGCGTTATCCATGTTGAGTTTATATCAACAATCCAGGTACGTGCTTGAAGATGGTATAAATGTCAAATCAGATGTTGATGTCGTTGGAATTTTCTCAATATGGACAAGCATCTCTTTCATTCATCTCGCAGCCGTACTCAGTTAAGCCCGAATGCTTGGCTCTATTTTCCCACAGACCCCATTGCCGAGAATTTCCCTTTGATCACAAATTCACCAATACAAAGATACAAAAATGCGACTGCGAGTGTATAATGTGATAGGAAATCTTTTTGGTGACTAACTGCACTGCTCATTGCTCAAAAAGTTGCGGTCTGAGATGGCCATCCACAAAATCCGTGACAAGATCCCTTGTCCCTGCCATATCCAGGCCCCTGCGGTAGCCACCCCTACCTCGCAGTGCTGAAGCCTATCAGCGATAGCCAACAATTACCAAAATAGCCAATTTATACGCTTGGATAGACGAGGTAGAGGCTGCGGCAGGGCTGTTCTCCTGAGGCTGAGGCTTGCTAGCTGTGACATTTACAACATTTAACGGAGGAAGTGGAGCAGCAGTCATGGTCGGCACAACTTTGCCCATGGGCTGCAATAGAAGTGCATGAATTGTTGCTACCTGATTGGGTTGACTACAGGCCGTGAAAACCTCAGCACTGTTGGTAGCTGCTGTGCCACAATGGTATTTTGGACATACTGGGATGGAGTTGGTATCAGCGGCACAAGAAGTGGACTCAGTTGGGCTATATAGAAGCGCTGAGGGCAGCGTCTGAACTTTTTGGATTACTCGTTATTTACCCACAATTGCTCTCCGTACGTTGAGAAGAAGCAACAGGATATTTTAGCTGAATCATTTTCGATTCTACACCATCGATACAGTCGCAACTCAACCAACAGCAATATGTCCTCCCACAAGCACGCACCATGGAGGAAGTCGGTATTAATCCCTTGCTGGGTAGTCCAGTTGATCCTCCTGTTGGCACTAATAGGTGAATCCGCGCTGGCGCTCGCAGTTGTGAACGATGAATACTTCTATAACGAGTTTAATGAATATGAAGTCAGAAAAAATGTGTTCAATGTGTACGTTCCACTACTACACTGGCTTTACTCGTCAAAGATTTTTTAACTCACTGTTACCACAGCGTCGCTGCCGTATTGCTGGCTATAGGAGTTATAAGCATAGGTCTTACCATTACCGAGATCATCCTGCTTGCGCGCCACAAGCTTAAGCCTAAGACCTTCGTCATAATGAACACGATTAAGTCAACGGTCCAAGTCGCAATTTTTATTACGAGTATTGTGGGGGTTGCTGCTCAACGTTACGGACGTGGTGTGGGAAGTGTCAGTCTCGCAATCCAAGCAATCTTATTGTATGTTTCCCCCTCTATCTCTTTTCAGCCATTGAACAATGTTCTAATAATCCTTTCAGGTTATCATTCCTTGGTCCTCTAGTCTACGGTAGCGTCATCTACCACCGTGACCGAAAATCTGGCGGTGCATTATATAAAGGTGTCCACGCTAACGACCTGCCAATCGATACGTCTTACCCATCGCAATACCCACCCACAAATTATGCCCCCAAAACCTACCCAAATTCCTACGAACCAGCACGTTCTACGGATGGCACAACCGCGCGTGGTGATCTAGAGTCCGGTGTGATGCCAATGACAGAAAGAGGATATGGGCAAGCTGGTGTGCAGCAGAATGCTTACGGGCAAGCGAGGGGCTCTCCTGAGAGTGAGCCGCTGGCTGCGAAACATGCGAACGTACAACAGGGAGAGGCTTACGAGTTGGCAAATCGTAGGGAGTTGAGGTAATTGCGAGTAGTGGTAGAAAGGAGAGTGAATGAGATTGAATAGTGGATGGGGGAAAGAGGGGGAAGCATAATCATAAAGAGAGATACCCACCTGGATGGCGTTTGGAGCGTTTTGTATACTTGGGACTATTCGAAGACTATAGCGAATAACAACTTTTCAAAAACTTGCCTGCAACCTGTAGATTGATATCAACGAGAGCTCTGGGGTACTAAATATACCTCTCTTCGCTATCAAAATATTGAAAAGGCTCGACTGTAACCGGTAGTGTGTATTCAATGGTCAACATCATATTCGAAAGGTGCTTATGTTGGTTTATGAACTTATGACCATATGAATATTGGATTAACGTTGTGGGCGGCTAAAGTGCAAGGAGCAGCCCTCACATCAGGCCCTAAACTTCGTGGCTGGGAATTCAAAACACCAGGTAGTCACACCAACACCAACACGAACACCAACGTGAGCTGATGGCGAAAAACACAGCCTGACCTGTACCAAGACGTTTCGGCGGATTGGAAATACGACCCGGTTTCGTGGGATTTTGGGTGGAGAGTTGATGTAATGTGATGGGCATTTTGTGGAGTGGTGGTGGTTGAAAGAAGGCGGGGTGAAACCGGAATTTCAAAGTGGAACTTCTGTACGAAGTAGTTCGGTGCTAGTAGGCGTTTTTAGCAGTTAGACTTTCCGCCCTGTGCAAGGAAACCGCGCTGGTGTTTGGTTGATTGATATGGTGCTCTGTTGGAACATCATGGCAATGGTAGAGCAAAATTATGCCGCTGCATTCTACATTCTCGTAAACCCAATTGCTGGACATTCATTCTTACTGAGTTTCTCTAGAAGTGTGAAATACTATAAACAGCCAAGTAAGATTTATTCAATCTGGCAGCCAGTATTAAAATCCACGTCAAACTTTACGATTGTTACACAAAACGCCTCCATAAAGTAGAGTTTGATGAAAATATGGTAGCGAGTATCCCCTGCGCTATAAAAGGGGCTCGCCAATAAAAGTGCTTGGCACTGAACGTACTATAGCGCTGGCGGGGCAAGTCCATTATTGTTAGTAAAAGCAACCTCTCAACTTCTTCTCTCGTAAAAAAGATATAACAATCCATGGAGAAATTCTGAGTAGAATGATGATCACGGATCAATCTACCCACGTCCCGTATCATGTTCCTCCACTGTTTGATGTTTTGTGATTGTTTTTGTGATTTGCAAGGGTATTTCAACGGTCCGAGTTGTAACCCAACCTCCCCCAACCTCCTCTCAAAATCCATTCCACCCAGCCTCAACTTTCCAAGTCCCACTCGTTAGACTGATATAGGCTTGTGCAGCAGTTTACAATGGCGTCCTTTCATCTCTGCATACACATTGGCTGTAGCTGCATACACGATGAATTTTGGAGACTTGGATTTGCAAAACGTGCAGCGTAAGTACTATTGGCGCTGATGCGCTGTACAACTTCATACTGACTTCTAGAATAGAGAATCGCCCTCAATTTCAAAGAATCATCACGGATGAACTCCCTGTCACACCTGTTAGTGTTCAATACGGGAATGAACGTCTACCTTCAGTCGATTCTACGATTTCAGCACCCGCAACGGTGATACGATGGGTAACTCCTCCCTCACAAGCACATACACCACGGGCCGGACAAACTTTACGAAATGATACGACTGCGAACGATATAAATATAACGAACCAACCATATGCTCAACGCGTTGAGCAAGCTCCCAAAAACGACTTGACGATCCACAATACTACGAGGGAGCCACATACAACACAAAACGAAGAAACTTTAAACAATGATATAACTCACGATACGACCACACGAACAGATGGCACCAATGAGGCAGTGTACGCCTCAGAAACACCTTTGATCGTACGATTTGACGAAGAGCAAATCATGAGTGACGCCGCACAGGCTTCAATGAGGGACAGAATGGAGGGGGCCAGCTTCGAGTCCAGTACACCGACACCTATAGACGATACGCCTTACATACGATTCGCAATCGATCAATTGACAAGAGATCTCGAGCCATCCGAGTCTACAGAAAACAGCGCAGCAAGTTCAGACACATACCCTGTGGAGAGAGTGATTCCAGATTTAGGACTTGGCTATCTCGCAGAAAACCGACATACAAGAGAGGAGCTCGCGTTGGCTAGAAAGCACCGATCTTCTCCAGATTCTGGAAGGCTATTTCGATTCAATGCCACTCGTCCGCTCTCAGACCACCCAGAGCCGGCTTTCAACCCACTCCAACATTTTCCACAACAATATAACCTACCATCGTCTTCCGAAATCTTCATTCCAATCAAATCCCCGCGCACATTACGATACCCGGATCTCACGTTTCTCCCTACGATTTTACGACCTTTTTCAATGTTAACATTATGCTTTTTATGCCTCCTCATGAACGCAGCGATAATAGCCTGTGCTGTATACTCCACCTCACACCAAGGAATCGTCGCATGGTCTACCACTATATACGGTGGGCGATATTTCGTCTTCGGATTTTTGCCGCAAATCCTTGCGGCTTGCATTATGATTTATGTGCAATGTGTTATTGCTGCTACGACACGAATTATGCCATTTGTAATGATGGCAGCGGGTGATAGTGATGCTAGAATTAATGCCCGATCCATTAATATATACCCTAGTTGTTTGCTTTTGCCAAGATGGGATGGCTTTATGCCTAATATCTTATTTTGGCTTATAATTTTTACGATACCATTGCAGAGTTGTCTGTTCTCTGTCATCCCAGTAGGGATTGAATGGCGATGGACAGCCGTACAGGCAGTTGCCTGGACTCTTGTTGCCATTTATTTTCTGATAATAGTTGCGACAGTCTGGACGGGGCTGCTCTTAAGGAGAAATACGAGTGGCTTGATGTGGGATCCGAAATCATTGGCAGATCTGATTACCTTGTTACCACAGAGCAATTGCTTGAGAGATTATACTGGTACAGATATATTGGCAACGAAGAAGGAAATTTTGAGTAAGCTGGGAGATCGGAGTGACAGGTTAGGCTACTGGACTACAAAATACCGGACCGGTCAGATGTTTTACTGCATTGGCGAGGAAGGATCAACAACTCGACGATATACCTTGGAATTTGGCAAGATCCAGGAGAAGTCCACTCAGATTCATTCGCATGATGTTGAGAGGGCTGCCGATCTCTACAGCAGGGCTATACGCTTTCGCCATATATCTTGGTATCTCCGGGATACTTTTGTTATTCTTTGGGCAGTTACAGCATTTTTCCTGTTGCTTGCACTTTTTGTTCTATCCTTCTTGCCGTCAACAGCCATTTCCAAAGGCTTTGCACCACTGGTACCAATACTCCCAGATACCCAGGGTTTCTCGGCATCAAATTTCCTCTATAGCTTCATACCATCCCTCCTCGGCATGATTCTCTACCTCATTTTCCAGCCCCTCGATATGGCCCTTCGAATTCTCACTCCGTGGGCCGAACTTAGCAAGCCGCAGGGTCAATCTGCCACTAAATCCCTCCTTCTTTCTTACACCGCGGATCTCCCAGTCATTTGCACTATCAACGCCATAGTTCATAAACACTACCGCATTGCCTTCACCTCTATCCTATCCTTCTTATTTATCCTCCTGCCAATACTTGCCGGTGGTGTTTTCTTCCCACTCACTACACCGGCCAACGAAGTCCGCATGATTCCCTCTTTGCCGGCCTTCTACATCATCCTCTCCCTCTTAATTCTCTATCTCTTCGGCCTTCTCGCCCTCCTTCCACATCGCCGCCAATTACATCTCCCTCATGGAGTTTCATGTCTTGCAGAGATATTCCCATTTTTGCATAATTCGCCGATCTTGTCAGATGCCACGTTCAATAGTCTGCGCTCGAAATCAGATCTCATCACGAGACTACTAACGCTCAATGCTGCGGGACGGGAGAAGAAATTTGCTTTTGGGATTCATCGCGGAAGGAATGGGAAGGAGTGCCTTGGGGTGGAACGATTAGGGAGACGTGGTCAAGATGTCTTGATTTTGGAGTGAGTGGGTTCTCTTGCCTCTGCAATAGAGAAGGAAGCCCACCACTGAGCTGATGTGATTTATGATTTGCGACTTAGCGGGCTGTCTTTTTTGCTTTTTACAATCGGAGTTAAGTGGGATACGGGACATGGGAAATCAATTCATGGGCAAGGCGCATCAAAAGAATGTTGTAATATAGACATGATGATGTAGAGATATAAGTTATGTACTCACGTATAATGAAAGCACCGTTAATTAGTATTCGTGGGTCCACTTGCACAAGTTGCGGATTTACAGCGTTTCTGTAATAGTTGTAGGTACTGCATCGCAACTCCTTTTCTCCTAATAAGTTGGATACATCGATCCGAATCATGGCGAGCTGTTCTATTTAAACGATGACCCAGGTGGGAGAAGGAAATAGAAAAGCTATACTATGGGATGACTCTCTAGTGTAAGTACAGCTATCCATCATAAAGCTTGCCTAGAACGCTCTAACTGGGGGTCTACAAAATATAGGCATGGCCTCGTCAGAAATTGAAGTAGGTCAGAAACGTAGTCTGGATATCTCTCGTGTCTTTTCTTGATTGAGCCTTGGCTCCGCTAATTTAGCGAGAATAAAAAGGGGAAGAAAATTCTGACATAGCACCTGCAGAAGGTGGGACCCGTAGATCAAATTCTACCTTTGCAAAAGAAAAGCGGAAAGCCAACAGAGCTGGCAAAAAGATAAGTTGTGAAAACTGAATAGTCTTCTTGCTATGATGGGAATTGAGCCCAACGCGCTGGTAATTGTTAGTGTGTGATTATGATTACTAGATAGGATAATACGAACGGGGTCGAACCCGCAGCCTTGAGATTAAGAGTCTCACGCTCTACCGATTGAGCTAGCCGGGCGAGGATTTCCTCTTATTTATGAGCGCACATGGAAAAATGGAATACTAATAATCGTCTCAGACGAGCAAAAGAAGGGTTCAAAAAAAAATTTAAGACGCCAGAAGATGCAAAAAATGGCAAAAGAATACAGTATCAATTGTAGCTCGTGCTAGTTTCGATCTAGCGTCCTACGGGTTATGAGCCCGTCGCTCTTCCACTGGGCTAACGAGCTTGGTTGTTTGTACTGATTTATGATTTCGGGATTATTTGATGAAATTATATATGGGTGTGTGTGGGTCGACAATCAGTTGCTGTGAGTCATTACTAGCGCGCCTATTTTTAACTAATAAGACGAGATATCTTTAGTTCTTATCCCTGCCTGACGTTTTAAGGCAGACACTAGTCACTTCTTATTGAATAGAAGTTAAGATGATTAGTTTGAAGTTGTTTTAACTGAAGATAGGTTTCTAGGGATCAGGTAACTGTTAATTATACCTCTGGGCGAAGCACGTCAGATGGTCTATCACCATATTATATTATACGGTTGACTGAAAAAGGGCCCTGGATGTAGTAATTAGTTCGACATCTTTCGCAATCAGTAAATTAACTACCAATACATTATCTAATATATGCTTTTAAGTTAGGCAAATTCAGACAGCAGATAGATACTCTGCTTCTACATCAAGATTAAATGTGTCAAGACATCAATCACAGATAGCATGAATGCTCCAAGTAAGTCTCTTTCAAAAGGCATGATATCAATTTCAAACTTCTATTTCTTAAACCTAAGTGTGCGTTTATATTAACCAGCCTTAAGTGGGTTTAAAACGTTGAGGCAGAATCTGAAGTCAACATGTTAGATATCACGTGATTGGGCGATTTATGGAGCTATATGTCTTGGCGGCGGATTCCGACGGGACAAAAAGGTGCACTGGCAAGCAACACAACGCCATCATATCTGCCTTTCTCAACATCTCCAGAGAACCTTGAATAAACACAATGGCAGCAACAGTAACTAGATACACATGCTTAAAGGCACCTCCCCTCCGCCAAGCAACTCGCATCCTCACTTCCGCTACCACCTCGCGAACCTTTGCCACCGAAGTTACCAGTAATGATTCCACCGCAAAGAGACGGCCAACATACTTCAAGGATGGGCTAAATAGCGTACCTTCTTTCTCTAAATTTGTAGGAGTTCCAGAAGAGCCTCTATCTGATGAAGATGCATTTGAACTACGTACAGCGATGGTTGGGCCAGCAGGAAGGAAAAAGCAAATTACAAGGCTGCCGGAATGGTTGAAGACACCGATTCCCAACGATTCGAATTATAAGCAGATCAAAAAAGATTTGAGGGGCTTAAATTTGCATACGGTCTGCGAGGAGGCGAAGTGTCCTAACATCTCGGATTGCTGGGGAGGTAGCGACAAAAGTGCTGCCACAGCTACGATTATGCTGATGGGAGATACTTGTACAAGAGGTTGTCGATTTTGCAGCGTGAAAACGTCAAAAGCGCCTGCTCCATTGGACCCACATGAACCGGAACACACTGCTGAGGCATTATCACGCTGGGGCTTGGGTTACGTGGTTTTGACTAGTGTGGACAGAGATGATCTGGCAGATGGAGGAGCCAGACATTTCACAGAGACAATTATGAAAATCAAGCAGAAGAAGCCGGATATGCTAGTAGAGGCACTTACTGGAGATTATGCTGGTGATCTAGAAATGGTGGGAATGGTGGCAAGGAGTGGCTTGGATGTTTATGCTCATAATATGGAAACGGTTGAGAGCCTAACTCCGTCGGTGCGAGACCGAAGGGCGAAATACAGACAGAGTTTGACAGTTCTGGATGCTGCCAAGAAGGCTGTTCCATCGCTGATCACGAAAACAAGTATAATGTTGGGATTGGGTGAAAAGGAAGATGAGCTTTGGCAGATTCTAAAAGGTATTATTCTCTGGCGTATAAGTTTTATACTGAAACTAATTTCGAAATAGATCTCCGAGCGGTAGGTGTTGATGTTGTGACATTTGGTCAATACATGCGTCCAACCAAACGTCACATGAAAGTTGAAGAATACGTCAGACCCGAGGTCTTCGAGATGTGGCGACAACGCGCTCTCGACCTTGGATTTCTATACTGTGCAAGCGGGCCCCTTGTGCGAAGTTCATATAAAGCCGGCGAGTCATTTATCGAGAACGTTCTGAAGAAGAGAAAGGGAGTTACAGTACTCACAGATGAGAAGACTGGCCAGGTGAAGGCCACTGTATAAAAGCTATGCCAGGTACCTCAACGGAAAACTGGAAAGGGGTTTCAGGAGTTTAGGGGCTTGCATACGTCGGCGTTCTTAGAAAACTGAGGAGCAAATGATGAATATAGATGTACAAATTAATGACAATTGCGTACCCAAAGCAATAATTCACTTCTCCGTTATCATTTAAACCCACTCCCACTCCTCAAAGTAATTCTAGAACTAACTTCTTTGCGAGCATGAATCTACTCTTGTAAGCAGTGTTGCAGAGGCAGGAAAGTGACTCAAATCTGCAATGCCACTCAGATACTTGGGTAGGGTTAATATCTTCATTTATCCTCCTACCTATCTTGCAATCTTCGGTTTCCATATACTCTTTTCCTGCCATTCATGTTCAGGGGTTTTTATTCCTTTATGCGTTAAATTATTCATGGTAATCTATATTTGGAGCTTGATGCTGAGAGGAATCACAGGTCCCCCAGGAGGGACCCGCCAAATCTGGTTTTCTATTTAGGGTGAAATGTTAAACATGCACGACGAATATCATTTGAGTGAATATTAGTTGCGGTGCTAGTTGAGCATGTATCTCAATGAGGACCTGCTCCAACAACAATATGGCGTTGGCGCAGCAGGTGTGTAATGATGTAATAGGCGCTCCATTGTTACCCGAGGTCGGTAATATATTTCTACATCCTGGAGCGTATCACAATTGTAGACGTCAGACTATCTATGTGTTTCATGATAACAAGAGAAGTATTAAATCCCGCACTATGGTTTGTCTATTCTATACAAAAAGATGTCATTGTCAATGATTCCATAGGATCAATGCGCACATCTGACTCTCTCCTAAGGAAGTCCTTTTGCTTTCGCTTAACATCCCCTTGAAAGGGGGTATCTTGGCAATTGGATATCTTCCAACCTAGGTATCCAATGTTCCAAATGAATAATAACCACGTTTAAATAGCTGAATCATTGTCAAACTAAGTATCACTCAACTCAAGAAGAATGGCTGAATTAGCTGACATGATATTACTTATCAAGAAGCTCCAATGCAGTTATATTATCTTCATGATTAACCTTACTACTGTATTATGTGATCCTGTCCAGTTTGAAAGTAAATAATAACTAGTTGAATTTATTTCAGCGAACTCTCATACTATCCTACTAGTCTGAAGTAAGTAAATAACCTTGTCGTTTGTGGTTACGCAAAAAACCTCCAGTCAGAATTGGAACTTCTACCTTATATATTCACGCCAGCGCCACCGGAAATCACGATCTGTCAACCATTCCTTACTATCCAAACCGAACTTTAAACCAACCTATTTGCTGGATTCCAGCACAGCTTTGATCACTTATAATTCAAATAACACATCTATCAACTTTTCTATTGATAATCATATTTTCTCCCAAGACATTCACAACAAGAATTGGATATCTCGCATCGTCCCCTAAGATGTCTGGAGAACTTTGCGATAAAACTTGTCTCAAGCAAGACAGTGGAATACATCTGGAAGTAGAGGAGTGTGGTATATCTCAAAGCCAACAACTCATCGGTATCGAAATGGAAACAACTGCTGATGCCTATAATGACTCCAAAAGTTCCCCCGAAACTGTCGTTGACCTAGGCAGACTGTACCACAAGATCGAAAGACTCTCTAACAAATTCGGCCTACTTTCTGAAAATTACAAGATCTCATGGTTAAGAATGGTGAGCTTATAGTAAATAGCATGTCTCTTTCAAGAACTCTCCAAGGGAAGACGTCTCAGCTCTTGTTATCCAACTACGATGCTCAGATCTCCAACATACAGGCTGAGTATTCTCTAATGAAAGGTGCTCTGGAACAGATTAACGCGTGTCTCACCAAATTTTTAGACTCTAAGAGCGCCACGAATAAACTCATCACACCGCAATCACATGGAGGCACTGCTCCAGTCAAAACCGCCAGTGACAAGGATAATCTCTACAAAAATTATAAAGTTCTTTGGGCCACTGGGCAAACCTTAAATAATGGCTTAAGAGCTGAAACAAAGCGTCAATCTCAATATATTGATGACTTGGAAACCAAACTGAGAGATCAATATGATTTGGAGGAATACTTATCTAGCACTAACCAAGAACTCGGGAAGAAAGCCGACGACTTAGAAGTGCAAGTCAAGCATAATGCTGTTCAGTTGAGCTGGATCTTGCCAATTGTCACCCAAAAAACACTATTAGTCGAGAAACATGAAGCGACGATCAAAAAACACCTGAGTAGGATGAAAGTTCAGGATGTGCTTATATCATCCTTGTGTGGAGATGTGGCCAAAAGAGACCAGATCATTGCAATTAAAGAAGCGGAAATGAAACAAATGGAAAGCGAGGTCGATAACACACGTTTGGAGCTCTATCTCAAACTAGAAGAAAAAGAGCAGCATATTCGTGATATTAAATTTCACGAATCGGTTATCCATGAGCTCAAGAAACCCCAAAAGAGTGCAAATGGGAACGTTTGCTGCCACCAGGATATCTTCTACACTAAATATGAACAGACCAAAGGTTCAAGCTTGAATGCAGAAGATTTGGCAGCTTGTTTGATGTCTCCGTTGGAGAGTTTTGCGACATCTGCTCTAGTCTATCAAAACATGAATGAGATGAGTGAGTCAATGATTAGGCAAAGGGATCATGCAATTCAATCTCTAGAAAAGGACGCCGTGACACCTAGAAATACTGCGAAGATCTTAGATTATCTAAGCCTAGATCACAAGAAAATAAAGGAGAATACAGATACCGCAAATGGAAGTCGGTGGGGTGAAGATGATATGGTGGTTGTTGAGGATGATAATCTAAAATTCGAAGGAGGTAAGGCTGATGAAGACGATGATTTCGTGCTCATCGAGGGCGAGGAGTTTGATTTGGATACCGATAAATATGATTGCTTTATTTTAAAGTAGATCATAGAATGGCTGCTCTGTGGTGGTCGTCCAATATCAGAAGGTAACTTGGGTCAGGATGATACAAATCCGTGGACAAAGTATAACAGCTTACCATAAATCACATTGAAGGTTGAACAGTATACTAGTAACTAAGTAATTGAGTTGTTTCACAACCTCAATTAAGATTTGGGAGAATAATCTCCAGTCTTCAAAAAGCCAGCGTGTATTAATCTTAAAGATATTCTCAAATACTATAATTTGATGTTATTTTACTGAAGTATTTTCCTAATAACCTATTATCAGATATTGGTAGTAAGTATAATGGTGCTACCCTTTTATATTCTGCAATCAGCGAAGCAATACCAGCAAGGCACTAGCTTTGACTTCTCAGGCATACTTTCAAGTTATTCCCCTGCCCATAACTAGGACACTGCCTCGCCAATGGAAGCTTCTTGTCAAGTGAGAATTTCCTTGGAATGACTGTAATATGATTTGACAGTCTAATAAATAGAAACTTCATGCTGACCAGCTTGTTCCAAGCACAAATCTTGACTCTGGTCTTATTTTCAAAAACAGTGCCAAGCCTCACCACCCTCACCTTTTTCTATTGGCCATTAACACAAATATAAACACAAATACAAACAAAAAATATACAACCAACCCCCGAAAGAATCAGAGTCATAAAAAGAATACTTCTTTGTCAACCTACTTTGATGGCCAGGGTCATTGAAGTTTCTTGGACACTCTTGTTCATTCATAAGACAAATCCCCTAAATTTGTTGTTGCTAGCTATTAACTAACATAAGGCAGAGATAGTGGTAAGTTATGCTCCACTCTTTACTTTCCCAATCCTTGCTGCTGACATATTGAATCGGTATTCTCTTTGACTAAATGCGATACTTCAGTACATGAGTCTTTTCTGAACTGCTCTAGAAGGGTGAGTTGCGTCCAATTCCCCTCGTGTATACTAACTAATATGCGGGCAGTGAAATACGTAAACCTGATCATACCAGTACACAGCTACTGTGGTTTATATTACTCTATCATCGCCTGGCGCTTCGAGACAATCCAAATTTTTTGACAGTGACTTGCTGCTTGACAGCGAAGTACTGCCCTGTCCCTGTCAAGGTGAAATGTTCTTCTATTTGACTGAAAACTCCCCTTCTTGCATATCTCAGTCTTCCTTAGCTAATATTTATCTTTATAGCATAAGATATTCTCCTTTGGTCAATAAAGGACGGGCCTGGTGGGTATAGTATGGCTACTCGAATCGAGGCGGCTTTCCCACAATGGAACGAGTATCGTGCTGTCTTATCATCTATCGAGAATCTCCTAGAAAAGCGTATTAAGGTAAACATACCACCCTTAATCACGCCCACGTGAAGTTGACGAGGAGGATTCTAGATCTTTCAAATGAATACCGATGAAAAGACAGACGTTAAGCTATCCACCAAAGTGGCGTGCTATAAACTCCAGCTTTTAGACGTACAACAGGAATGTCGGGTGGTTCAAATTCAGAAGGAGATAAGAACACTCGAGACTCGAAATGCTGAATGTAAGCTTCGAGCTGCGCAATCCCTTCCCATTGTTCCTCCAGTCTACGACGAGGATACAGCCGACCATGCCCGACTTCTACGTTTGGGGGAGCGGGTAACGTCGAATAATCCTGATCTTGAATGGGACAAGAACTCTGATGATATCCATCTTAATGACATCACGTTGGAATTTAAGAGTGAACCCCTAGTTGACTTCACTACTGAGATGGAGGAGGACCTTTTTAATCAAGGTGAAACTTCGAAACTCCTTAATACTGCCGCCAAATTTGTCTAACACCTCTCTTGCACAGAATTAGTTGAGCTCCGAGAGGCCTATAACCTCGAGTTTGTTCTCTTCGCGAAGAAAAAACTCATCGTACAAAATTTCGTGCGGTGTGCAAATCTGGCTGATGATGAAGTTAAAATGTGGGCTGGGTCTGTAGAGAACTTCAGCTATTTCGAGCATTACAATACGGCAGATTTGAGCACAGCACAACATAAAGCTATCAGTTATATGGGTCGGAAGACTGTTCGTAATACTGATCTATACACCAAAGAGATAAATGCAGAACTCTATGCAAACGATGGAGAAGGGCTGCATGCTCCGTTTAAGGAACAGGCAGAATTTATCAACACAAAATCAACGGCAGTCAAGACTGGAGGAAGCAGTGTTCATGCTCATTTCCATGTTTCGCAAGAAACTAGCAATGTTCATGCAATCATCCCTACACTGCAGGACAAACCTAATGAGGTAGAACATCTCTTGATTCAATTAGATCTCGATGATTCTGGTCCTCAAACTATTTCTCAGCAGATTAAAGAGTCACAGTACCGTCTCGAAGCTGCAGGCAGTCACAGCGCATCTTTCAAGGAACGTCGCCCCAGATTTGTAGCTGATAAAACAGCTAACAGTAACCGCACCCCCATATTGGAATATGGTACTAGTGAGATCTGCCAGATCTGCCAGACTATCAACTGTACGGATCTCACATGTTGGGCTTGAGCCTCGAGCGCGAGTAACAAGTCGGCCTTGAAGTCCGAGGGGACAAGAGAGAGGTGGTGGCTAAATCAATGTTAGTTTGATATGGAAAGACTTGAAAGATACGTGCCGTATCTCATCATATGTCTTTGGTATTACCACGATGTTCATGTGGGGAAAGGGTACATTTTACTGTCCTACACAAAATTTTATTCTAGATGATGATGATGATGGTAGGACAGTTATGGCGGTTTCTTATTTGGTGGAGCGATTATCTCAAATTTTCATAATGGTGGGAAAGTCTTTCCTGATGTTGGATCAAGCTCTCCAGTTCGGAGAGGTGCTGCTCCTAATTGGATTGTTGTGTGCAGATCTGGCGTTGTACGAAGTAGTTTAATGTGGTGGTAGAGTGAAGTGATAGTATTGTGTAATACAAAGGGTGACACCAGCAACCTCCCTAGGTGTAAAAAAAGACTTTTTGTAACATTCCCATTTACAGATTCTGTCGCTTCCAGCTAGTAGTGTAGCCTCAAGTTGTCCACAATGTTGAAATACCTGCTGAGAGGTACAGGCATCTCTCGACTGAACTTCCTAGGTGTGGTTCTATATTACGATTGTGTCATCTTCGCGGCGCTTGTTATGACTATTGATTTGTTTGTCTTTATGTGGTTGACTATCTCTTGGATTTCAATATAGAAATGGGATTTCTTTTTGCTTTGCGGGCGAGAATTCGGAAGATGGAAAACTGTGATTAGCGATTCGTGATCGCGTCTAAAGTGCCTTCTTTGAGTGAAAGTTTGAAGGAGGGTCATAGCATAGGGTTACATACTGTTAGGAGGGTAATACATTGCAAAAGGATAATTCGCTGAATGCAAATAATTATATGATCAAACATCAGCGAAAGCGAAAAAGAGAGTATATATATGTTTATATTGAAGGGTCGCAAAGTTTGTTTTGAAGCTATATATTGAGCTACTTTTCATTTCCTTCAGAGATTCTAGGATGGCATGGCATTCATAGTTTTCATGAAGAGTCGGACTTGTCACCGTCTGACGTCTTCACGTTCCTTCTCCTAAGTTATTCGAGGTCCTTTGTGGCTGGAGATATTCCGATCTCTGAATGTTGCCATTTGCCTCATCTGCTTGTGGGTTCGCATAGTGTCGTGGTTTGTTTTCGGTACCACTTCGTCTCCCTGCGGTATCCTATTCACATACAAGTATATTGTATTTCTTTGTTTCCACTTCAAATCATCTCAATGAAATCCCAACCTCCAAACAGCTTACTCTCCTGAGCCTACTCTCCCCTACTTCCTCTTCACTACCCTTCTCAACAACATCATCCACAGCACCCACGCTCCTCGTCCGAACCCTAACCTCTACATCCTCCTGTCCTAGCCAATATACCACCATCCCCAACACTTTCTCTATTGCTTTCCCTGTTCCCTTTAACATCACTTCTTCTTTGTCTCCCCGTCGGCTCTTAATTCCAGCCGTGATCTGTGGGGTAATGCGATTCCGAGAAAAATCGATAGGGCCAGCAGCACGACTTTCAATGTGTGCAAGGAGCTTACGAACACGTTTTATGGTGGCGACAAATGGTGTGCTCGAGGAGATGTATACTGTTTTTTGGGCATTGCTGTAAGGAGAAGGGATAGGGGCGTGAAGTAGGGGACGCTTCTGGATCTTTTGGGCTGGAGGGGCATTTAGTTAAGTTCTTGAAACTTAAGACTTAGTTTGGAGGAACTTACTGTCTGGTAGATGGGGGAGCTTAGGAAGCCGAACATCTGTGGGCTTTTCTTTTCCCATTTCGTGATTTTACAAGAGTGTATTGATAGGAATTAAACTGGGCGAAATGGTGAAATGGTAAAAATGGTGAGTAAGTGACCTGTGAAGTGAGATGGTTCATAATATCTTGGCACCTGGCCAATGCTCAAGCTCTATTTCCATCACAGTGGTCCTACCCTGCCGCTCACCTTACTCTACCTTACCGCATCACACCATTAATTAAATCAACCACAATGTCTACCTTCGCATGGCCCTCTCTGCCCGCTGAGCAGCTGAAGAAAGAAGAAGATGCTTCTACTGTATGTCCTCCACTACAGGACTAATGTGCCTCTGCTAATATTTTCCTTTAGGAAAGAGAGCTTGCATGGCTCCTGGAATCACTACAAGAGACGCTAACATCTTTGAAGAGTGGTCTGGAAGATTGTTACGCATTACTCGCACCAATCGAGCCAGGTAGTACATTAGTAATGAGTAGCCCTCGTAGTGAAAGTTTAAAAGGGCATCTTACGAGAGTTGGCACAAGGATAGTGAAGGGTGTATGGACTACAACACCATGACAAAAACATATATGCTGACAATTAGTAGACACTTCACCTCCGTCTTAAAACCATGAGCCCCTCTCCAATGGTTCTTTCCCTATCATCAAACCCCCTCATACTTAACCCGCTCTCATCTCTTCGGACACTTCTCAACCAATCACTCGACTGTATTGATATCAGTCGCTGGACTGGCGATCGCTCATCCTCTTCCTTCATATCATCGCAACTTCACCTTCTACACTCCATAATTCTCGAAGCTCTTGCTCTCCTCAAAGGCCCACCCCTACTCGAGCCTAGAAATCCAACTCCAAAAGATACCCCTCGCCGCCCAGGGACGCCACTCCCAGACGCAAAGATAGGAGAATGGTGGGAAGATCCCGTCAGCAGTGATAGCTTTGACCCTCCTCTTCCACCCGCCCTTTGTCTTGATCTCTCACTCTGCGATTCCTCAATAATTTTGACAGTCAGGACCTTGGAACCTACGGCCAAGGAATTAAACCTTGGAGAGCGTTTCGCTTTTGCAATTGGGGCGCAGAGGAGACTTGAGCATGATGAGATGGACGATTTATTCGTATTTAGAGGAGAACAGGTCAGGGTCAAAGAGAAAGTGAGGGTGGAGGGCAGTGCGGACCCGAGTTTGCTAAGCTTAAGTGCTAAGCTTGCGGCTCTAGAACGGACGGTAGATGGAGCAAGAAGGTGTCTTGATGTTGTGTGTGGTAAAACATATGATGACTGATGGGGTTAGGAGGTGGGCTAGTTTTTGCAGCTCGGACAACATATCAGGTAAGGCCTCATATGCTGAAGGTCAAATGGCACAAAAGACGGCACTGTCCTCCTGTTGGGCTCACGGAACAACATAACAACTCAAGTTGCCCAACCATAGCAATTTAAACTACGGTATACTAGTTAATACCATCGAGGGTCTGATGAGGCAGCTTGCAGACAAGTTGAGAATATATCAGTGGAGGCCTGAATAATTACGCCCAGGCATGCATCCATCACGATTGACCATACTATATATTTCAGCCGACGCACAGCAGTAGGGAATGAATCGCTTAGAGACTATAGTCATTAATAACATATTACGTACCATTAAACAATAATACAGTAGAGGTAACTACACATTGGCAACACCTCAATAGCAAAACATATGGAGATGTTGGAAAATACCGCAAAAGGCACCTCCGGAACCAGAAGAAAAGAGCTGCAACTTACTACTACCACTTCTCAACCTTGCTTCCCCTCTTCGAAATTCAGGAATTTGAGTCGTGCTATGTAGTTCCAGAACCGGGCTATCCACTCGGGGACTAGAGAACATGATTAGGATATACAGACAGAGAATAGATGTAGCTGTAGATGACGATATCTATAGAAAGTGTATAAATGAAGACTCTAGGAGTACGAGATACTTATATTCAGATCCAGGGTGCCTTTTCCTTCTAAAATATAAAGTTCCAAATTAAGGTGCCAAAGATCCTAGTACAAACATTTCCAACTGGTTGTTATCACCTGTACAATTTGTATCCAATACTCATACCAACTAAACCTACCCTCCGTGCTGATTGAGGGCATCATTGCCTTACTTTGTCCTATATTCTCGCGAACTTAATCATTGAGTTGCCTAAGAAGCGGCCCTTTTAAGGGGATCACGATCACAGTCACAAAAACAGTTAAGACATCGATTGAACCGAGACAACTTGCGATGGCGTTTATCTATAGTACAGTCACAGCGCCATCTCCCTTCACCTCGCATATATCATTTCATCTCCACCACTCAAAAACCTGCAATATCCCCTATCTATCCATCCGTCTAATGCTTCTCGGCTGGGGCCTTAGCAGTCTTCAAATTTGGGTTTCGGGGATCGTTCTTGAACTCGGCGCCTGCAATGTATCAGTATAATGTCGCCAGATGTGGTAATAAGCATCAAAAGTCACGCACTGTTCATCATAGCGTTCTGGACCGAGTTGACACCGTACAAGATAATAAGACCTGGAGATCATTAGCATCAATTTCGCATATTATATTCGATAGTTTGTCTCGTGTGTCTCCATGGATAGGGTTCGTACCGGCAGCATAAAATGGCAGCATTGGCTTGGCTAAATTCCTCATTAGCAAAGTGATAGAGCTTGCGGTGGCAATTGACTGGGCCAATTGACTTACCGACAGGCGCCGGGAACTTCTTTCCTAATAATGACATTGTAGTGTTTATATGTGAGGGTTATTCGTGTGGCTGTGATCAGGTTGATGGTATTTTCTGAGGTTGTCGACTGTCGTCAAGGTCTTGCGCAGAGCCGCACTTTCTTGCCGCCATTTATCACGTGACTCCTTGTTATGTAATTGGTAGTTTGGAGCTGTCTTGGAGCTGCACCTTTAGATGCGGGGAAGCTTCATACAAACACACAGTTCCTATTATTCCTCCCTCATTCGTCCAATTGCTTTGTCCTGACTGATACGATTCATAAGTTGAGGGCGCTTTTCATTCATTTTACGCCTTGTCATACATCTTATTGCTTCGTTGACAGTTCATCCATCAACAATACCGACAGGTCATTCACTTTACGAGCTCCAACAAGCTTCGTGGAGCCTTCTAGAGCTCTAAAAGCGTTATCACGCAGGCACTGCCATACTTCTTTTCATCATTGTCCAACTTAACACTCATCATGTTTACCCGTCAAGTAGCAAGGAGCTCCAGCTCTCTTGGTGCTTCACTTACGTCATTGCGAGCTTTCACGACCAGCGTTCCTCTTCTACGCTCTCCAGCTCTTGCAGACATAAGCTCAGCCAGTGCCCCGAGTTTCGAAGCCAAGAGAAAGGAGTTCCGGGAGAAGCTTGCTGAGCAATCCAAACCTCCCAAGAAAGAAGGTTAGTGCAGTCTTTTCTTTCGCTTTCTTTTGGAAGCTCCCACTGCTCCAACTGTGAGCAATGCGAGTACTCTTTCTAACGTGGTTCTTTGAGTACAGGCTCATCTGGCCAATCTGTAGAACCGGAAACGGATGAAGAGAGCAAGAAGAAAGGGAAACTCAGCTCGTTGATCTATGGAACAAAAGAGGGCAGAGAGATGGATCAGGAGATTGAACACTCATTCAGTCAAGTCCTGGCACGGGGCAAGTATGTTCACAGCATCGTCTTCCATGAGGTGAAGCCAGATAAAGTCAATGAGTACGTCGAGTTGGTTGGTAAGTGGTATCCGAAGATGGCAGGTATGCCAGAGAATAAGGTTCATCTGGTGGGGAGTTGGAGAACAGAGGTGGGAGATTGTGATACATTTGGTATGTTATCTTGATTGCGTCTTAGTTGAGCTTTTTGAATCAAGCTTGGAACTAATCTAAGAGTAGTACACATCTGGGAATATCAGAGATATCATGGTTACCATGACTCCCTGCACAGTATCGCAAACCACCCTGAATTTCCTGCCTTCGATGCTAAGCTCAAGACTCTCATAACCGCAAAGCGCACTTCATTGATGCAAGAATTCTCTTTTTGGCCAACCACACCGCCACGCCAACTTGGCGGTGTCTTCGAACTTCGCTCATATACTCTGCATCCAGGTAATTTACTCGAATGGGAGACACACTGGAGACGTGGTCTCCAAGCTAGACGTGAAGTTATGGAGGGTGTAGGAGCCTGGTTCGTCCAAATTGGAGAGCTGAATACTGTACATCATTTATGGCAATTTGCGGACTTGGAAGAGAGAAAAGTACGGAGAGAGCAAAGCTGGAGTGTTGCTGGATGGGGAGATACTGTGCATAAGACTGTGCCCTTGATTCAGACTATGAAGAGCAGAGTTCTTGTTCCGATGCCATGGTCGCCTGTTGCTTAAAGCGTGTAGCTCTGGTTGCGATCTCATACAGAATGGAGTGAGGTGCGAATGTTTGCGTATACGCGATTTGCGAAGCATGCTTCAGATATGGAATAAGCATATGAACGGTTTTATTGTCATAATATCAAAAAACCGCCTAAGGGTCGGGTCATTAAGGTTTCATTACGCAGTTAATCAGATACTCTGTTCATAATTTTGGGCGTTGAAGTAAATTGAGTTCTACTATATACCATTATTTACACTGAAGCAACTCAATCATACTTCTTTTGGAGTCGGATAATAGAGATCGCAGCCCTCTGTCCTGAACAGACTCTTTTGCAAGCTATGTTTTGTAGCATAGGCGAGTGCTCCTACTAATTCTTCGATGTTTAATAAGAATTGATTTCCGAAGCAATCCCTACCGAGCCTAGGGTCCTAGTAAATTATACCACTATGACACAGTTCGTGCTGTCATATGATATGTAGTAATACTGCTGAGTTGGTCAATCAGATCATTTCGAATAGCGATTCCGTGAATTACTTCCTAAAGTCCAACACAATGTAGAAATTTCACATACATCATCACATCATCATAATCATTCGCTTTAACCTCAATGTAACTCTAGAAGCAAGAGTGGGGTATCACAACTGAACTTTCAGTTCACGCCATCCACCTAATTGATGTTCTACGAAAGGAAAAATCCCTTATATATCAACTTGGTTTAAATATAAAATGATTCATCCTTCCGCTCAGTTACTCATTGCTCTCGTGGCGGCAGCCATCTCTCCAAGCTCATGTTATGACCTCCAAAAACCTCTGGCTTTAGTTCCCCCTCAGAAAACGTCTATATCTCAGCCTGTTATTGGTTTTGGAACGTGGAATCTTGCCTTATCTGACGAAAACACTACAGCAGCTGTTTCCCTAGCAATCCAGCGCGGCTATCGGCAAATTGATGGTGCCGCCATCTACAGAAATGAGAAAGCAGTTGGGAAAGGCATTGCTGAAGGATTAAAGAAGGCGAATATCTCTCGGGCGGAGCTTTGGGTCACGTCGAAGCTTTGGAACGATCAGTAAGAGTCATAATATACCAATCCAACTACGGTCTTTGACTAAAACTCAGCGCAGTCACGGGAATGCGACCTTAGCTGAAGAAGGTCTTAATAAAACCCTTGAAGATCTTGGACTCGACTATCTAGATCTCTACTTGATGCACTGGCCAGCTGGTCTCTCCTCAGATGGCTCATATCAACTAAATTATCTCGAGACCTGGAAATCTATGATCGCTCTTCCCAAGTCCAAGGTGCTCAACATCGGTATTTCCAATTTCTCTCCAGCCCAGCTTACCGAAATCATCGCCAAAACCGGTGTCACTCCCTTTGCGCACCAAATGGAACTTCATCCATATCTCCCACAATCTACATGGTTGGCTACTCATAAGGCTCTGGGTATCTCTGTGACGGCATATTCACCGCTGAGTGGCACCAATCCCACATACCAGCCTGGTAAAGGGGCTCCTCCTCCATTACTGAAGAACGATGTCTTGTTGGAGCTTGCTGGAGAGATTGGCTGTACTCCCGCGCAAATTGCATTGGCATGGGGAATCAAGAGGGGGACTAGTGTCATTCCAAAATCTGCGCACGAAGACCATTTTGTAGAGAACTTCGAGGCATTACAATGCCAGTTAGGTATTGATGATTTGGCCAAGATTGACATTCTGGCGGAGAAATACTTGACAAGGTTCAGTAATCCAAGTAAGAGTTGGGGTGTCAAGCTCTTTGAGGGATTGGAAGATGCTTGAGTTAGTAATATGATTTTTATCAATGTATATAGTGTTGTCAGATTTCAGTCTTTCGAGTTTAACATTTTCGCTTTGAACTGCTCTCAGTGTAGCGCTTTATGATATCATTAACTTATCTATCCTCAACAAAGTGAAATTCAAGTGGATAATGGGGCAATTGGTGCTCTAAAAATCTCCCAAATCCCGATTCTCCAGCAGGAGAGTGTATCTATGGCAATGGAGCAATACTCCTGCCACATCAAACTTGTTGGTTATATTTCGTAGTCAAGCTCAAATAACAAAAGTTTATCACTCAGATGCTTCAGTAGTATCCGTGCTACAACTCCTGATAATCTAGTGTAACCATTACAGGGCAGCATGCATTGCAATGACATCAACCGCGCCTTACGACAAGCAAAACACAATTCCGTCTGGCATTCTAATTATCGACAGTATAGAATTATAAATGATACCACTGACAGCATTATCATCACTTCTATCTTCTGTCTGCTAACCCCTAAACTATAATTGTCATTGTGCTATTCTAGACTAGACACGTTAAACTACAATTACACTAACCATGAGTATTTCCAACCTCACTTTCCACTTTTCAAATCGTAACTTCCCATTTCGTAGGGATTCATACCTGACTGTAGTTCCCTTGTTCAAATCCCTGCTTACTCCTGCAATGGCTATTATGGCTTCCTCTACCGTAGATCAAACAACGCCTACAAGCAGCATATAGGTAATATAGGCATTAAGTGTCCGAAAGTCTACAGAGTAAACTGCTCACTTCCTTGATTAAGCTCTCACGTTTGACTGTAGTTGCATAGAAGCCAATGAGAATGGAGAACTAGGAAGAGTAGAACCATGCTCTATTTACTGATATTAGAGAACAAGGTGAAGGCATGAATAGAGAAGAACTATGCGTGTGTGATGGGAAAATACAGGAACGGAAAAGCTAACAGATCATTTTCTGTGCGATAGGCACAAAATGCCGGCAGCTGGAATGTGCTAGGAAAACGCATGGCTCCATGATCTTAGCCTTTGCCTCGTGCTAGATCAGGCGTACAATACCCAATATCTCAACGTTTGCATTTTGATGACCGATGCGTGTGCGTTTGACCTTCTCTGATAAACGGAAGGAAGTTACAACCCCAGCATCTGAATGAAAGCCAGTCGTCATTGCTGTAAACACGCTGCCGGTAGCTCCAATCCTGACAATACTTTGCAGCAAGTATTTCTGACATAGTTGATTAGAAGCTGGAAACCCTGGTCGGTCTATGTTCCTGGCATACTTTATGTTTGAGCATCATCAGTAGCCGAGACATAGACATTTATAGTAACTGTTCGAGATATAATATGTTTTCACTTTACGATATTTTTTCCCGCCAATTGCATCCAGCAACTTGTTTACATTGAGATATAACCAAAAGGTCTCATGCATTGGGAGCATACGGAAATTACCACGAGAAACCAGCCGTTCCCATCAAGAGTACCCGAGATAACCGAGTGGTGTTCAGTAGAGGGTCGAACTCCGTCGTATCAAATGAGATCATATCCGCCGCCAGCAACGTTCATTCACAGGTCCCTGGCTTAGTAGAACAAGTGGAAGAGCATCCGCTGGGGCGGGAAGTTTGTTAGAGCGAACTTTAAAACCCCTTACAAGGAGGTGCACCTCCAAAAATCCTAACCCCAACTTTGGGCACACTAGGAATTGCAAGTGCTTGCGTGTTTTTCTGACTCGAAAGGTAACGTGAATCAGCTCACAGATCGTCCGGCATCGCACTGTGGGCACAACTAGTCACGTCGGCATTTCTGAAGATTTCTCCAGAAAAGTCGTTAGTTTTTCTTCTAGATCTACAGCACCTGCAGAGCTAGCTAGGCTCCCTCGCGGAAACCGGAGGTTGAAGTGACAGTGGTCTGAATAGTATGGAGAGGTTTGGTGTTGGGACATGAGACTTGATCAACAAATTGTATTCATAGCAAGAGTTGGTTATTGAGGTAGAAAAGCCCAACAATTTTGGCGCTCACCTATGTGCACCTTCCGCATTTGCAAATATACACCGTTGTGTAATTATTCCTATGTCTCATATGCTCCGTTCTCCGTTCTCCGTCTCGACCTCCCTACCGAAAGAAGGGTATTGAGGAGGTGGGAGGAGCCCTGGCATAGCTAAAATCTCACTTGTATCGGTCCGTTCCAGGGTCTGAGAACTCAACACTCGTGCAGCTCAGATCTCGGTAATCATAGAACTTTATCTCGTATCTGGTTCAAAGTCGGGGTTGATGGAAAAGCAGCTTACTCCGTGCTATATAACGTACCACTATAACTCATTTCCCCCCTGAGAAGATCAATTTTCCACTATTATGATCTGAACTATGAAACGCAAGTGAAAAGTCCGGTAATATGTGCTGTATCTTAAGACTTGGTAAGACATTAAGACATTCTACAACATTGCGTCTCAAACATGTAGGCATCTCAATGATCTACCTTTAGTCTGTCTTAAAAAAAGTTGAAAATATCAGCCATTCACATGCCTCTAATGGATTAAAATTGGAGAATATTGGGTTCTTCCCGAGATTTCTGAATCGATCGATCTAAAGCTCCTCAATTTGATTCACAATCTAGTGGACATTAGAGTTTGGGGGACTTGGCCCCTGGGAGTGAATTGCTTGGAGCTTCGAAGATGGATTGTCACCAATTGCTTAGTATCTCCATATTTAGGGATGATGCTTCTAGTGAGATCTTAATTAAAAACATGTACAAATCTGCTAGGCCATTATTGTGCTTCGAAGAAGAGATGAACTTGGTCACTGAGCATTGGCAGCGGGGTACCTAGAATCAAAGCAAGAAAGAGTCGAAAAGGATGTGTACATAGCAGTACTGACTATGAATTAGAAAACTCTTATGAAATTGATTCGTATTACATGATCTTCCAGGCTAAAGCCTTCTTAACAACCTTCTATAATACTCCGTACATAAGGAACGCAATCTTTGATTGATACAATCTTTTCCTAACCTGCTTCAGTGACGGTGGTAGTCAATATCACGCATCCTGATATTGACACTCTCCTTTCCATCATCCGACAGCATTGTGTTTGTCTTCAATGCTGATTGGCTATCACTTCTTCTGTGATCTGCCTCCATCTCCTCCTCGTTGACGTATTTGTCATTATTGAGCTCATCTGGGGTAGGTTGCTCGTGTTCCCAGAATTTCCCACGGTTGCGCGCTGAACGCATAAACCAGGTAGGTCTTCCGCCAGGGTTGATAGTCCAATACTCCGCAAGATCGAAATCAGGGGGAAGCATGCGGCCACGCGATACTAATTTAGTAAGATAGATCAAGCCATTGATCATGGTGTACGTGAATAGACCGGCAATGAGTCCATAGGCAATGGAATAAGTAAGTGGCATAAACGCCATTGTGACAAAAGCAGGGACTGCATCTCCAACGTAATTCCAATTGACCGTGGTAACTTGTCTCATCATCATGCAACCAATCTATTCATGTCAGCCTTATACTATGTTTGAGCAACAGGAAGGTACATACCAAAACGAGAGCGCAACCAGTGGCCCAAGGCGGGATACTTGCGAAAATTGGTGCAAAGAAAATTGAGAGCAAAAAGCAGAGACCGGTAGTAATCGAGGTAAGTCCCGTCCTTCCTCCTTCTGAGATTCCAGCACCAGATTCCACATAAGCAGATACAGGAGATGTTCCCAAAACTGATCCGATGGAGATTGTGATTGCGTCAGTGCAATAGGCGATGGTAGAACGTGGAAAATCTCCGGTTTCAGGATCCACGACTCCAGAGAAACGTGCCATACTGTATAAAGTTGCCGTAGTATCAATAATGTCAACATACAACAAGGTGAACATTGCCAACGCGAACTGGGGTCCATTGACTCCAGAAAGATTCCAGTTCTGAGTTGCGAGAATGCTACTGATGGGGTGAAATGCTATGACTTTCTTGAAGAATGCAAACTTTGAGTCTCCAGTCACAGTGTCTGGAAAGTATGTGAACGCGGTGTTACGACTGTACGCTATTAGTGATGGGGCGGAGGTGTGTTAGCTGGTGTTACATACGGCCATGAAATAATGGTGACAATTGCAATTCCAACAAAGATAGCCATCTTGATCCGATATGCCATAAGATAAACAGTCAAGATTCCACCGCACATAATACCAATCCACATCTGAGGGTGGAGTTAGTATCAAAACTTATCGAACTTCAAGCAGCTTAATGATTGACTTACTTGGGGGTTCAACATTTTATGACTTGTGCACTGTCCGACGACAGGGTCGAAAAAGGCATCTGTACAACCACCTAGTTCGATCGGAGTTGCTGATCCACCAGAGTTGACTATGCCAATACCAGCGGAACGAGACAGCCCAACAATAGTCAAAAACAATCCTATGCCAGCTCCACTCGCAACCTTGAGTGAAGTTGGAATCAACTTAACCAACCATTGTCGCATACCAATTATCGAGAGAAACAAGAAGATCATGCCTTCAATGAAGACAGCAGTTAAGGCAAGGTTATAAGGTACTGGTCCAGTTCCGTGGAACCCAACTACTTGATAGGCGAAGTATGCATTCATGCCCATTCCTGGAGCAATTGCAACTGGAAGATTTGAGAAGAGACTAAATCATGTTAGCGACGCAAATTGGATATCGCCCAACATGTGACTTGCCCCATTAAGCATGATCCAATGCCAGCAATGGCTGCAGTCGCCGTAACCAAATCTCGATTGAGATCAACCAAACATGCTTGGTATGGCGCATCCGTTACACACGTGGGATCGGTGGTGCTAGTACATTTGCAGTTGCCGCCAGTGTCAGTAAGAATAGCAGACTATTCGTGTGTAAGCTATTGTCACTTGTCCCGTGTCTCTGCCCGAACTTACATTCACTGATATAATATAAGCCATTGTAAAGAATGTAGTGAGACCAGCTCGAATTTCTGTGAAGAATAAAGCATTCTTAATAGCTTTGTCCTGTTTACGGGTGAGCTGATGGTAAGTCCAACTAGAAAAGAAATCATACATGTCCACAACCATGGAGGCGAAAGATACGACCGAAAGTTGAACGAGAGATTCTGTAATCCATATTCGCACCCCAATCTCTCCAGGATTGTAGAGAGAATGCCCCATATTGGGGAGCCTGCTCAGCGATGATCGTTGTTTGATTCATCTTGATGGTACAACGAAGTTTCTCAAGACCAAACGATGCCGTTGTGGTAAGTGAGTGAAGGAGGGAACACACAAGGGAAAAGATAGTCCAGACGTCTCCGATAATAAGGCCATCCTCAGGGGCGATCTCAAAGTACTATCGTGTATCCACAACTATGTGGAGTACAGGATGGAAATATTCAATGCCTATCCGGCTGGGATAGTTCCTGGTGCCAGTGGGGCTGATATCGAACCAAGCGAGCTTCTCCATTTCTAAATCAGGCGGGGTGACTTCTTCGGATCACCGTCCTAGTACTTTGGTGGTCGTAGAAGTAAATCATGGTTGTATTACAAGACCGACTATGTAGGGCTACCATGTCGGGGAACACGCCACAAAGGGCTAGCCTACGGTTACGAGACGCATAGAACGACTTGGCTGGGGATTGCGCAAACTTGAGCCGCCACCTACACTCGGAGACTTCTCATCTAAGCCACTTGAGCCACTGGATGCGAGATCAAGATCGTGAGTTCTACCTCTAAGCTTTCAAGGGTAGTGTAACATGTTGGTTTCGTAACATAGAATGCTCCTGGTTATGTTAGATGGTTGGGATACAATTTGGTATTTGCAAAGAAACAAGAATCAGACAGCCAGGGCTATAAAGTTGGAACAGGATGCTTGTTCCCAGCAGGTTCTCCTCATAACCCGTGAGGTTATGCTAGCTAGACCTACTTGAGTCCTCCGTATTGCGGCAAGGTTCTCGGAGTTGCTATATTTTCCGCCAAGCCCTCGCTAACCCTATTTCTACTCCGTCAACGCTAAAGTGATTGCTGCCACATGGGCCAGCATTCGGCAGTTTTCTTGACGTGAGCTATTTATTGGTTGGCATTGACGGGTTGGCACTCGACAACTATGCCATTCAAGTGCTAATTTCTAACTAATGCTTTCTAAAATATACGCCTGTAATGCGCAGTCATCTTCATTTTTTATGTTCCAAATTTCCACATTAGAGCTAGACTACACGAATGTGATTTGCGGTAATTTCGGGAGTGTGCAAGTTGTCGTCCAAGATGAAACCCGTTGATATGGGTATGGAAACCGGTCTTGAAGCTCTTGAAGACAGGCAGCTGGTACCTTATCATTTGGAAAACCAGGTTGAGGTGTTGAGTCCTCCACATCAAAGCGCAAGAAACACATGGTCCGGGAATGGTGCTGTAGAGGACTGTGTGATATATAAGACGCGGGACTGAGGTGATAAGGAACGGGATCGAGGAGCCAAGTGCGCTCTTAGAGTGGCTTTGGCTCGGTGTCAAAACGTAGAACTGGCTGGCCACAACAACTGACGGACCATCATACCGGCCACAACAGTTTCTTTGCAAAACACAGTTGGAAAATCACAAGTGAAGCAAGCACCTGCGCGATGGATTCCGGCTGTTATGGATGAAACATTAAGCTTATGGGAGAGTTTTTTTAACTCTGCATGTGAAACAAGCATTCAAGCACACCACCCTTGATAAGCAGGATCAAGTTAGCTGTTTTGCTGCACACGCAAATATTGATTACCCCCGTAGCCCCACTACCACAATTTATCCCCATCCTAGTTTACTCCGACCAGGAGCGCCAAAGCAACGTGCATCGCGGCTTGAATTGGCTGCTATCAGTCAAATAACAATGGGGCATGGTTGGAGGTGGGCTTGGAGCTTTTAGCTTTTATATCTACCTAGAAGTACCAACCCACCTGCTATTGCATAGACTCCATACTCGGTACATTTGTCAAGATCTACACTGGTCACTTCCAGTTGTGTGGACGATCTATAACGTGGTACCTCTTAAATCCACCGTTCAAACCTCTAAACTTTATTTCGACGTGTTGTTGCTTCATTCATTTTCTTGCAATTATGTTTGATGTATCTTGGACCGACCCGGGCAGCGAGACTGTTGGGCAACGCCGTCAGCGCAAAGAACAGGGCATAGAAAAGCCATACGAAACAACGCGCAGAGATTCAATTAGAACTACGAGTAGCTCAGGCTCATCACAGCACAATAATTCCTCGCGACCGAAGCTAGGTGGTGGAGGGTGGGGATTGTTCGGTGGGAGCAAAAAGTCATCCGCGAAACAGAAGGATACCCGTTCTTCGGCTTCAACTGTTTCCAGCAACACCAAAGAAGGTTTGAAATCGACACTGTCAATTTCTACCTCAAGGTCTGATGAGAGAGAGAGAGATGTAATCTCAAGAGCAAACGAGAGCAGGCACTATGAACGACCTTACGAGCGGCCGCAAACTATAGCGGAGCTGAAGCTCCAAGAACAAGAATACCATGAATCTATCGAGAGCCCCCCCACCCCCGGTATGTAAATTCGCAGCTTAAAAGATGCAATCGCTAATTAGAATAGTCGAATCGGTGTTTTCCATTCCGACTTATCGATCAACTCGCACTGCGGAATCGTCATGGGGCGGTTCAGTCTCGGATATGGGAGCTTCCAAGCATGGTCGATATCCTCCAGGTCGTTCATATGATCACAACTCCTATTTGTCATTGGATAAAAGCTACTATGAAGATCTTGACTCGGTAGAACATCATATGAATGAAGCGAGCATTTCACTAAGGGACGATGAATCGGTCTTCAGAGTCAATGAGAAGTAAGTGTGTAAAGATTTGCGCAAGACAATCATACTAATCCAATGGTAGCCATCAATTCCCTCGCGCTCCTAGCAGTGCTGGTTATGGTAGAGAACGAGCTCCCAGCAGATCCTCAAGAAATACTGGCCCGATAAGCAATTCAATGCGTCCAGCTGCAGCACCGCGGCAACAGTCGAGACCACCTCCAACGAAGAGTTTACCAGAACCACCGCGACCCGAAAACTCGGCAATACGTCTTAGAGTACGACGCATGGAGGCGGCCAGTGCCAAAATTATTCTCCAGCGATTGGTGGAGGAATGGGATGAGGATGAAGATGAGGCTATTTACAATGAGCTAGAATTTGAGAAGCAACTCTGGATGCTAGTTGGGCTCCGGTACTTCCGGAAGATGGCTGCTTCCACTCAACCTGGGAGACTCAACGGAGCCTTGGAACCTTGCAAAGTTTTATCCTTGTATGAAAACAATGGTGAGCCTTAAACTTCCATATATAAAATTGCGTATACTAATTCAGACCAATAGCATGCGCATGCACCCTGTCGACCATGTTTCCTATAGGATCTAAAACTCACCACCTTTCTATGCATGCGCCTTCGAATGTTGAACAGACATCTCATTTGCACACTCTCTTGGTTGCGACTCCAACCACGAGTCTTCCTTACGCGCCAGAAACATTCGCCGCAATTACATCCCTTCGCCTCCCGATGCTTTTGCCATCATCTTCTATTCCAGGCATGCTTAGTGAATGCAATCGAATTCTCAGCCCAAGCGGAACCTTGCAGTTGACAATAATTGATCCTTCTCCCATCGCTTCTACCCTTGGGCCCAAGATGCGCGCCTGGATGGAAGACCATCTTCTTCTCAAGCTTGAAACACAGTTTCGCTGTTTAAAACCGGGAAAGGTAATGCCCATTTGGCTAGAAGAGGCCGGATTCTCGGTCACTCCTCAGTCAGAAGTTCATGGCTCGACCGTGCGGGTTACCGAAGCAATGATCAAGACGTCTCCCGTGCGCACAGGCTTCTCTTTCCGCGCAATTGGCCGTGGAGAAGGTGGATACCGAGGAGCAAATAAAGAGAAAGATCAATTTGACATGCTAGCTTCTACAGTTGGTAGGATGTTGTGGAAAGAGATCTATGGTCCCTTTGTTGTCGGGAAGAGCTGGTGGTGGGAGGACGAACACATAGTTGACGAGGCGTATAACATGGGTACGAAATGGGACGTGACGATCATCGAGGCTGTTAAGAATACCTGAGTGATGTGGGATAGACCGGAAAGTTGGCGTTATTGGCGTTATACAATCGCATTCAGGCAACATCTCACGATGCGATGCGTTTTGGAGTCACTTGACCTGGGGTTAGTGCCATGAAGCTAATGGGAAATACACAAACTCCACGACCGGCAGGTTTGTTGGTGTGGAAGGACAATGCCGTCTTTTCTTGATTACAAATTTACATAAACAATATACCCATTACTGCATATCTTGGTACCCACCGAATAATTTCAACTCTTATTTTATACGTTTGCGACTGTTCATCACAGACCTATCCATAGGTTGACATCTAAACCAGCTGACGTTGAATTGACTATGTCCACGAAGCATGCATAAGTATATATTTGCCACTTGGTATCGTACAGACAATTATCACTGCGACCTAAGATTTTAAGTTACGCTTTTGATGCTATTCACCATTCACCATCAGGTCGATCCTTGAAATACGCAAACTTGTTTTGATCCAAGAAGCCCCAGAATTAAAGGAGCTGTGCCCAGTTTCCTAGATCGCCGATTAGCTTGCAGAGCTTTTTGCGCTGACATCTGGACACAAACAAGTTGCTCGGTAGACTTCCTCGGAGAGTAATTTTATGGGTTTCGACTTAGCAAGTTCACTGGGTGTCGTCTAAACTACACCAATCCGATTCTGAAATAGAAACCTGAAATCTGCATCCAGTCCAGATGAACGGCCGAGAAGTGATTCTCGCTTAACCAGAGAAAGGCTGGGTGCGCGCTCAGGATGTTGTGATAAGATTACGGCCGTGGCGCAAAGCCTCCTCCGGCCCAGTCCATGTGAACTCCGGCATTGAGACGATTGTGGATCGTCATTCCACGTTAAAAAATAGTGTGTTAAGCAGACGGTTCACACCAACTGACTTTCTCGTTCAACAGCCCATCTGACAGGTGAGTTTAGAGATTGCCTTGCGGGACGTTCGCTTGGAATTAAAGGGGCTATTGATGGGCTATCGATACCCGTCGTTGGATAGCAGAATATCTCTCTTTCACGTAAATTGGAGCTCTACAAGTCTATTTTACCGTGGTTGAGCATGTAAAACGCAGGTAATTCGTTTCTGGATTTTACCTACTGGCTTAGAAGTGCTACGCGGCCCTAATATGCAAGTATTGCGCATATTCATATCATGATCGCCGACTTAAGAAAGGAGGACATCTTTATGTAGTAACTTTTCGGAATATCTTCACTCGTGCACGATAAAGAAAAGCGGTAGCCCTTGCCACTGTGGATGACTGCCCAGGTTTATTTCGCATGGATGAAAGTTACATGGAAGAAATTGCTAGTCTGGAAAATCACCCCATTACCCCATAAAAGCAAGGGGCACGTTTCGTGCCAACTTGGCAATATGGCAAGACTTCCAGATGTTTCTAAGTATATTCATTCATCTGATAGTTCCATACAGTAGTCGATATAGCTTCGGGCTAATAGACGAGGCCTAGCAATGTAACCGAGAACATGAATCGTATCAAGACCTCCTTTAGGAGTCTTGTCCTTTAGGAAGCGTGTTTCCAGATATGCCTTATCAAAAGTCAACAACCTCGGCAAACCTCGCCACACCTCGCCAGTTCCAATCCAGAGCTGCAATTAACGTTGATAGCCTGCGTATCAATCCCAGTAAAGTCTTTATTATTATTCAGCCACGGCCACTAAATTGCTATTTAAAGGAGTCTATCGTGGCGGCTATATGAAGTATAAGAGTAGGAACTGGGTTTTGCTGAAGATATAGAGGGTCAACGCAGCATTATTTTCCACCAGCATAGTAAGTAGCTCAATCGTTGCTCAGCTGTAGACTCCACTTTCCACTAGTTCTATACCTAAATAAGTCGTCTGAACGCTATAGTACAAAATTGGAAGATATGATGTGTTCCCTATTGAGCAGCGGGGCAGGATAGGTGTTCACTCTGGAGGACACATACAGATTGTGGATTCTGGTAGCCGACACTTCGGGTCCATGTTTCGTCGATACTTTGCGAAACGAGACAAGAGCTATCTGCTCTTCGTAAACAGCTTGCGTATCGATAGTTTCACATGAAGATTACACCTGCTAGAGACCCATTCAGGAAACATTTGACTCATGGAAACTCTTGCTGTAACCCTAACCAACTCCCGACCCGACATTTTCAAAGCTTGTAGCCGAACAAATTGTCCGCACCAAAGAGGTATATAACATCTTCGGTCCGTGTCCACATTCGATCACCATTAAAACTCAATCACAAGCATGCATGACTGCTTCAAGAACCACTTTATCCTCCCTACGTATCTTTTAAAGTTACGCCAACTTATTGATTACATGCACTCGTAGCAAACAAGACGCTGAATAATCTCCTTAAGGAACTGGCAGTTGGGGTCCAGGCTAGCGTCCAATCCTTTGGGATTTCGGCCAATGTTCAGGTCGGGTACAAAGCTAAAATCGTAGTCAACGATATTATGCACCTTCATGGTGTAATCACAAATCACAAATCACAAAGCAAAGTCCAAGATCATAACGAAGATCGACCGTCTCTTAAGTCAGCCCTCATAGGTGTCTGAGCCAATTTCTGTTCCAAGCATCTAGCATATGCGTCATATTGCCTGTATTCACTCGAAAGAACAAGATAGACCCTGGACTGAGACGAAGATCAACCTCTCTCAAATCTAGGGCACATGACAGTCGATCATGGTCGTACGGGGGGAACCAATCCTACTTCGTCGTTCAACATCTACAATGCATCAACCATCGCAAAACACATGGCAAGTCTCCGATTGAATGCTAAACCCTACCAATCCAGATTGAGTTTAGAAGAGCCCAACCATCTGAAGCCAACTTATGCCCACGTTTGTTCTTAGAAGCTCGCCCCCATTAATGCACTTTCTTAGCCTAAACCAGTTACCAAATCTGAGAACTATTAAGTCCCAAAAAAATTACACAGCGCATATTTGAAACGAAGTTCACCCATTGCATTGTTTCATATTGAATTTTGACAAATTTCGTCTCTCTCAAGAACGGTAGCACAACAACTGGAATGCTTGAATTAATGATGGCGTAATCAAGTCTCTCACTTGAATTTATGTTCTTTGGCAATTGAGTAGGCATAGCATAGCCACTTGATTCGATTGAAGCAATCCACCTTCTTTTTGGAGATTAATGCCAATACTGGCTGTACGCTCGTGCATCGTCTCAATATAGTATAAACCTCAGGTGATCACAAGTAGTGGGGAGAAAAGGGTAGGGGGTCATTGTTTGGGTAACTAGTTAGACCAATCTGGTTGGAAATGAGAGAAAGAGAAAAAAATGTTATAGTAGGTGATACCAAAGAAGATGAAAATGCTGCATCTAAGCTTGTCTTGGGTTTTCCAAGAAATGGATGAAAACCATGCATCCAAGCGTCAATCAAGCGTCCCAATAATTTCGACAGGTTGGGCATCACCGCATACAATAGTAGCTGGAAAGAGGGACGGTGTTACGTTGAAGATGTATCGAAGCCGACTTAGGAAGATGTCTAGCTTTGGAAAACGGTTCCAAGAAACTATTCAATTATAACCAGGACATATTGAGTTTTTCTGTCTCATCTCGCCTCAATCTCAGGTATACAGGTTGAAAGATTCGAGGTGTACTTTTGATATTTCTAGGCCAGATGGCTCTGCTTGATACAATGAGAGCATTTCTATTCTCATAACTCGACTTAGTTCTGAGCAACACTACATAACAAAAGGCTAATATTAGGAAGGAGATTATAGTATATTAAACAACATTATACCAGTAGGATATGGTTTTATCTCCCCATGGCTTAAATGTTAGAAAAACTCAAATGTAATGACGTGTGGAATTTTAGCAACAGAACAGAACCTTTTCGGACCATACTTGAGGTCATATATTTTGGGTATTGATGGATATTTTAGTAATGAGTAATCCTGCATGTGAGAGTGAGCTGCAAGACTGACTGGCTTCAAGCTTGGGTGTGCGTTCCAAGAGGGATACCAGGTCTGAAGTTGAAGTATGTAGAATGTCACAATGAAGCAGAATGTTGCTTGTTTTTTGATATCGAAAACTTTACATATAGACTTTAGGTTTATGATACTCAGGGTTATACAAGAGAGCTCTGAACACTTTCACCAAGGCATTCAAGAACTGCCTTCACCTCATTCCAACGTCGCAATATCGGAGGTCGAAACTCAGATTTAGATGGTCATTTGTACACGAGAGAAGGGGGAAGATGTTCTTCACGACCGTTTGAAATTACTCACCAGCCGTATCATGACTACAATGCTTCTACTACTGAGCTAGGTGCAATTTGTACTTGCTACTTGACGCGGGAACTTTAACACTGTAAAATATAATCACTTGAGTAAATGACTACTTCAATTATGACTTATGTTGGGAACTAGCCTCCTTTAGAAGTAAATCAACTATCTAGTTTTATTGATTGAACGTGATTTATTGAGACTTATCTAAGTCGGAAGGGATTCTCAGCCAGAACTATCACCCATCACAAAATGGCTCCGTCTTGTATCTGTTGACTCTGTGAAAGTGGGAATATCAGATTTCACTCCATACTAAAGGCTTCCTGAATAACTTAACATCCCTTTTACAAAACACCATGAGGGCGGGCGAATGAATATTCGAGTGTTATATTCATTACGTTCCTATCTTAGGACTACCATAAATTTCTCTATTTTTACAAAACTCCGTCTTTACCACCGCATCTCGAATCTCGCGGGAGAACGGGGGGTATATATGAAAACTTTCAAACCCGCATGCACCTTGAATGCCGCCATATAAATTGACATCTCAAAACTTTCAAAGGATAAAAGAAAATGCTCGCTGAGCAACAGGCTATGTGTGCAAAATAAACACGATTATATACAAATTCAGCTAATTTAACAATGATTTAACGTCCAATGGTGAATATTAGCAGTCCCAAAGGCGAATCTGCCTTCGATTTAATGATGAAGTGTTGAGAGAGCCCAAGATTTCATTCCCTACAGAGATTCTGAAATCGACTAAGTTTGCGGTGTTAGAATTGCCTAGGGAGATATTCTGCGCTCCCTTGTTGGTAGTGATATCCGAATTAAAGAATCGCTGGAACGAACTCTGTGCTGCTGAGGCTTTCTCTAGCGTTTGTTCCTGAAGAATGAACAACACAGCAACACGCGCGAAGTCTGTCACGATGTCGGATATAACAAAATTTGCGGTTGGTGTTGCTGACGAAGCAGTGGACGAGGAAGTGACCAGGGAACTCGTTGATGATGGTGTTGGCATATACGTCTGCGTCGGGAGACTGGGTGTGGTCGATGTATCAACATATATACCATTGATAGAAGCTGCCTCTCTTTTCTCTTGTGCAACTGGCGTCGGCGTTGCTGCTTGCGAGGAAGATGTTACAGCAGCCTCTGCACCAACACTGTTGGATGCAACACCACCAAAAGTCACCAAAGCGTTTTCGGCAAGGCAAGAGAGATTGGAGGAACTGAACCGGGTAAGTACAGTGCTGGAATCTAGCGGAATGGAAAAATTAGATTGTGCTGCCCGAACTAGGCGAGGTATGGCATCGCCTAACGTAACATTTGGGAGGTCCGTTGATAAAGTCGTAGTAGTGCATGCTGTTGCCGAAGAGTTTGTACACGTAGTTCCCGTAAACCCATTGATGCATATACATGCACAATTTCCAGACAATAAAACAGGCATGCCACCATTCTGGCACGCTGTCGCAGGGTCTAGTGCACATTTCTGTTGTGAACTTAGAACAGGTGCAGGTTTCTTGTTGAGCACGAAGAAATAGAGAGGGATAACCACTGCTGCAGCTATAATTATGACAAGAAGTAAAAGTAAGAGAATGAATGCCCAAAGTGGCAGACCACAACAACGTCGTCCATTTTTCTTCCCAGGTCTGGTATTTTCGGGTTTTGACTTATCAGGGCTACCCGGATATGTGGCAGGCCATGAGGATACGGGTCGAGGACTGTTCCCGTCACGGGTAGGTGTTGCCAGCCCGGGGGGAGGGAAAGCTGCAAGCATGCCGGAAAGTCCGGACTGACGTTCGTCGCGTTTCTCGTCTGATAGGACTAAAGTGTTAGTAAATCAACAAGCTCTTTTGAGACACGGATACGTACTCTGGATCTCTTTCTCGTCAGGGAAATCATCCAGTGCTATGCGACTTGCGGGCCTCTTTCCTCTGTCCATCATTGCTGCCAATCTTGTCGCTCTTCTTATCAAATCAGGTAAACTTGTCAAGCTTCCTCTTGCCTCTGCATCGCGTACTGCATCAATATCTAATCGTGGCGGGCGTCGAATGGCGGACAGACGACTAAAACCCGGACTTGGAGTCCTCGACGGTGTTGTATTTCCTGGCTGCAGTGAACTTGCAGCCGCATACGCTCCCAACATAGCATTAGCTCCCACCGCATTATATGCTGTGACCGGTGCAGGCTCTTCAGTCCCCGTAGTTTTGATGACTGGAACTTCATTTTCAGAAGAAGATGATGATTTATCGATTAAACCAGTCCCACCAGCTAGAGGTGAAGGATTGTCCGAGAGAGGCGAATCCATACTCCTAGGTATAGGCCACATGGTTGTATTGACTCCATTGCTGCCATCTTTATTTGAAATCGCGTCCATTTTTGGTGGCATTGGCTCCATCTTTGGCATGTCTGACCGGTCGGCACTTCTTGTTGTTACCATTGAAGGCTTCGCTCTTCTTCCAAAGCTCGCACTCCTAATCAAGCCCCTATCATCATTATCCTCTAGATTAGACTCCCTGGACTCACGACCCTCCTCAATTGTACCATTCTTGAATTGTCCATAGCTTATATTCTTTTCATCATAATAGTTCTCATCATATTCATAGCCCGGAGAAAATCCTGGGGAGTACCCGGTAGAGTCTGAATCCCAATTATTCGGGATCGCTGCACTCGAGGCATACGAGCCATGTGACTGTTTTGATCGTGGGCTCTCCTCTGGAATTGGAGATACGAAAGAGGCTTGTGAGTAGTATGACGATGCGCCTCTCCTGGCGGTAGGTGGCGGTCCAAGATTGGCACTCCTTCGAGCTGCTGGGATCGGGGGAGGAGGTATGGGTATAGGTGGGAAATCAGGTATTGTTCCCACGGAAGACATAGTAGAGGGCCGGGACGTGAAAGAATTTGGTGACCTGGGGTCGTAATTATCTGAATCATCGTCTTGATAGGAAGATATGTAGCCTCTATCCTTTGCTTGCGGAGGTGGTTCGACGCGAAAAGAAGGCGTATATTCTTGTAGTCGCGAGGCATCCAGCATAGATGGAACATAGCTCGGACGTGGTGGCCGCTGTGGCGGGTTCCCTCGACCTGCAGGAGGCTGATATTTCATATCTTCAATGGTTCCAGCCAGCGGCCATTGCGGTACCTGAGTGGGCCTAGAAATTGCAACTCCAATTCCAAGTGGAGGACCGGGGTTATTCTTCTGGCTTGGTGGTGAGACCTGTGCTCGACTTGTTTGTGACGGGGCAGGGTTTCGAGGAAGCCCGTATCCATCATAAGGTCTCTGTGTGGCTTGCTGTGGTTTTACAGGTGGTTGACCTGCTTCCGCTCTTTCTCTCGCTGCCCTCACAGAGCCCACCATGGCGGGCTTGCGAGGCGGTACCCATTGCTGTGAACTCATCCAGCAGTTTCGGAGGCTGGAAGGGTCAGCCTGACGTTCTGAGTATAAGTCTTGTGTGTGCTTGCTCCCAGCGGGCTATCCCACAGACTTGAATTCTTTGTTACTATTGCGACTGGTAATGCATGAAGCCGACGAAGGGTAAATAACATATGCCGGCAACCATGAATGGAATCAGATGTGTCTGTTAGGTTCTTCGGCCACGGAAGGAAGAGTTTGGGCAGCCAACCAATTCGTCCACGAAGTCTGAAGGTTTGTGTTTTGATACGATAATAAACGGCAACTTCTTTTGGTTCAAAAAAAAGGCTGAACGACCTGTTCGAAATTCGAACGAAGAATATAAATGGAAAAGAGTGTGGAGCCGGTCTCTAGGACACGACTAGTAAATGAACGATGAAGAAGTATGTGGCGCTGAAGAAGCCTGCGATGATGTCCTTTCTTGAAGCGTATTGATGATTGAAGTTTCGAATTTGGTAATGTGTCGTCCTGTCCTGTACAACAAAACTGTTATTGCTCCAGCAAAACTGACCCTAACCAACACAACACTACAAGAAAAAGAGATTAGTGACCGTCAATAACCACCTGGATCATTATTCAACACATTCAAACAAAAGAGTGGAAGCACGCGAAAGTAAAAATGAGAGTGATGTGGAGCGTGGAGTATCGAGGAGAAGAGTCGTTCGCTGGTGACGAACTGCCCGCTACGAGCTACGAGCAATGAGCGACGACTCGAAACCAGCGAGCGTTGGAATTGCCAGAGCTTGATTGCTCCAATCTGGAAATCCGCTACCGTAAACGTATACGGAGTAACAATTTTCCATCTAATCTATCCCAGAGAGGCGTGGTTCAGGAGTAGTGAAATTGTGCACATACAGTTGAGGTTTCAAACGCCTGCGCAAATCTCTCATGCGACAAAGGTCACTGTTTCCAATCTTCAACTTGATCGGGAAGATCCGAATTCCTCAAACGTCGTCCTGTTCCTAAACTACCACTATCCTTCTCTGTTGGAGTATGAATACTGCGGTTTCGCTCGAACGTCGGATCGTGGTGGCCAGTTTAGCAAAATGAAGTAATTCCAGAGTGGCAGTGTGTTGTGTTAGAAGACCAGTTTCTATGAAATTGTAATTAGAGTTCGGAGCCTCGAGCTCTACCGGCGAAGCAACGAATTGGTATGCAGGAGAATAACAATAGTTCGGATTCGCAGCGCAGCTCAACCAAAACGAAGTGGTAGGCGGTGGCAATGAAAGAACAGAGGTCTAAACAGGTCAAGAAACGTTCACAACTGGATGGAGATTGGAAAGCACGCTCTGCGTGGAACTAGGGTCCAGGTCCGAGTTCAATTTCTCTCTTCTCTCTCTCTCTCTCTATCCGTTGTTATTGTGGCGCGAAGAATTAGATTCGTCCTGCCTCGCAAAACGGATCGCACTCACTCCCAGTCTCTTGCGGCCCGTCACACCACCGCCCTTTCATCTGAGAGGTGTGCTGCACGGAACATAGTGTTGCCCGTTACCCATGCTCAAGGCTCAAGTAGAAACACACTATTAGTGGACTGCAAGGGGCCAAGTGGTGGTTTGCAGGGAGGGGACTGGTGTAGCAGGCCACGAGGCACCATGTTACGGGAGACCCGGTCAGGATCCACGATGAGGGGAGGGGGAACAAGTCAACAGAAGCCGAGGACACAAGAGATGAAGATAGATGCAAGCGGCGACAGGTGGGGGGTTGAAATGCAACGTTGGGGCTACGAAATGGTCGTGCCTCTCCTCGTATCGACAAGTCAGATCGATCAACTTGCCGGCTGCTTTACGTTGATCCCTCTCTATCACTGACATACTACAGTGGATGCCGGTGATTGTACCGTACATTGGCCACAACAGGTCAAAAATCCTCGGGCCTCCAACAATATTCATCACACACAACCGATCACACCGACCATACCGACAACACCGACCACATTCTGCAAGGCAGCCCCAATTGTCTACAAGACTCTCAGATCGCCTTTGGCTGGACCTCCGGAAAAAGCCCCTAATCAGCTAATGTTGCCTACAACGTATAGTGGTCCTACCATACTGTACACAACCCCGTCAGTGTCATCTTACTGTCATCCGCATAATCTGGTGTTCCCGAGCAGCTCAGTCTTTGCCATCCAAACCATGCTCCCGCGAACGAGGCCTGGAACCTCGTGTTTCAGATACAGATTCGCTGGTAACCAGACAGGGGATTGCCCTGGAAACCCCTGAGACGGTGCCTGAACTACAGTACAGATATTTTGGTTTTAGAAGCTTGGCTATCCCATTCTTACCTTTAAGTGGCTGAGGCCTTCAACGTGCCGACACCTTTTTAAAAAAGATGGTCCACTGCAGGTACGAATTCCAAGAGCAGATCTTTAGGTCCTACTACTTTGTCTATTTTCATCTCCAAGGTAGGTTTTTCTTTCTTACGAAATCAATCCAAATACGACGACGAGGTCAACAAATACCCTCCAGCACAGTCAGAGTCTGACACCTTTATGGCTGAAATGTTCTATCTCGAGACTATCTCGAGACTGCCAGGAGAATTTTCTTTTTCCGTCCTAATTTCAGCTCGGCACGAAGCCAGAAGCGCAACTTAAATCAAAAGCCATACCACACAAGAGGTGTCTTATATTTATCCTCCATGATGTTTGCTGATCCCAATTATGCTTCATTTCATCTGCATCCTCAGAAGCTTTTGGTTGTTTACCTGCTCGTTTCATACAGATTGGTTGGAAATATAAATTCGGAATGTCGGATGACGCGGAAAGCGGCCGGGCTGGCTGCCTCCCCTCGTTTATACCTACATTTAGCGAGTATTTTTATTCAGCCTCATATGCGCTGTGCGGGCCACGCTCGACACTATCGGTGTTACAAGAAATTTGTTCTGCCTAGGCTGATCTGGAGTCGTATTGTCATATTTCGGACACTATTGGCCAGAAACTTTTCAATCGTATTGTCAGGAATCTCATTAGCACAGATTGTGGACGGAAAGATAACAATCAATCAATCAAGTCTGATCCAAAGTACGATGGCCAGTTCGACATTAACTCTACCCACCAGCCTTAGCGACATGACCTGCGTTAAACACCACAGGCTGATATAATCCCCACCGATTGATCCATACCGTACTACTCTGGGCACTCGTCAGTTTCCAAACCGTGAGTGTGTCATTCATATACCACCGACGTTAATAAACTCACGCCACTTTCGCAGGCAGAACGTCATAAGTCAAGTAAGCTAATATACCAATTGTACCACTGTGCAATTTCATGAAGTACATAACCGAATCCCGCATGGTTTTCTTCAAAGCCTTTGGCGAAGCTCTTCGCCAGTATCTGTCCAGGATTGTGGTAATTTTGATTTCATGAGATCTGCTTAAGCTTCAATTCTTTAGTCGTATTTCACCAATCGTGGAGATCCCTACGCAATTATATATATATGTCGTAAAGACTGAGAGATCATGTCGTGTAACTGCTACACTAAACTATATTGTTTTCTTTATAGTATAAGGACTTTCCCTGATATGTTCTCTATTCTAAATACCTATAAACTAATATTCAGCAACGGAGTATGAGAGTGCTGTAGCACGACCATGGGGAAGCCTTTGACTGAAGTGAAAAGTAAAGCAGAGACCTTGACACCTGTATTAGACCTACCATACTTTACTACAAGTCAACATCGCCTCTCAAAATTGTTCCCAAAGATAGGCTTTAATAACGTCCCCAAAGATTGTTTGCTAATACTTCGCAACCATCTGCTCTCTCCCAAATGCTGAACACGACGTTTTCGTTGGAAGAAACTAGGGAAGTGTCCATCGTGGTGAATTGCGATTGATCACCAAAGAAAACATCTAGCTGCACATCAAAGAGCGAGATAGGAACGCCTGACAGAAAGCCCCAGTGACGCCTGTAGGAGAAGGTTAATCATCTCACTAAACTACAAAAATAGAAAAAAGATGGCAGGTAGTTATGGAAACTCGTTTGAACATCGATGCCTTCCAGTAAACCGCCCCCTTTTCCTTTTCTCGCTTAATACAAAACTCTGTGACGCAGAATGAATTCTGACCAGGACGCTACGCACGCTTCTCACGGTTAAAAATAAGAGAATTCTCTACTGTAGTATTGTTAGCACAAGCAACCCGCCAGTGCCTTTTATTTTAAATGAAAATCCCCAGAGTGGCCTAGCGTACTTAATTCTCCGCAATCTGTATCAATAGCGCGGATCTGAAAGGTTAGGTTTGTTAGGCTATTTTGGCAGATTTAGCTCACAAGGAGCTAGAATTAGTCCTGCATATGCTCTTTAGCAACTGAAAGACGGGATCGGCCGTGTTATCCACATTAAAACTAAACATATATATAAATATAAAATTGAAAGATTGGTCATTGGATTTGAAGAGATGATGGGGGGGGGAAAAAGGGTCTAGACCACCCCGTAGACTTCATGTTCTCCCTTTTAGAACCAAAAAATTAAAGGGGAGCAAATGAGTCAAATGATGATCTGTTGCTTCTACCACCAGATATCAAACCAGTTCACAATAATTGATGATATCCTGTGTGATGAAGGAGCTCAATAAGTTCATTTAATTTATATTTGCCTCAAATTTTGCTCAATAGTGCTGCTCGGACTCTGAAGGTCTGGATTCTGTTGATCTTTCAGACCACATGCTAGTAGAAACGAGAACAAGAAAGGGGACAATCTTTAGTAGATCGTTAAGCACAGCAAAGTGTTAACGTGAAACATGGCTCATTCAATTGTGAACAAAAGTGCGCAGCTTTGAATTGGTAACCGATTCCAGTACAGTTTTGGATGGGAAAGAGTTGAGTCCAATATTAATTACATCCAAGGCAACAAATGGAAGGGTACAATCTAATAATTAATTAGGCATACTTTCCATGTGTTATTCGAGGGAAGGGGCTAGCAGATCTAGCAAATCTAACAAATCCGGCTCTACAAATCATCTCCGAGATTCTATCTGTCCCGCTTTCCATTCTGCTTCAGCTTCTTCATCACCGTCAAGTATAATTTCATGGCCATCTCCTTCACTGACCCAATTACTAGCTATACAATTTATAATCGCGATTCCACTTAATCCCCACCAAACACCACCTACTACTCCATTCCTCAAGCCCAAACCATTAAGTGCTCCTCCCAAACTTGGACCAATGGTTCGACCTGCACACGATAAGCTTTGTCCAAGGCCATGCATCGTACCAAGTACACTAGGATGCGGATTGGCATTGTTCACTAAAATTGTTGTGGCAGGCAATGCAAAGGTGCGGCCTGTGACTTGAATGAACAGCACGAAACATAGTGCAATCCATACCAATATTCCATCCTTCTCAGCAGGAGGCTTCGATTTGGAAGGGACAACAGCAAGAAATGGCACGAGAATGTAGGCCAGTGGAAAGCAGTACAAAAATATACGCCATGATTTGACGGTACCGAGTTTGGCATTGGCTATAGGATAGACAAAGAGCTGAAGTAGGATGCCGATGACGCCGAGAATGGACATTGCTAGTCCGACATCCCGGGGCGGCATTCCCAGACCACCCGTGAATATGAACGGCAGGCGGCGGACATATGAAGGAGGGTTAGGATGTTCAGGATCGTTCACTGGCGTCGAAAGAAAGACAAACCAGAGACTGTTAAATGTTCCCAAGTGAGTAGCAAGAAGAGAGTGGGCAATCAATGTGCATATTACGTTGTAGGTGAAGATTTGCCGGAACTGTAGTTTGTGTTTCCATCTTGGTATTGACTTCTGACGTCCATGTTTCTTGGTATGAGATGTATCTGGTATCACGGCTAACATTTCAACATCTTCCTCGAGAGAGTCATGAGCTCGGTCTTCGCCCATGACGGCCGCGTAGTGGTGATTTGACCTATTGTTCCACCGAGTGAAAAACTCCATTATTTTACGAGCGCATTTACTTCCAAGATCCTCTTTGTGTCGTAGAGTATCGAGTGTCTGGACCGAATGGTTAGTGGTTGCTAAAATCGAAGCATATGTAGTGACTTACTTCAGCAAGTCCCAAAAAAACGCCCAACGAGGCACACAGAAGGATGAAAGCGCTCAAGAGATTTGGCGCCGCATATGGATATTTTTTCAAAAACTCGACATCCCCAAAGATGTTAGGATATGTTCCAGCAGGATCTGCTAATAAGCCGCCCAGTATTGGACCTATAATCACTCCCACATTGAAGCACATAGGAAAAAGAAGGAAGGCTCTCGATTGATACCTGATCAACATCAGTAGAGCACTGTATAGCATAAGGTTAGAACTCACTTCTTTTCTTGGACAATCTCTGATACCATAGTCCTCATCACTCCAACATTGCCATTTAATGCGCCACCCATGATTCGAAAGATCATTGCCTGCCAGAAGGACCTTGCGAGTCCGAAGCCTATACAAGAAACCACTATCAAATGTCAGGTTCAAAGATTATTTAAATAAACGTTCCAGACATACTTGTACCAAGAAGTCCAATCATAATTACCATCTTACGTCCACCATGCTCAGAGTCCGATACTCGTCCCCACATCATGGCAGTAAGGAACTGCGCACCGGTAAAGCAACTTGCCATCAGACCAGACTGTGTGGCTATCACAGAATCTGGCAGACTTCTATCAAAGGATTTCAATTGGTAAAACATATATGCCTATCAAAGGTCAGACATCACAATAATAAAATGAAAGCCGCTTTCTAATTGACCTGTAGTGAAGTTTGCACCAGTGGCTCCGAGAGCCGTGCCATAGTAAGCACTGCCAGCTGCCCTTTGTGCGGCAAACTCCTCCATGTGACAAGTTCCTCCTTCGACTTTTCAGGCTCTGAAGCCCTACCAACACCTCTTTCCGCCACAGTTGTATGCTCGAGAATTGGAGGTGTTGCACCATTATTAACCGCACCAGCTCTAGGCACCGGCGCAAGAGTCCACTCGGGGTGATCCTCTCTTTTGCTTGTATTCATCGACCGTTAACAACCCAGGAAGGCATTCGTGAATTGCTTCATCACGTATTGTCATTCTTCCCGTCCCCCACTGTTATGAGAAAAGACTAGTGAAGGGGAGCTCCATTATTTCCAACGAATCAGAAAATAGTGATAAACACTTCGTTGTGCCGCGTAGCCGAGCTTCACTCTATTGCTAGTGTGCTTTGACAAAGGGCAAAATGTAAATTTCATATGAATGATTGTAATTTGAAAAACCCATACAATATCTTTGACTTTGGCTGACGTATGACGTGGGCATGCGAGATGATTGTGGAACCACCAAAATGTGGGGTAACGTACGAAATGAAAATGAGCTTGGTTGGAACCTGGGGAACTGGAGTATCAAAGTTCCCTTAGCGGAAAAAACCCCTTCTAAAACATGTGAAGCTCAGCCACCCTGTTAAGTACTGCTTACCGCTCCTTTGCCTAGAGGAAGGTGATAGATAGGAAAAGATTAATCAATCATATGTCATCCAGCAGACGACTAAAACTAGACTGTTATCAAAAGACGCTCATGCTGGAAAGAAAGCTTGGAATGAGAGTGAATCTGAGCCACCAGAAATTTGGTCACCAAACAGCGAAATACTCGACTGTGAAACTATAAGTGTGATGAGGATTTGGGGACGTCTTAGGAGGGCTCGTGTGAAGCATAAGAGTTGGACAATAATTGGAAAGTGGAAACTCAAGCCAATTGATAAAAAGGCCCCATTACCAAGCTAGGGCCAGTGTTTATACAATTCTGCCTTCAAGTATAGTTTCAACTGATTACGAATTCCCCAGCAGCCCATCTTCTAACAACTCTAGGCAAGACATCATCGAGAGGCTAATATCTTATACTTAGGCATCTCTTTTAATCACCTCCCCTACCTGATCCTCCAAAGTGTCCATTTTTGGGTTTCCGATCACCTCGTTATCACGAGGACGGTCATACAAAGTTCCACCCTCAGTCCATATCCTCCTGAGCGTAGCTCCTGTAGCATAAGGAGCGCCAGTCTCCCAAGCCTCCTTCTCAATCTCCTTTAGCTTTTCCAGAGGCGTATACGTAATATTCCATTTCACGCCGGTTTGCTTTTCGAATTCGGCAACAATCTCATTTGGTGTTGTCGTGAAGGAGTTAACGATCAAAATCTTATCATCAGACTCGGAAGGGTGCTGCAGGGCTGCAACCACCAGTTTACCGACACTAACAAAATTAGTAATCAACCTTCTTTCAAGAGAAAGAGTGATCTAGACTCACTCTGCCATTGTTGTGAAAGCAACTGGTGCTTTCCCATCTCCTAGCAAAGTCGCTTCCCTAGCTTTTACATCAAAAGATCCGATTTCCTTTTTGCCTGACTTGGAGATGAACATATCTGGATATGGACCAGTGACCAGATATGTGAATTTGATGTTGGTAATCGTCTTAGCAAATGCACGCACCTTCAGCTTTAGCTGATGCGGCTTTTCATTCGGGGATGCAGCATTGTGCTCAATATCAGTACCATACTCCGAGGGGAAGAACCGCCGAACGGATGACTCGGATGCCCATTTGATACTACTATGATCAACTCCTACTCATCACAGGTATGAAGAGACTTACAGCGGAATTTGAGTTTCAATTGCTCCTCTTCCAACAGCCGAGATGATCGTATCGATTCCTTATACAGTGAGAATATACAACAGGGCCTAAAGTATGGTGCAGGTACGAACCGTGGTAAGCGTTTTTCACATCATCTTCGACTCCCAAATCTCCAACAATGAGCTCCACGCCCTCACCTTTCAACTTCTCAAGCTCAGCCTTCTTGGTGTTTACGGTGTTTTGAGAGGTCAAAATTGCTACACGCCCAAAGCTGGATTTGGATAAGATAATTTGCTCTGTGATGTACTTTCCAATAGCTCCAGTAGCCCCAATGATTAATATGTTAGGAGACATGCTCAATAATCTCGTACAGATAGCGATGTGAAGAATTGGTGTTCTTGTATATCTGGATTGCCTGAATTGTCTGAAATATTTAGATCACTACTATATGGGGGACTTTATTGTTGGGAAGAAATATTGTGTGATCTGACCCCGCACACCATCCCTTCACGGAATTGGCAGACTATAGAATTGTTTTTAATTAATTCTTCAAATACACTCGTCAGAGGATTAGTAGCTATCGAAAATTGTAACTTATTAGTTATACCCTATGATTTATCTAGTCTCAATCTCCTAATTTGAGCTCTCATGACCTACGTATACTCCGCATCATGAAGATTGGTGACCTTTATTCCCATCACGTGTTTGTTGCCTACATGTAATGTTTACCGAACTGTAACCTCACCTCCTCAATTTCTCCCACTCTTGATTCTGCCTGTCACACGATGATCACCGGTAGCTCAATATTTCGCCGGTAATCTCCTATCAAACTAACATTCGACCAATGGAAAGGATGACAGCTTGCTCGGGCCCTTGTTGTTTGCCAAAAAAGCTTAACAGAGCTTGAAGCATCGAAAGCATCGAAAGAGCTTACCACTAGACGGAAGAGTAAATGGCATGACCCTGAAATTGGGGTAGGTGTTAGTGGATCGGCGTAACGTGGTATCGTGATATATACATAAGCCAACTCAGTCCAAAGGTTTTTGGAATGTATTCTTATCTATCAAAGAAGGGAAAATGAGAGCTGCTATCATGGAAGCCGAGAAGGAAACACATCAACCTGTGATGGAAATCACTTTAAAAGAAGATCTGGGAAGCCAGGCCAGACTGGCGACTGAATTAGAACACCGAATGACCTTTTTTGAGGCTGTTAGGCTCTACCCAACCTGTGTTATATGGTCCATCTTTTTCAGTTTGGGGATCGTGATGACTGCCTTTGATCCACAGTTACTTGGAAATCTTTACGCAACGCCAGCCTTTCAAAAGGACTTTGGATATTTGTTCGAAGGTTCTTATATCATCAGTGCTCCATGGCAGATTGGTTTGGGAATGGGGAATCCGATCGGTCAAGTTCTGGGTGCTCTTACGGCCTCATATCCCATGGAAGCCTGGGGCCGTAAAAAGGTATTTAGCTACTTGCTTTTACCGAGACTTTAGTTGACAATTACAGACTTTTGCTGCCTGTGTTATTGGTACAGCTGGTTGCATCTTCATCCAATTTTTTGCCCGCTCGTTGAAAGTACTTATGGTTGGTGAACTCTTAGGAGGGTTAATCTTGGGTACCTATGCAACCATTGCCCCAGCTTATGCTTCTGAAGTCTGTCCCGTGGCACTTCGTGGTGTTTTGACGGCGTATATAAACCTCTGCTTTGTCATAGGTCAGTTGTTGGCAAACGGTGTGATTGCAGGAACATCCCAACTTAACACGCACTGGGCGTATAGCGCACCATTTGCCGTTCAGTGGTTGTGGCCGTTGATCATTTTAATTGCAGTTCCTTTTGCACCAGAATCACCGTGGTGGCTTGTTAGAAAGGGACGATTAGAGGAAGCTGAGATAGCCCTTCGTCAATTAGCTTCAACTAATGTCGATGTGAAACCCACGTTAGCAATGATAATCGAGACCGACCGGCTGGAGCTTGAGATGGAAACTGGAACGACTTTCATGGATTGCTTCAAGAAGGTCAACATTCGCCGCACCGAAATCGCCGTGGGTGTTTATAGTATCCAGGTTTTCAGTGGTGTTTATCTCGTTGGATATGCCACCTATTTCTTCCAACGTGGGTCAACTCTTTATTCCTAAGTCCAGGAGACTAACAATATGTTTCCAGTGGCTGGTCTTCCGGGAGACAAGGCATTCCAAATGGGAGTAGGCTACCTCGCAGTAGGATTTGTTGGGACAGTCTTATCTTTTTTCGTGATTTCTAAATTTGGCCGAAGGCGGATTTACAATATCGGCCTCGGTACCTTATCAATCATGATGTTTCTCATTGCGATTCTAGACTGTGCGCCAGATTATAAAAACCGTCCTGGAGTGATATGGGCACAGTCAACACTGATGGTGGGGTTCCTTATATTTTCCACTAGTCTCAACTACTTACATATTTCACAGGTTATCTGGAATGGAATATACGATGTATCAATTGGTCCAGTGTGTTTCGTGATACTTTGCGAATGCTCTGCGACTAAGGTGCGATCCAAAACCATCGCTCTCGCCACTGCTGTCCAAGCTCTCTTAGGCATTGTAATGACCGTCGCCATTCCATATATGATCAACCCAGATCAAGCCAATATGAGGGGGAAACTGGGTTTCTTTTTCGGTAAGACTCATGTTGTGAAACTTCACGGTTGTGTTTAACGTTCAATTTTAGGTGGGCTTTCAGCACTTTGTTTTGTATGGGCATGGTTCAGAATTCCTGAAACCAAAGGTAGGACCTACGAAGAGCTGGATATTATGTTTGAGAGGGGTATCAAGACCAGAGAATTTCGCAAATATCAAGTGATCACATAGATTCCAAATCGCGGTAAAGTTTTACTTAGTTCTTGATGAGTGTAGTCCCTATAAGAAGAAAAACAACCATCCTCGTTAGTGACTCAATTTATTCAGTTGCACTCATACTCTAGCCTTACACTGTATACTCTGTTTGAATGAAATTAGAGATTTATTCATTTTGAGGATAATGACTATCATCTGAATCAAATTAGTGGGGCAAAATTCAACCCTACTATACCTGTTTCACAATTGCCAGAATTTTTGAGCAAGGCGCTTATTTCAATCGATTGGAGATGGTAGGAATATATGTCAGAGTTAAAGATTATTTCATTCAAACATGCCTTATTTCCATGCTTCGCATTTACCTATTATGTACAAATATTTTGCTTTCTCTTCAAATCTGGGTATCCAGCTGTTCTCCACTCATCAAAAGTCATACCTCCTGCACAGGACGGCATTTTGACCATCAATGGTACTTCAATATCACTAGTAGTTCCTAAAACTTCTGCCTTATGTATCACACTCTCATTTAGTCTCTCGAATCCCATCTTTTGGTAGAGCTTAACTGTCGAGGGCGATGACTCAAAATAGACAGGTAAGCATCCGTTTTCACCCAAATCGATCCCCCATTGAACAAGGAGCGCACCTGCCTTCCGCCCTTGATGCTTTGGGTCTACAGCAGCAACGTGAACATCTGCAACAATGTTGTTAGCTAAATATTTCCAGCTAGGGGAATACTCGATCTGATAGAGAACGAAACATGGAAGTGAAAAGAATGATGGAAACCCACAGATATATCTATGCCCACCAAAAAGCTTTTCTCTAACATCCCATAATGGATTGAGGATGCTCTCGGCTCTCTCCTTTTCTTTGCCCTCCAACCAGGGGATTCCGGGGTTGGCTCTCTCCTCAACGGTTCTCTCTTTGAAGTACGCGTCCCCAAGTGCCATGCCAATGATTTCACCAGTTTCAGCGTCAACACACTTGATTGTGTGCTGTTGGCTACTGTAATGCCAATATGCCAGTGTGTGTTTTGCATGTTCAGCTTGGAACTCCTCGTTGATTCCACCAGGGAAGAGTACTCCCAACATCAACTCTGCCATGGGCTCACCCTTGAAAGCACTAAAGTATACATCGTAGATTGCCCGAATATCTGGAATCAATGCTGGAAGAATCACGAGACCCATTGTGAAGACACAGTCTGCGGTGTTTCTCCCGAATTTATCTGAATGAAATATGGGAGGGCACTCGTCGATATAAATAATATCAGGTGCGGCTAAAGAACTATCATTGGCAGACCAACCTATCGTGCTTCTCACGCCATATTTTCTACCACCTTAACCACCCGGCATGCTTCTAACCGAGCTTCGCCCTTTTACTCTTTTAGGGAGTGGACGGCTTGATACTTGTGAGTCTTAAAAGCTAATCCTAGGGCCAACCCTTGGGTTGATGATTTTTCCATCTTGGCAGATTGCATGCAGGACTTTCAAAACGGGGTTCTTGAACCGGTGGATCAAGCCACGCTGCTGGGTTTATACTAAGGCGGGAAGCCAATGTGCTCAACTGTGTCTGTGAGGGGCTTGAGGACCAGGCAATTCTCCCTATTCACTAATCATAAAGAACTCAACCCAATTGCCAATTACTAGGCTTCGGATAAATTACTTGTTGCTATTACTCAAAAGACCATCCTTTGGGGCCTGATCATCTTGTTGCAGTACAATACCTTTCATGACAGCAGATGTCAGTTAGCTGGAGTTTTCGTAGGATACACAGTAATCCATGCTATTTGTGCCGTGAGACCGCCGTCCCACATCTTAAGTAGCGTTACTGCAACTTGCAAGGGACTGGTACGGAAACCCTCCGTTCCATAATTCCGTATTTCGCATTACGGGACCTACGAGAAGTAGTTCAAGTATGGGTTAATTAGTTCACATTGACATTATTAGTCATATTTTATGACATAAAAACCGCTAAGGACGTGGTTTGTTGTAGTGGAAGTCGGTTACTATTCGTTGTGAACACAGTTGTGTGAATAGCGAGATCAAATAACGATTTAGCAAAGCTTGCCGCCTCTCCAACCTGCTGTCGTCGGAACACGCTCCGGAAACGTAAACTTCATGCCAATTAAAATTATCTTATCAGATCATGCATAACACCCCGCTTCCAAGGATACGTGTGGATCCAATACGAAGGAACAAAGTTATCTGATCCGAATCATCCTGGCAGCATCTGCTTGGCAGTTACCAAAAAGGAAGCTCGCACTTCTCTAGTTATTCGACCACCCCTTTGCACAATGACTATGCGCTGTGGATAATGTAGAAGCGATGTACTAACCAGGTTAGAGCAGAAGATCTCATAATGCTCAACCTGGATCTAGTAGTCATATTTGCCGAGCTTCTTCGCTTAATATCTTCATCTAAGGGTAAGTCAAATCGTAGTGGACTTTGGCTCTTTATTCAGAAACACAATTCGCGTAACGGCCCTTGATATTTTCAACGATGAATATCATACGCTAACCTTTTTACGAAAAGAATTTGCCGACTTCCCGGAGTTGGCGCCATTTCATTAAGATTGTGTGTTGCCTGTATCTCCATTTGGCTGATTTATCTCCGAATAGCCCGAGCTTCAATATCATTCTTATTTTTTGGTTTGACGACGGGTGAATCATCGCAGCACTCAGTTCTAATATTTCCATCTCTCTGCTCTCGCTTGGGAAAAGACTGTTGATTGTCTTTGAAGATGAATGCAGCACCTCAAGCCTCTGGGCTCAAAAAGAAATTACTCTTCGTCCAACTTGTCGGTTATATAGTCACTGAACTATGGAACATGCTCTTCCGGCCTGTGAAGAGGATTTTGATCAGGCGGCACATCTCTCAGAACAAAAAGCTAGTAGACTCGGAATCCAATGTTGAAGAGAAATCAGGCGCCATCGTTATCATTGGCGGTTCGTTTTCAGGTTACTTTGCAGCAGGGTTGATCGCGAGTACATTACCTCCAGACAGCCGATACCATGTTATTGTTATCGAGCCGAACAGTCATTTTCATTTTACATGGGTGTTACCACGATTCTGTGTGGTACCAGATCATGAACACAAGGCATTCATTCCCCATGGCTCATTTGTCGCCAAGCACAAAAAGATCCGTTGGATACAGGACAAAGCCATGACGATTGACAAGACTAGCGTGAGCTTGAGGGATAGTGGGGAAACAATCCGTTATGAATTCCTTATTATTGCTACAGGATCGGATGGAGGGGGTGGTTTACCTTCAAGGGTAGGAGCTGAAGGGAAAGCAGCAGGAATGAAGCTGGTTAGAGCAGTGCAGAAGCGCATCGCAACGTCACAGAAAATTGTAGTCGTGGGAGGTGGAGCTGTAGGGGTGGAGGTAGCAACGGATGCAAAGGGCAAGTATCCTGAGAAGGAAATTGTGTTGGTGCACTCTCGTCGAGCTGTTATGCATAGATTTGGGCCAGAGCTTCAGGATACCGCCCTCAAAGCGCTGAAAGATCTCGGAGTTAATGTTATACTTGGTGAAAGGATGAGTAGCCAACACATCGAGGGTGGTTATGTGAGCCTGGCTTCAGGAAAGACAATTGCATGCGATTACTTAGTAAACACCCCTTTTCAACTCCAAACTTTCAGGTATAAGCATGAACTGAACTATGAATAGATCAAGTGTGGTGGGCAACAACCTGCTTCTCAGATCCTTCAAGAACTTGCTCCTAGCTGTATTTCTGAAACAGGAAATATCAGAGTCAAGCCTACAATGCAGCTTATGGAGGAGGAGCTTCCAAACATCTATGCCTGTGGTGATGTTGCAGATACCGGCGTTATTAACCCTAATTCAAGGGCCGCAATGTCGCAAGCAAAAATCGCGGCTGACAATGTTGTTCTTGCTGCTCTGGGTAAGCAGCCAAAGTATACCTACAAACATCACTGGGCAGAGAGTGTGATCAAACTCACTCTGGGGTTGGTAAGGGATATATTTCCACCGTAAGGTTTATTTGGTTAACAGAAGGTATAGGATAAATCCGTTACGCACTTCGAAAAGAACCAAACAGAATTATTATTTCATTCGCAGGAGAAAAAGATTGAACTGATGGCGGCGCAAGCCTGGAGTCATTGGGCAGTAAAACCTTTTGAGGACACAGACTACGAAGAAAACTCCTTCAAAGAGAATGCAGAAGACATAAATGAAGTGTAGCGACTATAAATTCATAGATTAGAGACTTGACCGATCTTAATTGCGACTGAGGTGCAGGAGTTCACCCGGTTATGTCATCTCACACGTAGATTAGTGGAAATTAATCATGAGATATGTATCTATTTGAATAGCTATTTGATCAAATATCAATATTATAACCAGTCTTGTCTCCTTCAGTAGCTGGCTGCCTTATCAAGCCCACACTGCAGCAGTTAAGCCTACAATCATCATGATACCTCCAAAGACCGGGTTTATTGTATTCGACATACCCGCACTTGGTGGTGTAGAGCTTGTCGCCGGTCTAGCTCCATCACTTGGTGTCGCAGAAGTCTGGATGATGGTGTTTGATCCCGATACCGTTGTAGATGTAGGAATCTCCGTACTGGTCGAGCCGCCTATTGGTGGTGCTGTCGAGGTACCAACTGCGACGCCACTGATCGATAAATCTAGGGGAACTCCATATCCAAAGCAGAGATCCTCAGCAAACTGGGCAGTGACTGTAGCCAGTGTCAATTATCTGGTACTTCCAAAGATGAAGGATGTGTTACGTACCTTCCACTTCTGCAGGGTTGCAAACTACTGGGATCTCTGCCAACAAGCCGCTGACAAACTTCGTGTTGCCGCAGATACAAGATATATCCGTGAGAGGACACCCAGAGTTGGTGATTGCATTGAGAATTGGCTGTTGGGCGCACTGAGGTAATGAGGTGATGTCTTGGGCTGCTGTAAGAACGCTCAAGGTGAGAATGGAGATGACGGTAACAGGCTTCATTTTCAAGGAAATCTATATTATTGAAATGCAAATTGGTAAAGGCTGTAACAATTACGAGTTTGAAAGATGGTCAGCTCAAATCTTTAGGAGATATTCAAACTGACTGTGACTATCAACAAAAGAGCACAATTATGTTGGCACTAAGCAGTTTAGAGTTAAAATGATACTACATTTCGTTGTTGTTATGAATAAGCGAGGCATGTGCCATACCAGGTGCCGCATATCCGCTATGCAGGGGAATAGAGAGCTCAAAACAAGCAGGTACTTTCGTTAATTCTTCGGCCGACAAAAGGTACTAAGCTCAGATTTGTTAGCTGTAGTGGATTGCAATTCGTCCAACAGGTTGTTGGACTGGCTGTCCCGTAATTCCCGCCAAGATCTGAGTCATTTAAGCCGACTATTATATTGAGTCCCGAGCCGTGTGCGCCATTAGCTCGATCTGATAACAGGAAGCGATTATACGAGCTGCATGCCCCGCTCATTCCACGAAGTTGCTTCACCCTAGCTTTGATCTGATAACTTTATTTGTGCCGTGTACTCAGCGCCTGCATGAGGTAAAAATCTGCTCGGCCTGTAAAATATGGATATGGCCCCTTCGCTCCGTGCCGTTGACCATTCATTAGGTTAGGTGTGGCTAGCCAGAACTAATTCGTATCAGATAGGGCCTTGTCAATGTGTGGCGTGATATGAAAATTGTCATATGCCTACTTTAAAGTAGATGGCCAACATGGGTGAGTCTTTCAAAGTGCATGAGTACACATTCATGGTAAGGATAGTTCGGCACAATAGAAAAGTCCAGATGGCCCAGCCGCTTCCTCGATTTTTCCATGTTGGTACGTAAAATTTCATCATCGAATAGAAACAACAGCCGAGGATATCGAACGCACTCATTCTTTCAGCCGATTTGCGGCGCGGAGGCTTATCAGAAAAAGAGGAGACATAATTGAGGGGTGCTTTTATCACCGCCAAGTACCTACTTACCAAGTGCTTTATCGAAGGTTTGACAGATAGCTTACAGTACTGAAGAAAGCACCAACAACTGCCAGTACCTATCCAATATTCAGCTTTTGTATAACTTTTTATATTGCCTGCCATCATTGAAGTCTTGCGTTTTGTTTTGCAAATACAGTGATATCAGAAGCTAGGGTTATCCTCTTTCTGATTCAAGTGCTGTTTGCAGTCACTATGCGACTGTTCTCGAATTTCAGCAAATCTGAAAGAAGTACTCCGCCAGAAAGTCCGCAACAAGATGTCGAGAAGACTGGTCGCAGTGATGGCACAATCAAGACAGTCCCCGGCGACAAAACAGACATAGTAGATGATTTTAGTGTAGCAGAGAATGTCCAGGCCGGTGTTCAAGCGGTAGAAGCGGCGACCTCTGTCTGGACGAAGGGGCATTTGATTACCGCATATATAATGTATGTGGAACAGATATGGTGTTCCTTCTCTATTCTTCAATCTAATCTTGCTCAGGATCTGGCTGATCTATTTCATTGCCTCAATGGAGGAGGTTGTCCTTCGCTCTTTAAATCCTTATGTTACCAGCTCATTCTCTCGGCACAGCTTGACCGCTGCTACGGGAATCATGGCCAGTATCATAGGAGGATTAAGTAAGATTCCACTCGCGAAGATATTAGACACTTGGGGACGACCACAAGGACTAGCATTGACACTCTTCATCTGGGTCATTGGCTACATAATGATGGCCAGTTGTAACAACGTTGAGGCGTATGCGGCTGCACAGGTTTTTTCATCCGTCGGGTAGGCATATTTCATTGTTTTTATTGGAACCGAGCTAATGAGAAGGCAAGGTCTCAAGGTGTCAGCTACTGTATGACAGTTTTTATTGCAGATACCTCCTCTCTAAAGAATCGATCCCTAGCATTGGCATTCGCTACCTCGCCATATATCATCACAACATGGGTTGGTGGCCCAGTTTCCAATAGCATCGTACAAGGTCCAGGATGGCGATGGGGGTTTGGAATCTTCAGCATCATAGTTCCGGTTGTGGTATCTCCACTCTGTGCGCTCTGCTTTTGGAATAACCGCAAAGCAAAGAAAGCTGGATTGTTACCAGTCAAGAGACGTAGCTTCAATATTGGAACAATCAAGCAATATGCCATCGAAGTTGATCTCGGTGGGATAACTATCCTCGCAGCTGGAATGGCTCTTTTTTTGCTCCCATTCAGCATCTGGTCATACCAAGCAGAGCAGTGGAGGTCAACCATGATCATATGTATGATCGTATTCGGTGGGTTACTGATTATAGCCTTCGGTCTATATGAGAAGTACGTGGCACCTGTAACGTTCATTCCATTCGAGCTTCTCACGGACCGGACAGTCCTTTTTGGGGCAATTTACTTTTTCTTCATTTTCTTCGGCGCGGCAATCTGGTCAAGCTATTTCTTCTCCATGTGCCAAGTTGTTTATGGCCTAAATATCACAGAAGCCAGCTATGTCAGCAATATTTACCGAGTTGGATCATGTTTTTTTGCCCTCATAGTGGGTGTACTTATTCGTTGGACAGGGAGGTTCAAATGGTTGGCAGTATATTTTGCTGTTCCTCTCATGATGCTTAGTACAGGTTTAATGATCCATTTCCGGCAGCCAGGCACAAAAATTGGATACATCGTCATGACACAGATCTTCAATTCTTTTGCGGGAGGAACAATTGTGATCTGTGGAGAATTAGCTATGATGGCACCCTCAGATCACCAACACATCGCAGTAATCATCGCAATTCTGAACTTGTTTTCGAGCGTTGGTAGTGCTTGTGGGTCAACTGTTTCCGCTGCAATTTGGACCAGCAGATTTAGTTCCGCTCTTAAGCAAAACCTCCCACCGGGAGCCAATTTTGAGCGCATTTATGGTTCAATTATTTCGCAAATGATCAATCGACCTGGAACTCCGATACGAGAAGCCATAAATAAGTCATATGGAGACGCTCAGAGATATATGTTGATTACAAGCACCTGCCTGTTCGTGGGAGCTTTAGTTTCTGCTTCGCTTTGGAGAGATATACGCATTAAGAGCATAACACAGGTTAGAGGTCGAGTTGTTTAAATGGCCTTCCCTAGATACGACTTTCCTTTCGCCTTGCCAAACTGTCACATCCCAAAGATGATATCTTATAGAAGAAGTAGGATCAAATAGATATCCACAGTATAGAACCTTTGGAATTTGAGTAGGCTGGAATCTCTGGAGAAGGACTTGTATAATATAAGATCAAAATCAGCTCAATCAGAAATGATTTTTGAGCTGATGGTAAATGAAGCGGCTAGTCTTAACACTTGCCATGTCCTTAGATATCTTAACAGACATACCCATGCCTTTCTTCGGATTATCAATTTTTTGGCTTAATTTCTCTTTATACTCTGCACGAAAATGTGGCTACTTCAAAATTACATTGTCCTGCGTCACTCCGATGCAATAATATCCAGGCGTAACACAATGGCGAGGCTGAACTTTCCAACCAATCATCATTTCCAAGCATGCACCAAAAAATATTGATAGCCTTGCCCTTCTATCATTATCACTTATTTCAATGTCAATACTCCTCTTCTCCTGTCCAGTACCTCACCGAGTCCTTTACACAGCTGTGCGCTTTACACGTTCCCTCAATCGCACACTGTATACACAAAGCATCATCATAGATCAGAATATGACAAATCCACCGCCATCTAACGAGACCTCAGAGCCTAAGAGGCTGAAGATCCTAATGCTTCACGGTGATTCACTGTCAGCCCAAAATTGAGACGCATCTAATGAAAGCCCATAGGTTACACGCAATCTGGACCTCTTTTCCACGCTAAAACTCGCTCCCTCGAAAAACTCCTTATCAAATCTCTAAAACCGGTCCTCCCGGTTTTTACCTATCCAACTGCACCCATAAAGCTCCACCCCGCCGACATCCCCGGCTTCGACGTCGATGCTGCCGAAGGCGATGAGCCTGACGCATGGGGATGGTGGAAACGTGAGACGGGAGGGGACAGATATGTTGGATTAGAAGAGGGATTAGATAGGATAGGCAATGCAATTCGGGAAATGGGAGGGATAGATGCTGTGATAGGGTTTTCGCAGGGTGCGGCAGCGGCGGGGATGGTAGCTTCCTTATTGCAACCTGGTAGAGCAGCGTCTTTTTCTACGGACGGATCGGACACTTTCTCCTTTCCGAAATCGTGGGAGGATTTGGCTGCTATGCACCCAGATGGCTTGAGGTTTGCAGTTTCTTATAGTGGGTTTCTGACGCCGAATAGGCTTTACGAAGGCTTCTACAAGCCAAAGATAAGCTGCCCTATGCTTCATTTCATAGGTAGTCTAGACAGTGTTGTGGAAGAGAGCAGGAGCCTTGCGCTTGTGGAGGCCTGCCAGGATGCGAAAACGATCTTTCATCCAGGAGGGCACTTTGTTCCGGTAGGTAAGGAAATGGGCGGGTTCCTGGTAGGCTTTATCAGGGAATATACAAAAGAAAAGGTAGAAGAGAAAGAGGAGGTAGGAGTTGAGGACATGGATATGCCCTTCTGATACTTCCATGTCGCTGGAACACTTCACCACTTGAAATGCACTATAGGCTATGATGCTGCTGTATATTATTTCCATCGCTGTTTCACAAAGATGAGGCCGACAGAACAATACCTGCAATGATTCGATGCATAACGACAAGGAATAGGGTAAATAGAAATAGACTTGGCATTTCATTGATTTACTGAGCGATCTAAGATCTAAATTATTGTACAGCACAATGCATCCTATCGAAACATTCCAGCTTTAAGCTTTTGCAGTCTTCTTCGAGACTTTTGCGGGCTGGATCCTGGCCATCATCTCTTCCTTAGTGATCAAATGATCGATTCGCTCTAATAGGCCTAGCAAACTCTTCATGTTTCCGCTCCACTCGTTCAATACATCATCAGCATCTCTTGGTTTAGCAAAGTTTACAATGCGTGCTGGCCGATCAATCTTGGCAAATACTGTCTTAGCAGTTACCAGTTCGCTGATATACTTCTCAGTCTCATCTTCGGTCAAGTCGAGTAGTTGTGTTAGGCGTGGCATTTGGATACGGGTGTAGTATTTGGCGACCACGCGAACATTGTGTTCAATGACACGCTTACGAAGGTCCTCCCAGCGCTTATTGGCCTTGATATCTGTAGATTCACCTGGCTTGGCATCAAACACATCAGTTGAGCAAAGATGAGGGCCAAATATCTTTGATACTTCCGGCCAGCGCATAAGTTCAGGGACGGTGAACAACTTCAACAGCTGGGCATCGAGTGGAACTTGGGTATTCCGGGTATCTCTGTGGATTCGGTGAAGGAGGTCTGATTGTTCATTGTCGTAAGGGGCTAAGATAAGGTAGTAGATTATTCGTTGTAGAGACTAAGGATGAATGTTAGCTTAGCAAGTCGAGTTATTCTATGAAGTTAACATACTGCTTGGAGCTTTGCGGGGTCTTCCTCGACAGCCTCAGTATCGAGAACCTGTCTGTAATGCTTGCAGGCATCCAAGTATTTGTCATCGTGCTTTGCTAAAGTGATTTGTTGTTCGTAAAACTGCAACTTCAAATCGGTTACATCATCGTCAAGTGGCTCTGGGATATCTTCACCCTTCTCCCGCTTCTTCTCGCGTTCTTTCCTCTCATTCTCCAATTGCTCTTGTGACTTCTTGGGCTTTCGTGAGAGATATTTAGTACTAATTTTCCGACTTAAGATACCAGCTTGTGTCCAGTCATCGTTCTCTATGCATAAAGCCACCTGTGCTAGGATGAATTCGGTCTTCTCTCTCCGCTCCATAGACCCGAATGTCTCAACCTGAAGCTCGCAAAGAATATCCGTAGCTTCCTTCAGTTCTCCTTGCTCCTTCTTGATGTCCGAGAGTATCTTGGTGACACGGGCCCGTTCAACTTCAACAAAGATCTTGCCTTCCGTCACCGTCCGCAGGGTTTCGATGACCGTCAGTTTCGTCTCGAGGCTAGGCGCCGAGTCTAGAAACTCCATTACCACCTGTACCATTTTCGTCGTAGCTTGTTTGATTTGGCCATGCTTCTTCGACAGAAGCAACACTTGCTCGTTCAGCAGGCTCCAATCGCCGGACTCTTTGCTAATCGTAACTATTGCGACCAAAATTCGAGAGGTTGATGCTAGATCTGATGCCTATAGAGGAGGTTTAGATTTGCCCTCTTGATAATCAAATGTCAGAGCTGCCGCCTACCTGTCGTGTTTGCTTCTCCAGTGCCGTCAACTTCTCAATGGCTGCTTGTACATTGGTCTGCGGAGACAGTTTGATCAGTCTTCTAGTCCTAGCTAATATCGGCTCAAGGACATACCTTTGCCAGCTCCTGCGCTTCAGGGAGTTGTTTGTCAACTTCCTTCGAAAAGTCCTTATCGGGCTTGAGAACCGGTGCGTCAGACATTATGGTGTCGTAGGTGGGGATATCTGATTGAGTTTATTCCGCTACTAATTAAATGATGGAGAAGTGAAGCGGTGATGTACTTCGTATGTGTCGATAGGGAGAAGGCTGCCGACTGTACTCGTCAGTCAACACTTTTGACGCGGCAGCTTGAAGCTCCAACCGCGACTCAGTCGGCCACCGTAATATCTTGGCAGGAGCCTCCAGAACTCATAACTTCTTTCGTTATTCAGCTCTAGAACAGCTCTCAAGGTACCTTACAAAACCTTCCGACACTCATGCTACGGACCCGTAAGTCATAGCGTAACTACGAGCTACTGTGACGACTCGGACTGTTCATAATTTCCTCTCTTAAATAATAATTATTCTACAACATTTTTGCATTAGAAGTCATCAGGTTTTCGCCTTCATCAAAGCCAAAAGTTCCGGGTGGATCTATATCAGATTATCACATAGGCACTCCTCTGCCTATCATGTAACTACTAAAGTTGAAGGTGATCAAGCTTGTGGATGCAGAAATTCGTGTCAAGATACTGGACAAGGCTAATGTTAAAGAATGGTGTGCAATCGTGCTTATATGTATCACATACCGAAGTCGCAAGTATTGGGGAACAAAAATTTCGGATGGACGCAGTTCATAGCTCTCGCTGCATTAGATAGATATCCATTAGGAAAATACATTGAGGTAAGGTATGACACCTCAGACTTACAACCTCACAGAGCTCGGAAACCTTTAAAAAGAAGTTGGTGATACAGCCGTCTGTAACGTGCCACGGCGACGGTCCACAAACCATCGGTTCAAGAGTAATGATGACAATCTCCTAAAACTGTGAAACCTAGCAGCTAACCAAGTCTGCTGTTATCTGGTTCTCCTGACCTCCCCCTTTAAATTACCATTCAATCAACCTCAACCTCCCATCAAGATGCCTGCCCAGCAACATTATCTAAAGCCATCTCACAAACGTAACATTTCGATCTCTACTGATTCTTCTACTGATGACTCGACCCTCGTATCCAGCTATACATACAACGATCAACTACCCCTCGGGTCCCATTACTACAATGGCAACACACAACCCTCATCACACGGTCAATATTATCAAGATCGGAGGAGGAGATCGATATGGCAGTCCTGCATACCATATCTTGTGGTGGTGATATTTTATATCGCCATATTTGTGACTCTGATATACATTCATGGGCTTACCAAGAAACGAGCCTGGCAGCATTGGTGGTATGGTGATCCACGAGGTGTGTCTCCCTGATTTATCTCTGGCAGATTGACTAAGTCTCTGCTGCAGAGGACGATGCGCAGGAATGGAGGCTTGATCCGTGAGGTTCTTCTTCACATCGCTGGTAGAGGAAGTGTTCCACTGGGGGGCCGATGGTTTATCTCGCCTAGTGTTATGCTTAACTTAATCGATGGTTTTGATTGCTAAAGGAACGCACTCTCGTTCGAACTTCTTTGTGTGGCTTCTTGGTGGTGGCTATTTCGATATACTTGAGATCTTAAATGGCCATATTCAGTATGAGATCTCTCTGGTTCTTCTATTACTTGAAGATTAACATAGTCACCTTTTGCTACTGTAGTCTGTTATTTTAAAATTAGAAAACGCACATTTATATCGTATCGGCCAACCACATCATCGCTGGTGAATCTTACCTAAATTTCAAACTCATAGCCAATTCCTGCTACATCTATCCAAACCACCAATCAGACAGCTCTGAGTATGTCTGTACGAAGAAAGGCAACGAATGACCTCTTCGCTCTGGATGAACTCTATGATCCACGATGTCTCAAGTAGATTTTGGAGACTGCTTCCATTCCGAAGCAGTAAGCACAGCCAAAGTTTTGTTCCGCTGCTTCATCGTGTCTGTGTATCTGGTGTCTAATAATTCGCGTTAAGTAGTCAAAAAATAATCAGCTTCATCATTGACTATTCCTCCCAGGTATCTCCTCCGACACGAAATAGTCTTCAAGTTTTGTATTCCGCGCGGAGAGACTATCCCCCGTTTGTGGAAGAGACTGGCCAAGCACACGGACCATATCTGCAAGCATTTCTGAAGGCCAGTTTTCGTAGTCGCGGGGTTTGGTAAAGGATCCCCGAGACGTATCATGTTCGACAAGTCGGGTACGGAGAGGGCTTCCTTTGGTTGTATTCTCGTAGACATATTGCAATGTGCCTCTCTTTAAAGACGGCCTTCTCTTATTCAAAAGGAGAAGTCGCATGGTGGCATTCTGGAGTTTCGGAACAAGAAGTCTATCCGCCAATATCCATAGTTGAAATTGAGCATCGGAGTCGAGATCTTCTATGTCTTCCTCCTCCAGCTTTTGACTATATATCCAATTGACAAAGACACTAAATACCCTTGGATTTGCCTCCATATCTAGACTTTGTGTTTCGCCTTCGATAAAGCTACCATTAAAAGCTGCGTTAAAGTATGGAGAGTAGTGGCAGATAAAGTTCTTATGGATGGAGAAGCTTTCATATCTGCGGTTGTTGACGCCCGTAACATTGACCGTGACCAATTCCCGTGATCCTCTAGCAAAATATAGTTAGCATACATGAAATATGTAAGCGTTGATCCCAAGGCATACAGAAAATTGGGCTTCTTTCTCTTCGCACTTGTAGCAATCGATGTTGAGGCTTTACGCTTCACAGACCCCGAGCATTGCAAGGTGAGCATTGATTCTTCCAAATTGACATCGACATCGTCAGGTATTTGCGCCATATCTGGTTATGGTTGTTATGACTGGGACTGGGACAGAGAGATGTTGTTCTGTGAGGACCAGAGAAATGCGCCGTTGCTTTATTGACTAGATAGACCAGGAATTGTGACGGCGGGCTGGCGTTTCCAAAGTATGGGGTAGGGGTGGGTCTTGGCAATCTATATCTTGCGGGTTTGGTTAGCCCCCTTTCATCCCTGAAGTATTATGGGGCTGTTGCAAAGTATAAATATATATATGTGTGTGTGTGTGTGTGTGTGAATGCCCATAGCTCACATCACTTGAGAATTTTTATACGCTCAGAAAATTGGTTGGCAAGCTGTTTATGGGTAGAGAGTACGCGAGAGACGGAGAGAGTGTGTGAGAGAAAATCTTACGATTGGATTATTGCGTAGAACACTCATGTCTCAGGCTACCTACAAAATCTAGCTCAATGGTTCAGGCTTCAATTTTGAAGTGTACTGTATCAGCAAATAATCTACGATTAGATACTATATATTTATTTAAAAGGTATCCAAGCTAATTCGGAAGGTAAAACGTATACATGAAAGATCAAGATGTTGATAATTAGTTGGGTTGGTTATGCAATCTACGAACAGGATTGACTGAGGTTTTAAGCTATGCTGGGCCAATTCTACGACCAGAACAAATGCTATGAATCTTGATGCCGCCCAAATGCCGCCCAAAATCTCCACATATGGATATATGGATCCATTTCAGACCCAAGCATTTCTCGTTTCTTATTGATATAAGGGACACGAGTAATGCTACACTATGACAACGTGAGTTACCACATTCGCTAATATCCCCTCGATACATTCAAATGTGCCGAGGTTGATTACCCCACACTTCTCCGCTCCCATGAAGCTCACCAAGAACCGCCCTCTTTTTTTGGAAAAATACCTCTGTTCGAACTATTTAGAAGATGATTTTCAAATTCACTTTAAGGAAAATCCTAGAACGAAAGCTTTTCTAGTAATGCGTTGTAGTTCTTGAAAAATTTGATGGAAAGTTGGATTTATTATAATGCAAGGTAAAAAGGGTCTCAATCTAGGTTTCCTTAGATGTCGCTTAAGTTCTGACGGGGTGGTTCATAACTTTAGACTAGTAGGCTATGTACCTCTCGAGTTCCCATGTTGTTGCTCTAATTCCGCTCTCACTTTCTCCACTCTCACTCTTTCACTATCATTTTTCTGCACTGTTACTGCACGAGATACTATCAATTGTCCCTTCACAGAGTAGAATCTATTATCTAGCTCTGAACGTTTGTTTTGCTCCTCCCGAAGTTATCGTTTTGTGTAGGATTCGTAAAAAGATCAACATGCCTGTCCACGCACGATGGAATGTACCTGTGGACAATAGCTCATTTCAGCAATACCTCTTTGGCCCACCGTCCTCCCCTCTGCCTGATAAAGTTGCCTTTTATGATGCCGAACGTCCAGAAACTCATTTTCTAACGCTCGAAAAGTTCCGCCTCTGGTCTCAACGACTAGCTGCAGGATTACAGAAGGCTGGGTTGAAACCTGGCGACAGGGTTCTTCTGTTCTCTGGAAACAATCTTTATTTCCCTGTTGTATTCATGGGAATCTTAATGGCTGGTGGTATCTTCACTGGAGCAAACCCAGGTTTTGTAGCAAGAGAGTTGGCATACCAACTTAAGGATTCCGAGGCCAAGTTTCTCATTTGTGCTGATGCAAGCTTAGAGCTGGGAATTGAAGCAGCGGACAGCGTAGGTATAGGAAAAGATCGCGTTTTCCGTTTTGATGATGATCTATTTGAAGGCACAGGTACTTCAAGATTAGGTGTAGAGAACTGGGCTTCGTTGATGCAGACCAAAGAAGTTGGAGAAAGATTCAGGTGGATCGAGCCTGCAGACCCAAAAGAAGCGATATGTTGCTTGAACTATTCATCAGGCACTACGGGTGTTCCAAAAGGGGTGATGATTACACATTATAACTATATTGCGAATGCAATCCAGTTTGCATATATGAGTCAATTGGCTCCCGATGAGCCTCAGAAAACAAAGCGAGCGTATGTCAAACATTGTAGTAATAGTTTGGAGCTAACGCAAACCAGGAAATGGCTGTGTTTTCTGCCCTTGTATCATGCCATGGCCCAGACTATTTTCATTGCCGGTGGACCAAAGAGAGGTATTCCGGTGTACATCATGAAGAAATTTGACTTCATCGGTCTTTTAGAGAACATTCAGAAGTTCAAAATTACCACACTGACGCTGGTTCCACCAATTGTAGTAGTACGTCAGCGTCTAGATACCGTGCTAAGACTTTCTGTCAGCTAATATCGAAAAATATAGGCACTTGCCAAGTCACCACTGACAAAGAAGTACGACTTGAGTAGCATTGTCGAGATCGGGTCAGGAGCAGCACCATTGGGAGGGGAAGTCATACGGGAAGCTGAATCTCTATGGCCAGCAGGAGACAGGAAGCTTAAGGTACGTCACTCGTCCCCTTTCATCAAAATCTAATTCAAACTAAAAACTAATAGCAAGGGTAAACACACTCCGCTCCCAATTATGTTGTTCTTCCAGACTTGTTTCGGAGAAGTCTTATAATAACAGTCCAAAACTCAACTATACCACTGGTTTCCGTCCGTCTTTGAAGATTTAAAGCATTGCTAACTCATGAAATAGCTGGGGTATGACTGAAGTGACTTGCTCTTTGTTGGGCTGGGACCCTCGCGTAGAGTCCATTTCGGATTCGGTTGGAGAACTTGCAGCAAATTGTCACGCCATGATCGTAAATACCGAAGGAAAGGAGGTCCCGAATGGTGAACGTGGAGAGATTTGGGTTCAAGGTCCAAAGTAGGCTTTCCCGCTCTTGTAAGATCTGTCAAGCTGACCATTACAGTATCATGAAAGGCTATTGGCGCAACAAAAAGGCGACTGACGAGATATTCGTCGATAGCCCCTCCGGTCGATGGATGAAGACTGGTGACATCGCTTATGTTGATAACCATGGCAGGTTTTTCATCGTAGATCGTTTAAAGGAGCTTATAAAGGTCAAGGGTAACCAAGTCGCTCCTGCAGAGCTCGAAGCACTCTTACTAGAGCACCCCCAACTCGCTGACGCCGCTGTTGTGGGTGTTACGCGCAGTGGTGATGAGGTTCCAAGGGCTTACGTAGTTGTGCAAGAGGGTAACAAAGGTAAAGTTAGTGAGGCAGATGTCAAGGAATGGTTAGCAAAGCGGGTCACTAGGTACAAAAGGTTAGAAGGGGGAGTAGGTTTTGTGGATGTCATTCCTAAAAATCCCGTACGTCTATCTTCTTGATTCAAGATCAAACTAACACCAGATAGTCTGGCAAGATTCTACGAAAGCTCTTGAGGGATCGCGCAAATGAGGAGGTAGGAGAAAAGAATCCTCCTAAGGCACATCTCTAGAAGTTATTACCCTGTGACCCTCCTTATACATGACTATATTACTCGCTTCCGCGAAGAATTAAAGCTTACTGTATATACAACTACGCACATAAATAGTAAAGAATAAATAGGGGCCAAGTATACGATCCTAGCAAGTCTCAAGGTGTCTAGTTTGAGGTTCTTTCTTTGATCTAATTTAGCGCTCTTTTCCTTCTTCGACAATATTAATAATATGAGTAGGCGACTTAAGTCAGGGGGTCGAAGTTGGGAGTTTAATACACCTGTGGATACTATACGCATGTATTAAAGTTCGTTGGTGCCCCCCCCCCCAAGCCGAATCGTAATACATGAAAGCTGGCTGTGTAAATATTCATTATGAATTCTGTCAGAATCTTGCTCAAAATAATGCAAAAGAGCCCGAGACGGTTATAATAGGCAGATTTCCTCGCTGGTGCACTTGCCTTGCCTTGCCTGGCCCATGGACGGTATTTGGGATTACTCCGTGCCTATTAATCACTAGTATTTTGACCTGGGATAGCAATTCTGCATACTTCCGTGCCACCAGTTTTTGTATTACTTAGCCTTGACACCATGACTGACATGATTGACGCTCAGCCTACCGTGGCTACTAAAATAACTAAACTTCCAAAGCCATTGGTCTGCTACCTGGAAGAGAATAAAGTCCCACGGCCTGACAGTCCGACCAGCTGCACCAGATTGTCTCCAGCTACTTAGTATATTCGTGACCCGCAAATCAAGATATACCAAAGCTTGAGCTAGTTTTTTGGATGAGAATTCACGAGAGAAGTTGAAGGTTAATCCGCAAAAAGTTTTCTGTGGTGATCAAGGCTCACTTGGTGTGTGACTTTGTTGGACAATTTCTTGGTGCACGTTTAACAAAAGAAAATCTTCTGAAGTAAAATATGTAAAACGATGCAGAGAAAACTAGTAATATTGAGAAACCGAGACTGGCTCCACGAAAACAATAAAGGGACGCTATATATTAGCTCACCAAACTCTAATGCTTGATATATAGATTAATACGTGCCTGAAGATGGCCTACCATCGGTTGTCAGGTGAACATATGGGGATTATCATCATAATATGAAAGACGCAGTTATAATCTCATTTTCGCAACGAAGTCTCCTTGCCTTTTGCTATGAAACGATACTCTTATATTTGCAATGTTTCCACAATCATTTGTCACGACCTCATCGCATTCAGAACAATCTCCCGTCCTTGCTCACTTACGAAAGGCAGCCTCTTCACAGCGTCTTCATCAAACCATCCCACATCCTGATGTTCCATTTCATCCAGTTCGACTCTCAACTCTCCAATCTCATCTGGCTGCACTTCCACCAAGAAGTTGAATTTGCACCACTTCTCGCCTCTCTTCCCCAGGAACGTGACCTCTGTAAATTCCTCCTCTTTTTCTTTTGACCTTCTACGGTGGTACTCTTCGCCAGCATTATCTCTCACCACCCTTCCTGCTCCATATCCCGTAATTCTCAGCCCTGTCTCTTCCCATACCTCTCGTACAATGGCATGCAATATGCTTTCATCTTCAGCATCAACTGAGCCTCCTGGAGGCTCCCATACGTTAGGACAAAAGTCGGTAGAGGCGCGCTTCAGTAAAAGGATCTCGGTCTCGTCCGTCTGGTGATTGTTGCGGAGTATAAGCGCTCCAACGACTAGATATGGATAATCCGGGTGAGCTGAAATGAATTCGGAAAGTGATATATTGTACCGTGCAAGTTGAGGTGGGATATAGGGATACCAGATATCTGCAGGAAGATCACGTGTCATATTGTGGTGTATTACTGGGTTTGTGGCGTATGTATTTGGAACTCCTGTATTGCTACGACAGCACAGTAGATTTTGTGCGCCGAAATCTGTTGTTGCAGGGAAGGAAGTAGACATCTTCTTTATAGAAATGTTTATGGTAATCCATGAGTCACGTTATAGCGCTTGTAATGTACTCGGCGTTCACGCGAAAATGTAGGCAATGCTCTATACACTCGGTTACAGTACAGTCGAATGGATTTTTGCCCTATTAGGCAACAGTTTTCCAAGATAGATTCTGACTCCTGAGTTCATACAATAATGAATGTTTTGGTAAAGATCTACTGTAGGTAAAGATAAAGTATGTGGGGCATTGCTAACACTCAAACTGCCAAGTTTCCTCAAAAGTCAACATCACAACGCAATAGGGATGTATCTACTATAAGCACCAATGTGTCTAAAAGTGATCGATCATCTGAAGCTTTCTGATTGAATATCACCGGACAAGGCCGTTATTCCCGTTTCATTTCTTGCTTCGTACCTTGCCAGTATAACAGGTTTGGAGAACCGTTTCACAGTGCCAGGATAAACCCATTACGCTAATGAGCATTCATATTGCCAATTACTTATTTTATTTCAAGCATAATTTAAGGATGTGGGCAGAATCTAGTGAGGCGTCAAAATTCCTCAATATCTACCTCAAGTTAGCTCAGAATACATACAGGGAATTCAAGCTTTTTGCAACCTACATTAGAGACATCTGATCACCTACCTGATCATTTGTCTATGCTCAGGCCCGAGCAGCTGGTAGCGGCCTTACCATCTTGCTCATGAAGGATTCTACTGAAACAAGCTGAGCTTCCCCTGGCGTCTAAAGTGTTGCAGGGATGATCTGCGGGTCTGCCAATATAGCCTCCCCCGCTTCAGCAAGACACTTTACAATTCTTCTTCTCTTCTATCCTCATCTCTTATATCCCTTCAAATCGCAAGACTTGCGACAGAAACTCACATTGCATTTCCCATGGCTGCGGTTGCTCAAGATAAAGATATTTCCCAATCTCCGGCTCTAGAGGATCTGCTCACGGCGGATCAAAGCATTCTTCTAAATACTGTAGACAAACTACGAAATCATGGAGTTAGCAAGTACATCAAATTGCCTCAAATTATTGTATGTGGTGATCAATCTTCAGGCAAGAGCTCTGTTCTGGAGGCAATATCGCATATATCTTTCCCACGTGGCGATGGTGTCTGTACTACATTCCCAACAGAGCTCGCGCTCCGAAGAGATACCAAACGTACCGTGAAAGTACAACTGAAACCATCTGCGTCACGTCCGGAAGCTGAAAAGCTCTTACTTGCGAGTTATCAACCACCAGTTGGACAGCTTCAAGACTTCGAGCAACTGGTGACTAAAGCAAAGGAGCACCTAAAAAAAAACGCAGGCAACGGCCGACTAGCGGATTCCTTTTTCGAGGATACGCTTCATGTTGAGGTTACAGATCCGAAATGGCCTCCTCTATCTCTTGTGGATTTGCCCGGCTTGATTTCCGCGCCAAACCCACAGCAAACCCAAAATGATGTCAAAGTGGTGAATGACTTGGTCTCTAAATACATGGAGAATCCAAAAAGTATTATTTTGGCAGTTATATCTGCAAGCTACGAGCTCCCTCTACAGAAGGTCTTCAGTATGATAAGCAAGTACGATCCGATGGGCAAACGCACAATTTGTGTCGTCACAAAGCCCGATATCGCCTCTTTAGGGCCCAATGACCTTCCTCAATTCGTCCAATATGCAAAAAATAAGCTTCCTGGATATTGTTTTGTTTTAGGCTGGCATGTTGTGATGAATCGAGGAAACGTGGGCCCGTGCCAAACATTTGACGAAAGAGACAAAGCTGAGAAGGATTTCTTTTCTCGAGTTCCTTGGAGTGTGAGTCTCCATCGTGATCAAATCGGCATCAAAAGGCTACGTGATCGTCTTAGTACCTTGCTCGAACTTCATACTCGTGCAGAGATGCCGGGGGTGTTGAAACAAATCAGAGAAATACTTGTCGAGTCTCGCGAAGAGCTTTCCAAGCTAGGACCGGCTCGATCTAGCAGCGACGATCAAAAAAGGCACCTTACCACCATCAGTCTACAATTCGAAAATCTTGTGAGACAGGCAGTCAATGGACATTATGATGACCCTGCTTTCTTTCTTCCAGGGCTTCCGGAGTCCGACCCACGGAAACTCCGCGCTGCGGTGCAGAATCTAAATGAAGGTTTTGCAAAACAAATGCATGAAAGAGGCCATACAAAGTGTGTTGTGAGCACGCTGTACTCTAAAAATGAGACAGACTGGCCAGCCTCCATACCATTTGGCAACATATCACCCTCGCCAGAAGTGGTTCTACGGAGCCAGTACATCAAACACATTAGATCCCTCTCGCGCAGAAATAGGGGAACAGAACTTATTGGGTCTCCCAATCTTCGCCTGGTTCGTGACTTATTCATGGATCAATCGCGACCATGGCGAGCACTGGCAACAGATCATCTAGAAAATGTCTTGCAAGTTGTTATTGCCCACCTTTCTGCAGTTGCAGAGAATGTTGCAGCACCAGAAACTGCTGCTGCAATTCGTCGAGAGCTAATTTACGATGCAATGGATAGTCGTCACAAGCGTGTGATGGGAAAACTAGATGAACTATTGAAACCACACGAGAAGGGCCATCCAATCACTTACGATTTATCTTATGTTGAAACTTCTAGAAATCTAGTGAAGGCCGATGTTAAAACTAGGTTGGAAAATTACCAACGCCAAAATGTACAAATCGTAAATAGCGGCACTAACAATGTTGCTTTTCAGGCACCCGAAGGCCTCCAAATTCATCAGGTTATTAGTGCACTGAAGCTTGGTACCGAGGATATTGAAGAGTTCGATAGTACTGATATTCTTACTAGCACGCAAGCTTACTACGGAGTACGTTTTCCAGCCATGATAGGGATACTTCATCACTGATATCTAACTCTCCTTATAGGGTGCATTGCGTACTTTTATCGATAATATTGCCGTTCTAGCAGTCGAAGGCTGCTTGGTCGACGGTATAGAAAGTATATTCAGTGCCACAGAAGTTGTAAATATGAATGAGCACAAGCTTCGTGCACTTGGCGGAGAATCAGATGGAGTCCAAGCCGAGCGCCGTGAGCTTGAGCAAAAGGTGACCGCACTTCAAGATGCCCAAAGAGAATGCCTTAGAGCTGGTGCGTAAAAGACTCTTTAGTTGTGAAAGATGATTTCTAAATAATAAACTAACGAGCTACTACAATCTTAGGAGCGCTTCATGAACGTCAGTCGTATGATTCAAGCTCACGGGTTCAATCCAAGGCGCAAGAAACAACACAGTCACCATTAGTCAGTGTCAACCCTCCCCGAATATCATCCCACTCGCGCTCGCCTACACCATCCGCCGCCATTAACTCGTCACAGAGACCTAATATAAATGTGGCATCTTTAACGACTTCTGTTCCTCCCTCTAGAACACCCAAACCAACACAGACGGGACGCACATCACTGTTTGATCCTGTCCCTTCTTCGGTTGTACCAGAAACTCACCATTCTAATATTTTTGGGGCGCCTAAATCTAACCCAGAGCCGCCACATAAACTAGGACTCTTCGGTGGCTCAGCCTCTGGTTTTGGACTGCCCGATGGGAAGTCAAGCTTCTCGTCATTCCCCTTCGCCACAAGTACCAGCAAGGATATTAGTAGCTCATTATCCCCCCCGAAAGCTGCTTGATTTTTTAAAACATTCAGAATAAGCCCCTGGGATCCGGTGGAACCGCCTGTGGTGGAAAAGGACCATTCGGAAATATCTGATGAGTCGCTTCAGATACAAAAAAAGCTCAATAAGGATCAGTTTATTGATAAGGACATTTCTAGGCCACGTTGTACGGAGCTGTTGACCTTTTAATCAATGTTTACACTAGAAACACTTAAGTTGGTCGAGTTTGTAATTAGTAGTAGTATTATACTAGCAGTAGCTTCACGCTTTCCTTCAACAAATTCTTGAGTATTTCGTAATAACTTGAAATTTACTACTTAGTCAATCATATTGGTTAGTGTGACATAGAATTGGACTGTGGATGCCTCAGGCACAGACGGAATCTCCTTTTCCTTGCCGAGGGTCATGTGGTTTGACACGTGACCTGGATTTAGAGCCCTTAGCAGCTTTCTCTATTGTATTTAGATACCTTCATTTCCACTACTAGTACTTGATGGTAGCATTCTTACAGGATTTCATACTAGATGTCTTTTCAACCTCGCTTACATAATATAGATAGAGAAAACGACTAAGTACTACACCTCAGAAATTACCACTATCTGTATGTAAAAACAAGTATTATGTATTTCATGTATGCCTTTAATATTGCTAGGACCGTATCAACATCGGCTTAAACACTGGCATTTTGGTGGGGTTTGAAAACGAGCTAAGTATGATTTCCAAGTCTGGTGTCAATTACTTATTGAGTCAGCTGGTATATTGTGTGTGTTGAGTCAAGTCTCAAAATCATAAACCATGTCTTAGGACTTCAAAGCTGGATCAGAAGAGCTCCATTGACATACTTACTTCATATTTTTTTAGTTGCAAAGCATTAACTCAATCTCGCTCAAAACCCAGCGCATTTAAATTTTAATTTTAAAAAGACAGTATTGCTACTGATATTTAGGCACCAACCAGCATTGCTAGCAACATTGGTTGAGTAGTACAGTATGATTCAAATTTCCATGAGTCCAACCAATGAGGCGGAAGTCTCTATAGAACCTTAGTACTAGTACTACTGATTACAAGACTCAGACATCTTCAAATCAGGCTTTCTTGAAATCATACTAGTACTGTATTGACACAACTAGTTAAAATAGTAAAGATTGGCAAAGATTACGTATCATATTATACTAAATTACCAGTAGGCGATGACTTTATTACTGATACTAACACTAATAGTATAGTATAATTTGAGAATTTGGAACTTGTTATTTATTAGAAGTGTAGTGGGTTCTAGTGGTAGTACTAATATTATTTATCATTTTGAATTTTGACGCCATAAACAGTAGATATTAGTAATAAGCCTTAGTCAAGCTGGAGCTTTATAGCGCTCATTCTTGAATTTACGCTTAGATATTAATTATTACGTACTGGGGGCTATCTGTCACTACTTAGTAGTAGTATTTTGTGTACAGTTTTCTATATTGTGTCAGTTTATAAAATCCAGTAGTAAATGATGTGTGTGACCTTGTACGTCAATGACACTCGAATTTGTCTTGTTTATGCCTATAACTTGAAACTGAAACTTGGCTACTAGTTTCAGTTGACTTAAAGCTTAAAGCCTGGATAAGCAATTGGGTTATATAACTAGTAAACCATACTCATTTAATTGGTTAGTTGATGATGATGATTATAGTAATTAACGTCTGGCGGAGCGACAAATGAGACTAGTCGTCCTGTCACCTCCCAAGGAATACGGAACCGTACTAAGCTAGGGAATTATAGACAGATTTAAGTAGTTAGGCAGTATGTGCTAGGATTATTAGTTCAGTATGATTTGGTTGCCTAAGTACCAGTAGAGATCTATATAGTGAGAAGTTTCTCTTCTTGAACACAGATTAGTAGTACCTTGAAGTTCCAAGTATTACTTAGTTCCTTAATCTTTGATAGTCAGTTTATCCACCTAGATACTACTATAGTTTATGTAAAAGTGTATGCTAGAATTACTGGCCTGGTATGATTATACTGACTACTGATCTAAAGTAGGGAGAAGTCAATATACATGCTTCAGTAGAGAGTGCCAAGTAGTCCCTTGACCTTCGTTAGTCAGGTGATCCACCTAGATCTTATAGATCACGTGGATCTAGCCAAGCTTCACTAGTATATACGATACATAGTATACTACTGTAAACTAGTAGTGAATTGAAGGCGAAGGTATATAGGGAGAAAGTGAGTTGTGTGAATTTAACTTGGTTTTTCTTACTGGAGGGAGAATGCTCTCTTACAACAAAACGAAATTTGATGGCCAAGAGCCTAATTTAGGAGTTAGACTAAGGCAAGTATACCTTAAGTCGATTGAAGATCGCCAATATTTTGAACTAGCCACGCGTTTCAAGGTATGAGACAATTTCAAACAATGAGACGCGTCTGAGCATGATCGACGTATTAACCAAGCTCACTATTACTAATAATAGTATCTTTAAAAACAACAGGTCTGGCCAGACTTCAGCATCCTTCTACTCTCTTATTAGAAAATTGAAATTGAATACTTACTAGTGAAGATGAGAAATAAAATGGAATTAAGTAACTTACCTTTTCAAGTAGTGGAAAAATCATTTCATGAATTCAGTGAAGGGGATAGTTGGAAATATGACTTAAGGGTTAAAGCATTTATTTGATACCTGAATTACTCAGGATCACGTCAAATATTCAACTTCAGCAAAAGTGTTCAAACTTAAAGTATGAGACAAAGTTGCAGCGCTACTAGGTATTAGAATAAAGGAACAAGTCTTAATACCGAGGACAAGCGGCTCGCTACTTGTATTTTTGAACGATACCAATACTACTACTATTACTATCATAGCTGTAGTAGCATTTGAGTACTAGTGTAGTATTAATAGTTTTGAGCTACTTAGTAGTATCGGAATTTTCAGTTCAGGCTTTAAGAAAAAGTACTTACTTAGCCTTATTGACCTCGTACAGGTTGGTTCTACTTGTTTATCTGCCTTAGTCATTGAAATTTGTGTCGCTATCAAAGGTGGAAGGAAGTATAGATTGTGATGTTAATACGCAAAAATACTAGTATGTAACGATCTTTTACATTAGGCTCAGTAGCACGTACTACTAACTAGCACCATCTAAATTTCCTAAATATTCTGCTGGAACTGTTAATTGTACAGATAATATATTGGAATAAACTACTTAGTAGTATCCAATCGCTTGGCTGTGGTTGCTAGTCTAATACTTACTTATTTACTTATCCCATCCTCATAGATAAGGCACCATTCTGCATGCAGTTACTAAAGATAATTACTACTTGGTGTACCAGTACTAATACAATTGACGGTTTTCTCTACCATATTTAGGTACTTACTTTCACTTTCTTCTAGATAAGCTGAAACTTCAGCTTGGTTCTATATTTTGTCTCTTTCAGTCACCTTCATTCATTAAATATTTTGCGATTTAAGAGTTTATGTTGACATAAAAGGTTGAAGGAAGCCTACTAACCACAGATTACGGTAGTGGGCACTCGTATTCCATGAAATACTGTTTGTAACTATCTTTACATTTCACCAATAGTTACTACTATTATTATTTTTATGTTAGCGATTTGATTATCTATTCATTCATTTAGGCTTTTAATCTAAGGCACTGAAAAATTAGTGAGCTTCCTTCATCGCTGTTTGAACCAAACTAGCATCGTCTAACTTTATTTATATCTGCAGAAAATGCCCGTACCTCTACCCCTGCAAACCGCAGGCTCTCTATCCTATTAAGGGAGTGTTTTCAAGCGGAAAACCAATTGGATTGCCTATTCAGCTTCCTACTCTCACACTGCAAATTGTATTTATTCTAGCCGCTTTACTAAGCTCTTGCTGAAGTTGAATCCTTATCGTGTATTAGCGTAATTTAAAAAAAATAGGGAATGCTCTGAAACTTAAGCCATACTATAGTACTAACTAGGACCAACCTTCACTTAGTTCAAAGTTGAAAAGTATGTCACTCAATTGCACGTTGTCTCTGGTCTACTGGTACCTTGATCTTTATACAATTTTAGTACTATTTCATAGTTGGTAGTAGTAATCACTGCCAAAAGTTTGTAAGTGGCTACTGTGCTGAAGTTAGTGTTTATCCACGTGATCTATAAGATCTAGGTGGATCGCCTGACTAACGAAGGTCAAGGGACTACTTGGCACTCTCTACTGAAGCATGTATATAAGGAGAGACTTCTCCCTACTTAGATCAGTAGTCATACTGAGCCAGTAATTCTAGCATACTGTAGTACATTGAAGGTTACTATGCTGCTATAGTAAATAAGTACTTATTCTTATACCGGAAAGAAAGGATATTATTGTAAATTAAGTATTTAGTACTCTAGTGAACTGAGAGTGAGGGTTTGAACGGGAGAAGATGAGTCTTATATAAGTACAGTAAGTGGAAACTCATGCTGGAACTGCCAGTCTAACACAAAGTAGTAAGGACTTGCCATTCTAGGGATCTACATCATCTACTAGTATACCTGTTGTGGCATATACTGAACCAGGAGCTACTTACTTAGTAATCAACAAGGTTGAGTAAAGGTAGTACACGATATCTGGGTGTAAACTAAGATGAGTGTTAGTACTAGTGGGAGTTTGAATTGAACGAAATCAATAAGGCTAAGTAATTATTCTTAAGATCTGAATTAGAACATAACCATGTTGCTAACAGCGAGTAGCACTAGCTACTAGTATAGCACGTACTTACTACCATACTCTATTTCCTAGTTGCTATGACAGCGATAGCAACAGGAGTAAGTAGTACAAGTATTATAGGAAAACACATTGATCATGCCTGGTAAGAATCATGTCTTAGGACAACTATTACTACTGGTACTTATCTAGTGCTTCAACTTGTCTCATACTTTAAGACTCTTAAGTTTTATTTTCATTCCTTATTTGTTCTTCGCTCTACTCTCCCTATTCTTTAACTGCATAGCTATTCATTGTTCTCCTTTATCATCCTTTATTTACTTTTCTAGTATTATGGTCACCTTGATGCTATTGCTCTGACGATCACCAATCTTAAAGCAAGAAGCGCGCAATATACGGTGAATCAATAGTATATGATTCATAGTTAAAAGTCTAAATACAATTAAGAAACAAGATACTAGTAACTATATAGAAAATAAAAATGAGTCCCGGTGGCTGATAGCTGACGTGGCTGGTAAGTCAAGGGGTTAGTCATAAGGTCGGTTGACTTAACGTCTAGCACGTGAGGTCCGTGACAATTGCCTCCAATTATCACCTTTTCACTCTTTGCACTTAATTTTCTTGGTTATCTTTTAGCTCTTATAAGTTCGATCAGCCTGCATATTGCTAAGCTATTGTGATATTACAATTGCTATGCCTCTAATAAGTATTCGCAGGATCTACGGTATCAAAATTGCGAAAATACCAGGGGAAACAATTTCACGCAAGCTTTTCTTAATTAGTCAGCTGTGCCAATGATGCCAACAGTAAAGTATGTCAAGGGCATATCAAAGGCATTATTAATATCACTAGCGCCATTAGTACTATTAGAGCTATTAGTGCCATTAGCGTCAATTACTTAAGTAAAAGGTAGAAAACTAGTATATATAGATTTTAAAATCCTCGCTTTAAAGCTCTAGCTTATCAAATAGCAACTGAACGCTAAAATTATATAATTTAAAAATAAAGCTAATTTAATAAAATTCGCTTTTAACACAGCTTAACACGGCTAGTATATATGCTAATACTTATATGACTACTAATTATGATACTATTACTATTAATAATTATACTAAGTAAAAATTAAAACCCTTTTCATTATTAATATATAATCTAGTATTACTCTAAACTGCTATTAATGTCAAGAACAGTTCACATAGTGCAACAGCGCTAGTGGTGTCAATAACGCGTCAAGGGGGCAAGTAAGTACTAAGTATCAAGGGTGTGCCAACGGTACCAATGGCATGTCAATGGGTGTATTTTTTTCCCTGATGAATCTACTATTTGAAATATTGACTTGAAGCATCATGATCATCATTTGATTCTATCGCTAGACTTATTAATAATATTCCTTCAATTAGCTTCAGCCAATTGTGCAGGCTTTTTCTTCTTTCATATAGCAGATCTTGTATCTCCTTTTGTAATAGTCTATCTTCTTCGATATTTCGCTTAGTGTCAAATTTTATACTATAATTAAAATGGAGCTTTCCTTTCATTATATAATAGAGAGAAACACCTCAAGCATTTGAATACCGATAAAGTTAATGAAGAGCAAATAAAAGTAAATATCAAACTCAGCTTATAATAGCAATTCTGATCCTGATTCCAACTCTTGGGGATTAGAAGAGGTAATCTTTAAAGGCATGATAGAAGGGACTTTTGATATGATCCACTTCTGCGAAGAACAGGCTAGATGTAATGGCTGGCATTACTTTTGGGTAGACACCTGCTGTATCGACGAATCCAATGCCGTCGAGCTCCAGGAGGCTATCAACTCGATGTTTTGCTGGTACCAGAACGCTGTCAAATGCTATGTTTACTTATCTCTCAGATGTGTCGACAAAAAACGGAAGGCAAATAACTCGTTCACAGAGTATACTTGGGAGCCAGCATTTCGGTCAAGTAAATGGTTTACACGATCAAGAGCTTGTTGCTCCGACATGGCGCACCAGGACAAGATCTAATTGATGGTATCCTTCCTGTTCTTGTTGATCCTTTGTCTCCGAAGGAAGATTATGAAGAGAATAAGCCGATCTTCGAGTGCATCAAGGGGCTTTTGTAAGTCTTACCATCTAACTCATTACTAGTATATCATACCAAGCTAAACATGCCATAGACCAACAAGAAAATCCCACCATCTTCAGCTTGATGCCTAAGCTCCTTCCGGTTTTTACTGCAGTACTACTTAGCGATCCAGTCCAGCAACTCGACATTGAGACCCGTCACAAGGTGATCGCCACGGTCAAGTTCATCGCTGGCAAGAGCCCGAATCTGATTCAAGGAAATGAGGTTCTATTGAATTGCGTACGATTGTAGACTACTTAGTATTTCAAGAAGCATACATTTAGGTGGCTTCGATGACTTTACGAGCGCGTTGCATAGTTGAATGCAGTGATTGATGGATGGGATGAAGATAGCTCTTATTGTAGATATCATGGATGGATACCATTGCATTCTGAAAATGAATGGGCAAAGGATCTCTCCTCTTTGATAGATTGTGTTTCTTTTGTAGCGTTTAACATAGCCCGAGACTAGCTAGCTCCCTTCAGAAATGAATCATTGATGAACACAGGCTTCCAGAATTCTTTTACTCTGCAGATCTTGAGAACGGCTTAGTCGAACAACCGTATTTTACCTCCCACAGGTCTTCGCTACTTTGCATATAACCCAATATCACGTCGCTTTTTCGGTCCATATGGATGACAGCTCGCTCCTACCTTATTCTTGTGCCCGAATTTGTGGTAGCTTTGGTAGTTGGTACCCTCAATATCGCTACTATCATACTGGTTCAAGTTTTCGAAGAATCCAAGGAAGGAATCTGTAAGAAGACCATCAACACCGCAGTATACCTAGTTCACGACTATAATCAGTTACATAACTCCAAGGCACGTTCGATCCGGTAAAACTCACGCTGCAACACCAGCCAACCTCTCAATGGGCCTCCCCGTCGTAGCCACCGACAACAACAACAAAAACACCAACACAAAAGCAGTAATAACCCCCAACCTCTGCAACGGCCCACTCACAAATTCCAACACCCACAACGGACCAATCACCATCCCCAACCCAACCACCATGGTCGCCTTATCGAAAAAGCTCCTCACAGCTTCTTCATCCCAAAGTACCAGAGAAGGCTCCTCATACCCCATTTCCAGATCCGAACGTTTCCTAAACCAGGAAAGATGGTATCTCATAGTTAGACACTTGAAAAGTCGCCGGAAAGTACTGTCTGGTAGGGGCGTGACGTAGATGAGTTCATCGCGGTGATTGAGGTATTCCGTTTCTGGAGCGTAGATAGCTCCGTCGAATAAATCTAGCCAGTTACGGACACTTTTAACATCTTGCTCTGCAACATTGGGCATGGTGCCGATTTGAGAATAGCTGTGGACATAGTCATCTTTACCATGAAATTCCTATTAGCAAAGCTCTCCTGATCAATACGGAGTGCCAACTTACTATATTCTTTCAACCTGAACTTTGAACTACTAAGCACTCTAAGTCTCTCAGCAGAGCTCTCATTCCTGAACGATCCATTATGAATCGGTCTTCCCAAATCGTCAGAACCCAGTATCCTATCAAGCTCGTTCGATTCTGCTTCTAATTCCGCAATGTCATCTTGGAGAAGTAATATAACCCTCGCGTTGAGCGTTTTGAACTGTCTAGCTATAAAGAAATTCGTTGAAGCAGCTAGAATGCGGGAGTATCCTCTGTAGCCAACTACTCTCTTGGAGTCGCGTAGTGCCCTGCTTAGTGCGTGGTGTTTGGCATCCATGGGAAGTTGCGGCATTATCAGGGATAACCTCTTTAGAGCCTATCACAATATTTAGGTAATAAGATAAGTGAGAGCCGACATATATCAATTCTTGAAGTTTGTTTTATTCATAGGGTTACGCCCGGTAAGGCTCAGCTCAGCTCAGCCTCATAGTGTATGCAACAAAATTCTATCGAGGCGCAGTACTCACATGATTTGCAGCCACGCACTTATCAAGTGCCATCTATCCAACCAATTCCTGAGGAAAAAACCTTTCCTCCCCTCTAAGATTGACAGCAGTTTCAACGCTCCCCGAAACTCTCCTGTATCTCTCGACGATGGGTTGCCAAAGCTCTCCAGAACCTGAAAAGCTACCCCAGGGTTTCCAACATCCTAAGCACTTAAAGCCTCAAAAAAGAAAAAAGCACCGGAAAGCTTGGAGAAAGGCAAATAATGGTCGGCTTGTACACGAAATGGATGACCGAGCTACAGGTTCGGGGGACTCAGCCGCCAGTGGTAGAGCCGGGAATGTCGAAGATTGGTGCTATTCTCAGTAAGGAGGAACGAAGAACGATTTTGGTATCAGATCCTAGGACTCATGGAGCTTCAGAGGGTGAGTAATCGTTGGAGCATCTTTTGTGTTGAGGTGTTAACCGAAGTAGCTACCAGGGTTGTTAGCGTAGGATCTGCTGTTGATGAAGCTTCGTCTGGAGTGTTGACGGATTCAAGTACTACGGTTTCTGATGTGGTTGAGACACCTGCAACGACTTGACTTATATGCGAGGCTGGCAAGAGGTGTATGTCAGAGGCAGTTGTATCGATGTAATGATTTGCTTCGACACGAGACCATGATTTTGGAAATTCTAGACCGTAACTCGCTTGCAAACGTTGTTTCTTTGAACGAAGGAGTTTTAGTTCAAAGTATCGGCATTGTGATCCTGTGTGCACGTACCTATCTGCTGCACCTCCATTAAATTCGTTGTGTTGCCGTCGTAGCGGCTATGATATCAACTTTGCAAATAAATATACTCTGCCTTAATCACATAGCAAATCTCAAATGCGCTTCCTACTATCTTTTTCTTCTTCTCATTATAATAACTCGAGTTTCACATATAATCACCAGCCATTATTTTGGAAATGATACCGCAAACTTGGTTTCGATTTTCAAGTGTCGTGACTTCAGCAAGATCCTCTTTTGGCGGCTCCAACGTTCATGCGATGCTGATATGGAAAGCCTTTGAGAGATCTTGCATTCCAGTCCAATTCATATTATCATCAGAGCCACGACGTACCTTTTTGGCTCCATGCCCATGGGATTCTTTCTGAGGGGTGTTCTCCTCGGTATAAAGCGGTGGTTGGCCATGCTCTTGGACGACTTTATTACTGACATGGAGTAATTTATTCATTCCATTTCCAGTTAGGGCTTCAAGTCAAAGGACCAAAACGAATCGAGTTTTCTCGAAATTTAGAACCCAATCAAGTCTAGAAAAGGGAAAATCGAAGCTAGGTCGATTAGTCACGTGTCTCGTTAGTTAGAAAAGGAGTTCACTCACGGACGAATCCCAGAGGTTTTGAAAGCTTGCTCTAATGAAGCTAGAAATCCATCTTTCTGTTCAGTCACGAATCCAATTGGTCGCCACAGACTGACATAAAGCGGTAATTGAGCTCCCAGGTCACTGGTGAGAAAGGAGTGAATCGTCGTGCTTTCCTTTGGTATACCTTCTTTGAGGGCAGAGATCAATTGTGACAATGGTTCATACTCTGCAGTCGAAGTATACCCTCAATTTCGTCAGTCAAAATTCTTACACACGATGTTCCGTGAGGGATAAGACCGTACACTCGATGTAGATATGAGTCAGCCAATTGCTCATATCATGAGGAGTTACCCTCCTTCTTCCCCGTGCACACTTGGATCATCTCGAGTACTGAATCTGGTAGTTGGAACGTATAAGTTATGGAATTTTGAGGGTAATAGAGGGAGCTCTGCTGAGCTTTCGTCGCTGCGTTTTCTTTTTACGGATCCCTTCGTAACATGAGGCTGAGTATCAACTTTGGCTAGAGCATTGTCTTCATCTTCATCGGATGAAGTGTAATCGACTAAGGCCATGCTTATCAATATCCATCTCGTAGGCTGAGACGGATGACCGTTAGCTTCAGGAACGTCGTGTGCTTTCTAAAATCTCGATCTGTAGATTTCGGCTTGGCAACGAGTATATAGAGTCACACAGAACTTTTCTAATCAAAACATGAAGAAGAAAAGTCAGAAAAGTCAAATTCATCGTCAGCTGAGGGTCAGTCTAGTATAGTATTGCTTTAAATATCTAGAATTAAATGAAGAAATGGTTGACCCTTCTAGGTGATTTCTAGACCAGCTCCTTCCATGTCCGGTGTATCCGCAACATCTGAATTTACAGGGACGTAATTTCACAGCTGTCCGACGCCGAGAGCTGTTCACGTACTATTTTTGTCGACTCGTACGAATAAAGAAAAGGGCTGACCTCCCACATTCAAGGCCATCACAATAATCGTTTACAGGTAACAAATCTCGAGATTTCCGTCCCATTCAAGTCTCATTCCGAAAGAAGATTCTGGAGAAGTCAACTGCTAATCTTCTATCAAAATGGGATCCTCGTTAGAAAAGGAATGGGTGAGTTTCCCCGCCACGGTAACATGCAAGCAAGGACTGGAACCGGATATCAGACCACGGCGATCAACACTATATGAACAATTTACTGACGGAATGAAAGGCTTCCAAATATATATCTTCTCGATCCTTTAAATGCACCTGAACCAGGCGAAGAAACTGGTCCCGGGTCTCACTTCACATCTACTATGATGCCTGCCAGAGCTGCATTGACATCCAAAGGTCTAGCTATTGAGACGAAAGCCGTGGATTCCAAGTACCCTTCCACCCCCATATACTCTATTCTTCCAGGCTCAGCAAGCCCGGCAAAATCCCGGCAAAATCGTCGTTTCATCCTCAAATCCATATTCACGATTCCACCGGCAGTCCGCATTTGGCAGATATTGCGAACCGGAGGTGTTGACAAGGATAAGGGTCGTCGAAGAGGCAGCTCACTCAGCGAAAGATACCCAGGAGACATGTCTCATCCACTCCTCGTTCAATTGCGAAAAGAGGCGAAGGCAGCCAATCGCTCACCACACTTGAAGAAGTGACATATTCCACTGCTGTTACTCCTACCACCAGGAATGGCAGGAATGGATGGAAGGCCTATGGAATATAAAGAAGGGGCTGATTTGATGAGAGGTCGAACTCACCACAGTACGTAGTAGTATATTACTTATTAACACTGTCTTATATAAAGTTAAATTTACGTAAACATTGCCTTAAGACGCTGTTATGACGGTTTTATAGACCCGAAATCAACCCAAGACAACTCAATAGTACTAGTAAAAGTAAGGCTTTCTCTGTCATAAGATAGCTTCATGATATAAATATGGTGGCAGTCAAGATGGCGCTAACATAGATTCATCAAGCAAGTAATATCTGCACTATATAATTATCAACAACACCATGTTGCGATGGTATTAAGATTTTGTGTTGACATACGAGGTTAAAAATATGTAAATAAGAAGTGTTATGAATAAAGACAATCTCCTGCCATAAAACCAGTGAATTGAGATTGAAGACGTATGTGGGAAAAAGTGTAATTCACTTATATTTTCTGACCAAAGAGGGAAAATTCCTCTTCTAAATAAACGACTGTAGATGGCTTAGACCCTGACTTAAGGTCTCAATTGGGCGCTTACGCCTTAATACAGCTGGAACTTGCCAAGAGGGTATTGCCAAGGTTTCGAGCTACTGTAGTAACCACTTCTTCAAAGCATAAAATAGATTGAAATATTAGTAGTAGTACTTAGTAGTGGTTAAATGTGCTGAAGTTAGGCGAGATTCACGTCATCTATAAGATGTAGGTGGATCACCTGACTACTAGTAACGAAGGTCAAGGGACTACTTGGCACTCTCTATTGAAGCATGTATAGTACAAGGAGAGATTTCTCCCTACTTAGATCAGTAGTCAATAAAAGTATACCAAACCAGTAATTCTAGCAAAATGTAATCACCGTACTACTATAAAGCCAAGTGTAATTAACTAAGCAATTACTACAAGTCCGATCGATGTATCTACTAAGCACACTCTCGTTATGATTACTATGAAAGCAACCAGTAATTTTTTCTCCACACAACTGTAAACTCCGGATGGTCGTCGCATAAATTGTCTAATTAAATAGTAGTATTACTAATTGTAACTTAGTGCCGGAACTTAACTCTTAGGTACTAAAGTACTAAGTATTTCGTAGTATAAGTTGAATTTTATAATAATTACCCAGTATTAGTAATATAATAGTAATAAATGACATGGGCAAATCCTCCAGTACTAGTAGCTACTAAGTACTAACTGTAGTACTTTAAGTACCACTCACTACCAGATTCTATCGATTTCTCAATTTTACGGCCAGCACCTTGCTTATAAATACTCAAGTACTAGTAAGTACTTAGTACTACTTTCTTTATTCTTTCTAATTAGTAGTACTACTGGCATATAAAATGTACTAGTATGTGAACTGTACTAGTAATAGTATAGGATTAAGTAAAGTATAATACTTCCATCTACTGAGTAGTGTTAGCTACTAGTACTACTAGTACTTACTATAATGATTAAGTGCTTGGTTAATTACAAACTCCAGTGAGTTAACTCACTGAGATTTGAGACCGGTGTGACGTTCCGAGGGTTGGCTCAGAGTTGATTCGATTAGTAGTACTTAATTAGGGTTTGTTTTTACTACTTCAAATCCCCACATAGTCTTACTAGCTCATTACTTTATAGCCGACGTTAATATATATTAAAAAGCTTAAATTCCACTTTACAGCTACATTCTTTTTTAGCATTGATATTCAGGTGCTAGAGCATAAACGAGTTTGCCAAGTCCAGGCCAACTTTTACCCTTGGTTATGTAATCAACTATCATTTACTAGAATTAAATTTCTTTTTTGGATAACTTAATATTAGTTGAATTCTGACTTAGGCTAACTCGATGTAAGTTGAACTTTGAATCATCTTAGTTGACTCAATAGGGCTGGCTCCCTAAGTACTTACTTATTTATGTTCTTCGTGATTGTGGCTCGGCTTCTAATACATCAACCACAATCAGCGCTATACGCTACTAGCAGTAGTATCAGTAGTAGTATTTGTGCTTGCCCGTATGTTAATCTTTCGAACCCTTTAATAGTATTACTAGTATTTCGACACTTTGGCTGAGTAGTAGATTTTCAGCTAAAAAGCCTAAAGTTTTAGTATAGATCTTAATTTATACTTTTAGCAAAGTTATACTAGTAGCTCACTACTACTAGTACTTAGTACCTCCCTATAAAGGATTGATTTCTATTCTAATAAAAGAAAAGAAACCTAACTCAGTACTCACTAAGTAGTAATGACTATACACAATCCACTTTCTCTTTAATAATTCTTGATTCTTACCCACCAGTACTGGTATTTAGTGCTTTAGTACTTACAGGGGTAGCATCAACACTCTGTTAACCATGTTCATGAGCCAGCTTCACCCAGCTTGTGAGCCAACTGAATACTAGTACTAGTACCCTTTAACAGGTACGTCAAGTCAGAGTCAACTTAGATTTAACTTTAGATTAACCCATGAAATCGAGTTGGTAAGTCACCTGTTCAGTATTAGAGTGTGTCATGCTATAATTACTGATTTAGTTCTAGCATGATTGACTTGACTAGTACTGATCGAAAAAGCAGGAAGTCTCTCCTCATATAATACATTAACTACTTCTGTAGTATTGAGAGTTCCATGTGCCCTTTTTACATTTGTGTTCAAAGCAAGATCAAAGAATGATGTGTGATGAATGGACAATGGATAGTAGACAATAGACTTATACTACAGTATACTCTATTGATACACCACAGCCCAGCTGATGGAACGTTTGAATCATGTCATTCTTCATTTATTTTCTGTAACGCTTGAATTCAGTGCGATATAGCTTCAAATGCAGTATTTACTGAAACCCCCGAACTAAAGCTTCCCTTTCATTTTTAAAATGAAGCTGTCTGCTGATGCATAAACTCCTCCATTCCCATCTTCAATAGAAGCTTGAACCCAAGCTTTCCGCCCTTGCGGCTCTTTTTCCATCCAAACCCTGCACAATACAACAGATGGTGTACGGACAGGCTGCCGAAACGTAGTATTGAGGGTGACGGTAATAGATACGTCGGGTATCTCCTGTGCTGCCAGTTCGTGGATTGCGTCGTCAAACAAAAGGGTTAACAAACCGCCGTGACACATTCCAGGATAGCCATCAAGCCCAGATCCTAAGGACAACAGCACTCGGAGCTCACCGCCAATGGTACGACCTGCAGGAGGCTTCCTGTAGTACGATTGGTGTGCTCGAATTGTTTTTTGCGTCCAGAGGGTGTCAGAAAATAGTTGATTGGAGGAGTTCTGACGGGAGGATAAGGCTTTCCATTGCGGGTCCTGGATTATCTGGGTGCACCACAGCGTGCTCAAGTCTTCTAAGGCTTCTTGTCGTGTGGATTGTGCCATGTCGTTGGAGTTTCGAATAGCACAGTAGTGGCGGGATTGAGAGCCAAGTGGTGAGCTGAAATGGTTCGAGTAAGGGATGACATTCACCATGTGTTTATGTTTATATAAGACAGATTGCCAGGATGTGCAGCGGGGAAACGCCATCTCGGATATTCCCGGCACCAGTGGAATAAGCTTATCTTTCGGAGGCTAGCGCATCACCCCCACGGCTTCAACCAGGTCCCTGCATTCCAACGTTCTCGCTTTCCATAAAAATAATTGCGCATAATTGCACCACTGAGTCCCTCCTCCCCCTCGCTCTAGTATCCTACTGGAAAATGCAGCGAGGAGAATACACACCACTCAACGCGCCCCAGGCAGATCTACGAGATGACGATTCGTCCGAGCACTGGGATGCTGAGCAGTTCAGAGATGTCTTGCGGAGAGTACCTGATTCATTACCAATCTCCGTTTGGCTTGTCACTGCCATCGAAATGTGCGACAAGTTTGCCTTCTTTGGTCTTGCTGGTCCCCTCCAGAATTATTTGCAGAATTCAAGAGATGACCCACTTCGACCTGGCGTTATAGGTAGGTCGAAATCGCGGTGCCTCGAGCAGTCAAGTTGACACCATTAGGACTGGGACAAGCCTATGCCACCGCTGTGAACCAGGCATTCAGCCTCTGGTGCTTCTTGACTCCGGTGTTTGGCGCTGTTGTAGCGGATCAGCGTCTTGGGCGACTAAAAACCATTCTATATGCCTCAACAATATATATGGCCGGCTTACTCGTTGTCCTTGTTACGTCGTTTTCCACATTTAGTCAAAGTGGTGCTTTAGTTGGCCTTATCGTGGCTATGTTCATGATTGGCATTGGTACGGGCGGGATTAGACCCAATGTGAATTCATTGGTGGCAGAGCAGTATACCGGCACAGAGGACTATACGCGCAGGCTCAACTCTGGAGAGCTTGTCATCGTTGACCCTAAGCTGACCATTCAGAGGTGATGTGACGTCTAAGCAAATAGTGCAAGCTCAGTTACTAAATTTGAGCAGAATATTTCTGTCCTTTTTGTTTTTCGTCAATATGGGATCACTTTCTGCTATAGCCACCACAAGCTTAGAGCATCGATTTGGGTTTTCGGTTGCCTTTACTATGCCCACCCTTGCATTCGCAATTGGTTCGTGTATCGTATTTCATACAAGGAAAATCTATAAAGTTACGCCGCCCAAGGGATCGGTCATCATACATGCCATTGGCGTGCTCTGGCTTGTATCCCGAAAGGGTTGGGATTTCGAATCAGCGAAGAGCTCTACCGAAGAACCAAATGTGCACGGCCGCGCATTCGAGTGGGATAATGAATTTGTTGACGAGGTCCGTCAAGCTGTTCAAGCAAGCCGTCTTTTCGTTTATTTCCCTATATTTTGGACAGCATACAGCCAGATGCTTACAAATTTTGTCTCGCAAGCTGCAACCATGGAGACCCATGGCATACCAAACGACATCTTAACGATGATCGATCCGCTTGCTATCATGCTCTTCATTCCCATTCTGGATCGCATCGTCTTTCCCTGGTTTCGTCGACTTGGAATACCCCTTTCAGTCACTACAAGGATCACCTGTGGTTTCATCCTGTGCAGTGGAGCTATGGCATATGCAGCTATGGTTCAAAAAGCGATCTATGCTTCTCCTCCATGTTTTTCATTCCCCCGTGCGTTGGAATGTATGGATGGAAAAGTGCCCAACGAAGTGCACATTTTGGTCCAAATTCCTGGCTACGTGCTCTTAGCATTGTCGGAGATTTTGATTTCTGTTACCGGCCTAGAACATGCCTATACAAACGCGCCACAATCAATGAGGTCATTGATCATGTCTCTCTTCATTTCTACATATGCCGTGGGCTCGCTGCTGGCTCTGGCAATTACGCCATTCACTTTTGATCCCAATATCGCCAACGTGTACTCTTTTCTTAGTCTCATTACCTTCGTGGTGGGTCTTTTGTTTTGGTTCAATAACAGACATTTCGAGGATGCGATGCGCCGGCATGCGCCTATCTAATGTACTTAATCATTGACTCTTCTTATCCACCTGAAGGCTAAATGTTATTATCAATGCAAATTGACCCATACATAACGAATTTGTAGAGCACACATAAAAATAACAAAAGTAGCAGAACCTAGACCACGGTTATTGAAGGCACACTGGCAGGTGAGACGCCCACGGGGGTTCTAGAAAATCTACTGCCCTCAGTGCTGTGCACTTCTATTGCATCCTTCAATAGACTGCTCTTCGAACTTAGCTCGTCATACCAGTAGGTGTAAAAAGCCGATTGGCATTAGGAGATCCGCATTAAGGTTGTATTTCATCAAGACAGCGCGTAAGAGTGTTCGTGAAGAATCCATATTTATTGCACCAACTTCTAAAGATCATGACCCCTGGAGGCTTGGGCGCCTAAAGAAAGTGTGCCCTTGATGCAAGAGCCTGCTGCTCTTGTGTTGTTGGCATATAAAGTTCAAGATCATAAATGCGTGTAGAGTTAGTTGTAGGAGGCCGGAAGGCAGCAGCGAGTTTGGGAGCGTATATAACATCCACATTTGGTCCCACCATATCACTACCCTTTTCTAGCGTTGAATTTGTGATCTATCCACTAGCCCGTGTATTACATTAGACTAGTGGTTCACGGTATTGGTGGTGGCTCGCTTAAGATGGGTGGGGCTGAGGCGGTAAGGCGATAAGTCGCGAGCCTACAGCCTTCGTCACCTCAGTAACTCAACTCCACAAACAATACATAAATACTCGCCCGCGCGCACCTTTGACGCAGCTGGAGAAGACTACTAGCTACAATGACAACCCCTAAAGCTCCCAAAAAAATGCCAATCAGTGGCGCATCGAACGGGCCCAGTCCCGCGACGGTCGATGCTTCCAATAGCGCCGCTGGACTAGAAGTTGCAGACAAAAACCCAGCAGAACAGGTCAAGTCAGAGAAAGAGCTAGCAAAAGAGAAACTCAAAGCAGAGAAGCTGCGCAAATTTCAAGAGAAGCAACACAAACTCCACCCTGCTCCTTCTGCTAAAGCAAAGGGGAAGAATTCCACAGCCGAAGCCGAGCCGGTCCCCGAATATGTGGAGCTTACACCCAAAGGCGCTAAGAAGATCCTGCGGCCCCTAGATGACCCATTGTGCAAAGCTTATAACCCCAAGGTCGTTGAGTCGGCATGGAATGCCTGGTGGGAGAAGGAAGGCTTCTTCCGGCCCGAATTTGACAGAGATGGCAAAGCCAAGTCGGCCGGCTATTTTGTCATTCCGATCCCTCCCCCCAACGTTACCGGTGCTCTCCACATTGGCCATGCCCTCGCAAACTCCCTACAAGATGCTCTCATCAGGTGGCATCGAATGAGGGGATACACCACTCTTTTTTTGCCCGGCTGCGATCATGCCGGCATCTCCACTCAGGTTGTGGTTGAAAACATACTCTGGAGGAAGATGGGCAAGACCCGGCATGACCTTGGGCGGCCTGCACTCGTCAAGACTATATGGGAGTGGAAAGGAGATTATCACAACCGAATAAATAATGTGCTCCGCCGGCTAGGGGGCTCGTATGATTGGACACGTGAGGCTTTTACCATGGACGAAAATCTATCTCGTGCCGTTGTAGAGACATTTGTTCGTCTGCATGAGGAGGGCCTCATATACCGATCCAACCGTCTGGTCAATTGGTGTACCCAGTTACAAACTGCTCTTTCTAACCTCGAAGTCGACAATAAGGAGTTGAAAGGAAGGGCTCTACTTGAAATTCCAGGCTATGACAAGAAAGTTGAATTTGGCGTGCTCACCTTTTTCCGATATCCAATAGAGGGCTCAGATGAGAAGATAACCATTGCTACTACTCGCCCAGAAACCTTGGTAATTTGATTTTATCCCGGAAAAGAACAGCTTTAACGTGTATTCTAGCTTGGTGACACGGGCATCGCCGTTCACCCAGCACACCCACGCTACAAGCATCTCATCGGCAAAATGGCAAAGCATCCTTTCGTTAATAGATTATTGCCCATATTTGCGGATACCTACGTTGACCTCGAATTTGGTACGGGAGCTGTGAGTAAGTAATGATCCCGAGCTTTCGAGAACTCTTTTGCCGGGTTAAAGCATCTAACTCCGAGTTTAGAAATCACACCCGGTCATGACAGTAATGATTTTGTCCGTAAGTCGCCCCTCCTGTTTCCTTTTCCATCGCTCTGAGATTTACTTACGTTGGCGCGTCTAGTCGCCCAAAAGCACAACTTAGAATTCATCAACATCTTCACCGACGATGGGAAAATGAACTCGAAGACGGGCCAATTCGAAGGCCTGAAGCGATTCGATGCTCGGCGCAGAGTGGTTGAAGGTAAGAATTCCTTGTACTGCAGTTTATCGACTCGAATCTAAGTCCGTTCAGAACTCAAAAAGCTCGGTCTCTACGACAGAGAGGAAGAGCATGCCATGAAGGTGCCGCTCTGTAGCAAGACCAAAGATGTCATTGAGCCAATTTTGAAGCCACAGTGGTGGATGAGGATGCGGGATATGGCTGATGAAGCCCTGAAAGCTGTAGATGACGGAAGGATAAAGATACGACCAGAGACCGCGGACAGATCATACCACCGTCGGTTTTCGTCCTGTTCTTCTTTGCTAACCAAACACTGACCAATCCGTAGGCTGGCTGAACGGTATTCAGGACTGGTGTTTGTCCCGTCAGCTATGGTGGGGTCACCAAATTCCTGCCTACCTCATCAATATAGAAGGCGAAGATGTCGATCAGGACAATGGCGATTTCTGGGTCTGCGCTCACTCTGAGGAAGAGGCACGCTCAAAGGCAGAAGCCAAATTCCCAGGCAAAAATATCAGCCTTCAGCGAGATCCTGATGTTCTTGACACCTGGTTCTCTGCCGGACTCTGGCCCTTTTCTACGCTGGGATGGCCGAATAAGACTTCGGATCTTGAAAACCTGTTCCCAACATCCCTTCTAGAAACTGGATGGGATATTTTGTTCTTCTGGGTCGCCCGAATGATCATGTTCTCTTTGAAGCTGACAGGCAAAGTTCCCTTCAAAGAAGTATACTGCCACTCTCTTGTTCGTGACTCAGAAGGTCGTAAAATGTCTAAGTCTCTAGGAAATGTTATCGACCCAATTGATGTCATGGAAGGAATCACCCTAGAACAACTGAATCGCAAGCTATTAGCAGGAAACCTTGACCCAAGAGAAGTGGCAACAGCAACAAAGTATCAAAATAAATCCTTCCCTCAAGGGATTCCCGAATGCGGATCGGATGCTTTGCGTTTCTCGCTAATGTAAGTCCAATTCCTGATTTCTGGCTCTGTGGAAGCTAATTGGACGATGTCTATAGCCAGTACACCACCGGTGGCGGAGACATTGCGTTCGATACTAAAGTCATGCACGGGTATAGGAGGTTCTGCAACAAAATTTACCAAGCGACAAAGTACTTCATTGGTACTTTAGAGAAGTTTGACAAAGGCTTTTTACCCCAGGCTACAGCTGGCAGGACGGGCAAAGAAGCTTTGGCCGAGCGGTGGATTCTTTCGAGATTCAACACTGCCGCCAAAGAAATCCACCATGCACTCTCTACTCGCGAGTTTTCAAGGTCAACACATGTCGTTTATACGTACTTTTACGACGAATTGTGTGACGTTTATATTGAAAACTCCAAGGCTATGGTTCAAAATGGGACAGTAGTGGAGCGCACTTCGGCCCTAAATACCTTGTACACAGCTCTTGAAGGGGCTTTAAGAATGATTCATCCTTTCATGCCCTTTTTGTCGGAGGAACTTTGGCAACGACTACCCAGGCGTCGTAATGATACAACGCCATCAATCACCATAGCATCGTACCCTTCCTACGAGGAATCTCTCTATGACCCCGAGTCTGAAGCTACATACGAACTGATCCTCGGCTGCTCCAAAGGCGTGCGCTCTCTCTTATCCGAGTACAACATTGAGCGAGCAAATGTATTTGTCCAAACCACGGATGCCAAGACTTACGAAATCGCTAAATCCCAAGTCCAAGCCATTAAATCCCTTGCTGGCAAATCGTGGTCCGAAATTGCTGTTCTTCCACCCACTGAGGCAACACCAACTGGTTGTGCCGTTTTCGCAGTATCTACCTCTGCGGCCATCTTTTTAGAGGTTGTGGGTCACGTCAACATCGACAAGGAAATTACCAAGTCACAGGTGAAAATAAAGAAGGCAGCTGATTCTATAAATAATCAACTGCAGCGGATTGAGGGCGAGGATTTTAAGAATAAGGTCAGCGACGCTGTGCAGGCCGAGGAGAGGAAGAGACTGGAGGAGATGATGAGTATGCAAGCGAACTACGAGAAGACGCTTAAGCAATTTCAATCGCTGAAGTTGGAGACTCACTAGTAGAATCACTTGGTGGTGCTGGTAATCTTTCATTTATCACAGGGTTAGGAGAATTGAGCACGCGTTGAACGAATTTACTACCAAAAGTAGCTAGCATTACAGTACATCAAAACCTTGATGCTCTAGCTTGAAATTATTTATGACTTTCTTATGATCAAATATTAGTGTTTGTTATTGTGACAGAAGTAGCTGTCAAGGTCATCTGATATTTCACCTACGTAGGCATCCGCGCATGAGGTATTTACGTAGAGATACGCAAAAAGTCAAAGGTGGGGACATTTAGTCAGAGCCGTATTATCAGGAACCTCGGGACGGTGACTTTAATTTGCATAGTGAACACGCTAGCTAGTAAACAAAATCAAATGACCTGGCATGCATCACTTCTGGATTAAGTAATCTTTAGCTCGATGCCCAATTTCTCAAACTTTTACTATTAAGGCTTTGATATGCGCAAGAATTACCTAGTCATTCATCACGTCTCTCGCCACTTAAATTCGAGCATAGGTCCATTCAATATGCTTGAGAATGTCCCTTTGGCTTGGAATTCTGTTGCCAAATTCCTTGGAAATCTTTCTCCCTCGACACCCTGACCGACCTTGATGAGGTCTGGGTCAGCCGGAGCTCGCATGTCCAGTTCAAAAACTACCCTGGCCAAACTGATTGTAAGTTGCAAGATTGCAGCGGGCTTTCCAACGCAACCTCTTGGACCGATTGAATATGGAGCCCATGCTGAATGTGCAATCTCCACGGCGTCTTTAGAGTTGTCCTCACTCACAATCCACCGCTCTGGGCGATATATGTAAGGATCGGGGTAGTAGTCTTTTTGGTGATGGATGCTGTATATGCCAACTCCGACATCAATCCCGGCAGGCACAGAATTGCCATCAATGATCGCTCCTCCGGGCAGCACTTCACGCCACAATGCACCGCCATTCACAGGGTTCATGCGCATTGCTTCATCTAGACAAGCACGCAGATAGACGCACATGCTCAATTTTGGCCCAGGAAGAATGTCTTCAGAGGATTGGAAAGCGTTACGAACCTCGTTGCAGACCCGCTCGTAGGCACTGGAATTTCGCGCCAAATAGAAAAATGCTGAAGCCAGAGAGGTAGATGTCGCATCAGGACCTAGAAGCCGGTTAACATACCCGCTTATCGGAATCAAAGCGGTAGTCGATAGTTGCAACTTACCAGCACCAAAGAGAAGAAGAGCCTCGGCTCCTAGCTCACTTTCAGCAAAGTGCTCACCATTGTCCGGATCCACATAATCACTGTACACAGATAGTATATCTGGGTAGGAGGCTCCTCTGGAAATTCTACTGCGCAGGAGGTTGCCGAAAATACTTCGAAGTTGCTGACGGTCTTGAGATAGTCCTCGAATCATATAATTATCTAGACCAAATTTTGCAATTTTTGGTGCTTGAAATATAATACCGATCCATTCGTATGTCCTGTGGACGAGATGCAGTATATATCTATTCTCAGTGGTTGTGAGTGTTTGAAACGGCTGGGCGAAAACTGCATCGCTAACAATGTCAGACATTAAGTAGAGACCTAGAATAGGTCAATGTATCTCTCTCATTCCAATATGCTGTATATATGCTTACAGTAGTCTGACAAGTTCTTTGGAGAGCTCCATTTTGACTCCTTATTTGTAGATTTTGGATCTGGCCCGAGTGTGCTGCACAGGATGGCTACCTGTCGAAGTAATGCATTAAGCCAAATCTCCATGGCATTTGACGCGAAAGCTTGCTTGACTAGTTTTCTTTTGCGAGCATGCATAGATTTATCCACAGAATTGTGCGTGCTGTAAGAGAATTTGGTCGGGAATTGGTGATAGGCTGCGGCCTTTTGGACATTCTTACCGTACCCGTATACATCTAAGATAAAAAGGGTTTCAGAAACTGTGGAGCACTATTCTATACTAGATTCTCTCATACCTTTTAGGGCGGTGTTCGTTCTGAACAAAAGGCGGTTGGGTGAATATCGAACGACGTCGCCTATAATGGTCAGCCGAGAATTTCTTAGTCGCGAACAGGCAGTTCATCTACCATATTCCTCATGACACCTCCACATATCAATATGGATGTCACCGCAGTAGGAATGGTACGCCCCATATAGGGAAGTTGCCTTTGCCAAATTTGGGCCTGGATACTTTGCTAGTGGATGGAAAAGTACTCGATAAATGATGAGTCCAACTCGCTGTTTTTCGAAGATAAGCGTATGCAGGGCATTTCATTAAAAATCATTACATACATGAAAAACAATCGCTACTGCGCAAATAAAAGCAACTCCGGCCACAGAGAAGGACATTTTGCTTCGGTTGTAGATCTGAAAGGTGAATAAGTTAAGGTGAGAAACAACTGCTGATGCATTCCAAGAAAGGGGAGGAAATACTCCAGATACTCTTGCTCTCCGGAGCGGTATTTCTGAATGGGAGGCATTTTCCACCGAGAGATGGTCCCCCACGTTCATCGGCATAACACGATATCTACTATTGGCTATCCTCAAATGCAAGACATTAATGTATAGCAGGCGGACGGGACGAGACGATCCGAATTTTGACCAGCTATTTGGCGTCATTTGGATATCCCTGAACAGAAATAAGCATGATCTACCTTGCTTGCAGCGATACCTGAATGCTACCATATCTTGAACAAGCCGTGACGAATTTGACAGGCTGCAAGGAATGCGACCTCAGATATGCATGGCCAGAGAGGAAGGTACACGCGGAAAATGCCAGCACACTGCGTCTTTTCTCGTTCAAGGCCGGATTTGGTCAGCTATACATACACTTCCAGGTTTACGGGCACTCGGTAATGCAGTTGAAGATTTGCCATGCATGCCAGCTGAAACCGCCCACTCCAACCAATTATGAGATAGCCGCTAGATAACTAATGAGAATATGCACGACAATCCGATCATAGCCGAAATGGAACTGCAGTGGTCGTATGGTATTTAGGCTGCGAAATTGGGGACCCTCTGCAGCCTATCCTCATCGTGGGTAAGGACCCTGTGGGGGTGCGTTTTCTTTTCTTTTAAAGACCCAGCTACTAAATATATACTATTTTTTTGGAAAAAGTTAATAGGCTTTCTTTGCCCTCTAAGTGACTAGTAAAGTATAAGTAAGCATTTAAAGATTTAATAAAAGGATTTATTTAAGTAAGATTTATGAAAGCTAATGTTATTTCGCAGATTTAATATAAATTTAATATAAAACATATTATTGAATAAAAATACCTTATTTGGTTAAGTTATTTGTTCATTTCTTTGAAAACCAGAAAACTTAGCTCAATGATTCTAAATAAATATAAAATAATATTTAAAAGTAACTTAATAGTAAAAATATTATATCAGTCTCTATAATATGTATCTTAACATATAATGTAACCTGTATGTGATATAATATATATAAAAGCATGTTAAAATCTTTTTAATATTAAACTTAGTTACAACTAAATATAGCCTTAGTAAATATTAAATATTCATTGGGTTTTTACCACAATAGGTTACAATATTTATAGAACCACCCACTAGGGTCCCTATCTAGAGAGTTTCGGTCCTACCCATTGGGTAGGACCGCAATCTAATGATGCTATGGAGCAGTGGGATATACATTGGAAGTTTATAGAGCTATGTGGTCATCTCTGGGGAGGTCTCTTTCACTCTTCAATTTGAGTTTTCAAGCTTCATCTTCAAAAGCTAGTCCTCAATGGCCACTATCAGCCTACGTCTGGCTGAGACTTTCGATATCCCAGCTATTGCTCAGATCGGCTCTCAAGCTTTCCTCGAAGAGCCTATCTATGATCATTTTTTCCCTCTGCGCTCCGTCTATCCGCAGGATTATTACCAATATTTTGTTGATGACGCAAGAAAGGTGCTCTGTTCCCCTGGTCAGATCATCGTGGTTGCGGAGCTTGACGAAAACACATGCACTGTACAAAGCGATGTCTCCTTGGGAGCAAAGCAAAAGATTGTTGGATATGCTACATTTATTCGTACCGGAACCAAGGCAGAATTGGCATCATGGAACCCCGATTCAACATTGAAAAGTATGAGATATCAAATATCCAAGGAAAAAGCCAGAGTACTTCGTGGAAGATCATTCATCTAACAAAAGATAATAGAAGTTCTTCGCTCTCTATTGTGGCTAAAAAGCTTATATAAGGGCATTTTTGCGCAAAACAGAGCCATCTCACCTTCAACAATTCGAAACTACTACGGCCAAGCAGAATTAGTTCATGCCGAATACTTGAAGGAGTCAAAAAGTAAGATCGACTTCAAAACACTTGCGGTTGATGTATCACATCAGCGACAAGGCGTGGGAGAAAAATTGGTAGAATGGTGTGGTCTTCGAGCCTGGGAAGATGATGTTCCTGTTTTTGGAGATGCATCTACAAAAGGATTGCCGCTCTATCTCCGTAATGGGTGTGAAGAAATTGGGCGTATCAGGCTTCCAACTCAAGTTGTGCCACAGAAAGATGGCTTCGAGTCAAACGAGATAGCACCTCTCGAGGTAGTAGTGTTGAGGTGGAAAGCATAAGCAGAACAATTTCATGGGTTGGAAGAACTCATTAACTCCAATTGCAAAAGTACTTAGTCGATTGATTTGCTTTCACTCACGACACAATTCCATACCCGGTAACAACAGCTTGGATTTTATAGTTTATCATTTAAATCGTTAATACCATGAATTGAAATATAACTGAACCCCGATTTTACCTTGTTTGGAGCCAAATGACTGTAATAGAGTTACTTTCAAATGTCATTACCAAAAATAGCATCATAATCTTGCACACCCGCAATAATTGAATCAGCTAACAGCTTCATGTTCTCGATGTCCATGCCCACTGAGAATCGAAGGAATGGATCCATATCTTTTGCCATAGAAGAAGCAGATGAAAGTCTAGTTGTAGAAAATCCGAAGCTAACGCCCTTAGTCATCGGAACCTCAAGAGCCTCGGCTGCCCTCAAAATAAGTTCAGTGCAGGCTTCAAGACCTTCTTTGTTATTCATTCCATCACGAAGAAATCGAACGGTGACAACTGCACCACCATGTCTCCAACCGAAATCGCGCCATTCGTGTGGAAAGCGGACTTCTGCTATTGAGCTAACCCGCGGTATTAGCGACAGACAGAGCTGCTCTGCATTCAGGGTGAGCTGCAACATCCGTGTCTGATGTATCGAGCGGTCAATAGGTGGCAGTGTGGCGGCGTTCCTGCTGTACATAATCGCACCTGTGTTCCGTCGAATCGTTCGCATAATGTTGTCCAGTCGGGACGGATATACCAAGAGACCACCCATTTGTAAATCCAGCCCCAACTGCAGATACTTACTAGCACTTTCGTAGTACAGGACTGTAGGCGAATGAGGCCCTTCAAACCAATCAAACACATTCATTCCTCCTGACTCCATGGTTCCATCCAGGATGACAACTCGATCGCTCCAGCCTGGCCGAGTCGACACAGTGCGTGCAAAGTAGCGAATGTCCGTAACAGACAACTCGACAGTGTTTGCAATAGGGTCTAGAAATACCACATCTGCACTATTCCTTTCAGCAGTTTTGATAATGTCATCGGCATGGAAGGACGATGCATGAATGAGGCTGATATGCTTCAATGCCTCGAGCTGCTCCAGGGCTTCAAAGTAAATATATGGAGACAGAACGATGACACCGTGCGCCCCTAGCTGCTGTAGCAGGTAATGCTGGATTACCTGATAGGCTGCCATTCCACTGGAAGTAAGCAAAAGCTCAACGGGCTTCTGATCACACAATTCGAGCGTCATTATGAATCTTTGCTCGATTTTCCGTAGCTCAGGAGAACCGTACCTGTCGTAGTTGCAGTTACTTGCATGTTGTGCTTCTGGATCAAAAAACCAGTCTCTGTTCGACTGGTCCGTGGAGGAACTGGCCCGGTCAAATAGAACACTCAAGGTTGCATAAAGCTGAAGTAGGACTCGAAATCGTTCTTCTAACACCCAATTCTTAGTCACTGTCTTGTTTTGGGTCTGAAGTTCTTCGAAAAACTCGTGGCAAAGTCCTCTTAATTTCTGGTGGAAGCTACAAAAGAAAGAAACTGTCCAGTCATCAGTTTGTAGTTTGAGCTGATGGCCTAGAATTTGCTTTCTATCAAACTTCTCTTTTAGTGAGTTGACGGAATCTTCGAGACGTGAACACATTGTCATCCACATTTCCTGAACCAGAATTTGGTTATTTAGAACTCTGCTCTGTTCATTGAGTTTGAAATAGACAGATCCGTGGCGTTCGACTGAGCTGATGATATGACGCAAGCCTAAGTCTTGCCTCAATTTCGGATTTGCAACAGATGTTACAAGGGATTTGGCAACTGCAGAAGAGGATATGTTGCCCCCTGTAAGGAGTAGCAAAATTCGACCTTGAAGAGGTGTAGTCAATGATTTGCTGATAAGAGCAGCAATTGTTGTCGCCGCAGATCCTTCAATGAGAAGGGATTGTAGCCGCAACGCATGCGAAATGGCCGCTGCAGTGTCCGACTCTGAGACTTGTACCACTGAATGTATGGTACTGTCAAGAACGTCTGCAAATAGTGTTTTCTCGATTATCTGAACAGCCAAGCCATCAGAGTAAGTTGGTGAGGTAGCTTCATTGAGTTGCTGCGAGATTGGATGTTCTAAATCAAATGTTCGACCGAATACCTCTGGGTGTGTACAGGTGACCTTGGTTGATGGTGCCTTTAAAGAACACCATGAGCCAACCGCAGCTGCCAGACCTCCTCCTCCTAGTGGTAGTACCACATGATCAAAGTTCCCGATATCTTCAAATGCCTCGATGGCTAATGTGCCAGCTCCAGCCGCCACGTCCAAATCTGCATACGGCGATAAATAGTGGATTCCACCGTCGCTATCGTTGGCAGATGCATGAGATATTGCCATGGCTTCTTTCGTTGCTTCGAAGAGATCTTGTCCAAGAAGAGTGACGTTGGCATCGCCAATAAGGCGACGTAATTTGATCTCAGAAGCGGTAGTGGGAGCAATGATATGGACGGATTTCCCAAGTCGACTCCCAGCAGCAGCAGTAGCTAGAGCATGATTCCCTGCTGAAGCAGTTATAATTCTTTTGAAGCTAGTCTTGGTTAACGCATTGATAGCTCCACGGTATTTGAAGGAACCAGAGTGCTGGTGACACTCGAGCTTGGCCCATACCTGGCGATGAGGTGTATCTAGCCATGGTAGGCGGATCGTCGGCGTTCGGACAATTTTTTCAGCAATTCGAATCTTTGCATCTTCGATGGAATCCACAAGGAGGGACACGGAAACCTGTTGGCTAATATCTGGATTCTTTCCTTCAATCCATTCCTCTTGGACGTTCGAAAAGCCTGTCTGGGAATAGGAAAACCCGTCTTTGGCAGCGGTGATACCATTTTTGGCTAGAGGAATTCCATTTTCGGCAAGATTGATTTGATTCAAGGCAAATGAAAACCCATCTGGAGTAGAGGGGGATGCATTCTGGGCATTTGAATACCCGTCTGGGGACATCATGTGATAGAATGATCAAGTATGGGACAAAACTTAAGTCCTGTCGGTTCAGGCCCAAGCTGATTGGAATAGCCATCTGAAGAGATCAAGGCTACTTAATATATCAAATCTAAGCCTGGAGACTTGACAATGAATTTTTCTTGTGTATCGGCAAAAGATTAACTCCACAGAAACACAGATTGAGATTATGGTACTCGCAAGGCTCAGCGATATGTGCTTTCTCTAGCTGTGTCATCCCAAACCATGACCCGGGCTGAAGCCAGCGATCAAGGATATTCTCGGGTTTCATTCTGACATCTGCATGCATCCATTTAGCCATGAACTAGCATATCTGCAAGGCAAGGACTTGAATCCTTGAATATTAAACCTGAATCCTAGGTGCTTCGCAGGTGCAGTGGGGGTTTGTAAATATATACATAACTAGTTAGCGAGCATCCAATTCTGCATTACCCCCGCTGCCATTAGGAAAGCACATGGTCGCTTAGTAAGGGCTTGGCTGATCATATCATAATTTTTTTTAGGAATGGCTATAGTAAATAGTAACTTGAGTCAATTTTCATGCTATGTATCTCAACAGCAACAATTTGTAGTTTTAGTATTATAGATATTATAGATATCATGAAAATTAAAGACCGATTTTTACTACTACTAGCTGCAAGTTTAGCTATAGATATACCGTTTTAGCCGCCAATTTAACTAATATAAGATTTTATAAGTTATATAAGCTTTTTAACTTAGTATTTAAATTAGCTTATAAATAGACTTTAAAGCCGACGGCTTAAAACTTATATGATATAATTTAATTTTTCTAGTCGAAATTAGCTTGCTATAGGAGTACAAAGAAAAACCTTTAGTATATATCTAAATAAAATTGGTATTTAAATTAATATATAAAAGCCTTAAAAGCTACAGGTGGTTTTTTTTATATATACATACAGCTATAATATATAATGATTAAGTTTTAGTATGAGATTTTTTATACTATAGCACTTTACCATCATATAAGAAATAGCATTTCTAATTGTTTTAAAGTGTATAAAATAAATACTAAATTTTTTAATGATATTAGATATATTTAGAAATGAAATTTAGAAGCTATATAATCGGACTTATTTAGCTACTGCCAATATAGTTAAGCTGTTGTGACGAGCGGCCCCTGCCACCATGCAACGGAGGAAAATTGGCATTCGCCGCTCGTGGCGTGCCCACCACTTTTGAGAGAGCGTATACGATAGCTAGTATAAGATCATCTATTACTTCTAATACTATGTGACTGATTGCCTGATCTTCCATTATTTCCTACAAAGTTGACTAGTTATATATCCTTTTTTTTTCTTTCACAATATACGATTAAGTATTGGCTAACTATTAAGCTTCGCGTTCAAGTTAGTAATATAATTAATACAAGCAGTAATTAAATTATATTTACCCAAATGAGAAATTAATGATTATGTATTCTATTTCCTCTTATATTCATAATTATTTAAAGATAGCAAAAAATATAGATAATCAATATAACAAATAATTGTTATAATACATAGATTTTGATTGACCTGCTTACTAAGCTAGTTTTGGATGTACAGACCAGCACAACCCTAATAGCAGCTAATGGGATAAATGACAATAACACGGGGCTTTGAACCTACAGCTAGTATCTCCATCTCACTATACCTTATTCGAAAATATACCGCAGAGTGAGTGAAGTCTGGCTTTAAAGAGTAACGTGCGAAAGGTAACGAAGCGAGGGTTGTCAGGAATCTCGAGTCATTGCGAAGTTGCCTTCGCTGCTAGCTACAGTATATAGTGCTCAAGCATCTCAACAAACGAGAAAAACCACTCGGTGTTAATTAGAACAAACCTACGCCACTATTCTCTACATCTTTACTTCCCTACACTATCATGTTTCAAAAGCTCGCTCCACGACAAATTCTTCATTTTATATTCACGTGCTGCGTTGTATTGCATTTAACTTCTACAAATGCTTCTATCACGTACAAATTTATTTCAGCTTCCGCAATTTATATCTTGGTGATTGCAATATGGAAGATCGTGGTGTATCCCAAGGCGCTTAGTCCCCTTAGACATTTTCCAGAACCGCCAGTACACGACCACATGTAATTTGATTTCATCAAACTAGTTTAGCTAATCGTGGTCTCTACTTAGGGCGGATCATTTTTCAACGGGCAGTTACGCCGAATTCTCCACGAGCCAGCGGGTGCACCGATGCAAGACTGGATCAACAGTGTACCAAATAACGGTATCATTCGATTCACAACAATATGTAATCAAGAGCGCCTAATCTTGACAAGTTCAGAAGCTTTGAAAGAGGTTCTCGTAACCAAAAACTATGATTGGGATAAACCGAAACAACTGCGCTTGAGTCTTGGAAGGCTTGTAGGCCAAGGGATTCTAGTAGCTTCAGGAGAGGATCATAAGGCAATTCAACCCAGCTCTAACTTACCAGTAAGATGTACTGATAGTTCTTAGTCACAAAGAAAACACCTACTACCAGCATTTTCGCTTCGACTTATCAATGACCTCTATCCTGTATTTTGGTCCAAGTCTTGCGAAATGCTAGATGCGGTGACCAAAGTTATCGTCTCAAGAACTATTGAAAATAATGTCAGCCCGTCTGAGGGTGCAGCTGTGAACATGACAGACTGGCTACGTCGCGTTACGCTTGATATAATCGGCGTGGCTGGCATGGGTTACAACTTCAATGCTCTCAGTGATCCCGAAAATGAATTGAACAATGCCTATGACCGAGTGTTCAACAAACCCCACAACGAGCAGCTGATGAATATTATCGAAACCATGGAGAATCTCGTCCCGGTTGCTTGGCTTAGCAGTGTTCCATTGAAACACAACCATGAAACCGACGAAGGTGCAGCATCCATTCGACGGATGGCTACTGTTTTAATTGACCAAAAACGACTTCAAGTCAAGGAGAACAGTGAGGTTATGCAAAAAGATGTACTATCTGTGGCTATTGACTCAGACCAAATTACCGACAGGGCTTTAGTTGATCAAGTCATGACCTTTCTTGCTGCCGGACATGAAACTGTATCTACTGCGATGACATGGGCCATTGTCTCACTTTGCCGACACCCTGAAATTCAAAATCAATTGAGAGAAGAAATACGATCAGAATTGCTTTCCCCGATTAAAAATTCACGTAGCATCACCCCACAAGATATAAATAGACTCCCTTATCTGCAAGCAGTATGTAACGAAGTCCTCCGCTATCATGCGCCGGTACCGCTTTCACGAAGAGAATGCATCAAAGACACGACGATATTGGGCCATCCAATTCCTAAGGGTACTAACATCCTTCTAGTCCCTGCTGCAGTCAACTGTTCCAAAACTCTCTGGGGTAAAGATGCAGCACAATTCCGACCTGAGCGCTGGATCCGATCGAATGGTTCAAATATTGGTGGATCTACCAGTACTTACGCAAATTTGACATTTATGCATGGTAAAGACCAAGAAGAGCTAAACTATGTGAACAATTTACTGACAGAAGTGTTTTTTAAGGACCGCGATCATGCATTGGTATGTCATTTGCAAAAGCAGAGTTTGCGTGCCTTTTGGCAGCTGTAGCGGGACGTTTTGAGATTGAATTTCTGGAACCTGATCAAAATATTGATATTTTGCGTGGTGGAGTTACTTTGAGGTTGAAACACGATCTTAGCGTTAGAATGAAGGTAATCAAAGGCTGGTAGTGGTGGAAACGATCTACCATGACTTGGATAACTGAGGGAGGTTCATATCAACGTTATATTTTTGATCGTTACTCAGCTATGACGAAGCCAGCTTTTATACGATGACCTGATGTCAGACATCTGGGGCATGCCAGTGACCGTGAAGGAATGATGAGTTCGAGTCACTGAGTTAGTGCCTAGAAAATGATCATCTACCAAAATAAAAATCTCAATCTCTCTCTGGTCTATTGTTTAACTAAGTAATACGTCTCTATTAAAATTTGATATACCTATATATAGTTATAAGTCATACCTAAGTTTTTTTCATACCGCGAGGTTTTAGATCTCTCATTACAGCTCTACATTTATGCCCCATTTGGCCTTTAGTTTCTCGGCCAAAACGTATACGCATGTTAGAGTCAGGCACAGCACACGGGGTGAGCATCATGGAAGTAAATGGTTTAGTCGTGTTAGGTGCATACTAGGTCTTTTTGAGGGGAAATATGAACGAAAAGTACAAATTCGCCAAATCTAGTTGTTCATTTGCATAGCCATTTATTCCAGGCTGGTCAACTGTTTGAAATATGTTTATGATAGGCCCATGGCTGCTGGGTCTGAGGAACAATTTCGGCTACTTTACAAGATAATGTAGATGATCTGCAACTTATACAGTTTGGATTCGCTCTAATTGACACTGTTGATTATTGTTCAAGAGATCAAGTGGTAGGAAGAATTATATTCTAGAACTGCTCCTATTTTCTTCTTTATGACGTGGTCGGTACATATGTATAGTTTCAAGGTTGGAACAGAACTTGGATCTAATTCTGAGAGAGGCTTTTTGCTAAAAGACAACTTATTTAGAGTGAGTAGAAATCGAGATGAAGGCATAGCTTGCGCTCCCCTACAACCTCGAAAGATCAAGAAAACAGAGACATTAATTTAGGCGCCTGAAAAAGATTGGCTCTTCAAGACTTAGTTCATGTCCTACTTAGTTTGGCTGATCAGTTCTAGATAGCATAGCAGTTCAACAAAGATGTGGAGTGTGTGAATGTGAGAATACATGTAACCCCAAAGCGACATATTTTCCTATGGTACAAACCTCATACTTGGAACTCTGATTTTGATGATCATGATAACAGATGGTTGAGCAAATGGTTTTGGAGAACTGAATGTCATTCTACTAACTATGCGGCTGAACACAGCTGGCTTTAACACGCATGGGGTCTGTGAAAGCTTGGATGCATTTTTATCATAAGAGAAGAACCTCAAACCAGTTAAATTTTTAGCGTTTTCTGTTAGAATTATATCTCCTGGATCTAGTTTTGTAAACCAAGAAGAAAATGGACCCTTAAAATAGACATACGCAATCGTTTTTACAACGCAGCTTTTCTGATCTACGTGTGCTGATAGTGGCCGAATTGACTCTCCTGGCCTAGCTTTACACCAATCTCAAACATCCTTGTCGCATACTTCATAGTTTCTTTCTGCCACTGCTCTAGATCTATAAACCCTTGCAGGTATTCTTCAAGCTTTAAAACATGGAATGCTGCCTGGTTTGTACTTGCACCTGTATGAGGGCGGAATGTTGCCACAGAATCACCAATTAAAAGAACTTTTCCATCAAGGAATGCATTTCTCGGAGAAATGAGATCCGTGATGCATTGGACAAACGGTCGCTCGGTGGACTCAACGATTTCTGTAAATTGTGGGGGAAGCCTCTTTCTTGCCGTAACTCTTTGTTGTTTCCAAACGATCTCACTCACTTTACCCGCAGGTATGGTGCTATGATGCTGACATCCATCACAGTCCGTCATCAGTTCGTTGTAGGCAATCGAGTCATGTGTATAATTCATGTACCAAACCCAGTTGATGAGTCTTTTCCCAGCTTCGATTGATCCATTTTCGCCAGGAATCGTGTAAACAATCATTTGCAGGTGCTCGGAAAAGAAGAAACAGACTTTCTCCACGCATATTTCAATCACTGCTTGAGATACCTCAGACTCTAAGACAGTTCCGCGCCATGCCACATATCCAACATATTGCGTCTTGACTGACGGAAGAATAATACTACGCACGGTAGAATTAGCCCCATCTGCTCCTATCAAAAGATCTACTAGGCTTGTATTTGCTTGTCCATTCTCATCCTGAAAGTGTACTTTGATCTTGTTGGATATCTCTTCAAATGCGAAAACCTTGCATCCATATCGATAGCTTGCGCCTGACGTGCCTATTCTAGCTTGCACATGTTTCTTATATATACCGTCTTGACCACCATAGGTGGAGCGTAGCAAAGAATATAGGATATCCCAGCTTGACGTCTCTTGCAAGACATGCTTTTGTAGTGTGACTTGTCCAGATTCATCAAGGTGATTGCGGATTCTGTTGACTATGGCTATCGGGTGATTGCATATACCATGCTTGTTGAGAAAAGCCTCGATATCCAGACCAGACACTATTCCGGCCCCTCGTGAGGGTAGCGTTGATGTTGGGTTACGTTCAAGTATTTGGACTCTGTGTCCTAGCTTTTGAAGTGCAATGCCCGCAAATAGACCACAAAGCGAACCGCCAACCTGAAAGGATAACAATTAACAAAACTCTTAAGTTCATATTGATACGGGCAGAGTATTTACTATCATCACATTCAATGAGTTATCAGGCATTTTCAAATCTACGAAATTTCTTGATGCTGCTTTCCACGACTTCTGTAGGACGCTTAAACGATGATTACAGAGAGTTATATAGATTGACACTCCTTAGCGGTTTGACAGAGTCGAGGTTTATATACGAGTAAGTATTGTAAATATATTCAGCACAATGAGCAGAACAAACTTTCTGTTGAAGCTTTGCAGATTGTAGCTGATCAGAGAGTTAGGATGGCCAAGTAGTCGCACAACCTCGTTTATAGCAGAGCCGCATTACGAGACGGTACGAGCTCAACTGCCTTAAGCCTTCCACCCACTCATCCATCCATCTACACCTTCCTCACTTTAGTACGTATGGGATCGTGTTCACCCTAACAGAGGGGCCAACCTTTGCAGCACAGGAGCGCGAGCCGGCTACTCCTCCCCCGGGTGCAACGTATACCTACTGATCGTGAAGTATGGCAAGTAAATTGATAGAAAAGCGCGGAGATCTCTAGAATTCGCAATACTACGAGGATATTTTGGAAGGCCCCCGCCGGCTAAACCAACCCTGCTGTAAGCTGTCATGTGTACTCCCGTAGAATAGGTCCCACCACTTCCATGTGACAGCATTAATGAGCGATTATTGTCCGTCAGCGTTGTGCAAAGTGTCAGACTACCAATGTAAGTGTTAAGCATCGATGATAAGGATTTCTGGCACGACAGACTGCACTCTTTCGGGAAGCGCATGCATGGGAGTACAGCTGGGATCGGCTAGATGCGGGAGCAACTGTAGCTTTTGAAGCGGGGCGATTGTGCAGTAGTGTTGTGCGACCCCCACGGATCTTCCTCTGCGTTGTTCAATCAAACTACGCTCTCAAATTAAGGTTAAAAGGTGGATCTAGTGGGTCTGTAACCCAAGGAGGGATCGATGGGGCCAAAGGACCAATCAAAAAAAGCGTGATAAAATCTAAGCTTCTAAAGTATGATGGCAGAGCTCCTCTTTAGACCCAATTTGAGCTTCATTAGCAATCGGTTTATTATACAATTAGTTTAATACTATAGCTTTTAATCTTAATTTATTTCAAATAGTTTACCTAATCAACCTTCTTCACCTTTTACTACTAATATCATGATACCTTTATCTTAGACTTCTAGCCATTGCCAAGCTACCTCTACAATTAATTATTTCAATCATACATATATTAAATGGGATTTAGACTAGGCATTATTATGTACAATTAACTAATAACATAAAATAGAAAAGAAAAAGGTATATTATAAAAGGGAAGAAAGGAAAGATTCAGAAGATTCAGAAGAAAAATTATAATATAGTATAATAGCTTTTAGCCTTATTTTCTGCTAATCTATATTTCATTAATATAAGACAGTGAGACTGAAACAATTGAAATTTGCGTCTTTGATTACAAAACCTAGCCAGACCGCCCTTTAACTTTTATTTAGAGGCAAGAGTGAATAGTGGGTTTTAAGATACATAACTAGGATTTAAGCAAGCTGGCCAATGCTAATCTCAACCAGGTCGGTCAAACATCATTCGTGGAACAGTTCATCTGTATGCTTAGGTATCACCTCCTTCCTCTCTTCTTCCCCCTTTTTTTGAGAAAATGGGCACTATATCCTAATTCCACCATTAATCCAACTCTCAATCATAATCAAAATATCGTTAAATCTAAGCTACGCAATCATGTCTTTCCCCATCATCGATATCTCACACATATCGGATCCCTCCTCCTACCCTCTTATAGCGGAGAAGGTTACAACAGCTTGCAAAGAATGGGGGTTTCTCATGATAAGAGGGCATCAAATTTCAAGTCCCGATTTGAAAGAGATGTTTGCCTTGAGCAAAGCCTTCTTCCAACTTTCCGAGGACGATAAAGAGAAATATCCAATCAACTCCGAGCACATCGGCTACATAGGTAGTTTTGAGGACCGTAGCAAAGATGATAAAATGTCTATGTGGTTTAGCGGTGCCCCAGGCTATCTTGAGGCCAACAAGAGCATGTTACCTCCGTTTTGGCACCCGCATACCCAGAAACTCGACACCTTCAAACACCAATGCCATGACCTTCTTATCCAATTGCTCAAGTGTTTCGCACTTGCCTTAGGACTCCCGGATATCAACTTTTTTGCCGATGCGCATAAAGAAAACGTAGCCGATGGCGACAGGCTTCGAATGCTCATGTACCCAGCAAGAGAAGAGAGCCTCTTGGGCGTGGGCGAAGATGTCGGTATCACTAGGATGGTCACACACACAGACTCAAATTCAATGACGCTTGTCTTCCAGACCTCTCCAGGTCTGGAGGTTTTGTCTCCAGATGGCTCGACCTGGACTAAGGCCCCGTACTTTGAAGATTGTATTCTCGTTAATCTTGGGGATACGCTGTCATTCTGGTCAGGCGGACAGTTGAAATCTACACTTCATCGTGTCACATATGGTACTGTTCCACAACAGAAGGAGAGGCAATCGATCGCGTACTTTGGTTCTGCAAATCCGGCAACGGTACTCAAGCCCATTGTATCCGATAGTACATCAATAGAGAAGTTCAGGTTTAATGGGGAAGAGGTTCGAGATGGGATTACTGTAGGGGAATTGCAGACAATGATCATGAGAAATATCTATGGGGATTACATAGCTAGAAAATCTGCTTAATTTTCTGCTAGGGCTCAAACTACGTAGCTTAGCTAAACCAATATTATTTATTGGTTATAATATTATTCCACTTCCAAATGCTTTATTCTAACCCCATTAGACTGCATTCAACTCCCCCTTGACACCTGGCGGCCTAGTTCATTCGCTCCTCAAGGCTTAAATCATTAAAAGAATTTCTTCTTAAAGCTCTAATAGCAAGACTCTATCATTTTGCATCTGGATCTCCTACACCAAGAACCATCCTTAGGGTATTTCTGCATCTTCCTTGACTTAGAGGTGGCGGTCAACTTGACAAAGGTCTTCCAAGTCTTTTCACACTAATTTTGGCGTGAGTTGCCCGTTGATCGTTGTCGTAGTATCTTACTTATCGAATCGCGCTGATCTTATCTTTGTAATTGTATAAAACTGTGAGGATTTTTTGATAAAATGGAAAAGAAGCTGGGAGGGA